>Ga0207709_10000024_pt1 | contig 369177 bp, 280 predicted proteins | sample KBSM34metaG_FD_184397 | JGI IMG/M metagenome (GOLD analysis project Ga0207709, IMG submission 184397) | Miscanthus rhizosphere microbial communities from Kellogg Biological Station, Michigan, USA - KBS M3-4 metaG (SPAdes) (version 2) | ecosystem: Host-associated > Plants > Roots > Rhizosphere...
TGCCTGATGAGCAGACGCGAGAATTGATGGAAGATTTCTATCGCCGAATTCTTGGAGCAAACGGCAAGCCACCACAATCTCGCGCCTTCGCATTACGCGAAGCGCAATTGGCGATGAAAGCAAAGCATCCGGAGCCGCTCTACTGGGGCGCGTTCATCTGCCAAGGGGATCCGGGGCCGCTGCCGCAGTTCAGCTAATCGTGCGTCTAACATCTCGGTCGTCACCGAACGCACTGAGGCGAGTGCGATTTTATCTATCGCAGGAACGCCTCGGCGCTATACGGTGTTCGAGCTAACGGGCGAAGGAGGACCAAAGTTGGCGAACCTCATCAGGTGATGACCGGTTGGGAGATTCGGAAACATTGGTGCGCGAATTGACCGGCAGTGAAATGGATTCGAGTCTGCTCGATTTCAAGTAGGTCGCTGGACGGCGCTATTGCCTTTTTCGGAGTCATCGCACAACGAAACGCGCGACGAACGGAAATCGCAAACCCAGTGACGGAATGCCAAGTATATTTTCAAAGATTTGGAAAAGGTTCTCAGGAAAATCAGCCGATGAAGCTCGAGAAACAAATTGACCAACTGGATTCATCTGTCATTTCGCTCTATGAGGAGGGACTTTATGAAGAGGCCATTGAGTACGCTAGCCGTTCTGCGGAGTTGACTGGCCAAGCCGTGGGCCAGCAGCATCAGGACTTTGCCGCGAGGCTCAACATCCTGGCGATGTTGTACACCTCAATGGGCGACTATGCTGCGGCTAAGCGGCTCTACAAACAGGCGATGGATATCTATAGCGTCGCGCTTGGCGAGCAACACCCAGATTTTGCCGCGAGCCTCAGCAACATGGCGATGCTGTATAAATCAATGGGTGACTATGCTGCTGCCGAACCTTTCTGTAAACAGGCGATGGAGATCAGACGTACTGCGCTTGGCGAACAGCATCCAGACTTTGCTACCAGCCTCAACAACCTGGCATTGCTGTACGAGTCAAGGGGTGAGTATGCCGCTGCTGAGCCGCTACTCAAACAGGCGATGGAAATCTATTGCGCCGCGCTTGGCGAGCAGCATCCATTATTTGCCCAAAGCCTCAACAACCTGGCATTGCTGTACGACTCAATGGGTGAATATGCTGCTGCCGAGCCGCTCTACAAACAGGCGCTTGAAATCTATCGCGCCGCGCTCGGCGAGCAGCATCCAGACTTTGCTTTAACCCTCGACAACCTGGCTATGTTGTACAAATCGATGGGCGACTATGCTGCTGCCGAACCGCTTTGCAAACAGGCGACGGAAATCTATCGCGCCGCGCTTGGCGAGCAGCATCCAGACTTTGCTTTAAGCCTCAACAACCTGGCGGAATTGTACACCTCAATGGGTGAGTATGCCGCTGCTGAGCCCCTCCTCAAAAAAGCGCTGGAGATCAGACGTACGGTGCTGGGCGAGCAGCATCCATCCTTTGCTTTAAGCCTCAACAACCTGGCGGGGTTGTACAACTCAATAGGCAACTATGCTGCTGCTGAGCCGCTCCTCAAACGGGCGATGGAAATCTATCGCGATGTGCTGGGCGAGCAGCATCCATCTTTTGCCTTAAGCCTCAACAACCTGGCGGGGTTGTACAACTCCATGGTTCAGTATGCGGCTGCCGAACCGCTCTACAAACAGGCGATAGAAGTTTATCGCGCCACGCTTGGCGAGCAGCATCCAGACTTTGCTATGAGCCTCAACAACCTTGCATGGGTGTACTACTCAACGGGTCAGAATGCTGCGGCCGAGCCGCTCTACAAACAGGCGATGGAAATCTATGTCAGCACGCTTGGCGAGCAGCATCCGGATTTTGCTTTAAGCCTCAACAATCTGGCGTCGGTGTACTACTCAATGAGCAACTATGCTGCTACTGAGCCACTCTACAAACAGGCGATGGAAATCAGGCGCGCCGCGTTGGGTGAGGAGCATCCAGACTTTGCTACCAGTCTCAACAATCTGGCAGTGCTGTACGACTCAATGGGCGACTATGCTGCGGCCGAGCCGCTCTACAAACAGGCGATGGAAATCCGACGTGCCGTACTCGGCGAGGAGCATCCAGACTTTGCTATGAGCCTCAGCAACGTGTCATCTCTATTAGCTGCAACCGGCAGGGAGGCAGACGGAAAGAGGATGCTGGAGGAAGCACTGGGGGTTGATGAGCGGATGATTGCGCAAATGTTTTCCATCAGTTCTGAAAAACAACGCTCTGCTTATCTCAAAACCGTTCGAGCTAGACTCGAAAGGTTCCTCTCTCTGGTTAATCAACATCTCCCTAACTCTCCCGAAGCTGTGTGGTCTGCCTTGTCTCTTGTCTTGCGACGCAAGGCCATTGAGGCTGAGGCACTGGCGACGCAACGGGATGCCGTGCTGGGCGGCGAGTATCCTGAAGCGGCGACTAAGCTGAAAGAGATAACGACGCTTCGGGCCCAGATTGCACAAAAGACCCTTGCCGGTCCTTTAAAAGAAGGATTGCGAGTACATGAACAATTGCTCGCGCAGTGGAACACCCGGAAAGAACGACTCGAAGCCGAAGTCGCTCGACAAGTCCCTGAGATGAATCTTGAGCAGAAGCTTCGCTCCATTGACCATCAGGTTGTTGCCATGACGATGCCTGCGGGCGCGACGCTGATTGAGTTCGTTTGCTTCGATGCTTTCAACTTCAAAGCTGTGCCTGCGCGCGGCGAACGACGATGGAAGCCCGCGCGCTACCTTGGTTTCGTTATGCCTGCTGGAGAGCCGCATGCTGTCGAGATGATTGATTTAGGAGAAGCCGAGCCGATTGACCGGATGATTGCCGCATTCCGCTCAAGCATTACGAACGAAGCCGAAGACTGCGGCAATCGGGGCTTGGGACGTTTGCCTTCGTCTGAGTGGCAAGCGGCCAGTGTCCACATTGGCGTTGAATTGCGTAGGGCAATCTTTACCCCACTTTTGAAAGCTATCGACAATCGAAGGCGGTTGCTGATTTCCCCCGATGGTGACCTCGCGCGATTGCCGTTCGAGGTGTTGCCCACGGATGACGGACGACGATTGATTGATGAGTACCAGATTAGTTACCTGGGCGCGGGCCGGGACGTTGCGCGATTCGAGTTCAAATCAAATCGCAAGCCTGCCCGCTCACTCGTTGCCGCCGACCCTGATTTCGATTTCGGCGGGAAAGCGATCGCAAATGTAGCGGCGGCGGGTTCCGGTCGCCCCAATCGCGACGCGATGGAGATGTTTGAACGTTTGCCGGGTACGAGGCTCGAAGGCGAGAACATCGCGGCAATGCTCGACGCGGAACTCTGGACCGAGAGTGAGGCTTTGGATGGTCAGTTAAAGCAGTGTCAATCGCCGCGCATTCTTCACCTTGCCACGCACGGCTTCTTTCTCGGAGACCAAAAACGAGACTCGAATGAAGGCGGTTTGGGATTCGGAGTGATGAGTCTCGGAGAGAGTGGAATGGAGAGGCTAACCGGCGCTCGTTTCGAGAATCCGCTGCTGCGTTCGGGGCTCGCGCTTGCGGGGGTGAACACATGGCTCGAAAGTGGCGAGTTGATGGAAGAAGCTGAAGACGGATTGCTAACCGCCGAGGATGTTTCCGGGCTCGATTTGCTCGACACTGAGTTGGTCGTTTTGTCAGCGTGTGACACAGGCCTCGGCGAAGTACACGTAGGTGAAGGGGTGTTCGGACTCAGGCGCGCATTTGTATTGGCGGGCGCGAAGACTCTGGTGATGAGTTTATGGAAAGTGCCTGATGAGCAGACGCGAGAATTGATGGAAGATTTCTATCGCCGAATTCTTGGAGCAAACGGCAAGCCACCACAATCTCGCGCCTTCGCATTACGCGAAGCGCAATTGGCGATGAAAGCAAAGCACCCGGAGCCGCTCTACTGGGGTGCGTTCATTTGCCAAGGCGATCCCAGTCCGTTACCACCATTGTAATGGCTGCCCTCCTTACTGCGTCGGTATAGTGAGCAAGCAGAACGCTCCGCCGAGTCTTGGCCAGCCATTTGCCCGGAATCGCGATCACGGAAGGTCGCTAGAGCGGCACCCCCTTCTTTGAGACTCTTTGCAACCATTTGTGTGGTCATTTGAACCATGTTCGAACGTTTTAGCCTGAAAAGCCATGTAGGTTTTTGATAGGGGAAAAAGGTCTTCAGGAGATCAGACAAAGAAGCCGAAATGCAAACCAACTCCAGCCAATCGAGCGATGAAGTGGGAGAGCGAATTGGGGCGTTGAACGCCCTCGTCGTTTACCACACTGAGAAAGGACGGTACCGTGAGGCAATTAATTACGCGACGCGATCTGCCGATTTGATTCGCCAAGTCGTAGGCGAGGAGCATCCATTTGTTGCGACCGTCATCAGCACTCTAGCGGGTCTACACTCCAAGATAGGGGACTATGCTGCCGCCAAATCGCTTAATCAACAGGCACTGCAAATCAGACGCGCTGCTTTGGGTGAGCAACATCCAGACTTTGCCACGAGTCTTAATAACTTAGCGACCGTGCACGATTCACTAGGCGATTATTCCGCTGCTGAACCGCTTTACAAACAAGCGCTGGAGGTACGGCGCAAGGCACTGGGCGAACAGCATCCTGCTGTTGCCATAAGCCTCGGTAATTTGGCGGATTTGTATCAATCGGTGGGCAACTATGAGGCTGCCGAGCCGCTATATTGGCAAGCACTCGGAGTTCTACAACAGACACAGGGTGAGGAGCATCCGGATGTTGCCGCAAGCCTTAACAACCTGGCGACATTCTACTCTGTCCTGGATAACTACGCTGCGGCCGAACCGCTCATACAACGAGCGATAAGTATTCAGCGTGATACGTTGGGTGAGGAACATCCAGATTTCGCCCAGAGCCTCAATAACCTGGGCATGTTGTATTGTTCGATGGGCGATTATGATTCTGCAGAACGGTTACTCAAACAGGCGCTGGAGATTAGACGCAAGGTCCTGGGTGAGAAGCACGCGGACTTTGCGACTACTCTTGACAACTTAGCGGGAGTATACGATTCGATGCGGAATCATGAGCTTGCCGAATCACTCTACAGGCAAGCATTCGAAATCAGACGAAGGGCGTTAGGCGAAGCGCATCCGATACTCGCTGTCAGTCTCGATAGCTTGGCGACCCTGTCGGGCAGCTTTAGTGCGGCCGAACCACTACTCAAAAAAGCACTGGAGATTAGGCGTCAGGCCTTGGGCGAGCAGCATCCGGACTTCGCAACCAGCCTTGAAAGCCTGGCCGGGCTATATGCTGCGACGGGCGATTATGTCGCAGCGGAGCCACTGTCGAAGCGGGCGTTAGAAATTCGCCGCAACACACTGGGCGAACAGCATCCGGCCTTTGTTTCGAGTCTTAACACGTTGGCGGTTATCTTCGCCGCGACTGGCAGAGAAAGTGAGGCGATGCGACTGATCGAACGATCCTTGATGACCAATGACCGGATGATTGGACAGATATTTTCTATAAGTTCGGAACGGCGGCGTAGCGCCTACTTAAGAAAGATAAGAGACTGGGTTGACGTTTTTCTTTCTTTGGCCAGCCAACTCCACGATTCTCCTGAGGCCGTACGGTCAGCCTTTTCTCTTGTCTTGCGACGAAAATCCATTGAGGCTGAAGCGCTGACAGCTCAACGCGATGCTCTGGTGAGTGGCAAGTATCCGGACGTCGCGCCGAGGTTGAAAGAACTTCGAATGTTGCGCGCCCGGATCTCGAAAAGGATGCTGGCCGGACCGGACGAGGCCGGATTAGCTGCGCACGAACAACTGCTGACTGAGTGGGAAGCGCAGAGAGATTTGCTTGAAGCCGAAATCGCCCGTCAAGTACCGGAGATGAACTTGGAACAGCGGCTCCGCGGCATTGACCGGCAAAAAATAGCCGCGGCGTTACCCAAGGACTCCGCGCTGGTAGAATTTGTGCGCTTCAATAGGTTTAATTTCAAGGCAGCGCTTGCACCTGGTGAACCATTTAGGAAACCAGCCCATTACCTGGCTTTCGTACTGCCTGCCGGGGAGCCGGATCAGATCGAAATGATCGACCTTGGGGAGGCGGAGCTAATTGATAAAGTAGTTGCTTCCTTCCGCCAGATGATTACCGGGGAAATGGAGAACCAGAATCGCGGACTCGGGACTCTACCTTCCGCTTCGTACCGCACCACCAGCGAAGCTTCCGGACTTCAGCTGCACGAGAGGCTTTTTACCCCGCTGAGACAAAAATTGGTTGCATGCAAACGGTTGCTGATTGCTCCAGATGGTGACCTCGCACTCTTACCGTTTGAGGTGCTGCCAACTGGGCGGGGCGGGCAACTGATCGATGAGTATCTCATTAGTTACTTGACGGCCGGGCGGGATGTGGTGAAGTTCAAAATCCCATCGACGAGTAAGGCTGCGCGCGGCTTCGTTATGGCTGACCCCGATTTTGACTTGAGTGCAACACTTACGACCAAAGCTTCAGTAACGACTAATCATCGAGCGCGTGACTTCAAACGTACGGAGATGTGGTTTGACCGTCTGCCTGGAACGCGAGCCGAAGGCGAAAACATTGCTGCGATGCTTAAGGCAGAGTTGTGGATGGACAAAGCAGCCGTGAAGACCCGCCTCAAGGGTTGTCGGTCGCCATGCATCCTTCACTTGTCCACGCACGGTTTCTTTCTTAAAGATCAAACGGATGACTTCGGTGAAGGACGGCTCGAATTCAGGGCTGAATTGTCCCCCGCTTCACCTCACGAGAATCCATTGCTCCGTTCGGGGTTGGCGTTAGCGGGCGTCAATACCTGGCTGAAGCGAGGTGAGGCAATAACGGAAGCTGAAAATGGATTGCTAACCGCCGAGGACGTGACAGGATTAGACTTGTTAGATACGGAATTGGTCGTGTTGTCTGCTTGTGAGACCGGTCTGGGTGAAGTGCGCGTAGGAGAAGGTGTGTTTGGGCTCAGGCGCGCATTTGTGTTGGCGGGAGCAAGAACTTTAGTGATGAGTCTATGGAAAGTGCCTGACACACAAACATGTGAGCTAATGAAAGACTTCTATGATCGGATGCTCTCAGGGCAGCCCCGGGCCGATGCGTTACGCGCGGCCCAGTTGACGATGAAAGCTAAATACCCAGAGCCATTTTTCTGGGGTGCATTCATTTGTCAAGGATATGACGGGCCACTTTCGGTTTTGGGGAGGGACACATCGTGAAACTTGAATGTTCTGAATGCCGTCATAAATTCAGCCGGCTCAAAATACTCCATCTACTGGTCGGCAAGTGCCCTAAATGTGGTTCTCGCGGTTGTTACCCGGACATCTATATAGGCCTCTATATTTTGCAGTGTCCAGTTTGTAAGGAAAGCGAGACAGTTCACTTTCCCAAACCGCCCAATGAGAACATAGACTGGGTTTGCAAGAAATGTGGAACCCAATACAGTCAATATAAAGAAGTCGGTATCTCAAAGTTATGATCGTTTGAGATTACAATTATGGCGCGACGCTCGCTGATCATCATCTCTCTCTCACCCTAAAAACGTGTGGCCAATTTGTGGACAGAATTTGCAGCACGTGACTGCTAAGCGATGCTAAGGAATGTCAACGATTGCAAAATGCTAAGGAATTCTTGGTGGCTGCAACTTTTGAAAAGTCAAAAACTTACGTTTTTGACGGGTTTGTGATTATGAATCCCACGCTCTAACCATCTGAGCTACCCCGCCAAAGTTCCGTTCATTATAGAGTGACCGCGCCCGCCGCCAAAGTGATCAGGTGAGACTTCATAATTCTTGACACCAGAAATGTTTGCGCTCAAAGTTCAGGTCCCCCTGGCGGAACTAAAACTTAGGAGACTTCCATGAAACCAAGCGACATTAAGCGAGTGGTCGACCGGTTAACAAAACTCGGATTTAAGGTTGAGGTCAAGCCCGGGCCGGTTGATCGCGCGAATCGTCCCATGTCTTTCGAGATTCAGGCCAGCCGCAGCCAGCTTACCGTCGAGGAACGACAGGCCTTCGCGAAGTTTCTGGGCTTTAAGGCATTAGCCTGAGCGTGAAGCCAGCGAACTGCGCGATCCCGAAGCAGCAGGCTCGAAAAGAGGAAGCCGCCAATCGGTACGCACACCTCCGGATTGCTAATTGCCTAAAATGCGCTGCGGCACGGACGTGGCCCTCAAGAAATACGCGGGCCCGCCGGAGGCGTGCTTACCGGTCGGAAAATCACAGATTCGGTCGCCCGGTCCCCATTGCTTTCAGCAGCTGATCGACGAGTTCGATTTCTTCGTCGCCCGGTTCGAGGTCTTTGTACTTGTTCAGAGCCTGTCGGGCGGCTTCAACTTTATTCAGCCGGTGATAGACGAGCGCGAGGTTGTAATAGACCAGCGAAAAGTTTGGTTCGATCTGAATCGCTGCTTCATAGTGCAGGCGCGCGAGCGGAAAATCACCGGCATCATAGTAAAGATTGGCGAGGTTGTAATGCGCCTCGACGTGACGCGGATCGTTCTTGAGTGATTGGGTAAAGTTCTCGAGCGCGCCGATCGTATCTCCCGTATCAAGTTCGATGATGCCCAGGTTGCAGTAGGCTTCAGCAACGTTGTCGCCTTCCACAATTGCCTGCTGATAAAACTCTGCGGCGGTCAGGTCACCCTGTTCGTGAAGGACCAGGGCCTCTTCGAAAGGTGTTAGCAGTCGCGAAACCTGGACCTGGCCGGGTTCGGCCCGGAACAAACTCATCTGGCCCTGCAACTCGGCTTCGATCTGTTTGATGGTCAGTCCCTGGCTGCGCATGTCGCGCACGCGCCGGAACAAAGTCAGTGCCTGAAAGTCATAAGTGAAGTCGGCCGTCTCGCCGATGGGTGTCCCGTAGATGATTCCGACTTCGGTCCAGCGCCGCACGGTGCGCTCGCTTAAACCAAACATTTGTTTGATCTCGCGGACGGAGTAAATTGATTTGACACGCTGATAATCCGCCTTGGCTGGAACCGGGGATGGAAAAGAGAGGACCTTGCGAATTTTGTCGGTCATGCGCGGGATATTAGCCTACACGAAAACCCCGGGCTTTGAAACAGGATTTTGAGAAAAAACATCATCCCGGGCCTGGGAGCGGAGGCTGAAGAAAAGTAGACAGGATTAACAGGATTTACAAGATTCATTTACGGGAAAGCCGGTTAAAGCCTTTCCATCCTGTCAATCCCTGTTAATTCCTCTCCTAGCACTTCACGTGTCCGAGCAGGACATAGACGATAATAAAAATTACTATCATCGATAGGCAGCCACCACCCCACCAATATGCAGCGGCGCCTGCCAGGCATCCTCGTAATGGTCCTTCCATTGATTCTCCTTTGCCGATCAGGCAGCCTTCGCGTCAGCTAAATCCCGATCGATCAGTTTTGTGAAAACGACTCTTTTCTCCGCTCTCGAGCTTGTCCTGGTAAAGGAATGCGAGCTTGTTCTGGTCAAACGCAGCGAAGAACTCTTCCCAGCCAATTGTTTCCAGCCTCTCCTCGCCGGAGAAGCCGGGATAGTCGATTCGCAACACGCCGCTCGCGCCCGGGTTTTCAGTTCCTTTTACCCGCGCCGGGAATCCACTACGTTCTTCAACCCAGCGGCAATCTCATCGTGATTGGTGGTAGTTTTCGATTCCGACATGACAACTCCCCTCGCGTTATTCTCGATTGGCGAGCAACGATCATGCCGCACACCTCTCACCGTGTTCTTCATTAACAGCGGCCACCAACGCTTTCCGACTGTATCTCTCTGGTACATCACAGTGCTGTTTTTGTTTAGTTTCAAAACCGGGGCCAAAGAAGTCGCCGGGTTCGGAGCCGATAAGCCGATAAAACGTCCCGCGCAACCGGAAGAGATGGCCCCGGCTTTCGTCTATTTTTCCGAGTTGATTCAAGTTATGTGGCAGGGAAGTATTGACCTTGCTGGGAGGGGAAACTTCGGCTGGATAAGGGGCGACCACCTACACGCGGCCCCACCACTCGCCTCGCTTCCGGCGAGAATATCATCTTGATCTTGTTTCAAAAAGCGTTGGTTTGTATTCAGAAAGCCGTATAATGAGATCGAAATGATTACCTCGATACATTTTCAAAACTTCAAGGCCCTTCGGGACACAACTCTTCCATTAGGGCCTTTTACCCTCATAGTGGGGCCTAACAACAGCGGAAAGAGCACCGTGATGCAGGCGCTTACGTTTGCGTCAGACCCCTCTGCCTTTAAGTTTGACGACATAGTCTCGGCGGGGTGGGAAAATGAATCTGATCCTGCGATAGAAGTCGAGATTGAGTGGCTTGAACAAGGACGAAGGACCACCTTGGTGTCAGGCAAGCTATTAAGGAGGACTTTCGGTCCGAGCCCGAGAGGTGAGGGGGTGTTCACTGAGGCAATAGAGAGAAAGCTTGCTGGTTTTAAGGCTTTCTCGTTCGACGCAAGGGCATTGGCTGCTCCGGTGCAAACCCACGGCAGGGCCGAACTCGGTCCGGATGGAGCAAATCTCGCAGCCGTCCTGAGCACCCTCAATGGACGCGAGCCGGAAAGGTTTGATGCACTCAATCAAGAGCTACAGCGATGGTTACCGGAGTTTGATCGCATCGTGGTCGATTTCCCGCAGCCAGGTCATACTGAATTCTTACTAAGAACCCGTTTTGGACACCATAAGTACAATGCGCGCGAGCTTTCACATGGAACTCTGTTTGCCCTCGCCTTCTTGACGCTAGCATATTTGCCTAACCCTCCCTCAATCGTGGGTTTCGAGGAGCCGGAGCGGGGTATCCACCCGCGCCTCCTGAACGAAATTCGTGAAGGAATGTATCGCTTGGCATACCCAAAAGATTTTGGCGAAAGCAGAGAGGCGGTTCAAGTAATTGCGACGACTCATTCTCCATACCTCTTGGATCTCTATAAGGAACATCCCGAGGAGATCGTTATCGCGCATAAGGAAAAGGACGGCGTCCATTTCAATCGCCTCTCCGAAAAACCTCACATAGGCGAACTACTTGAAGGCGCTCCTTTAGGTGATATCTGGTACAGCGGTGTTCTCGGCGGAGTGCCGACTAATCCATGAGAATTGCTGTAGTCAGTGAATTCACACCTGACGAAGCCGCAGTCAAGATCCTTACTGATTCAATCCTCGGAATCGAAACCGAATTAGTAGCGTCTAGAAGGTGGCGTCCAAGGGGATGGCCTTCCATACTGAACTTACTTCCTACGATAATTAAGGATCTTCACTACAATACGAATGCCGATGGTCTCGTGATGGTAGTTGATTCTGATGAGACCCCGTCCCATGATCATCCCGATCCGACCGTTGCTGTCGAAAACGCGGCCTGTAGACTGTGCCAGCTTCGCCTAGTTGTTGCTAGAGAAAGTGCAAGACTCTCCGCCGTCCCAAATCGCGACAGGCTTAAGTTTGCTATCGGCTTGGCGGTTCCTGCTATAGAAGCTTGGTACCGTTGCGGAGTGGATCCGCACGTGAATGAGGCTACTTGGATCCGCAAACTTCAAGGCGAGCGCGTTAGTTACGATAAGGCCTCACTAAAACGGCAGAGCTATGGCTCAGATCGTGCGCCGCTCTCCGTTCGAATCGAGAGAGCGAACGATGCCGCCGAGCGACTAACGAGCGATCTTGATTTGCTGGAACGATTGTTCCCGAACGGATTTGGCAGCCTACGCCGTGATTTGCAGGATTGGCGCTGATCCAGCCCGGCTTAGAAAACTCGCCGTCCGTTTCTCAATAAGAACCCGAGGACCAGTCCGGCGCCGGCCGCGATCAACATCGCGTGACCGGGTTTACGGCGCGCGTAATCCTTTGCTTCTTCGGCAATCTCGTTAAAGTCCTTGCCCTGGAGGTCCTTAAACTTTTCGCCCAACACGCCCGCCTTTTGCTCGACGTAATCGCTTGCGCGGGAGGCCGCGTCCGCAATTTTTCTACCGTAATCCTTTGCGCAATCTGAAAATTCTGACATTCCTTTATTACTCCCACAAACTAAAGATTGATTGGATTCTGTCCCAGCATTTCCCGTGACTTCGTGCATCTGTTTACTCCTTTAAACCGCGAACAAAATCTCCATACGACGGAAAGAGGCGCCGGGTTGCGAGAATTTGGAGCATTGGTTCGTGCTTCCATCTGACCGCTGGTCAGTTAAGCGGGACGCCAGAGGCGTGCGTACCCGCCACTTGACTTTGTTCTTTCGCGGGTGGTAAGTAAGTAAGCACTTACTTCGATGATGGTAAGTAAGCACCTACGTCGAATGCCACGGCCAAAACAAATCACAAATTCCAACAGTGCTCGCATGACCGGTGAGGACCGCCGCCTGCAAATTCTCCGGGTGGCCATGCGGCTGTTTTCGCAGCGCGGCTTTCGCGGCACCACGACTAAAGAGATTGCCCTGGCCGCCGGCGTCTCAGAGGCGATGGTGTTTCGTCATTTCGCCACCAAAGAGCAGCTCTACAGCGCGATTCTCGATCACAAGGCCTGCCTGCACGAGACGATGGATCCTTTGCACATGGTCAATGATGCGCTGGCACGCAAGGACGATCGCGCTGTGTTTGAAGGGCTCGCGCTGGATGCTTTGAATCAACACGACTGCGATCCGCAGTTTCACCGCCTCTTGCTGCATTCGGCCCTCGAAGAGCATGAGCTGGCGACGATGTTCTGGGAAAAATTCGTGAAGCGGGTCTATCGAATCCTGAGCAAATACATTCGCGAACGCCAGCGCGAGGGCGCAATGGCGAAGGTCGAGCCGCTCGTCATCGTGCGCGCTTTTATCGGCATGATCATTCATCACTCACTTAACAACAATCTTTGGGATCGCCAGCGTCAACTGCTGAAGGTCTCGAATGAGACCGCAGCCCGCGAGTTTACGAACATTCTCCTGCACGGCGTTTCGACTGGCGGTACAAAATCAAAAACAAATCGAGGTTTAACGAAGGGTCGTCGCACGGCGAGCACGGTGCGAAAGAGATCGAACAAATGAGCCGTTCACAGGTTTTCAAATTCGCGATGACGGTGTTCCTGTCGGCGTCGGCCGGATTGGGGCTGGCCGCCTGCAAACGTTCAGTGGGGCAATCAAACGCGACCGCGACCGCAAGTCCTACGCCAAATGTGGTCCAGGTGAGCTCTTCGGCGGCAATCACGAGACAGCTCCCGCAATACTTTGAAGGCACGGGCAGCCTGGCGGCGAACCAGCAGACTGACGTTGCTCCGGAAACATCCGGCAAGGTCGCGGCGGTGGGCGTCGATATCGGTAGTTCGGTGCGCAAAGGCCAGATGTTGGTGCGGCTCGAGGATGCTGATTTCAAAGATCGAATTCAGCAGGCGCAGGCACAGTTGGACCAGGCGCGAGCCACGCTGCGTCAGAACGAAGCGAAGATTGGTTTGCGCCCCGGTCAAAAGTTCGTTCCGGAAAATGTTCCGGAGGTGGCCGCGGCGAGAGCCGCGTGGGATTTAGCCGAAAAGAATTTGCGGCGTCACGAAAAGCTGGTTGAAAGCGGAGACGTTTCGCGCGCGACCTACGATCAGCAAAAGTCCATGCGCGATCAGGCGGCTGAGCAATATCAGGCTCTGATTCATCAGGCGCAACAGAACTATGCCGCCGTGGCTAATTCGCAGGGCGCCGTCGACGCCGCGCAAACGAACCTGTCGCTCGTGAAACGCAATCTGACGTACACCGTAGTGACCGCGCCGATGGCCGGTTACGTTTCCGAACGCCCGGCAGACATCGGTGAGTACATTTCGCCGCAGCAGAAAGTGGCGACCATTGTCAGTCTCAATCCCTTGCGCGTGCGCATCGACGTACCGGAACAATCTATTCCGCAGATTCATATCGGCGAAAGTGTTTCGGTCAGCGTCGCTGCCTATCCGGATCGCAGTTTTTCCGGACACGTCGCGCGGGTCTCGCCGAGCGTCACACCAGCGTCGCGAACGATGACTGTCGAAGCTGACGTCGAGAATCCTAACGCTGAGCTCAAGCCCGGGCAGTTCGCGACGATTCGCGTCCTGTTGCCGCAAAGCGCGCCCGCCCTACTCGTGCCGCAGCGGGCGCTCAGAACAATTTCGGGCGCTACCTACGTGTTTGTGATTAAGAACGGATTCGCGCAGCAACGCCTGGTCCAGGCCGGACAAACTGAAGGCGATCTGATCGAGTTGAAAAGCGGAATTGCCGCGGACGAAGTCGTCGCTACCAGTAATGTCGAGCAGTTGAGTGATGGATCGGCGGTAAGGCAATAGTGTCCAAGGTCCAATGTCTAAGGTCCAAAGTCGCAATACGGACGACATTGGACTTTGGACTTTGGACTTTGGACCTTGGACTTTGGGCTTAGGACATGCAAAAGCTTGCTGAAATTTGTGTTCGTCGTCCGGTGTTCGCGACCATGATTATCCTGAGCATCACGGTCGTGGGCATGTTCTCGTTCCGGTCGCTGGGCGTCGATCTTTTTCCCAAGATCGATTTGCCAACGATTACCGTCACGGTGGTAAATCCCGGTGCGTCCCCGCAGGAAATCGAGACGGAGATCACCGACAAAGTTGAAGGTGCGGTCAACACGATCAGCGGCATTGACGAATTGCGTTCGACTTCAGTCGAAGGCGTTTCGCAAGTCTTCATTACTTTCCTGCTCGAAAAGAACGCTGATGTAGCGGGCCAGGAAGTTCGCAATAAAGTCGATCTCATCGTCAATCAATTGCCTGAGACGGCTGAGAATCCGATCGTCGAAAAGCTCGACACTGACGCTACGCCCGTGCTCCGCATTGCGGTGTCCGCGCCGCGGTCCCTGCGCGAAGTGACCGACATTGCCGACAAGCAAATCAAGAGATTGATTGAGCCGATCAGCGGCGTCGGCAAGGTGGACATCATTGGCGGGCGCCAACGTGAAATCGAAATCTGGGTCGATCCCGACAAGATGCGCGCCTATAACGTGTCCGCCCCGGAAGTCGCCAGTGCGGTAAAGACGCAGAACATGGAATTGCCCGGCGGGCGGGTCGAATCCGGTCCCAAAGAAATGACCGTGCGGACGATGGGCCGCATTCCCGATCCGCAGCAATTCAATAATCTGGTAGTTGCGAATCGGGGCGTGTATTCGGTCAAACTCAGCGATATCGGATACGCGGAAGATGGCGCCGAAGAGCAACGCACTGAGGCCCGCCTGAACGGCCAGCCCGCGGTGACGCTCGTCATTTCCAAACAGTCAGGCCAGAACACCGTAGCCGTTGCCGACGCGATCAAGGAGCGTTTGGAGGAGTTGCGGCCGTCGTTACCGCGCGACGTGAAAACTCAAATCGTCGGCGACCAGACAATTTTCATCAAGGCGGCGCTGCATTCGATCAATCTCCACCTGATCGAGGGCAGCATCCTGGCGGCAATCGTGGTCTTTGTTTTTCTGTGGAGCATTCGCTCGACGTTTATCACGGCGATCGCCATTCCCACTTCAATCATCGGCACGTTTGGTTTGATGGCCTGGATGGGTTTTACGCTGAATCAGATCACGATGCTGGCCTTGACGCTGATGGTCGGCATCGTGATTGACGATGCGGTGGTGGTCCTGGAAAACATCTTTCGCTTCATTGAAGAGAAAGGTGTGCCGCCATTTCAGGCCGCCATCGAAGGCACCAAAGAAATCGGCCTGGCGGTCACCGCGACAACGCTGTCACTGCTGGCAGTCTTTCTGCCGGTGGGGTTTATGTCGGGCATCGTCGGGCGCTTCATGTCTTCGTTCGGCTTTACGTCTTCGTTTGCGATCGCGGTTTCGTTGCTCGTCTCGTTCACGCTGACGCCAACTTTGGCGGCGCGCATGATCAAGCGAAAAAAATCAGGTCCGGCCAAACCTCAACCTAAAGAAGTCAGCGAATCGCCGGATGGAGAGAAACGCGGCTCGCTGGCTGAATTCAAAGACAAGTACGAGCAGGCCGGCTCAAAGCAGTCCCGCTTCTACCGGCCCATCGACCGCACTTACACATGGATGCTCAAGTGGTCGATGGCCCATCGCTGGGCAATTGTCGTTTTGTCCGTCCTCGTCATCATCAGCACGGTGCCGTTGTTCATGCTGGTGGGCAAGAACTTTCTGCCCGTCGATGATCAGGCGCAGTTTGAAATCAACGTGCGATTGCCGGAAGGTTCGACGTTGTCCACGACCTCGGCGCTGAGTGAGCGCATGGCGGCTGACGTGCGCAAACTGCCCGGCGTCACAGACACGCTGGTAACGATCGGCAGCGGGGCGCAACAGATCGTTAACGTCGCGAACATCTACATCAAAATGACGCCGATCGAGGAACGTTCGGTTAGCCAGGCGGCGTTGATGCTGCGGACCCGTTCGGAAATTGTCGGCAAGTATCTGAAAGAAATGCCGCAGCTTCGCACGAGCGTCAATCCGGTGGCGGCGATTTCGGGCGGCGGCCAGCGCAATTCGGACATCAGCTATGTAATCAGCGGCCCCGACCTCGATAAGTTGACCAAGTATTCGGATAGCTTATTGGCCAGGCTGAAGACCCTGCCGGACGTGGTTGACGTCGACTCGACGCTGGTGACGGGCAAGCCCGAGCTGCGCGTCGTGATTGATCGCGCGCGCGCCGGTGATCTGGGCGTGCGCATCGGTGATATCGCGCAGTCGCTGAACACTCTGGTCGCCGGTCAGAAGGTTTCGACGTTCAATGCGGGCACTGATCAATATGACGTGCGCGTGCGCGCGATTGGTGAGTTCCGCGCCAATGCCGAAGGGCTGAAGCGCATGCTGGTGCCGTCGACAAAGGTTGGCTGGGTAACTCTCGATAACCTGGTGCGCATCGAAGAAGGCACCGGTCCTTCATCGATCGAACGTTACAACCGCCAACGTCAGGTGATGCTGGTGGCGAACACGAAGCCCGGAGGCTCGCAGGCCGCGGTCATGGCCCGCTTGAACGATTTTGCGAAAGCCGAAGGAATGGACAGTGCCTACAAGACCTTTCTGGCCGGGCGCACGCGAGAGTTGAGCCGGACGGGCCAGTATTTCCTGCTGGCGATCATCCTCTCATTCGTTTTCATGTACATGGTGCTGGCGGCGCAGTTCGAATCTTTCATTCACCCGATCACGATTTTACTGACCTTGCCGCTGGCGATTCCGTTCGGCATCGTCTCTCTGCTGGTCACCGGGCAAACGGTGAACATCTTTTCCGGTCTGGGTTTGCTGCTGTTGTTTGGCGTGGTGAAGAAGAACGCGATTCTGCAAATCGATCACACGAACGGATTGCGCAAGCAGGGAATGGAGCGCTACGACGCGATCATTCAGGGGAACCGCGACCGTCTGCGGCCAATTCTGATGACGACGATTGCTCTGGTTGCCGGTATGACTCCGCTGGTGTTGTCCAGTGGACCGGGCGCCGGTACTAATCGATCTATCGGCGTGCTGGTGGTTGGCGGCCAGACGCTTTGTCTGTTGCTGACCCTTTTGGCAGTACCGGTCTTTTATTCCCTCTTCGACGATCTGGCGCGCAGTCATATCTGGTCGCGAATGGGCGGCTTTGCGGGGCGGGTCTTTGGGCGCGCGCGCCGGCGCGTGGCGACGGCGGCGGCATCGTTGCTGGGGTTGACGAGGCAGTAAGGAGATTTATGAGAAATTCGTCGGAGTTGTCTTTCTTGTCGGGAGTTAACCGCAGAGGGAGCAGAGGCCTGCGCAGAGAAACGCAGAGGGTTTTCTCAGCGCCCTCCGCGAACGCCTTTGCGTCCTCTGCGGTAAAAGTATTTTTAGTGATCGCACTTCTATCGCTGGCGGGCGCGACGTCGCGCGGCCAACAACCGACGCCACAACCAATCCCGACACAGAGTGACCCGGCTTTGAAAGTTCCGTCGGTGGCTGTTGATTTTCGTGCCGACACCAGGCGGCCGATGCCCTCACTCAATCGGATCGGCGTAGACCCGGCTGATCAGCAGCCGCTCACTTTGCGTGATGCGATCACGCTCGCCCTTAAAAACAATAAGGACATCGAAATTGCCCGGGACACCGTGAAGATGGCCGAATTCGATCTGTTGACGGCGCGTGGCTCGTACGACCCGAGGTTCAGTGCCCAGAGTTATTTCGAAAAGATTAAGACGCCGGCCACCAACGTCCTGAGCGGTGCGGCCAAGGTGATCACGGACGATCTCACTGCGACTGCGCGCCTGGAAGGTCTGGCTCCCAGGGGCGGCGGCAGTTATCACGTCGATTTCTCTTCGATCAGGGCGACCAGCAACAGCACTTTCAACGTTTTGAACCCGTCGTATCCGACCGCGCTTACTTTTAGTTATATCCAACCGCTGGTCCGCGGATTGCGATTTGATTTGCCGCGGCGACAGATTGAAGTAGCGCGGAAGAACCTCTCGCTTACCGACGCGCAATTTCGACAGCGGGCAATCGAAGTGATTACCAGTGTGCAGCGTTCGTACTGGGATTTGGTTTTCGCCTTGCGCAACCTGCAAATTCAGCGCGACTCGCTGTCTGATTCGCGCCAGCAACTGGAACACAACAAGCGCATGGTCGCTGAAGGCACGCTGGCCCCGATCGACGAAGTGGCGGCTGAAAATCAGGTAGCCACTTTCGAGCAGGCAGAGTTCGCGGCTCTGGAAGACGTCAATCGCGCCGAAAACAACTTGAAGAACATGATTGCTGAGAATCAGGAGGCGAAGATCTGGAGCCTGTCCCTAATTCCCACCGATCAAGCGGATCTTACCCTGCCGCAGGTTTCTCTGCCTGACGCGATGAACGCGGCCAAGCAGAATCGTCAGGAGCTGAAGCAGTCGGATCTGGCGCGCGAAATTAACCTGCTGGACCAAAAACTCTATCGAGATCTGTCGAAGCCGGAAATTGATTTAGTGGGAAGTTATGGCGTGGTGGGAAACGCGGGCTCGCAGGTTACCACCCCGAATCCATTAACGGCCAGCAACGATGCATTGCGGGCAAGAGTAAACGAGTTGTCCGTGTTATCAGGCTTTCAGCCGTTGCCCGCGCCGCCGACGGCGACGATTCCATCAAACCTGTTTGGTGCGTATGGGCAATCGCTCGCGAACCTCGGTTCGAACCAATACAACAACTTTCGCGTGGGTGTGGCGATCAGTCTGCCGCTGCACAATCGTACGGCCGAGGGTCAACTTGGCCATTCACTCGTCGAAGGTAAACGCATTCAGACACAGCGGGAACAACTTGAACAGCTGATTCAGGTCGAAGTACGAAATGCTCTGCAATCGCTCAGCACCTCAGAAGCGCGCTTGCGCTCAGCCGCGATTGCCCGATCCACGGCAGAGCAGCAGTATGAAAGTGAAAAGCGAAAGCTCGACGCGGGTCAATCGACAGTTTTCCTGGTGCTGGAACGACAGACTGCTTTAGCCGTCGCGCGAGGGAACGAGTTGAGGGCGCAGACGGATTTGAACAAGGCCATTGCCGAACTTCAGCGAGCCACCGGTAACTCGCTGACGGCAAATAATGTGACGGTAACCGTGCGCTAGTGGCACAGACTTTATTCGCCTCCCTGTGGGAGGGGTTAGGGGAGGGGCGAAGCTACGGGCGATAGCTAAAAGAGAGAATCCTTGCGGGCTGAAAGCCCACTCGGAGATTTTTCTTTCCTCTTTTGCCGTAGCTACGCCCCTCCCCCAGCCCCTCCCAAAGGGAGGGGAGCAAATGCTTTAGGAAAAGAATCGAGAGGGTTGAGAATCCTGTTTATCCTGGCTGGTTTTTGATGCGAGAAACACAGACTGAAGTCTGTGTCACCTGGTTAGGTAGAGATGGCTAGGAAGAGAGTCCCAAAAGCGATTGGTATTCTCGCGGTGATCTTAATCATCGGCGCCGCGGCGTTTCTCGCGTGGTGGTTTCTGATTCGCCAACCTCCCGTCCCACACAACGTCATTACTCTCAGCGGACGAATTGAAGGCGATGATTCAGTTGTGGCCGCCAAGACTTCGGGCCGCATCCGCGACATTCGCGTGCGAGAAGGTGACGTGGTAAAGGCCGGGGATATCATCGCGATCCTGGACGACGAACAGGCAGCGGCCAGAGAGCAGCAGGCAAAGTCCGCAACCGAAGGTGCGGACACGCGCGTAACTCACGCCCAACAACAGATCGAAGTTCTGAACGAGCAGCTCAAGCAGGCGCGTCTCACGGTGGATCAGGCCAAGCTCGACGCCCAGGGTCGCGTGCATCAGGCTGAGGCCCAGGTGGCCACCGCCGAAGCAAATCTTTCCCAGGCACAAGCCGGGTATGAACAGGCGCGTTACGATGCCGAGAGATTTACCCGGCTGGCAAAGTCCGGAGACGTTTCTGATCGTCAACGTGAACAGGCGCGCACCACCGCCGAAGCCCAGGCAGCTTTGGTTGAATCAACAAAAAAACAGGTGGCGGCGGCGCGCGGAGCACTGACCGCCGCGCGGGCCAATCTTCAGAACCCGGCAATCAGGTCGTCTCAAGCCAGCGCGGTTCAGAAACAGATTGCTCAGGCCCAGTCTGATGTCGGTTCTGCCCAGGCGGACGCTGAACGGACGCGCGCGCAGTTGCAGGAAGCCCAGGCCAATCGAAACGATCTGAAGATCGTCGCGCCTTTTGACGGCACCATTGCCACGCGCACTGCTGAGCCTGGCGAGGTCGTCAATCCCGGAACACCGATTGTGACGATGCTGGATCTCAGTAAGGTTTATTTGCGTGGGTTTGTGCCGGAGGGTGACATCGGACGCGTGAAGCTGGGACAGACGGCGCGAGTTTACCTCGATTCGAATCCGCGACAACCCATCGAGGCAGTTGTCTCACGCATCGATCCGGAAGCGGCATTCACGCCAGAGAACACTTACTTTCGTGACGACCGGGTCAAACAGGTAGTCGGGATCAAACTCCTAATCAAGACTGCTACGGGAGCTGCGAAACCGGGAATGCCGGCTGATGGTGAAGTACTGGTCGAAGGCACCTGGCCCAGAGATACCGGCAGACGTTGAGCGCGGTAAAGCAGACTGTCTAATCTGCTTCACCCTTTGGAACGGCTAAATTGTAGGGGCGTCCCTCCGTGGGCGCCCCGCCCCGGAATCGAAAAGAAAGGGCGCCCACGGAGGGACGCCCCTACAGAATTAGCACCTTAGAATCTCGCAGACTGGACAGCCTGCGATACACCATGGAACCTCTCGAGCAAGCTTTGTTGCCCAGCGCTTCGGAACACAGCTTCGCCTCCGGCCAAATTCCTCAACAGCAAATCGCTGAGCCAACAACTACAGATTCTGTTCTCGCCATTCGGATTCGCAATCTGAAAAAAAATTACGGCCCCGTCGAAGCCGTCCGCGGCATCGACCTCGACATCAACACCGGCGAGATCTTTGGGCTGATCGGTCCGGACGGCGCGGGCAAGACTTCAATCTTTCAGATTCTTGGCGGTGTCATGCAGGCCACCTCAGGCGAAGCCATCATGATGGGCCAGCCGGCGCGCGCGGCCCGGTCCTATGTCGGCTATCTCACACAGGTTTTTAGTCTGTATCACGATCTCACGGTCACGGAAAACTTGCGATATATGGGGGAGCTGCGTCGTTTGCCCGTTGACGAGATCGAGCGCCGCGGACGCCGCTATCTGGAAATGTTTGGCATGGATCGGTTCACGACCCGTTTGGCAGGCAGATTGAGCGGCGGCATGAAACAGAAGCTCTCGCTGGCCTGTGCGCTAATCATCGAACCGAAGATTCTGCTGCTTGACGAACCAACTACGGGTGTTGATCCGGTTTCGCGCCGGGAGTTTTGGGACGCGTTGACGGAACTTTCGGCCCAGGGGATCACGATCGTGATCGCCACGCCGTACCTTGATGAAGCCGAGCGCTGCACCCGCGTCGCGCTGATGCATGAAGGACGCATTCATCAAACGGGCTCGCCGCGTGAGCTGCGCGACCATCTCGGGTTGAAAAGACTGGTAGTGCGCACTTCAGAGCTGGGCCGGGCGGAAGATCTTTTGGATGAAACGAAAGGAATCGACGACGCCCAGAGGTTTGGCGATCACCTCGATGTCATGGTTGTAGATCCGTCCAAAGGCGAACAGTTGACGCGGGAAACTCTGAGCCATGCGGGCATGGAGATCGAAGGAATTGAAGTAGCACCGCCGACTCTGGAGAATACTTTTGTCGCGCTGCTGCGCCATATCGAGGACGAAATCCGGACCTCGCCGTTTCCCGTCAAACGCAAATTTCAGGAACGTCCTGCTGAGGCGATCGCGATTGGCGCGCGCAACCTTTCAAAGACGTTCGGTAATTTTGAAGCCGTCAAGCACCTCAATCTCGAAGTTAAGTATGGCGAGATTTATGGCTTGCTCGGGGCCAACGGCGCCGGCAAGACGACCACGATCAAAATCTTGTGCGGGTTGCTCGAAGCCAGTGACGGCCAGACAGAGTTGGCCGGAGAGACGGGATCGCTGCGGTCCGAGTTCGTGCGTCAGCGGGTCGGCTACATGTCGCAGAAGTTTTCTTTGTATGACGACCTGACCATCGATGAGAATCTCGAGTTCTTTGCCGGCGTTTACAAGGTGCCGTTTGATGAACGCGCGGAAAAAAAACGTTGGGTGCTGTCGTTTTCCGGGCTGCAGGGCCGGGGCAATCTGATGACCGGCAGCCTGCCCGGCGGTTGGAAGCAACGCGTCGCTTTTGGCGCCGCAGTCATGCACGAGCCGAGCGTGCTTTTTCTGGATGAGCCCACTTCGGGTGTCGACCCGCTGGCCCGTCGCGCCTTCTGGAAAATGATCAATAGCTTTGCCGACCGGGGCATGGCAATCCTGGTGACCACGCATTACCTGGAAGAGGCTGAACAATGCAATCGGCTCGGCTTTATGGTCGCCGGTGAATTGGTGGCCGAGGGCACGCCCCTGGGTTTGAAAGCCAGGCAGACGGGCCATCTGCTGGAGATCGCGACCGATGCCCCACAGCGCGCCAACAATCTACTCAAGGAAGAAATGGAGCGGTGGCGCGTCTCTCTGTTTGGCGATCGCCTGCACGTCGTGGTCGATGAGGATGCCGCCACTGGAATCCGTAACATCACGGATCGACTGCAGAGCAAAGGCATCAACGTTAGTCGAGCGCGGGAACAAGCCTATTCGCTCGAAGACGTCTTTATCGCAGTGGTTGAGAAGATGCGCAGGGAAGGAAAGAGCGCTGAGGAGTGACGGTTGCGGCACAGTCAGTAGCACCTCCGTGCGGCACAGTCAGTACCACCTCCGTAAGGAGGTGGGATAAGGAAGCTAGCTTAGGAGTAGCACGTCCGGCGTTGTTGAGATTAAGGTTTTTCCGAAAGGTTCTTCTTGATCCCACCTCCTGACGGAGGCGGTACTGACCTGGTTTCATCTATGAAGCGAATTCTGGCTCAGGTGCGAAAGGAACTCACCCAGTTGCGGCGTGACCGTCTGACGCTGGCGCTGGCGCTGGTGTTGCCGGTGCTGCTGCTGCTCCTGCTGAGCAAAGCCACCTCACTTACGGTGAAAGATATCCCGCTCGTCGTACAGGATCTCGACCATACGCCCATGTCACGCAAGTACATTGAAGCTGTGGGCTCGTCGCTTTCGTTCAAGCTTACGGCGCTGCCGCCAAACCAATCGCCCGAACGCGTTCTGGATCAGAATCAGGCGCGCGCCGCTTTGATCATCCCACCGCAATTCGAGCGCGATTTGCTTCGCACACACAATGCCGAGGTGCAATGGTTGATTGACGGCACTGACGCCAATACCGCCAACGTGATGCGCGGAAAGGCAGCGGCCATCACCCAATCATTCACCGCCCAACTGAATCCAGTGGCAACCCCGGCGATCAAGCCCCAGATTCGTTACTGGTTTAACCCCGGCCGTGCGGACCTGGAATATTTTGGGCCGGGTGTGCTGGCTTTTGGATTAGCGATGTTTCCCCCACTGCTGGCGGCCCTGGCGATGTCGCGGGAAGGAGAGTTGCAGACGATCCTGCAAGTGTACGTTTCCAGCATCACTGCGTTCGAATATGTCGCCGGGAAAGTGATTGCGTACACGATTGTTGCCTGGAGTGAGTGGATCAGCGGAATGGTAGTGTTGTATCTGATTTTTGGACTGCAACTGACCGGAGATCCCACCCCGCTCTTAGTCACCACCTTTTTCTATCTGCTTTGCACAACTTGTTTTGGAGTGATGCTGGGCGCCGCGATTCCCAACCAGGCGGCCGCGATTCAAGCGGCACAGCTCGGTGGCTTTCTGACCTCTTTCCTGTTGGCGGGATTTATTTTCCCGGTGCAAAACATGCCGCTGCTGCTTCGATTCCTGTCTTACTTTGTCCCGATGCGCTATTACCTGGAAGTGATTCGCGACGCTTTCCTGCGCGGCGGCGGCTGGTCTGGTTTGTGGCAGGCACCGCTGGCGCTCGCCTTATTGGGACTGTTTTTCTTCTGGCGTGCCTGGGCAGTGATGAAAGAAATGCAGGTTAAGGCGTGAGGATTGTCAGTAGTCAGTAGTCAGTAGTCAGTGGTCAGTAGTCAGTGGTCAGTGGTTAGTAGTTGGTCGAAAAAGATGAACAACGGCACTTGATTGAGAATCCAACAACTGACAACTGACAACTGACAACTGACAACTGACAACTGACAACTGACAACTGACAACTGCCAAACTTAGATGCAATCACTTAAACGAATTCTGAATCTGCGTCTCTGGTCGCTCTTCGTCAAAGAGTTCCATCAGATTAGGCGGAATCGCCGGCTGGTGATTCTGCTGATCATCCCGCCGACCTTGAATATCGTTTTGTTTGGTCTGGCGCTCAATCCAACCTTCGAGAATTTGCGCCTTGGCGTTGTCGATTACAGCCGCACGACGGAAAGCCGGGAGTTGGTCTCGGCCTTTCAGGAGGGCCTGGTGTTCCAGACTCAAGCCTATTATGCGTCGGCCAACGAACTGGGCGACGCCATCAGTCGTGGGGACCTGGACGCGGGTTTGGTCGTGCCGCGAGATTTTGCCGAAAAGCGAGCCCGGCGTGAAACTGTTGAAGTCCAGTTACTCGTGGATGCGGTCAATGCCAACACAGCCACGATTGCCGGTGGCTATGCCGGGCGCATCATCGCCGGATTGAATCAGAAAATTGCGTTGTCGCAACCGCCACGAACGCAAAGGACCGGTGGCCCGGCGAGTGACCAACCCGTTTCGGTGACCACCAATGCGTCCGTTGCGGCGCGCAACATCGTCACGCCACGACTTACGTTGCTTTACAACCCGGGACTGAAGAGCGCGTGGTTTATTACGACCGGCATGATTGGGTTGCTGCTCGTGCTTCAGGGATCGGTCGTGTCTGCGGCCTCGCTGGTTCGCGAGAAAGAGATTGGGACGATCGAGCAGTTGCTGATGACCCCAGCCGCCGGCTCCGAGATCATTGTCGCGAAGGTTTTGCCGATCTTTCTGCTGCTGTCTATTGACATTGGTCTGGCGCTATTCGTGGCGCGGGTGGCCTTCGGTGTCCCGATGCGCGGCAGCCTCTTGTTGTTCTTTCTGGCTTCATCGCTGTGCGTGATTTGCGGCATTGGGCTGGGGATGATGATTGCGACATTCACTCGCACCCAACAGCAGGCACAATTGATGAGTTTTTTCACGAACCCGCCGCTGGCAATTCTCTCGGGCGCCACCACGCCGATCGAAGCGATGCCCGCGTGGCTGCAAACGATAACTTCGCTCAATCCGGTAACGCATTTCGCGGTTATCTCGCGCGGGATTTTGCTCAAGGGCAGCGGCGTGGAAGTTCTTTACCCGGAACTGCTGGCACTGGCCGCGATTGCTCTGGTGATGGTGTCAGTGAGTTCCTGGCGGTTTCGGAAACAACTTGGGTGAATTGAGACTTTCGATCTCAGATCTCAAATCTCAGATCTCAAATCTCAACGCGAGCTGCTGCGTAGCATGATATCCCTGATTTCGCTGCCCCGCGTGAATGCGAAAGTCCTACCATCGCGCGACCAACCGTAAGAGTAAATCGACGTCAGCCCTGCGCTGGACTGTGAGTCAATTTGCATTGCTGATCAAAATAAGGTCGCGCATCTCGACGCCTCGCGTAAAAGCGAATGTCTTGCCGTCACGCGACCAACCGTTGGAATAGATCTTCTCATCGGGTAACCCTGAGATTTGTTGGGGCGGACCGCCTTCCAACGGCTGCCGCCACAATCCCTTCCCCCAATCCCTGTACGTGATCGCCTTACCGTCCGCAGTCCAGCGAATGGCGTAACGAAAGTTTGCCTGGGGCGGAATATCGAAGAGTTTGATCGGAGGTCCACCATCGATCGAAAGGACTGCCAATTGAGTCTTGCCGTCGTCAGTCGCGTATTGGCAGGCGATCAGTCTGCTGTCAGGTGATATCCAGGGCCAGGACGCGGCGTTGTTGATCAGGCGTTGAGCTTCGCCGCCATTGATATCTGCGCGCCAGAGTCTGCCCCCATCGCAGTCAGATCGATAGACGACCCACTTGCCGTCAGGACTGACGGCGGGGTCGAAATTCCGGCCGCACTTTGTCAATTGTTTGGGTTCGGAGCCGTCTATGTTAGTGCGCCAAATTTCGTTGCCACCACTGCGGTGGGAAAGGAAAACGATGAAGCGGCCGTCTCCGGTAACACTGGGGACCGTGTCATCTGAACCTGGTGGCGTAAGTTCCTTTCGGTTCGAGCCATCGGAATTCATGATCCAAATCGTTCCGCCCTGAGCATTTGCCGACGTGTAAACGATCCTGTTGTCAGGTGTCCAATCCACGCCCAGCAAGCCGTCGGTGCGGTTCAACGAGCCATGCGTTACTTGTTTGGAATTTCGCAAATCATTCGCAGGGGCAACCCAAACGTTATTGATTTGCCGGTGCGTGCTGGTTAGCGCCGTGCTGGAATCGGCAGCTACGTCGAGGGTGAAGTCATATGTGTTTAGATCGTTGACGACGCGGCGCACTTCGCCACCTGGATATGCAACCATCCAAATCTGGCTTCCCTCATCGGGACCCGGCGCCGCAGCAATCGTGAGGATCCCGGTACCATCCTTAAGCCAGGATATGCGCCCCATGGTTTTCCAGGGAATGGTGCTTAATTGTTTTAATTGGCCGCTGTCAATCGAGAGTAGAAACATAAAACAGACGCTCGGATCATTTTCGCGCGAGGCCCCAAGCGCGATCATCGATCCGTCGGGCGACCACGTCAGACAGTAGGTTGTCATGTTTCGAGCGATGGGAGCCGTGAGGACTGTTCGCTCGTTGGCCCCATCCACGCTGGATATTACGACGCTGGTTTTCTTTCCGCCGTCAATGTATCGGAGAAAAGCGATGCGCTGGTTATCCGGGGCAATGCTAAAAAACCAGGGGACATCTTCGCGCAACTTCACAGGGACGCCACCCAGGGTCGGTAACCGGTACAAGACGGTGCGGTCATCGTTCTCCATGACGTAGTAAATGCTGCGGCCATCGGGAGCGAATTCCACATCGTGATATGTGACCAGCCCCGGCTCGCGCAGCTCAATCGAAGTCTGGCCGTCCACCGAGCCGAGGTGCAGGCTCATCATCCCTCCCTGGAGGTTTGTATAAGCATAAAATTTTCCGTCAGGTGAGATGGCGGCGCTCACAATCTGGCCGTCGTTGGTTAGCTGGCGCATTTTGATTTGATTGAAGTGCGTGGCGGCGCGCGACGAGCGAAATGCGTGGATGCCATAGCTAACCGTCACAATTATTGCGACGACTGCCAGCGCCAATCCGGTAATGGCGAATGGCCGGCGAAAGAAACCGCGAGGCGACACGCCGACAAGCTGTTTTGGCTGGCGGCCGCTAAGCATGTTGGGGTCAATCGAAGTATCAGAATCACCGTCATCCAATTCTTCTTCAACTACAACCTGAGAAATCGTTTCTGTCGCAATCAGGACGCCATCAGGACGGAGATCCACCTCATGCACGTTCGCGACAAAGCGATAACCGCGACCCGGTATCGTTACCAGAAACCGCGGCTGCGCAGCCTTCTCGCCCAGAGCCCTGCGCACCGCCGAAATGTTTACCGTGAGGTTTGACTCTTCCAGGATCTGGCCCGGCCAGATCGCTTCGAGGATTTCATCCTTGCTGAGGTCCTGTCCGTTGCTTTCGACCAGCAGCAGTAGCAGGTCGAAGGCTTTCGAATAGAGCGGCACCACCTCGCCTTCGCGCAGCAGCTGGCGTTTCGCCGGATCAATCCGAAACTCGTCGAATTGATAAACCTGCCGGGTTTCCTCAGTCATACCGTTTTTAGGGCTTTTTCGGAAGCTTTCGGGCCGAATTTAAAGACATTTCGGACCGTCTGCGCTGAAGATGCGCACCGCTGCGAACGAAGAACGCCAAAGCGGCAGCGGCGATTTACGGCGCGGATGATAACAGGGGAAAACGCGAAAGGGAACGCTCAGCGATGAAGAAGAGAACACGAATCACGGTGATTACCCGACAGACGGTGGTCGCTCGCGCGGTGCGAGTGCACTGTCCGGAATGTGGCGCTGAGGTTTCCCTCGTCACACCGGAAAGCGCTGCGAGTGCCTTGCAGACCACGCCGCGCGAGATTCACGGCTTGCTTGCCAGCGGCGATCTGCACGCAGTTGCAGAGTCGAAGGGCGCGGGCCTAATCTGCGGCAATTCTTTATCCCCAACCTTACCAGAACCGGAAGTGGAAGTTTCCGGACTGTCTGAAACACCCGGAGAGGCGGGACCGACAAACCAACCAAATTCAGAAGGAGAAAGACAATGAATTACAGATTGAATTCAGGGGACGAGATCTGTCCCCAGACGACCACCATGGTCGCTCATCGGCTCGCCGGAATCATCGAGAGCTGTTTACGCAAGATCGACTCGCGGCACATGCTCGCGAGAATCTGTGTCTCAGTGATGCTTGTTTGCATGAGCACCCTGGTCGCCAGCGCGGCGACTTACGTAGTTACGAGCGTCAACAACAGTGGCGCCGGTTCGCTGCGTCAGGCGATTCTCGACGCCAATGCGAATCCGGGCGCCGACCTGATCAACTTCAATATTCCCGGAGCGGGCGGGCACCCGATCTTTCTGAAGACCCTGCTTCCGGTGATCACCGATCCCGTGACCATCGACGGGTACTCGCAACCGGGCGCAACCCCGAACACCGCGACGATGGCGGACAACGCCACCCTCTTAATCGAACTAACCGGGACTGATCCATTCTTTTTCAACGCCGGTGATGCGCTGGTAATTACCGCGGGCTCTTCCACGGTAAAGGGACTAATCATCAACGGGTTTACGAACGCCGGAAATTCCGCCTGCGGGATCAGAATAATGAGCAAGGGCGGCAATGTGATCTCAGGCAATTTCATCGGCACCAACGCGAGTGGCTTTTCCGCTATTCCCAACACCTTGGGAATTTACATGGAGGATTCTCCCAACAACACAATTGGTGGCAACACTCCGGGATCTCGCAACGTGATTTCCGGAAACGTTTTTTCCGGGGTCAAGATAGTCAGCGCCGGGTCCATGGGAAATCGCGTGATCGGAAACTTTATTGGCACTAATCGAAACGGGACGGCCGCCGTGCCTAACCGCGATGGCGTGGATATTGAGAAAATGGGGACGGGTTCATCGAACACACACGTCGGAGGGACGCTACCCGGCGAGGGAAATTTGATCTCTGGCAACCTAAGCGTGGGCATCACTACGTTCGGCGGAGTTACCGACCTGACGATTCAGGGAAACCTGATTGGCACCGATGTCAGCGGCAAGGTCGCGCTCGGCAATGGCGCCCACGGTATCGGCATCGGTTCGACGGGTAGTCTGACGGTGATTGGCGGATCCAGCGCCGGAGCTCGTAACATCATTTCGGGAAACAAATATTACGGTGTGGTCGTCGATCACGACGCCAGTCTGGTCGTCCAGGGTAATTACATCGGGACTGACATAACCGGAAAAGTGGCGGTGGGAAATGCGGGCACCGGCCTCGTTCTATATTCGAGCTATAACACCGTCGGTGGCAGCGGCGCCGGCGAAGGCAACGTGATCTCGGGAAACGGTGATGCCGGAGTCTACATCAGCGGGAGCATCACGACTGGCACAACGGGGAGCTACAACTTCGTTCTCGGTAACTTGATTGGCATTGGGGCCGATGGCACTACACCGCTGGGCAATAAGACAATAGGCGTGTGGATATACACGAGCACCGGAACCAATAATGTGATCGGAGGGCAGGGCACGGCGCGGAACTCGATAGCTTTCAATGGCGCGGCGGGCGTCGACGTTGCATCCGGGACAGCTAACCTGATTAGCGGGAATTCAATCACCGCCAACGGCGGGTTGGGGATCGAGCTCAATCCGGTTGGCGCAGCCGCCAATGATGCCGGCGACGCGGACACCGGACCGAACAATCTGCAAAACTATCCGGTGCTGACCGCGGCATCGTTAATCAGTAACGGTCTGACCACAGTTGACGCTACTTTGAACAGCGCCGCAAATACCAAGTTCACGGTGGAATTCTTTGCCAATGATGCTGCTGATCCATCGGGTTTTGGCGAAGGACAAGTCTACCTCGGAGCAGTAAGCGTAACGACGAACGCATCCGGCAACGTCAGCTTTACCGGAACGTTTGCGGGCCTCAGTGCCGGCAAGTGCATCAGTGCCACCGCGATTGACCCGGCTCTTAATACTTCCGAGTTCTCACAGTGCAAGTTGATCAGCCTCAATTCGCCCGGCGCTTTGCAATTCAGTTCTGCTGTCTACAGCGTGAACGAGAACGGTGGGCCGGCCACTGTGACCGTCAAGAGAGTTGGTGGCAACTTCGGGACGGTCTCCGTTCAGTACGCGACGGTGGCCGGCGGCACGGCTGCCGCAGGCAGCGACTACACAACTGTTTCAGGCACGCTGATCTGGGGTCACGGAGACGCAGCAGACAAAACCTTCACGATTCCCATCGTTGACGATTCTGCGGCTGAGTCGAATGAAACCGTCAATCTGGCATTGAGCAATGCGACCAATGGCACGCTACCCGGTTCGCCTACAGCGGCTGTGCTGACGATCAACGATAATGAATCGCAACCTACGATCTCAATTTCCGACGTTAGCCAGGTTGAGGGCAATAGCGGGACTGCCAACTTTGCGTTCACGGTTAGCCTTTCGGCAACTAGTAGTCAGACAGTCAGCGTCAATTACACCACCGCGGACAACTCGGCGCAGTCAGGCAGCGATTATCAGGCGGCGAATGGCCTTATTAGCTTCGCTCCGGGCGAGACTTCGAAACCGATCAACGTGTCGGTGAATGGCGATACTCAGGTCGAGCCCGACGAGAAATTTATCGTCAATGTGTCGAATGCGGTGAATGCCATTATCGGCAAAGGGCAGGGGACAGGCACGATCGTTAATGACGATGCACCAGCGACCCCTGCGATGATTCAACTGGAACAACCCGGTTTCCTTCTGCAGGAGGATCTGGGCTCTTTCAACGTGACCGTGATACGCACCGGTGACACCAGCGCCGCGGCTTCAGTTGATTACACAACCGTTGATGGCAGCGCCACGCAGAAAGCTGATTTCGAGTATGCGGCCGGCACCCTCCAGTTCCTGCCGGGCGAGACCAGCAAGACTTTTCAGGTCATCCTCAACGAAGACTCGTATGTCGAAGGCACTGAAAGCTTCAACATTACGCTCAGCAATCCAGTTGGCGGCATTCTGGGCCAGAGTACCGCGCCGGCTTTTATCGCCGATGACGCAACCGAACTGCCAGCAAATCCGATCGACGATGCCGGCAGCTTTGTCCAAATGCACTATCACGACTTTCTTAATCGTGAACCCGATCCGGCCGGTCTGGCTTTCTGGACCAGCCAGATCACTTCCTGCGGCAATGATGCAAAATGCATCGAAGAAAAGCGCGTCAATGTCTCAGCCTCATTCTTTCTGTCAATCGAATTTCAGGAGACGGGGTACCTGCTCTATCTGATGCAGAAAGAGTCATACGCAACCAGGCCCACGTACGCTTCGTTCATGCGTGACTTGCAGGAAGTTAGTCGCGGGGTGATCGTGAATGCTCCTGGTTGGCAACAGAAGCTGGCTGACAACCAGCAGCAGTTCGCCGACAAGTGGATCAACCGGGCTGAGTTCAAGGCTGCGTATGATGCTTTATCAAATGATGCGTACGTCAATGCCCTCTACAAGAATGCGGGCATCGTGGCGCCACAAGTTGAGAAGGACAAGCTGGTCACGGGGTTGAATACGGCGAGCATGAACCGCTCTAGCGTATTGCTGGAGGTTGCCGAAAATGCCACCTTCCGAGAGCAGGAGCAGAACGGCGCCTTTGTGCTGATGGAGTACTTCGGTTATTTGCGGAGAGATCCCCAGGCGTCACCTGATTCAGACTTGAGCGGCTATAACTTCTGGCTCAGCAAGCTGAATCAATTCAATGGTAATTACATTGACGCGGAGATGATTAAGGCCTTCATCACTTCGTTTGAGTACCGGCAACGATTTGGGCAATAGTTCGGGCTAACTCCCGACATTTGACGGCGCGGCTTTGCTAAAGCCGCGCCGGTTTTTTTCAGGAAGCAGTCAGTGCCGGGAGCGAATAGCGACCGGGTCAGACTGGAGCGCAACCGTCTCGGTTGCACTGATGGTGAGACCGAGACATTGCAAGCGAGGACGCTTGCGCTCCAGTCCCGGTCCGCTATCGCTCCCGGTACTGACATCTTCCGGCATCAACGTGCTCTTAAAGAAAGCCCGCCCCGGTTCATTTCAGTAGCCGCAACGAGGTCTTTGTGGTAAACGTACCGCGCATGATGCGGCCTCCAAAAAAAGCCGTATATTCCCTGACGCTGGTTTCTCTTTTGCTGCTCGCCGCCATTTCGGATCGGGCAGCGCGACTGCCGATCAGGATCTACACTTCCGCCGACGGGTTAGGCAGCAGTTTCGTCAATTCCCTGATGCGCGATTCGCGCGGCTTTCTGTGGGTTTGTACTCGCGACGGTCTGAGTCGATTCGACGGCGCCCATTTTGTTACCTATCAGGTGGGCGATAAGAATGCTCCGCCCGGAATCGAATCCATTGTCGAAACTCGCAAAGGTATCTACTGGATTACGACGACCGGAGGGCTTTATCGATTTGATCCACGAGTGCTTCCAACGACTGCTTCAGATTCAGATCGACCACGACTAAGTGCGGAATTTGTCAGCGATAACCGCTTTACGCTTTTCGAAGATCATCTTGGCAATCTTTGGGGCGGCCTCAACAACGGCCTTTACCGGATACAAGACGAGGGCGGAAAGATCTCTGTCCAAAAAGTTATTCTGCAAACCGGGCGCGAGTTGAACGTCACGGCGTTTGGCGAGAGTCGCGACGGCAGTCTTTGGGTGGGCTCAAACTCAACGGTGATGCGCCGAACGGACGACGGTCGCGAGTTCTACTATGACTTCACACTTCCGCGCCAGGACGTAGTTACCAATCTGTTTGAAGATCGGGAAGGAACGATCTGGGTGGGTCGCGCCTCAGGCATATATGCCATCAAGCCTGAGTCGATGACTGAGACTTCCAGCGGGCAGGTTCCCACGATTCGAAAATTTGACGAGCTGGCAAAGGTTCAGCCGGCGACACAAACTCCAGTTATCGTACCCACCCGCCCGGGCGAGATTTTTCGCTATGCGTTCTTTGCTGATGTGCTCCACAGCAAGACCTTCTGTCAAACTTCTGATGGGCATCTTTGGATCTCAGACGGATCGAGAATAGTTGATTTCAACGGGCAGAGCTTCGAAGTTTTCGATCCCGTTGCCGGCGCGCAGAAGGTGGTAGTCGGGATCGCCGAAGATGGAAGCGGCAATCTCTGGCTGGCCGGGCCCAGCGGTTTAATGCGTTTAGACCGGCACGGCTTAGTGAGCTATGGCCCGGACGATGGCTTGAAGGGGCCCGGCGTGCTGGCCCTGGGCGAAACGCGGTCCGGCAGTCTCTACATGGCCGGCGACAATTTTCTCCTGAGCACATTCGATGGTCGTTCGTTCCGCAGTGTGCGGCTGCCAGTGCCCCTCACCGCCGGTGCTCTGTGGACCTCGAATCCGGCTTTTCAGGATCGGGAAGGCGAGTGGTGGGTTCTGACCACTGTTGGGCTCTATCATTTCTCCGCTGCCGAAGATGTGACCACGCTGGGTCAAGGGCACCTGCTGGGCGTCTATACGGCCCGCGACGGTCTCAAAGGCGATCAGATCTTTCACGTTTTCGAGGATTCAAAAGGCACGCTTTGGATTAGCACGCGCGATCCGGATCCGGCACGCTGGGGGTTTTGCACCTGGGATCGGAGCACCAGGACTTTTCATAATTTCTCTGAGGCCGATGGGTTTCCATCAAAAAAGGCCGTCTCCGCTTTTGCCGAAGATAAACAGGGCTCGCTTTGGCTTGGCCTGCAGGATGGTGGGGTGCTGAGGTATGCGCAGGGACGTTTCAGCGAAGTCGCCGCAGGATTAGCGTCCAGCCTTGTAACTGCGGTGCACGCTGACCGCCAGGGAAGAATCTGGATCGCGTCGTCGCAGAGTGGGATAACGATCGTCAATCCCAATGCGGCCCAATTGCAGTTCAGGAACCTCACCATTAGCGAAGGTCTGACCAGCAACAACGTTCGTTCACTAACCGAAGACTTTCAGGGCAACGTTTATGCAGGCACGGCCCGCGGCGTGGACAGGATTTCTTCGGATTTGACGCGCGTGACGCACTACTCAATAGCCAATGGTCTGGCGGGCGATTTCATTATCTCTGCTTTCCGGGATTCGCGCGGAACGCTCTGGTTCGGCACGCCCTCGGGTCTGTCACGTCTGGTGCCAGAGGAGCGAAGCGGGGAAGCACCGCCGCCAATTCAACTGAGCGGTTTGCGTATCGCCGGCGAAAGCCGGCCCATCGCAGAGCTGGGCAGCACGCTGATTTCGAATCTCGAACTATCGCACGGCCAGAACAATCTTCAGATCGATTTCTTCGCTATTGATTTCAACGCCGGCGAGGATCTGCGTTACCAGTATCTGCTCGAAGGCGCGGACAGGGAGTGGAGCGCGCCGACCGGCCAACGGACCGTGAATTATTCGAATCTCGCACCCGGTACTTATCGATTTATGGTGCGGGCCATCAATTCTGCCGGCGTTTACAGTGCTGAGCCCGCCATCCTGAGTTTCAAAATCCTGCCTCCGCTTTGGCGGCGCTGGTGGTTTATTGCCCTCGCAGTATTGCTGGCAGGGGCCATGGTGTTCGCGCTTGATCGTTACCGCGTGACCAGACTGCGGGTGCTCGACACGCTCAATCGCAAACTGAAACTCGAATATGACATTGCCAGGGTGCTGACAGAGTCGAGTTCGACCCTCGAGTCTGCGCCGCGAATTCTGCAAGCGATTTGTGAAGCCCTGAATTGGGACGTAGGAGTCATCTGGGATGTAGATCGAGGTGCGAATCTGTTGCGCTGCGTGGTGGTGTGGCACCGGCCGGCGCTGGAAGCGAAAGAGTTTGAGGCGCAAACGCTCAAGCGGAAATTTACTCTGGGTGAAGGACTGCCCGGACGTGTCTGGGCGACGGCCAGGCCGATCTGGATTCGGGATCTGGCTGAGGATCAGAACTTCCCGCGCATGACCTTAGCAATGACTGAAGGCCTGCGCAGCGGATTCGGCTTCCCAATTCTGGCAGGTACGGAAGTAGTTGGAGTCATTGAATTCTTCCGGCGTCAGATCACCGAGAGGGACGATGCAGTGCAGGAGATGATGCAACCAATCGGCGCAGAAATCGGCCAGTTGCTGGCGCGCAAGCAGAGCGAAGAGGCGCTGCGTGAGAGTGAAACGCGATTTCGCACGCTGGCGGAAACGGCCTCTGACGCAATCATCACGATCGATGCGAACAGCACGATTATCTATGTCAACCACGCCGCTGAGAAAATTTTCGGTCACCCCATCGCCGAGATGCTGGACCAGGATCTGACGATGCTGATGCCGGAATATCTTCGTCACGTTCATCGCGCAGGTCTGGGTCGTTATATGGAAACGGGCAAACGGCACATTAGTTGGAGCGCCGTCGAATTGCCGGGCTTGCACAAGGACGGGAGTGAAATTCCGCTCGAACTGTCCTTTGGCGAATTCACTCGCAATGGCCAGAGGTACTTCACGGGCATTGCTCGCGACGAGACTGAGCGCAAGCGGGCCGAAGAAGAGTTGCGCCGGACCCGCGAAGCGCGGGCCATCGAGCTCGAGCGGGTGCGCAAACGCATTGCCAGCGATCTGCACGACGATATCGGATCGAGTCTGACTCAGATTTCACTTTTGAGCGAAGTCGTCAACCAGCGCGTTGCCGGTCGCGATGGTGCGGTGGCCCAGCCGCTGGCCCAGATTGCCAACTCTTCGCGCGAGTTGGTGGATGCGATGAGCGACATTGTCTGGGCGATTAATCCGCAGAAGGATCATCTCAGCGATCTGACGCAGCGCATGCGGACCCTGACCAGCGAAGTCTCGACGGCCTGTGGCATCAACGTCCGATTTCACGCACCCGAAGTCGAAGAAGACCTGCCCCTGGGTGCAAACCTGCGGCGCGAAGTGTTTCTGATCTTTAAAGAGAGTATCAACAATATCGTCAAGCATTCAGGGGCGACTGCGGCTGAGGTGGAATTTCGCTTCGACCGCGATCAGTTGTTTCTGCGCGTAAGCGATGATGGCCACGGGTTTGACCTGGCTCAGGAAAGCGAAGGACATGGACTGGTCAGCATGCGCGGACGCGCAAAAGAGATGGGCGCGCGGTTCGAAATGCAATCCAGCATCGGAAACGGAACGACTATGATGTTGACGGTGCCGCTGTCAGAGATGCAGTGATTTATTTTGAGTGCGGCGTTGAGGCTTGCCGCCGCGTTGAAATGGCCGGGTCGCCCATTTGTTTTACTCTGTGTCTCGGTGAATTCTCCGTGTCTCTGTGGTGAACTCTTCTCTTTAGAGTTTTCACCACCGAGGCACAGAGGTAGGCACACAGAGACACAGAGGAAAAACTAACAGGACCCAAATCCGCCTACGAAGTCGCGTAGTGATCCGGAAGACGAACCAGCATAAGCTGCGTGCCGTAATAGGGCGGATGCGCTTATGCTTGAACAGATGCCAAACACAGTAATGATGGAGATATCACCACCCCCCAGCGTCATTGAGGTTGCGATCGTCGAAGATCGTCGCGAGATTCGCGAGAGTCTCGCGCTTCTGATTGGAGGCACCGAGGGTTTTAAGTGCATCGGCAGTTATCGCTCGATGGAAGAAGCGTTGGATAAGTTGAAACATCATCAGCCGCATCTTTTATTGAGCGACATCGGCCTGCCGGGAATGTCGGGCATTGAAGGTGTCGCTATTCTCAAAGAACGGTATCCCGACCTGCTGATCCTGATGTTGACCGTCTATGACGATGACGAGCGTATCTTTGACGCTATGTGTGCCGGAGCGAGCGGTTACCTCCTGAAAAAGACACCGCCGGCACGGTTGCTGGACAGCTTGCGCGAGGTCGCCAGTGGCGGCGCGCCGATGTCGCCGGAAGTGGCCAAGCGCGTGGTCGCCCTGTTTCGCGAAATCCGGCCGCCCGAACGCGCCGATTATGAATTGACGCCGCACGAAACCCGTCTGTTGAAGCTCTTGGTCCAGGGCCATAACTACAAAACCGCCGCCACCGAGCTGGGCGTGACCGTTCACACCGTCTCTTTTCACCTGCGCAGCATCTACGAAAAGTTGCAGGTCCACTCAAAATCTGAAGCCGTCGCCAAAGCCCTTCAGAACCGCCTGGTCTGATCAGAACCGCCTGCGGTAGCGGGCGGGCCAGTCGCACCGGGTTCACAGGAAGGCCCGCCCGCTACGGCGGGCCAGTCGCATCGGGTTCACAGGAGGGCCCGCCCGCTACTGCGGGCCAGTCGCATCGGGTTCACAGGGGGCCCGCCCGCTACCGCAGGCGGTTCTGACACGGGCCAGTCAATCGAAATCAGGCAACTCATTACCTTGACCGTACAGCACGTAATCAACAGCTAACTGCACACTGCGCTCGTTCCACAGATACCGCTTACTCCCACGATCGACCCACGGACTATGGGAGTGTTGCCAACAACCATCTTCTCTCAGTTGCCTTGTCGCATTTGCCTTGAGGGCATTCAGGAGCAAGTTCAGGCCTCTTTGCGCCAATAGCCACCACAGCGTGAACATGGTTTGTTCTCACGTTGCAAGCGTACAAGTGCCATTTACGGTGCGAGCAAGTGTCGCCAATCGCGTGCTCAATGGACGCGCGTTGACGTGCAGATAACACCACCGGCTCAGACTTTAGCGTTTGATAGTTATGACTTCGTCGATTCGCGCTGGGCACAGCGTAAGGAGTGCGGTAGCGCCGATGCTCACGATCGACTGAGCCGCGCGCGTCGCCATGTAACCACGTGCCGTAACAGCGAAAGGTGATCAGATAGGCTAAAGGAATCTCGCGGTCGTTCCACATTACTGGCTCACCTGCGACTCCTTACTATAGGCGGTGGCGCAAGGTAAAAATGTTGCAAGGAAGGTGGGGCACCCGTGTGACCAAGGCCCGCCCGCTACGGCGGGCTCGCGAATCACAGGGGGGCCCGCCCGCTACCGCAGGCGGTTCTGACACGGCTTCTGACACAAAGCACCTACAGATCAACGTAGTGACCCGAACCTCCTTTTGATTTCAAATGTCTGCACGCTGAAGAGCGGCAACGAAATTTGAAATCCGAAGGAGTTTAGAGAAGCCATGCAACTAGTTTACGCCACGGGAGAACCCGGCCATTTCACCTTTAACGTAGCGCCGACACCAGACCATGTGCCAAAGGGCGCGCGTGTCTTTGCCACCTGCTTTGACAAGTTGTTTCACTCGCTGTTCGGTCTCATGGTGGCAGCATTTGTGTGTGCGTGCCTGGCGACCGCTGCGAGTGCAGCCACGTTTCAGGTCACCACCACCGCCGATAACGGCGACAACGTCAACCCAACTCCGGGTTCTTTGAGAAAGGCAATCCTGGACGCCAACGCCAACCAGGGCCCGGACGACATCGTCTTTCAAATCCAGGCCAGTGGCGTGCAGACCATCAGCCCACCCACGCGCCTTCCGAACATTACCGATCCGGTAACGATCGACGGCTACACGCAAAATGGCGCCTCGAAGAACACGCTTTTCGACGGCGACAATGCGGTCCTGATGATTCAAATTGATGGGACGAATGGCGGTGCGGGATTCCAGGGTATCGGTTTTCAGATTACCGGCGGCTCGACCACCATCCGTGGTCTGGTGATCAATCGTTTCCAGGCTTACGGAATACAGATTGGTGTAAACAGTCCGGGCAACAATCACATCGAAGGCTGTTTTATCGGGACCGATCCAACAGGCACGATGTCGCTTCCGAACCTTGTCGGCGGAATTTACTTGAACAAGTCAAACGACAACGTCATCGGCGGTACGACTCCGGAGACGCGTAACGTAGTGTCCGGAGTTGACCCGATTAATAACGGTTCAGGCATTACTGCCACCGGCAACCCGATCAGCGGTCTGATGATTCAGGGCAACTACATCGGCACCAACGCCGCGGGCACGGCCGCGCTCGTACCCGGCAGTAAAGGCACCGGTATCAACATCGACACTGGCGTGAAGATCACAATTGGCGGCACGACACCCGGCGCGCGCAACGTCATCTCCGGCAACGGCACGGGGATTCAGGTCGGTCCGAGTGATCAGACCTTGATTGCCGGCAACTATATCGGAACCGACATCACCGGCACCCAGGCGATAGGTAATCGAAATCATGGAATCAAGTTCGACAATGTAACCAACAGCGTCGTTGGCGGATCCACCGCAGCAGCCAGAAACATCATCTCCGGCACGCAGCAAGGTGAAGGGATCGGCTTTAGCCAGGGCACCATCGGCAACTTTATTCAGGGTAACTACATCGGCACTGACGTTACCGGAAATGTGGCCCTCGGAAATCTATCCGGAATCGCTGACCTGTTTGGCGGCTCGGCTACTCCCGGGAACAATAAAATTGGTGGTTCAGCCCCGGGTGAAGGAAATGTGATCTCGGGTAATAAGCAACTGGGCATCAGCCTCAACGGCGATTCGGGGAATCATGTCATTCAGGGCAACTTCATCGGCACAAATGCAACCGGCACATCATCCATTCCCAACGGAGATTTGGTTGCGAAGAGCGGTGGCGGCATCGGGATCATCACCTCAAGTAACAATATCATCGGCGGCACCGTGCCCGGCGCGCGCAACGTGATTTCGGGCAATGCTAATTACGGCATCCTGCTCAACTTTGCCACTGGTGCTGTGGTTCAGGGAAACTTCATCGGTGTCGATGTCAATGGCGCCGCTCTCGGCAACAGTGCCCGCGGTATTCAAGTCGTTAACAGTTCGCACGACTGCACGATTGGCGGTACCGCGGCCGGCGCCGGCAACGTGATCGCCTTCAACGGCGGACCGGGCATCACTGTCTTCGAACCGAACCAACCCTTCCATGTTTACAACATCGGGATCGAAGGCAACAGCTTCTATGCGAATGTTGCCGGCGCGGGTCCGGGAATCGATCTTCAGGACAACGGCGTAACCCAAAACGATTCGGGTGATGGCGATTCCGGACCCAATAACTATCAGAACTTCCCGCTGCTCACTTCAGCTACTTCCAACGGCGGCGCCACCACCGTCACGGGAACTCTTAATTCCGAAAGCAACAAACCATATCGCATCGAGTTCTTTGCCAGTCCGCAATGTTCAGCGTCCGGATATGGCGAAGGCCAGGTGTATCTCGGCAAGTCTGACGTCACCACCGTCGGCAATGACGCGAGCTTCAGCGTTAACCTGCCGGTGACGGTTCAGCCGGGCAACGTCATCACTGCTACCGCGACTGATGCGGCCGGCAACACTTCCGAGTTTTCACCGTGCATGTTGCTCAACGGTTTGCCGGGTGGCGGCGCTTTGCAATTCAACGCGGCGAACTTCAACGTGAACGAGAACGCCGGCAACGCGACCGTCACAGTCGATCGTGTTGGCGGTAACTCAAGCGCGGTTTCGGTCCATTACTCGATGAGCGCCATCAGCGCCACGGCCGGCAGCGACTACACCAGCATCTCCGGCAACTTGAACTGGGCAGCGGGCGATCTTTCCAGCAAGACTTTCACCGTGCCGATCAAAGACGATTCACTCAATGAGAACAACGAGACGATCAGTCTCGGCTTGAGCAGTCCTACCGGAGGTGCAACCCTGGGAGGTCAGAAGACTGCCACCTTGACGATACTCGACGACGACCCATTGCCCTCGGTCAGCGTTTCTGATGTCAGCGTGGTCGAAGGAAACTCCGGAACGGCGCCGGCAAATTTCACAGTGAGCCTTTCAGCCCCGAGCGGAAAGACTGTCAGCGTGTCCTGGAAAACCACTCAAGGCACGGCGACTTCGGGCGTTGATTACTCGTTCATCAACAGCAGCACTGTTACATTTCTTGCTGGACAAACGAGCAAGACGATCAGCGTGAACGTTAAAGGTGATACCGACCCGGAGCCGGATGAGACGTTCTTTGTCACACTCTTCAATCCAAACGAAGTAACCATCGCGAAAACGGAAGGCACGGGCACGATCATCAACGACGATGGAGCGGCCCCTGCAGGCACGCTGCAATTCGGCGCGCCAACCTACAGTGTTAACGAGAATGGCGGACAGGCGACCATCGCGGTGAAGCGCACGGGTGGCAGCAACGGCGCCGTTTCCGTCCAATACGCCACCACTGCCGCAACAGCGACGTCAGGGTCCGACTACGACGATGCCGGCGGGACGTTGAGTTGGGCCGACGGCGACACGGCAGATAAGACATTCACCGTGGTGATCAAGGACGATTCGTTGAATGAGCTGAATGAGACGATCAATCTCAACCTGAGCAAACCAACCGGAGGCGCAGCGTTGGGAGGTAGCAGCGCGGTCCTCACCATCCTGGATGATGATCCCAAGCCAACGATCTCGATCAACGACGTGAGCAAGGCCGAAGGCAACAGCGGCACCACGAACTTCGACTTCTCGGTGACGCTTTCATCTCCGAGCGGACAGGTCGTCAGTATCGACTACACAACCTTAGGCGGGACGGCGGTGCTGGGCAGCGACTTTCAACTGGCGAGCGGCACGTTGACGTTCAATCCCGGCGAAACGCAGCAGCCGTTGACCGTGCTCGTTAACGGCGACACCCAGGACGAGCCGGACAAGTCATTCACGGTTGAGTTGTCAAAGCCTGTGAATGTGACTTACGCGAAGTACCAGGGATTCGGAACCATCGTCAACGATGATGCAGTCGGCGCGCCGGTGATCCATTTCAGTCAACTTAATTATCAGGTGCTGGAAGACCTCGCCGCCATGACCCTGACGGTTACGCGCAGCGGCGACACCACGGGCACAGCAACCGTCGATTATCAAACCGTCGATGGCGCCGCGACTCAGAAAGCCGACTTCGAATACGCGGCCGGCACCTTAACGTTCGCGCCCGGAGAAGCTGTCAAGACGATCACCCTACTGCTTAACGAAGACGCGTTCGTTGAAAATACTGAGAAGTTCAGCGTGAGTCTCAGTAATCCTTCAGGCGCGGTACTCGATGTGCAGAACACCGCGACCGTCGGCATTCTGGATGACTCGCCCGAGGCGACGACGAGTTCGATTGACGATGCGCAAACGTTCGTGGCGACGCATTATCACGACTTCTTAAATCGTGAGCCTGACCCGGCGGGTCTTCAGTTTTGGACCAACCAGATAGCCTCTTGCGGTAGTGATGCGAAGTGCACCGAAGCGGCCAGGATAAATGTCTCAGCCTCGTTCTTTCTCTCGATCGAGCACCAGGAGACAGCTTATCTTCTTTACCTGATGCAGAAAGAGTCTTATTCGACCATGCCGAAGTACGCTTCGTTCATGCGTGATTTGCAGGAAGTCAGCCGCGGAGTGATCGTGAATGCTCCGGGTTGGCAGCAGAAGTTGGCTGACAATCAGCAGCAGTTTGCTGACAAGTGGGTCAACCGGGCTGAGTTCAAAGTTGCGTATGATGCTTTAACAAATGATGCCTACGTCAACGCACTCTACAAGAATGCGGGCATCGTGCCGCCGCAGACAGAGAAGGACAACCTGGTGGCGGCGTTGAACTCGGCGAGTATGAACCGTTCGGCGGTGTTGCTGGAAGTGGCGGGTGACGCCACGTTCCGTCAGCAGGAACAGAATGCTGCGTTTGTTTTGATGGAGTACTTTGGGTATCTGCGGCGGGATCCCAATGCGTCACCTGATGCAGATTTGAGCGGCTATAACTTCTGGCTCAGCAAGCTGAATCAATTCAATGGCAATTACCTTGACGCGGAGATGATCAAGGCGTTCATTACGTCGTTGGAGTACCGCGAGCGATTTGGTCAACCTTAATTGATAGTTAGTCGAGGCAAAAGTGGCACAGACTTCAGTCAGTGTTATGACGCAAGAATCACAGACTGAAGTCTGTGCCACCAGCGCGTTTCACTTTCAGGCGGTTGGGTCAAACCAACCGCCTTTTTTATCGATGCGCAGTTCTTTAAGCTCTGGAGGAGCAGAATGTTTATAGCCTACGACGCTCAGATCATCCCAAGCTCCGTGAGGAGCGAAACAAAACCTCCATGAACATTGCGCTCCTGCGCAGCTAGCAACCTAAGAGCCGGGTATCTATAAATATTTCATCCCCACGGGATGACACCGCACCGGACTTTGCCTCGAGAAAATCCGGAAGTTCGGTCAATGCCTTCAATCGCTCTTTTCAACTTGCCTCAACTGCATCGAACCTTTAGGCTAACGCCACTGAGTGATGATTCATTCAGTTTCAATTTATGGCCCTGAAACCTGCACGAAATGGATCAAAAGCCAAGCGCGAGCTAATTCTGCGAGCTGCCACCAAGGTGTTTGCGCGCAACGGCTATTTCAATTCCAAGGTCGCGGACATCGCCCGCGCGGCCGATGTTGCCGACGGCACGGTGTATCTCTACTTCAAAAGCAAAGAAGAGATTCTGCACTCGATCTTCGATCAGAACATGGCTGACGCGATCGAGTCCGGCCGCGAACTGATCAAAAACGCCTCTGACCCGCGCGAGCAGTTGCGGCGGATCGCGCAACTTCATCTCGAACGTCTGGGCGCCGATCGCGATCTCGCGGTTGTGTTTCAGGTCGAGCTGCGCGGCTCGACGAAATTCATGGAGGAATTCTCGGCGGCCGGATTCGCGGAATACCTGAACATGCTTTGCAAGATTTTTAAGGAAGGCCAACGGAGCGGCGTCTTTCGCAAAGAACTGAATCCGAAGATCGCCGCCAAGATGCTTTTTGGCGCGCTCGATGAAATGGCCACGAACTGGATTATTTCCAGGCGACATTACAAGCTGGAGCCAATGGCCGATCTGGTGATGGATGTTTTTCTTAATGGCGTGAGTTCGTGATTGGCTGAGGTCAGTACCGGGAGCGATAGCGACCGGGTAGTGATTAAACTCAAGAAGCGAAATTGTTACCCGGTCGCTATCGCTCCCGGTACTGACCTCAGGTGCTCCGAGCGACCAGGATTCGGCAGGACCTTTATGCTTGAGGTGCACGACAAAACGACTTCCCAACCTGATCGCGTTCCGCTCGATCCGAACGAACTCACGACGCTCGTGGAGATCTACGAGTCCGTCGTTCGCGATCATTCCAAGCCAAACAATCTGAATTACAAACGCGATGGTGTGTGGCACGCGCTTTCTGCTGCCGACATGCTGGGCCGGGCCCGTCGCCTGGCCCTCGGTTTGTACTCGCTCGGTTTGCGCAAAGGCGATCGGGTCGCGCTTTTGTCTGAGAGTTGTGTCGAGTGGGTGCTGGCAGATCAGGCTTGCATCCTGATGGGCGCGATCACAGTTCCTATCTATCCGACTTTGAGCCCCGATCAAGTCAAGTACATCATCAACGATTGCGCGGCGCGGGCCATTTTTATCTCCACCAGAGAAAAACTCTCAGAGCTGGAAGCGACCTTCCGAGATTGCCCGTCGATCGAGAACGTAATCATCTTTGATCCTGCTGCCGAGCCACGCCCCGGCCTCATAACTTTGCTGGAACTTGAGTCGTGCGGCCGCAGCCTCGACGCCGAGAATCCGCAACTCATCAGCGAGCTGGCGCGGGCCGCTAAACCAGAAGACCTCGCCACCATCATTTATACGTCCGGCACCACGGGTGAACCGAAGGGCGTGATGCTGACTCATGCGAATATGGTTTCGAATCTGATTGATTCGTCGAACCATCTGGAATTTGGTGAAAACGATTCCGCGCTGTCGGTGCTGCCGCTCTCGCATGTATTCGAGCGGCAGGCCATGAATATGTATCTGCATCACGGCATGAGCGCCTACTTCGGATCGCTGGATACACTCGGCGAACACCTGCGCGAAGTACATCCGACTGTGCTGGTCGGAGTGCCCCGCATTTACGAAAAGATTCTCGCGCGGGTTCAGGACCGCGGGGCGGCGAAGGGAAAATTGAACGGCGCGCTGGTTAACTGGGCCATCGAAGTCGGCCAGAGTTGGGCGCAGCTGAAAGCCGAGCACAAAGCGATTCCGATCGGGCTCGCGTTGAAACATAAGCTTGCCGATTTACTAATCTTTGAGAAGCTGCGCAAAGCCATGGGGGGACGGATTCGTATTCTGGTCTCCGGCAGTGCACCGATTTCTGATGACGTGGCGCTGGCGTTTTTAGGCGCCGGCTTGCCGATCGTCCAGGGCTACGGTTTGACTGAAGCTTCACCCGTTATCACCGCCGGCCGGATCAATGACAATCGGATTGGCACCGCGGGCAAGCCTATTCGTAACGTTGAAGTGCGTATTGCCAGTGACGGCGAGATCGAAACGCGCGGCCCGCAGATAATGTGCGGCTATTGGAATAAGCCGGAAGAGACCCGGGCTATGTTCACTGAAGATGGCTGGATGCGCACTGGAGACATCGGCCATCTTGACGAAGGCGGTTACCTCACGATCACGGATCGGAAAAAGGAGTTGCTGAAAACTTCCGGTGGCAAATACATCGCCCCGCAACCAATTGAGCAGCTCATTAAAGGCTCGCGTTTCGTCAACCAGGTTGTGGTCATCGGCGACGGTCGCAATTTTCCGGCAGCGCTGATTGTGCCTGACTGGGAGTTGCTTGAGTCCTACGCAAAATTGAAAGGCCTGGATTTGCATACGCGCGCAGAATTCTGCCGTCACCCGCGCATCATCGATCTGCTCGAACGACAGATTGCCGCGCGCACACAGAAGCTGGCGCAGTTCGAGAAGATCAAGCGCATCGCGCTGTTGGATCAGGAGTTCACGGCGGAGAGCGGCGAGTTGACACCGACGCTAAAAGTGAAGCGACGGGTGATTGATCAGAAGTACCGCGAGGTGATCGATGGGATGTACCGCGGCGCAGGTGGCACAGACTTTAGTCTGTAGCCCACGGCGTGAGCCGGTGTGTCAGAACCGCGAGCGACAGCGACCGGATCAGGACAAACCAAGAGACAATGAAGGATTGGTGTTCTAATAGCGCCCCACCAGAGCGCAATGCAACTGAATATTGAGTCCAGTTGTGATCCGGTCGCTGACGCTCCCGGTTCTGACACTTGTTACGTTAATGGCTCGCCCTGGCCTTCCAGCACATAGGCAATCGCGTCTAATAGGTCTTGTTCGGCCCACAGATATTTCTTGCTGCCGCGATAGGGCCACGGACTAAGGCTACTCCTCCAGCATCCGGCTTCTCGCATAGACCGAGTTGCGCTTGCTTTCAGCGCGCTTAACATGAGATCTGGTTTCGTGCTTGCCGAGACAAACCGAGTGAACATGGTTAGTTCGAACCGCTAACGCCCACAAAGACCAGTTCCGCTTTGCACAGATGCTTCGAATCCCTGACTCGACCGCTGAGCGTTTTTTTGAATCAAGGGTTACCTGCGGTTGCTTCATCAACATGCGATCACGACTAACTCGCAAGGAACTGGACGGCAACATTGGCGTACCGTACGCGCGATGATTGCGGTCAACCGAACCACGTTCATCACCGTGCAGCCATGTGCCATATGAACGAAAAGTGATCAAGAAGCCAATTGGCGAATCGGTTCGCTGAAATTCAATGTAGTCCTTTTTCAAAACGCCTCGATATCACTCGAGGTACCTCCTGATCCGGTCGCTGGCGCTCCCGGTTCTGACACGTCTCGTTACGCCATGGGCTACCGATCTGTTGCCGTTTCGCGGCTGAGCTTTGCCGGGCATCGCCGTCTCAAAGCGCAGGAGGGCCACACCTCAAAACGTCTAGTCACGAACTTTGATATCAAACCCGGCCAGGATTTTGTCGGCGGCTTCAAGTGCAGCTTGCTTAATTGAATACTCTGAGAAATTGGGGCCGCCTTTCGTGGTTGGCAGGGAATTTCCACCGCGGCCGCTTTGATAAATGTGTCGTTGCGTTCGGCCGGAGCGCTTGATTTTCCCGGTCACCGGTTCAACCACGGTGTATTCGACAAACAACTCGTCCTGCTCCGGTTTGATTTTTTGTCCTGACTCTGCAAAAAGGCTCTTCACTTCCAGGCTGACAACCCAACGGGTCGTTTCTTCCCGCGCGGCTTTGACGGCTGCTGAGCGATTCATGCTGTTGCCACCCGAATTGACAAAAACGACTTCGGCGTCGCTCAGACGCTTGATGCAATCAGCCAGAACCGTGTCGTAGACGTAATAAGGGGTGATGGTATATGAGTCGGCGCGATTGATTCCCACCAGCAATTGCAGCCGGGATTCCGCGTCCGGTTTCTTCTCGGCGGTTTTCGCTGCGGTCGTAGATGGACCCGTAGCTGTAGTCATGGTCGAGCTGGGGGTCGATCGCCGGCCGGATTGCGCCTGCGCGACACCCCAGGTCAGCAGGGCAACCGAAAGCAGTAAGAAAAATTGTCGCTTGCTCACCATGGTTGTTGGCTCCGCATTCTAGCATTAAGTGGATTTCTGGAAACCTTTGATGCAAATGGAATCGGCCGGGTGGTTCGGCAAATTGTGGCAGAAAGGGAGGGTGCCCAAAACCGCAGCGCTAGCACCCTCCCTAACGGTCGGGTTTCTGCCAGGCTTTTTTGATTCCGACGTTCCATCTATTAGACTCGGCATTTCATGGATCAAAACTCAATTCGTTCACTCAGGATTACCTCGGTGCGCGAGCAGGGTCGCGACATTCGCTCGTTCGACCTGATGCCCGTCGACGCCACAGACTCACATAACGTGCATTTTATCCCCGGGCAGGTGGCGCTGCTCCAGGTGGCGAAGGAAGAACCGGCTTACTTTGCATTCGCCGGGTCACCGGGAGACCGCGAGCTGGAAATTCTCGTGAAACGAACGGTGGGCGCCAGTGTGGCTTTGTTCGACATGAAAGTCGGCGAGCAGGTTGATTTGTTGAGTGTGGCTGGACATGGTTTTGATCTGGACGCGCAACGCGGTCACGATTTGGTTTTCGTAGCGATGGGGACCGGCGTCGCGCCTTTGCGTTCAGCCCTGCGACACGTCCTGAATCGCAAAGATGATTTTGCCCAGCTCATGGTTTTGTATGGCGCCCGCACTCCGGACGATTTTTGTTATCGAGACGAAACTGATAGTTGGGAAGATGCAGGTGTCGAATTGCGGCAGGTGATTTCACGGCCGGGCGATCACGATTGGTCCGGCCCAACCGGATATGTGCAGTCGCTCCTGGATCACGTTCTGCCTGAATTGAAATCGCCGGTAGCTTTGATTTGCGGATCGCGCGAGATGATCACGCAGACGCGTGACCGTCTGCAACAGATGGGTTTCGCGCCGGAGAAGATTCTGACGAATTATTGAAAGGCTTGTCCGCAGATTACGCAGATTGAATAAGGTCAGTACCGGGAGCGGTAGCGACCGGGTAAGGCATTGGTACTCGCGATCAATGGACCCGGTCGCTACCGCTCGCGGTACTGACTTCAGTATCTGCGTAATCTGCGGATTAGGCTTTCAGTTGGTGGCGCCGAATCCGTGTCGCTGTCTGCACAGCCGGCAGAAAGTCGGCGGTTCGAGATTGTCGAGTTGGTGCTTCACCGGCTTTACTGTCTTCAGATAAGCGAACATCGATTTCAGATCCTCGTCGCTAATCTTTCCATAGTAGTACCAGGGCATCGACGCACGTATAGGCCGGGCGCCGACCTTTCCTGTGCGCAATGCCTGAATGAAGGTCGCGTCATTGTAATAGCCAATTCCCGACCCGGCCGGAGTAATGTTTGCCGACACCACGTCGCCCTTTGGCTCGTGCAGCAGAAATCCTCCCGCGAATTCCATTCCCGGAATTGGCTGACCCTTTGCCTGCGGGGTATGACAATCAGCGCAGGCTGCCATCCTGACCAAATAAGCACCGCGTTTCTCCGGCGTGGATTGATCCGGCGGCGGCACAGTGCTCACCGGTTGCGGCACGTTATTCGTCAGGTATTTCAAAGGGAACGGCATCTTCGTCGTTGGCAATTGGTTCCGGACTGGAGGAACCGTGCGGAGATAGACGACGATCGAAGCAATATCCTCATCGGACATTTCGCGATAACTTTGGTATGGCATCATCGGAAACAGTGCGCGCCCGTCATGGCCAATGCCTTCGCGAATCGCGCGCGCCAGCGTGTCGTCGCTCCAATTGCCGGCGCCGGTTTCCTTGTCCGGCGTGATGTTCGGAGCCGACAGCCAGGGCAAATCCTGATCGGCCCAGATATGTCCTGCCCCTTCGCGGCCGGCGACAGGCGGCGCCCCGGGTTTGGACCAGTCAGGATCGCTATGACACCCGAAGCATCCGGTGACGCCGTCGACCAGATACTTACCGCGCATCAGGCGCGTCTGCGTGGCTTCAAATTTTCGGTCGGTTAGCGCGCGCTTCTTCGGGCCGATGATGGGACGCCAGCCGATGGTGAAAGTGATTCCGACAACGACGACGGTAAATATGATCAGAGCGACGAGTGCCAGCTTTTTCCAATTACGGCGAGCCATTAACAGTCTCCAGATAATGGGGCGGTAGCCCGACCGTGAGGGAGCGCGTTTTGCGTTCGTCGTCTCACGCCCTCCCTCACGGTCGGGCTACTGCCCCGCATTGCAACCTGCGCTTACTTTACTTGTTTGGGTTTTTCCTGGTTGAGCGCTGAATCTTTCTTAATTTCCGGACCCGATCCTCGGTGTACGGCAGTGTCGAGTTCTCAAGTACGGCTAAGACCCAACGCTTTTCTTCGCGAACATAGTTTCGAAAAAGGAAAACGATCTTCTCACCGAGAAATATTTCCCTGCGAATTCCTTTTTCGGCGCCATGATAGTACTCGACGGTTTGACCTTTGCGAAACTTACCCTTAAACGGTTCGAGCACTTCACCAACCAGGTGCCAGTCCTCGTAACCACCGATGGTTTTGACGATCTCAGCTTCGCGAACGCGCACATGCGCCACCATTGCGACCTGGCGGTAATCACTTCGCAGATAAGATAAGGACGGCCAGTCATCGCCGTCCTGTGCGCGGGCCGACACTGGCACGGCAATCAGCACAACAAAACAAAGAATTATCGTTCGGGTATGCATTATCTTTCCCTTCAGGTCATCGGGTTGGGTCAGAACCCCGAGCGATAGCGAGGGGCTCAACATGAACCTTCTTGATCCGGTCGCTACCGCTCCCGGTTCTGACCCGAGGAGAGAAAAGTCAAAATCGCTTGTGCGGCGCGCCGCGAAGCGCCCGGCTCGCCGATCTTTCCCATCACTTCTTTCAGCTCTACTCGCATCTCAGCGTTACGCTGCGAATCCAATAATGAAAGTAGTTCGCGGGCGAGACTCTCGCCGGTAAAATCATCCTGCATCAATTCAGTGGCAAGTCGCCGTCCGGCGATCAGGTTCACCAGGCCGAAATGCTCTGCGGTGATCAAATTACCGAGCGTGTGCCAGTTCAGAGCGGATTCCTTATAAACGATTACCGTGGGAATGCCCAAAAGCGCCGCTTCCAAAGTTGCCGTGCCGCTGGCTACGGCGGCAGCGTCCGCAGCTGCCAGCGCATCGCGGGTCTGATGGTGAATCACGGTCAGAGATTCTTTCATGTGCTGAAACCTTGCGCTGCGGTCGATGATTTTCTTTGTTTCGCTGACATCACGATTGGGCGCGACGACAATGACGAACTGGATGTCCTGCCGCCGGCATTGAATCACCCCGGCCGCATCGAGCATCGGCGGCAGGATCCGGAAAACCTCTTTGTGCCGGCTGCCTGGCAACAAGGCAACAATAGGACGAGTTGGATCGAGATTGTTGCGGCGGCAAAACTCTGTGCGATCGTATTGCGGCCGAACTTCACCGGTCAGCGGATGACCTACGTACTCGACATTCGCAATGCCGCGGGCGGCGTACCACTCTTTTTCGAAGGGAAGAATCGACAACATCAAATCAACGTCGCGCTGAATGCTGCGAGCGCGATAGGACCGCCAGGCCCACAATTGCGGACTGATGTAATAGATGACTGGGATGCCGCGGCGTCGGAGCCAACGCGCCAGGCGCAGGTTGAAGTCCGGCCAATCGACCAGCACGGCGGCGTCGGGTTGTTTTTGCGTGGTGGCGCGTTTGAGTTCAGCGAAAGCGTTCCAGAATTTTGGCAGCGCGCGGCCGATTTCCCATAAGCCGAGGATTGATAACTCGTCCGCCTTGACGATCGATTCAACGCCGGCCGCGCGCATCTGGGCCCCGGTTGAGCCAAAGAACTCAAACTCGGTTTCGGGCGCCGCCTCGCGCAGCGCCCGCCCGAGCGCTGCTGCGTGGGCATCACCTGAGGCTTCACCGGCGACGATGAGAAGACGGAGTGTGTTCATGTGGTAAACGAAACCATTGTGTCAGAACCGGGAGCGACAGCGACCGGATCAGGAGGAGCCTAACGGCATTGAAGGATTGTTGCATAATCCGGTAGTGGCCTAATTTGTAGGGGCGTCCCTCCGTGGGCGCCCGCTTATTGCCTGCGACGTGCGAAGGCCGGGCGCCCACGGAGGGACGCCCCTACAAATTGGGCCACCACCGATAATCCTACTTCCTTGTCGCGCCTCGCGCGCGCATGTTAGCATCGGCGCATTCCGTTAGCGAAAACGGCGCGCCTGATGCGATTTCTTCGGGACTTCGCAGAGGGCGCGATTGATTATCGCCATGCGCGGAGGAAATGTTTCCCTCTTTCCGGCAGAAAGAGGGAGAACTATCAAGGATGCTCTCGCACAAAGTGAAGTACCCTCTTCCGCTGCTCGCGTGCATCGTGCTCGCTGGCGCTTTCGCTTTTCCGGCATACGCCCAGCAAACCAATCCGGTCGATCGCAAGGTCGAAAACCCGATCACCGACACGCCTTACGTCAATCCGCTGCAACAGGACCAGCCCGTGCGCCCGACGCCGGGAAAACTCCCGACGATTCAGGCCGGCGACGAACTCTCGGTCAGTTGCGCGCACGAATCGTTCTCAGGTCCCAAAGAGAACCGCGTTTCGGTTTGTGAAGGAAACGTCGATGCGCGTATCGGCACTTACCGCGTGCAGGCCGACAAGGTCACCGTCTATGACGCTCGAAACCTGATAGTCGCCGACGGCAACGTGGTCTTTGATCAGGCAGAGCAGCAGCGCATTACCGGCAGTCATGCTGAATGGAATTACAAAACCAAGACGGGCTTCTTTGAAAACTCGACGGGGTACACCAATCAAACGAACGACGGCACGCGCATGTATTTCGTCGCCGATCGCGTCGAGAAAATCAGTCTCACCACTATCGTTCTGACCAACGCCGAAGTAACTGCTTGTGACGAAGAGAAACCGAAGTGGGCTTTCCGCGCCAGCCGGGCCACGATCAAGGCCGGCGATCGCGCGCGTTTCAGTTCGCCGACTTTCCGCCTTAAGAACTTCCCGCTGGTCTACCTGCCCTTTGCCTCGCTTTCGTTGAAGCACCAGGACCGCGCCTCAGGTTTTCTGACGCCGACCTTCAGCGCTTCCGGGGAAAAAGGATTTCGGATCTCGGAAGCTTATTATTTGACGCTGGGGCGGTCGGCTGATTTCACTCTGCGTGGCGATCTGTTTTCGAAACGCGGGATCGGCATTGGCGGCGATTTACGAACGCGCGCCAACTCGCGATCGTTCTTCAACATGGGTTTTTATGCTGTGAAGGACCGCATGTTCGGGCCCGGCGTGGACGCCGATCATCCGGACCAGGGCGGCTCGAGTTTTTACGTCGATGCCGTGCATTACTTTCCCAATGGTTTTCTGGCGGCGGCGGACGTGAATATCACTTCGAGCCTGACTTTTCGGCAAGTGTTCTCGGACTCGATCCAGCAGGCAATCTCTCCGGAAGAACGCTCACAGGTTTTTCTCAACAAAAACTACAGCGGCTACAGCTTTAATTTCAGAATGAATTCGCAAGCGACCAGCTTGCAAAACTCGCAGATTCGCATACGCGAGCTGCCCGGCTTTTCGCTGGAGCGGCGTTGGGCGCCGCTGTCATGGTTCAAAAACCTTCCGATCTATTATTCGTTTGAAACCGCCGCCGAAGGAGTCAGCCGCAAGGAAACCGCGAGCAATGATCTGGTGTTTTTGATTGACGCCGGGCGTCCGCCAATTATCACGCCCTCGATTGTGCAGCGGCTGGATCTTCATCCCAACATCTCTCTGCCGCTCAATTTTGGCGGCTGGTCGGTAACTGCGACGGGAGGCGCGCGGGCCACCTACTACTCGAATTCGATCGATCCGCTCACGCAACTGGTTTCGCCGCGTGATGTGATCCGCGGTTACGGCGAATTTGAATTGGACGTGCGGCCGCCGGCCCTGGCGCGCAATTTTCATCACAGTGACGGCTCAGTCCGGTTTCGCCATGTCATCGAGCCTTATGTGATCTATCGTCTGGTCGCCGGCATAAACAACTTCGATCGGGTCATTCGCTTTGATTACCTCGATGCGATCGCTGACACCAACGAGATTGAGTATGGACTGGTGAATCGTTTCTTCACCAAACGATCGACCGAGAGTGTGGGCAAGAACGCAGCCCGTGAGACGCGCGAAAAGAAATCGCTGGCCACCCAGCCTTACGAGGCATTGAGCATCACAATTCGTGGCAAGTACTTCTTTGATCCGTATTTCGGTGGCGCCCTGATTCCCGGTCGCCGCAATCAGTTCTGGCCGATCGACACGCTGTCGGGATTCACCTATGGAGCGGTGCCACGCAAATTCTCGCCGGTCAATGTGGACGTTCGCTACCGGCCCAGTCAGCGTTTGTATGCTGATTTTCGGGCGGACCTCGACACGAAAGGCGGCGGACTGCGGGCGATGTCGGCGACGTTTGGTTTGAACCGGTCGCTGGTCGAAGCATTCTCGACTTTCTATTACACCCGCGCGGTCGAATTGGTGCCCTCGCTCCAGCAGTATGCCAATGCCGCCGGTACCGAACCGGGCACGCTGCGCGGATCGCAGTGGAGTCCCGCGCTGTTTCTCGGAAACCGGGAGAAGGGATTGTTTGGCGGCGTGTCGTTGTTCTTTGATTTTCAGAAGCATCCCTTCGCCGGCAGCAATCGGGCATTGATTAGCTCGACCGCAACGCTGGGTTACACCTGGAAATGCTGCATGGTCACGGCCCAGGCCTTCAGCTTTAACGTTGGCGTGCGCAACGAGAACCGCTTCGTTTTTGCCTTCCGCCTGAACGGCATCGGCACGTTCGGAACTGAAAAAATTGGGCAATGGGTGAGCAGGCAATAGGTAGATTCCCCTCCCTCTGGGAGGGGTTAGGGGAGGGGCGCAGCTACCAGTCGATACCCTAAAAAGATCCCGCCCGGGCTGAAAGCCCGCGCACACAGGTAATTTGCTTTTCTCTTTTGCCGTAGCTGCGCCCCTCCCCAGCCCCTCCCAAAGGGAGGGGAGCAAATGCTATTTTCAATCTGACCTTGATCAGAGCTTCCTAAAGTTGTCGGACATTTGTTTTCAAATTGACCCACTACGTACGGCTGATGTTCGTTGACAACGTCGCACGTCAATAATAGAGTTGGCATGCCTCTTAATTTGAGTTGCGTTTGCGACTACAGACACCCGACTTACTTCTAAGCAATCACCTAGGAACCACGGATTTTCCCTTATGAAACATCGAACCATAGCCACCGCTCTAATTCTATTTGTGCTCCTCTTCTTCATGATCTGGAGTTTCGGCTCTTCTGCGGCCAACCCCAACGAAGCTAGGACGAAAAAGAATTCGCAGCCCGAAAATGAAGCGAGTGAGGTTTTTCAGGAGAGGAACGGCGAAGCGGGAGAAGATGTCGACGCTGATCTGGGAAAATGGGGATCGCGGATGGATCGCGAAGAATACCTTCGCAAGCGCGATGACTACATAGGCTTGAAACGCGGTTTCGAAGCGGGCCTTCCCTTCAATCCCCAGGTCCGCCGCCGGGCGATCGATCAGATGGAGCGACAGGAGCAACGTCGCGCGCTGGAATCAGTGGTCAGCGGTGACCTGAGCCCGGCCGCCGGGGGCGCATGGATTCCGATTGGGCCGACTTCAATTGCCAACGGCCAGGCGCTGTCAGGCGGCAACACAGCGGTCAGCGGGCGGGTCACGGCAGTCGTGGTAGATCCCACCAACCCAAACAACGTGTATTTGGGAACGGCGCAGGGTGGCGTCTGGCGATCTCTTAATGCCGGGACCACCTGGGAGACTATTTTTGATAACGCCGATTCGTTGGCGATTGGCGCGCTGGCGCTGGCGCCTTCGGATCCGACCAAGCTGTATGTCGGTACCGGCGAGTTCAACGCCTGCGCTGATTGCTTTTTTGGCGCAGGACTTTATCGTATCGACACGGTCAACACGACGCCGACTCTCGCTGGCCCGATCAACCCTTCACAGACTGTCGGAAACCTGACGTACAACGTCTTCAACGGTCGCGGCATTACCAGGATCGTTGTTGATCCAACGAACGCGGCGACAATTTTTGTTTCCACGGCCCGCGGCATCGGCGGCAGCGGCGCCAATTCCAGGGGCGCCATTCCGACGATCGCTCCGAGGGGTGTCTGGCGTTCGACGAACGCGACCAGTGCTGCCGCCTCGATAACCTTTCAGAAGTTGGTGGTCAACACCGACAGCAGTGTCGACGTCCCGGCTACGGGGAATGCTGATGTCACAGACATCGTGATGGAACCCGGAGTTCCCAACAATCTTCTGGTTGCCGTAATCGGATCCACCGGCACCAACGGCGGCATTTGGAGAACAGTCAACGCATTGAGCGGGACACCGGCCTTTACTCAGGTCTACCCGGCGTTGACGGGTATCCGTCTAAATCTGGCCATTAACAAAGTCGGAGGAGTGGTAACCGCGTATGCGGCTACTAGTGAGACACCGACCGCTACCACCGGATGCACCACACCGGACAGCGGCGCCGTGCGAAAACAGGTCGACCCGTTCACTTCGACTTCAACGTGGTCAACGCAGCTGACAGGTGGCGGTGGATACTGCAGCGGACAGTGTTTCTATGATATTGCGATCGCGGTTAGTCCGACCAATGCGGACGAGGTGTATCTCGGCGGTGCGGCCGGTACCGGCGCTTGCGGTAATGGAATGAAGAAATCGACAAATGGAGGCACCTCGTTCTTCCGCGATCAGACCGGGCTACACGCTGATTCCCACGCGCTATTTTTTGACGGCGCGGGCAATATTTATGCGGGAAACGATGGCGGAATCTGGAAGAAGGTAGCGAACAACACGGCAGAGAGTGCCTGGGCAAACCTCAACAGCTCGCCGCTCAATACCCTGCAGTTTGAAAGTATTGCGGTGCATCCTACTGATCAGTTCATGATGATTGGCGGGACGCAGGACAACGGCACTGAATTTCAGCAAACCTCAGCAGGGAACTGGAGCAACGCCGAAGGTGGCGACGGTGGCTACGCCCTCATCGATCAAAGCGCTACGAACACGACGAACGTGACGATGTACCACACGTTCTTTAACAACAGCTCGCAGATCGGCTTTGATCGAATCATCAATACGGCCTGTCTACCAATTAAGAATTCCTGGCCGACACGCGGTGCGGGTTTCAACGGCGCTGGTGACGCGGAAGACCCGACCCCGGTGGCTTGTGACGGAACTGCCAGCTATCTGCATAATGGCCTGGTGCTTCCGGCGACGAGCTCGAACATTCTGTTCTACGCGCCTATGGCTCTAGGTCCTGGATCTCCGAACACGGTCTATTTTGGTTCCGATCGACTTTATCGTTCGATCGATCGCGGCGACACGATGACGGTTGTCAGTCAGGCCTCGATTTCAAACCCGGGCGGTGGTGGGTCACCAATCAGCACGATCGGAATTTCGCGAAGTGACGACACCGTTCGAATGGTCGGATTACAAAACGGTCAGGTCTGGGGCACTTCGACCGGCTCATCGACGTTGGTTAATCTAGCCCCTCCTATACCGGCGAACCCAAACGGCTCGATTACCAACAAGTTCATCGGGCGCGCGATGGTTGATCCCAACAACAAGGATGTTGCTTACATAACTTTGTCGTATTACGCGCCGGCAGGGCAGGGAATCTGGAAGATTACAAACCTGGTCGCGGCGGCCGGCACGGCGCCGGCGGCGCCGGTATGGACAGCTGCCGGAAACGGCATCCCTTCTATTCCGATCAATGCCTTTGTGATCGATCCGATTAACCCGAACAATCTGTATGCCGGCACAGACATCGGTGTCTACTTTTCGGGTGATGGCGGGGCCAACTGGTCGCCCTACGGCACAGGGTTGCCGCGGGTGGCCGTGTTCGATTTGCAGATTCAGCCCACCAGCCGCATCCTGCGCGCCGCTACTCACGGCCGCGGCGTCTGGGAAAATCCTCTGGCCGCTCCGCCGCCTTCGACAATTCAATTCAATTCAAGCACGGCTTCGGTTACCGAAGGCCCGGTCAGCGTGACTGTCACGGTGACCCGTTCTGATTCAACGGTCCCCGCGTCGGTCAGCTATGCGACGGCCGACACTTCTGGAGCTAATGCTTGTGGCACAATCACGGGTGCGGCTTCTTCGCGCTGTGACTACATCGCGACCTCCGGTACCCTGGACTTTGCCGCGGGTGAGGGTTCGAAGACGATTTCGATTCCGCTTTGGAGTGATTCATACCTTGAAGGGGCGGAAACCTTCACGGTGGTCCTCAGTAACGCCACCGGCGCCAATGTCTCGCTGGGCGCGCCCTCGACGATCACCGTCACGATCAATGATAGCGGTTTCTCGGGACCCAATCAGATCGATTCCACGGGCTTCTTTGTGCGCGCGCAGTACATCGACTTTCTGAACCGCGAGCCTGATACTGCCGGATTCAATTTCTGGGTTAACAACATCGATAGCTGTGGCGCTGACGTCGGTTGCCGCGAAGTAAAACGCATCGATACTTCAGCAGCGTTCTTCCTGTCGATCGAATTCAAAGAGACCGGTTACCTTGTCGAGCGAATTTACAAAGCCGCGTACAGCGACGCCACCGGTACCTCGACTTTTGGCGGAACGCATACCCTGCGCGTCCCAGTCGTTCGGCTGAACGAGTTTCTGCCGGACACGCAGCGAATTACCAGGGGAGTGGTCGTATTACAAACAGGCTGGGAACAAGTCCTGGAAGCGAATAAACAGGCGTTCACCCAGGAATTCGTACAACGGTCGCGGTTCCTGACTGCCTTTCCGACGACAATGACGCCAGCGCAATTTGTTGACGCTCTGAACAACAACGCAAAAAGCAATGCCGATGTCATGCCGTTGTCGGCAGCTGAACGCACTCAGTTGATAAATGCTCTGACGAACGGAACGATGAGCCGCGCCCAGGTCTTGCGAGCGGTGGCTGAGGATACTGATCTCCTTAATTCCGAGATCAATCGGGCTTTCGTCCTGATGGAGTTTTTCGGATACCTGCGGCGTAACCCGAACGATCCGCAGGATTCTGATTACACCGGCTATGACTTCTGGCTGCAGAAGTTGAACCAATTCAACGGCAGTTACGTTAACGCCGAGATGGTCAAGGCCTTCATCAGCTCAATCGAATATCGGAAACGGTTTGCGCAGTAGGTCAGAACCGCCTGCGGTAGCGGGCGGGCCAGTCACCTCGGGTCACATTGGGCCCGCCCGCTACCGCAGGCGGTTCTGACTTGCGAGCAACCACGCCGCAGAGAATTGAAACTAAGCGGAGTGGCCGCTTGCGGTTACAACTGGCCACCGCTTACAATGAGCGACCTGGCTCGATCAGATTTTTGTTGGGTTTCTTACTAATTTGGCCTGGACCCAGCAGGCCACAGACTTAATCGTTCAATTCGGTTTCTTAATGAAAAGACTTGTTATTGCCTTTTTGAGTGCGGCAGCGGCGTGTATGCTCGTCGCGAGCGCGATTTCTTCGGCACAATCTCCGGCTACTGCTACTCCTGACGCTTTTGTCACTCAGCTCACCAATTCCAGTCGCGGTTTGTTTACGAATGAAAGGAATTCAGTGGGATCGTTCGCGGGTGATACGACCGCGAATGGCCGCTTTGTGGTAATCGAGTCGAATGGCGACATCGCGACAGAGAAGACGGCGACCCGCAATAATCAGGATGGTAATGCGGAGATCTTCATTTACGATTATGCGCAGCGGCGAATTTTTCAGGTTACCAATACGCGCAACGTGCTGAAACCCGCGGGGAGCCCGTCGCCGTCGCCCAGTCCGAGCCCCAGTCCAAGCCCCAGCGTGTCTCCCAGTCCTACGCCGACTGTTAGTCCCACGCCTCCGGCCGATGATCCGACGAACGTTCAGATTGAAATTAGCAACAACCAGCCGATGATTTCGCTCGAGCCGACTTTGTCAGGCGGCAATCGAACTTACACGGTCGTATTCAGTTCCAATGCGCCAGTGTCACCGGCGAGTTTTGATGGCAGAGATCCCAATGCGCCTGGCGCAAGTACCTTGTCTACTGACGGTAATCAGGAAATCTGGCTCTATCAGTTCACGGTCGCAGATACGGCAGATCTTTCGAGTGGCGCTGAAATTACGCCTGTGGATTTATCCTCCGGCACCTTTACACGCATCACGAATACTCCGGCGAGCCGGGCGCCTTCGCCTGGTGGGATCGTGTCAAACCAGCCTTTTTCCCCATTCATTGCGTTCGACAACCGCGACGCTCAGATAAGCGACAACGGGCAGATCATTGCCTTTATCTCGACGCGCAATCTTGTGCCTGCGGTCGGTAATTTGGATACCGATGCGCTTCCGCCAAATGTTGGGAATCCCGAGGTCTTTCTCTATAACGTCGCGACTGCGGCGTTTACGCAGGTAACCAACACCAAGAGTACGTCGTTCAATAATCCGATCGCGAGTTCGAATCCGGCTTTGAGTGGTAATGGCTCCGTGGTGACGTTCATATCTAATGCCAACCTGACCTCAAACAACGATGATGGTGGGGGCTTGAGCAACGCCGAGATCTACGTCGCTAATTTTAATGGTTCGACGGTAAGCGGTCTGCGACAGGTAACTAAGACAAAGGATGGCTTTCCCAGCGCTACGCCGTCGGCATCGCCCACGGCAACTCCATCTCCCGATTCCTTTGCCACTGCGGTGGTCTTGAGTTTCGGCCGGCGTATGAGCCGTGATGGCAGGTACATCGCGTTTGAATCAATCGCGAGCGATCCGAAAGCCAACGGCACCAACACCTTTTTCTCGACTCCTTTTGTTTACGACGTGAGCCTGGACACCTTTGCGCAAGTCGGACCGAGAGGCACAACCACGCAATTCGATCCATTCCGGCACCTTCCGGTTTTCACAGATTACGATGCGGCGCTCAGACCCGCATCCATCATGTGGACCTCGGGGCTTAATTTTACGTCCAATGGAACGTTGGTTACTGACAGCACCGGGTTGAATCCGTCCAGCGTGGGAGCCAACTTTGTGGCGCAGGTTTTCCTGGCGCCGCTTCCGGTAGTGACTACCGGCCCCTTCACCAGGGTTACCAACTCCGAAGGTGTCGGAGGTATCGGCGCTATTCCCAGCAATACACGACGGCGCATGGCGTACTCCAGACCTGCAGAATTCGGCTTCGGGAACGTAGATCAATCAAGCGAAGTTTTTTATCAGTTGTTGCCCAACATAACGACGGAATCTCCAGGGACTCTGTCCCTGCTGACCGGCGCAAGTTTCATGACGGTGCCGGTGGCGAGTCCGACGGCGACACCAAGTCCGTCCGTTAGTCCTTCGCCAAGTCCGAGTCCGAGTCCCAGCCCAAGCCCATCGGCAAGTCCCTCCGCGAGCCCGGTCACCAGTCCTATCGGATTAGCGGCCGGAGAGTTAAGTGTCGCGCGGTCGAGCGTCAGTTTGGCGCCTGCCACCATCACCGTAAGCGTTGCCAACGCGTCCGAATCAAAACGGGCGCCGGCTTTGCCGATCGAGCTGAGCGGAGTTTCAGTGGGGGTTAACGGGTCGGCATGCGGGCTCTTCGCCGTCAGCCCGACAGAAATAAAGTTTGTAATTCCGCGCTTCATGAATCAGGGCACTTATCCGATCGTTATCAACAACAACGGCACCGTGATCCGGGGCGGATTAACCATTGTCGCGGCCCAGCCGGATATCTTTACGAGCACGAATGGCCCCCTGGGACGGGCCGTAGTCTGTAATGCGACGAATCCGGCAGTGTGTTCAAACGAGCCTTTCGGGGTGACCTCCAATGACGGTACGGGAACACAGGTTCCCACAGTCCTCCGTATTTCATTGACCGGTGTGCGCAACCTGCCAGTGTCCGTGGTCCAGGTGATCGTGGGCACGACGTCGATTACTGCCAGCGCCAACGTAAGTACGGATCTACCGGGCACCGACAACGTGACCATCACGTTACCTGCGACCGTAGATCTCGGAGATCTGCCGATCGTTGTGGTGGGAAACGGGACCTCCAGTCGTGATACCAGCACGGCCCCGCACATCACAATCAACGCAGGCGCTTCGCCGATACCGAATCCGATCGACACGACAGCCTTCCTGGTGCGACAGCACTACCTGGATTTTCTGGGCCGCGAACCGGACGCTGAGGGCTATGCCTTCTGGCAAAACGAGATCAATTCGTGTGGCACGGATGCGCAGTGCCTGGAAGTGAAACGCATCAACGTTTCTGCTTCATTCTTCCTGTCGATTGAGTTTCAGCAGTCCGGGTATGAGGTTTATCGAACCTACAAAGCGGCTTACGGCAACCTGCAGAACGCGCCGGTGCCGCTGACACGGGCGCAGTTTTTGCCTGAGGCCCGGGCGATTTCAAATGGCGTGATCGTTACTCAGCAAGGGTGGCAGGATAGACTCGATGCAAATAAGGTGGCCTATTTTGCGGAGTTCGTTACCCGGCCGGAATTCGTCAGTGCGTATCCCGCAAATTGGAGTGCGCAGCAGTTCGTAGACAAGTTGTATTCGAATGCCGGGATTGCGCCTGACTCTGCGCCGAATCACACGGCGGCCGTCAATGAACTAAGTTCAGCGCCGGCCGACAATGCGGCGCGTGCGCGTACCGTGCGACTGGTGGCGGAAGATCCGATGCTCATCCAGCGGGAATTCAATCGCGCGTTTGTCCTGATGGAGTACTTCGGCTACCTGCAACGCAATCCACCCGATTCGCCAGAGCCCACGCTGGATTACCAGGGCTATAACTTCTGGCTGAATAAGCTGAACCAATTCAACGGCAATTACATCAATGCCGAAATGGTCAAGGCGTTTCTCTCTTCCATCGAATACCGTCAGCGATTCGGACAGTGAAGTGGCATGGACTTCAGTCCGTGATTTAAGCTGCTCACCACAGACTGAAGTCTGTGCCACTCAATGCGCATTGGACTCGATGGCTATCCTCTGACGGAACCGCGAACCGGTGTCGGTCATTACACTTTCGAACTCGCTCGCGCCCTGGCCCGGGCCCATCCTGCGGACCAATTCCAATTGATCTCACCGAAGCCGTTCGATGAATCTGTTTTTGAACGGGAGCCGTTGGCGAACCTCAGCTTTATCAAGGGAAAGTCATCTTCGATTCGTGGTCACTGGTGGTCTGTCGGCCTGCCTCTCTATGCGAAGCGCGCCGGCCTGGATCTGTTCCACGGCACAAATTTCGAGCTGCCCTTATGGAGCCGGCGCCGGACCGTGCTGACGATTCACGATCTGTCAGCGCTGCGGTACCCGGAGCTTCATCGCCCGCGCCTGGCGCGACGGGCGCGCGTGCGCCTGCCGCTGGCAGCCAAACTGGCGCGGGCCATCATCACCCCGACTGAAGCGGTCAAGCGCGAAGTATGCTCGCAGTTTCGTTTGAAAGCAGAAAAGATAACGGCGATTCACGAGGCACCGCGCCGGGTGTTTCAACCCCTGCCCCTGGACCAGACGCGTGAGATTAGGAAGCATTTGGAAGTTGAAAATGACTTTCTGCTTTTCGTCGGCACGCTCGAACCGCGCAAGAACCTGCTGACGCTGCTCAAAGCTTTCGAACAGATTCTTCGCCACACCTCCTGGCGTCCGCAATTGGTGGTGGCCGGCGGCGAAGGCTGGCTGATGGACGAAACATTTTCGTTCCTGAAAGAGTCCGGCATCAACGAGCATCTGCAGCTGGCCGGTTATTTGAACGATGAGGAGTTGCGGGCGCTCTACTCATCGTGCAAGGCATTCATTTATCCATCGTTGTATGAAGGGTTCGGTTTGCCGCCGCTCGAGGCGATGGCCTGCGGTGCACCCGTGGTCGCTACTCGCATCCCCGCGTTGCAGGAAACGCTGGGCGACTCGGCAATTTTGCTTGAGCCTGTTGATGTGGACGGGTTGGCAAGAGCTATCATCGATATTCTGGGGAACGAAGATCGACGCCTGGAGATGTCAGCGATTGGCTTGAAACAAGTTGCGAAGTATTCGTGGGAAAAAGCTGCTGCCCTAACGTACGAGATCTATCGGCAGGTCGCGTCAGCCGGGTCAGTACCACCTCCGTAAGGAGGTGGGATAAAGAAGCCCGTTTCGGAAAGACCTCAATCTCGAGAGTGCCAAAGACGTCACATTAACTCCCAGGGGGGCTCCTTATCCCACCTCCTTACGGAGGTGGTACTGACTGTGCGGCACTCGTGAGGCCAAATCTCACTTTCCATATCGCAGCCGACACATCCGCAGCAGGGTCTTAAGGTACGCCCACCCAAACTTAATCAACTTTGCGTGCGACTCACCTGAGTTGCGCACCTGGTAGTGAAAGGGAACCTCGCGAATCCGTCCGCCGGCAACATAGATTTTCACGAGAATCTCCTCGAGCACGTCAAAGTCCCGCGCCTGCAAATCGAGCTTCCGTATCACTTGTTGCTGATACATGCGAAAGCCACTCGAAAGGTCACGCAACCTAATTCCCAACAACAATGCGTAGGTGCGATTCAGGACAGTGCTCAGTATCCGGCGGCCAATTCCCATGTCGGCCCGACCGCCGGGAACATAGCGCGAGGCTACGAGTAAATCGGCTTCCTGGCGCTGCTCCCAGAAATCCTTGAGAAACTTTGGTGGGTGCGAAAGGTCCGCGTCCATCGTGACCACATAAGGAGCGCTGGCCGCCGCAAATCCAGCGAGGAGTGCCCCGCCATAGCCGCGTTCGTTTTGTTCGACGACACGTGCTCCCAACTTTTGAGCAACCATTTGGGTGTCGTCGTGAGACCCGCCGTCCACCACAATGATTTCTGTGCGGAGTTCGAGTTGCGCAGCCGTGTCCTGAATCAACGGCAGCAACAGTTCGAGGTTCTCTTGTTCGTTGAGCGCGGGAATGACCACGCTAATTTCCGGTGTTGATTCGTTCGTCGAGATGCCGGTTGGCAAGGTCGCTGATTGTTCTGTCGGTACAGTGGAAAGAGTCATCGATTTCGCCAGCGTGACCGACGATTGAGAATAACCACGGACTCTAACATGATCGCGAAGGCTATCCCAGCAGTGAGTGTTGGGGTAATTCTGTAGGAGCGTCCCTCCGTGGGCGCCCTTTTTTTCGATTCCGGGGCGCCCACGGAGGGACGCCCCTACAATTTAGTCAAATTAGGCCGCTACAAAAAAGAAAGGCCAACGAAAACGTTGGCCTCTCAAACTTCAATCAATAAATCGACGAAAACTTAGAACCGGTTGCCGTACTCTATTGACGTAATAAAAGCCTTCACCATTTCGGCGTTGATGTAGTTGCCATTGAACTGGTTCAGCTTCGTCAGCCAGAAGTCGTAGCCTGTGTAGTCAGTGTCCTGGCCCGCGTTCGGATCGCGTCGCAGGTACCCGTAATACTGCATCAGCACAAACGCGCGGTTGAATTCGGAGTTGACCAGGTCCTGATCTTCAGCCACCGCGCGCAGAACTTGCGCCCGGGTCTTGGCGCCGCCGGTAAGATCTGCCACCAGTTGATCTCGTTCGCCCGTCGACAGCGGATTGCCCGCGCGCGTATTTAGCTGATCGACAAAAGTGGCTGGCGTCATTCCGGCCGGGTAGGCGCTCGTGAAACTCGAGCGCTGCACGAAAGCGTCAAAGTAGGCGACTTTGTTAGCTTCCAATTTCGCTTCCCATCCTTGCTGAAGCACCACCACGTCCTTCCCAATAGCTTTGATGTCCGTCAAAAACTCGTTGAAACGGATAATCGGCGCAACGACATTGTGGTTTCCATTGAACGTCGAGACTCCGCTCCCGTCGCCAAAAGCTGTCTTGTAGGTTCGTTCAGCCAGGTATCCGGTTTCCTTAAACTCAGTGGAAAGGAAAAACGACGCCGAGACGTTGATCCGCATCACCTCAATGCAGCCGGCATTATTGCCGCAGTTGGTTATTTGACTGAGCCAGAACTGAAAGCCAGCCTGGTCAGGCATGCGGTTGAGAAAGTCTATGTATTGTTCCTGGGTGAAAAAGTCGTGGTCGCCGATACCAATCAACTGCGGCGGATTCGTGCCGGGTCTGACCCTGAGCGGTTTAACCTTTACGTTTCCATAAAACAGTTCTGACGGCAAATTCGGATCGGCGGTAACGATTTGCAGGGTCGGCGCCTGCCCAAACGCAGCTACGGCGGCAATCGCGATTATCAAACTGGCGATGGTTAGTTTCATCTGCTTCTCCTGGACCTGATGGAAACTTAACCAGAATTTGGGGCCGGCTCTGGTCCGGTCGGTGCTCGAGGCTTTTCGAGTGTAGCTTCCGGTCCTTAGGGTGTCAATAACTTTAGTGTTTGCGAAATTCGCCCAGGTTTTAAGACGTCCTGCCCGGCACTTTGGCCGATAAATTAAGGCGCAAATCGCTGGTTGTACTCGATCGAGCTGAGAAAAGCTTTGACCATTTCGGCATCGATGTAATTGCCGTTGAATTGATTCAGCTTGGTCAGCCAGAACTCGTACCCCGCATAATCCAGCGTCGCTTCCGGCGCATCGTTGGGGTTGCGCCGCAAATAGCCGAAATACTCGATTAGAACGAAGGCGCGGTTGATCTCTGAATTGAACAGGTCGGCATCTTCAGCCACGGCACGCAAAACCTGAGCGCGTGACCGCGTTCCGTTCGTCAGATCGGATACCAGCTGGTTGCGCTCTGCGGACGACAAAGGCATGACCCCGTTCTTATCCTTCGCGTTATCATTCAACTGGTCGACGAATTGGGCCGCAGTCATGGATGTGGGGAAGGCAATCTGGAAGCGCGCGCGTTGCACGAACTCCTGAGTAAAGGCGACTTTGTTGGCTTCGAGTTGCTGTTGCCAGTTGCCCTGATTGACGATCACACCCTCGCCTATGCGCTGCGTATCGGGAAGAAATTCATTGAGACGAATTATGGGTACGATGACGTTATGCGTTCCATTGGTGCTCGAGGTGCCGGTCGCATCACCGTAAGCAGCCTTGTAAATTCGTTCGACGAGGTAACCGGTCTCTTTGAATTCGATCGACAGGAAAAATGCGGCCGAAGTGTCTATCCGTCTGACCTCTCGACAGCCGGCGTCGGCGCCGCAAACATCGATATTGTTTACCCAGAAATTGAAACCTGACGTGTCTGGTTCGCGGTTCAGGAAATCGAGGTATTGCATCCTGACAAAGAAGCCGGTCTGGGTCAGCGGATTCGGGCCGTTGGCGCTGTCATTATCGTTGATCGTTATGGTGCCGGTGGACTGACCGAGAGTCGCTCCCGTCGCATTGCTGAGCGTGACGCCGAAGGTCTCGTTTCCTTCCTGATAGCTGTCATTGATGATTGAGATACTGACCATTTTGCTCGTCTCACCCGGACCAAAGGTGAATTTGCGAGTGACACTTACATAGTCGCAGCGGGCTGAAGCCTTATTGTTTGTGGCCGTACAAGCTTGCGAACCCGCAGTATCGCTGGTAGCAAAATCAACCGTTGAGGTGCTCGATGTGTCGCCCGTGCGATTCACCGCAATGGTCACCACGTCTGTACCTTCGCTTACGGAGAAGGTTGATGACGTCAGTTGAATCACCGGGAGCGGCAGCGCGTCCTGATTCACTGTGAAGGTCAGGCCGGCTATGGTCATCGTCGCTGAGCGCGGCGCGGTTACCGAATTAGCGGCCACCGAATAATTCACCGTGCCCCCTCCGGTGCCACTGGCGCCGCCGGTAATGGTGATCCATGGCGCGTTGCTGACTGCGGTCCAGGGGCAACCGGTTTGGGTCGAGATGCTGACGCTGGCGGCTCCCCCGGCCGACGTAAATGTCTGGCTGGTTGGCACCAGCGCATAGGTACAGGCGGTCCGCGGCGCGAACACCGCGCTTTGCGCGTTCGTCAAAGTCTTCGGTGAAGTTTCAGAAGTGAGCGCGTCGATAACGTAAGGGTCCGGCTCGCCGCCTGAGATACCCACGACCGGAAACAGGTTCGTATTCCCAGCGCCGTAGCGAGTAACGATCATGCCGTCAGATCGCAATTCGACTTCAAAGTTGATCGGATCACCACTTGTCCCGTCGCCAAACGCAACGCCCTGCCAGCGAAAAATGATGTGCGTTGAATCCTGTACGACGTAAACATCGGCGTCGGCGCGGCGGCTGGTGCGCAAATCGAGATCGTCCCACATGCCGGAGATCATTTTGCGGAGCGACAGATCTGCGATTGATCCCGGGACGTCATCGGCATCACCGTTGGAACGCTTGGGCGGCGGTGAGAAATAAAGATTGCCGTTTGTCGAGATCGTGATCTGGTTGAAAGACTGCCCAAAGTACGGGAACGAAAATGGCAGCGGATAATTCTCGCGGTACCGATCGTCGAACGTCAGTCCCAACGCCGTGCCTCCGGTGGAAAGCGGAGCGGCTGCATTCAGCGTAGTCGTGTAAGGGTCAGCGGCGATAAGCGGCACCGTCACCGAAACGGTCACGGGTGCTCCTTCGTTGCCGACGTTGTCGAACTCGCGCACGCGTATCGTGCCTGCCAAATGGCGATAGGGAAGATTTACGTTGAGGTTTTGCGTCGCGCCCGAAGCCAACGGCGCCACTGTCGTCAAAGGCACCACCGCGTTGGTGTTCTGATCGATAAAACTAATGTCGTATAGCGACGCCTGACCTGCGGCGCCATCGTCACCCGACGCAGTCCACGAGAGATTGATGCTGCGGCCGCTTTGAGAAGTAACCTGAAGCGAACCTACGGCTCCGGGCGGGGTCGTGTCGTTTTCACTAATCGCTTGCAGCGATTTGAAAACGTTGAGGCGTCGGCCGCTCAAAGTCTTTCCCTGAAGCGCCGCGACACTGTCGCCGTTGAATGCCAACAGCGCCCGCAACTGGTTCACGGTCAGATTTGAATTAGCAGCTAACAACAAAGCGGCCGCACCGGCGACATGAGGCGTGGCCATCGACGTGCCGCTTAGCAATCCGTATGAATTGCCGGGCAGCGTGCTTTGAATTCCTGAGCCGGGCGCGCCCATCAGGACTGAATGCGCTCCAAAATTAGAAAAGCCTGAGAGCGTGTCCGCGCTGGTTGTCGAAGCTACGGAGATCACGTTGGGCAGGGAATAGCTCGAAGGATAATGCGGACTTGCGTCTGTATCGCTGGTTTCATTGCCGGCGGCGGCCACAAAGAGAACGCCCGACTGGCCCAGAGCGTTAATTGCATCCGCCGAGGCCTGAGAATAACCGCCGCCGCCATAGCTCGCATTCACCACGCGAATGTTCGCGCCCTTGGTCTGGCCTGAAGAAGACCAAAGGTCGCGCATTTGCTTGACGTAGTTGTATGCCTTGATCGCGTCCGCTTCAGTGCCTGAATTTAACGCATCAGAGATGAAACGCAGCGACATCAAACTGACTTGCCAGTTCACGCCGACGACACCGAGGTTGTTGTTGCCGACAGCTCCGACCGTGCCGGCGACATGCGTCGCATGCGGTTCCGCCAGGATGGTCCCCGTGTTGTCGCGAAAATCGTAGCCGTGCAGATCGCCGCTGATTCCCGCGATCGATCCCGGGACCGGATTGGTCCAGATGTTCGCCGCCAGATCCTGATGATTGACGTCCATTCCTTCATCGATCACGGCCACTACAATATTTCTGTTCCCCTGCGTCACGTCCCACGCTTGTGGAGCGCCGATCAAATTCATTCCATAAAGCTGTCCGAATTGCGGGTCGTTGGGCGTGGCTTCGAGATGAAGAAGGTAGTTTGGTTCGGCGTACAACACGTCGTCACGAGCGCTCAGCGCCGCCACGGCTTTCAAAGTATCGCCCGGCGCTGAGCGCGCGAGGCGCAGGCCTTCGACGATCTCGGAGCCTTCGAAGCGCTCCACTGAGACGAAGACTTCGGCGCTGGACTGTTCGGCCGCCGCCGAACCTTTATAAGATGATAAAGCCCCGCCACTCACGGGAACCGCCAGTAGTTGCGTCCCTTCGAATCCTCGATCCTTTTTGAACCGGACCAACGCCTCGCCGGGCACAAACTCCTGGCGATGGCGCTTCTCAGACGTTGCCGTTTGGGCGGCCTGTGCGCGGGTAGCCCTCGCGCGTTGCGGGGTGAGCACCGCCGCTGAGGCGAGTAACAAAAGACAACCCAGAACCAGCAGCGTCAAAACCTGACGCCGCCTCCTGAGCGAAACACTTTGTTTGGTGGGAACTGTCACTTCGGAATTTCGTTTTGAGATGCTGTCAATGCCAGCAAATGTGCCTTGCCGGCGATCAATATACCGCAGGATTTAGTAGTGCCCTAATTCTGTAGGGGCGTCCCTCCGTGGGCGCCCTTTTTTTCGATTCGGGGGCGCCCACGGAGGGACGCCCCTACAATTTAGTTCGCTGTCATCCATTTCTGCGGGGTTTCGTTTTTGATTCGAGGAAACTTCTTGATCCGGTCGCTGCCGCTCGCGGTTCTGACACCCTCTCAATCGGTGGGCTACTTTCATTCGTCGGCTTTGCCTACTCTTGAGGCAAGGCCTCACCAGGTTGAGAAAGCTCAGACGCAACGACCCGAAAACCTAACTGAGATCCGGCGAAGGCGTGGTAAGATTAGCGCCCACTCGGGCGCCCGTTTCCCGGCCCAGAGTGAACTGCCGGCTGGATCGGCGGTTAGAATCATTTGCCTCTTGTCCGCACGGCAGCCTGGTTGTGCGGAAGTTAACCTGGCTGAGAGCCGCATAACGTAAGCAGCCGGTCGTGAAGGACTGAATCGAAAGTGCTGCGGATGACGAAACGACTCAGCGCGATCCTCTCGTTGCTCGTCCTGTTGGGCGCTCAAGTACCGCTGCGCGCCTACACACTCCAGTACCGCGACAGTTCAGGGATTGTGACCCGCCGGTGGCTGACGCATCCCGTCATCATTGCTTTTTCAGCCTCCCTGGTTTCGCCGCCTGCAAATATTAAGTCCGGCAGCGATGTGGTGGGAGCCGTGCGACGGGCCATGCAACATTGGGCCGGCGTTGCCGATATCGAGTTTCTCGAGACAAGTTCATCGCTGCAAACCATCAGTCCGCAGAATGGCGGCGATCGAATTAATTTGATCACGGTTTCGGATCAGAACTCGACCCTATTTCGATCGACTGACAACCCTGGCCGGACTCGAACGTTTTATGATTCCGGCGGCGCCATCGTGGAAGCCGACATCGCGCTCAACCCGAACGTCCCCTTCTCGAGTGATGGCACACCCGGCACGTACGATCTGGAATCGACCTTCACGCACGAAGTCGGACATCTGCTGGGCCTCGAGCACTCGGCGATTCTGGGAGCGACGATGCAACCGCGCCAGGCTATGAACGGTCTCTACAATCTTCCGGCTACTACCCAGCGAACTTTGTCTGAGGACGATATCGCCGGAGCTCGAACCCTTTATGGATCGCGTGCGGGAACGGGATCGATCTTTGGCAAGCTGATCTCAAATTCACTTGGCGGCCAGTCGCATCCGATCTTCGGCGGGCATGTATTCGCGGAAGATGTCTTAACCGGAAGAGTAGTCGCCGGTAACGTGACGCTGTCATCGGGCAGTTATCGCATCGACTCGTTGGCGCCCGGCCGGTATCGAATCATTGGTCAGAGCATTGATGGTCCCATCGAAGCAGACGAAATTGCTACGGTCAACGGATCGTATGCCGGATTGTTTGATACGGCGCCGCCGTTTCGCACTCAGATCGCCGTGCGTTCGACCTCACAAGTAATCCCGATCGCAGCCGGCGCCGGTCGATCGCTGGGTTTCTACGTATCCTCGAATCCAACGCCCAGCTTGAAACCGCGTCTGATTGGTATGAATGGAGAACTATCCACAGTCGCTTTGCCGCTCAGCGCGGGTAAGACCTTCACCGTTTACGTCGCCGGTGAAGGAATCGACGAGATACCTGTGGGCGGGATTATCGCGACTTCGCCTTTCATTACCGTAAGTTCCGATTCGCTCGCGGCCGAAGATTTCGATACGCCGTATCCCGTGGTTAGTTTTCAAATCACTCTGGCTGCCGACACACCTCCCGGCGACTACAGTCTCGTTTTGCAATCAAGCGAGGGCGAAATGGCTTATCTCGTTGGGGCGCTGACGATCGAATAAGTTCACTAATTAGGTTCCCAAAAAAGTCTTCAGTCTTGTCAGGAAGTTGCTTCGTCGCAGCGCGACGGTGGAATTTAACGCGGTCTTTTAAGGGCTTTACTCCGCCCGGTCCCCCGAACTTTCCGAGGGACCGTTGCGATGGCTTTGCCACTCCGATGCGCGGCAAGTCTCGGACTTGCCGATACGCCGATTTAGTCTGAACGGTCTTTGACCGTGGTGGGTCGAAGACCCGATGAAGAAAGAAGGGTACGCGCCGGCAAGTCACAGACTTGCCGCGCATCGGAGTGGCAAAGCCATGGCAGCGGTCCCATGAAAGTTCAAACGGGAGCTCGCGCGGAGTAAATGCCTGAAAAGGCCGGCGAAATTCAACCACCGCTATGCAGCGAAGATCAGCCGTGAATCACGTTCAAGCTGCTGATGCGAGGCATTAATCAACATGAAAAAGTTGGTCTTGGTTCTGATTTTATTGGTTGGCGCGGGCGAGCTTCCGATTAATGTCTGCAGCCAATCGGATGCGATCGACCGCGATCTGCTTTCCGAGATCTCAAAAATCAAAGCGATCGACAATCACGCGCACCCTCTGAAATACGTCGCCTCGGGCGAGAAGGCTGACGACGAATACGACGCGCTGCCGCTGGAAGCAATCCCGCCGTTTCCGTTTCCGGTGCGCTTGATGCCTACCAATCCGGAGTTTGTCCGTGCCTGGCGCGACCTTTATCGTTACTCGCATGACGACATGAGCGATGCGCACGTGCGCGACTTGTTAAGCGTCAAGCAAAAGGTCCTGAGCGAACGAGGCGAGTCATTTCCGAATTGGATCCTGGATCAGGTCAATATCGAAACGATGCTGGCGAATCGTGTGGCCATGGGCAAAGGCCTGACCTCGCCGCGATTTCGTTGGGTCTCATTCGCCGATGCGCTCCTGTTCCCCCTGAGCAATGAAGGCGCGAAACGAGCGAGTCCGGATTACAAAGGTCTCTACCCTTCTGAAGAAAAACTGTTCAAACGATACCTCGCCGATCTAAATGTGAGCTCGCTTCCCTTGACGCTCGATTCTTATTTGAAGACCGTCGTAACTCCGACGCTGGAACGCCAGAAACAAAACGGCGCGGTGGCGATCAAATATGAAGCGGCGTACCTGCGTAAGCTTGATTTCGACGACCCGGACGAATCCCGAGCGCGCACAACTTATGCTCGCTTTGTCCTGGGGGGCGAACCCCCTGCTCGTGAGTACAAAGCGCTTCAGGACTTTCTCTTCTTTTACATCGCGCGTGAAGCCGGGCGGCTCGGGCTCGCCGTGCACATTCATTGTATCTCGGGTGCGGGCGGCTTCTATCGGCAAACCGGCAGCAACCCTCTCCTGTTGGAGACGGTCTTCAACGATGCTGCTTTGCGAAAGACAAACTTCGTTGTAGTTCATGGTGCGTATCCCTTCACCAAAGAGATGATGGGGCTGATGAGCAAGCCGAATGTTTACGCAGATTTTTCAGCCCAGACATTTCTTATCTATCCGCGCGAGTTGAGCGGGGTTCTCCGTAATTGGATGGAGGCTTTTCCGGACAAGATTCTATTCGGCACCGACGCTTTTTCGTTCGGACCGGAAGTCGATTGGGGTGAGGTTGCCTGGCTCTCGAACTCATCGGCGCGAACGGCGCTAACGCTAGCGCTGAAGGACATGATGAACGATGGTGAGATTGACCGCGCGCGCGCCCTGGAATTAGCGCGAATGGTTCTGCATGACAATGCGGCGAAGCTCTATGGCTTGAAGTAGTGTCAGAAGCCCAACCGTCAGGGAAGGCAATGCCGGCGATCATTAAACGAGACCCTCGCGCAAAGGCGCAAAGCCGCAGAGAAAAACCGCAAAGTAATAAACCACCTCGAAAAGCGCAGTGCTGCGGTTCGAAATAAAATGTCCGACAAACTTCAGTTTGTCGCCCGAACTTCGACAAGCTAAAGCTTGTCGGACATCAAACTGCCCCAATTCCTCCAAAAGGCTTCCTTTGACAACACCCATCAAAGCCTTTACGGTTGCGCGTTCATCCAGATAATTCGATTCAATCCCCTAAGGAGAAAAAATGAAACGCAGTTCCCCTGAAACTAAACTGCTCTTGCTCGCAACTGTCCTGATAGCCGTTGGCTTCGCTATTTTTCAGACGACATTTTCACATGCAGAGTCTGCTCGCAAAGATGAATCTTCTGTTCGCCTTGCTCAGGACAAAGGCACCATCGTGGCGCGGCTCAAGGATTACGATCCAAAGATTGAAGGCTATGGCTTTCGCAACTACGGTGGCAAGCACGACAACGAAAACGATTTGGACGCCGGCGATCTGATCAAACTCTTCGGAGCCGAGAATGTCTGTGAAAGCGGCAGCACCGAGCAGGACTGTGTGCTTTACGAACCGGCTGAGGAATGGCTTAAACAGCAGTTCAAGATGCTGGCCAACGGCCATTGCGACGGGTTGGCCCTGACCAGCCTGGCCTTCTGGCTGGGAGAGCCGTTTGAAGGCAAGAAGACCCCGGCCGATTGGCAATCAGGCGCGCAGAACGTTTCGGACCTGCAACAAAGCGACGCACTTTTGAACTATGTCGCCCGCATTCATGCGCTTCAGTCTTTAGCCGAGGTCTATGATTTCCGTCGCGAGAATTTCAAACGCAAACCTTCGGAGATTCTTCACGTGTTGATGGATTCGATGAAGGATGACGCCTCGGACCGCATGGAACTTCTGATCTATCTGGTGGTAGATGGGAAACTCGCCAAAGGACATGCAATTGCGCCCTATGCTGTCGAGGATATGGGCGACGGCGAGTACCACATTCACGTCTATGACAGTAATTACCCCGGCATGAGCAAGTATGTAGAACTTGATGCCAAAGAAGAAACCTGGCGCTATCACACGGCTGCGAATCCAACCCAGACAGCCAATGACTATATCGGCGACGCTAATACTCACTCGTTGTCATTGCAAAATCTGGGCGCGCGCCAACTGGAAGTCTACGGCTGCCCTTTTTGCCCGGACTCGAGCGAGCGGGCTTCCATGCATCATGCCGGCGGAAGCAAGAAAACCAGGAAGGCTCAGGTAGGCTTTACGATGGACGGCGAAGGCGAATATATGATCACCGATCCGAATGGCAAGCGCATCGGCTACGATTTCGCCAAAAGTCGTTTCGTCAACGAAATTCCCGAAGCCGACGTCATTCCGGTCACCGGGGGCCTGGGCAAGAACGTGCCCCCGCAATACAACCTACCCAAACTTCAGGCGACCAGGCCTTATACGATTACAGTTGGCGGCAAGGGCATCAATCAGGAGGTCGATGCCGATATGGAAATGACTGGCCCGGGTTTCTTGGTTGGGTTCGAAGGCCTGCTGGTTGACCCCGGCGAGACGCTGAGCATGACCATTAATCCCGACGGCCGCGAACTTTCTTTCACCGCCAGTGCGGACGGCGAAACACCCAGCGTCTTTATCACGATCGCCAGCAGTCGGAAGGAACCGAGTTACGAATTTAACATTGGCGGCATCAAGCTCGCTGGCGGAAAGACTGTGACCATGAGACTCGATCTGGAAAAGGAAAAGCTGTTCTTCAAAGATAATGATGCAGACCGAGATCCGTATGATGTCTTCGTCTCTCGTACTAATCCCGACGGCACCAGGAACTATTACGAGAGTGACGATCTCGACCTGGCGAAGAAATCGGACAACTACGAAATGGATTTCAGCAAGTGGGACGGCGAGGGGGACATGTGTTTCGAGGAAGACGACGAAGGCAACGGCTTTGACGATGAAGAGTGCACAAAGGAACCCAACGAAAAGAAGAAGCCGGCCAAACCCGCCGCGGCAATTAATTACTTCGATCGCAAGCAACCGATCGCGATGCTGTTGCGGTTTTGAAAGTTAAGTGGCACGGGCGTCCCGCCCGTGAAATCCCGCGCATTGACTGGAGCGCAACCGTCCCGTTTGCCGGATTGCATCAGCGAAGCTAAAGGGCAAGCGAGGACGCTTGCGCTCCAGTCCAACGCGCGTGCCACAAGAGCGTCCGCATAGATAGATGTCTACCACACGCTTTATGACGGGCTTGGTTGTGGGGGCGATTTTAGTCGTCTCGAACATGTCGAGCCCGTTAATCTTTTCCAAAGGTTCCCCGGAAACGAACGTTACCTCGATCAACCAAACTGGTTCGCGGACCGTGCAAATCTCCCTCGACACAGACGCTAACGTGCTGATTGAGAACGCAGACGGAAAGCGGATCGGATTCGATTTCACGACCAAAAAGTTCGTCAACGAAATTCCCGACGCCCATAGCATGGATCGTGAGACGTCCTCAATTTTCATCCTTCCCTTTGACAAAACAGGTAAGCCATACAAGATTGCGGTTTCGGGTAGACCTGCCAGCGCGCCGGCAGCGACTCTCAGCATAACGGGGCCCGGGTTCATCGCCGGTGTCCGTAGTTTGAAACTGAGTGTAAGCCAAACTCAGAGAATCGTAATCGGGGGCGAAGGTTCAAGTATCTCTTACCTCGCCAGCGATAGCGGAACTACGCCGCAACTCTTCATCACCACGCAAACGGGCCGCGACAAACCCAGTTACCGGTTTGAAGTTACTTCTTCATTCCTTTCGCTGGGAAAGACCATCAAAGTCACCCTCGATCTCGCCAGCGGCAAACTCTATTTCAATTCAGACGATGGAAAGAAGAGCAGTTTTGAGGTGATGATGCGACGCACGAATCCAGGTGGCGTGCGGCAAATTTACAATCATCAAGCCGTGGCCTTTGGCCGCGCGAATAATTACGTGTTTGACTTTGCGCGGTGGGACGGCCAGGGCGAGGCCTGCTTTCACGAAAGGTGTGCCGGCTGTGATGAGACTCAATGCACTAAACTGAAGAACGAATACCTCAAGCCCAAAGAATGATTTTCTTTGCGAGAGTTGGCTGGCCTCAAACAGAGCAGAACCATGAGCCCACACGGTGTTCTCTGCGATCGTGTCAGAACCGCGAGCGGTAGCGACCGAATCATGCGATACACTTGAAACGTTCGTGGTTCGAGTCAATTGCGTCTTGATCCGGTCGCTACCGCTCGCGGTTCTGACACTAGCCGACGCTGAGGACCGCGAAGCGGTTGAACAATAAGGCCCGTGGTTGCCGCGCTTCGTGGCTACCATGGGATCGGGGAGCAGGGGAGTTGCAACCCTGGCAGAGTCTCTCCGGAAAAACCGCGTAGCGGTGAAATGTTTATAGAAGTACGTTTAAGTGACCATGAGTGGTGGTCATAGTTCAGCGGTCCCGGTCTTCAGGTTTCTCGATTCAGGTGCAACCTTCTTGCAGCGTTACTTATCTCGCAGTCTCAGAGTCGGTTCTGTATTGACATAAAACGAAAGGCAGAGTAGATTCTCGTCGCCGAATCGAACCCTATCGGGTCAAACGCACTCAGGTGAGTCAACCCAGGCTGTTAAGTCCCTTCTCACTTTCTGGCGCGGCCCGAATTTTCAGTCTCTTTTTCAATCAAGGAGGTTCCCCATGTCTCGTCTTGCTCGCCGTAATGTCCCTGCGTCTACATCTACAATTACGAGAACCCAACGAATCGCCATTATAGCGCTGGGAATCATTCTCGCCCTCAGCGGAGTGGCACTCTCAACTTCAGCTGCTTTGAGAGAGAAGCTTGGGTTATCAACCAGAAGCAAACCCGCACCGGTCGAGCAGACTTCTTTGTCGCCGGCGGCACGCCGGATGACCGGCCGTAATAGGTCTGATCTGCTTCGCTTTATGGGAGTGAATAATGCGGCGGCGCGAACGGTCAGTCCGTCTGCTCCCGCGGCCACCACTGTTTCGGCAACCAAGACGGATTCCCTGGCCATAGACAATGATAGCGATCTCCAGGCTGATCCGGGCGACACGATAAAATACACCGTCAATATAAATGCGAGTGGTGGAGACGCGACGGGAGTGACTTTCACCGACACGGTAGACCCCAATACGGCTTTCGTACCGGGAAGTCTCAGGGCCACCCCGGTGGCTGTCGATGATACCTATTCAGCAACCGGTAATATTCGAATTACCGTGGCCGCGCCCGGAGTGCTGGGGAATGATTTTGTCGGCATACCCAGCGCGACAATTACCGGAGCGCCGGCTACTACCGCCAATGGCGGCGACCTGACGGTCAATGCGGACGGTAGTTTTACTTACAACCCGCCGGCAGGTTTCGAAGGCGCCGATACTTTCACCTACACGCTGACCAACTCTGAGGGCAGCAATTCGGCAACCGTGACCATTAACGTCAGCGGAATGATCTGGTTCATTAATAACACCGCGTCATGTCCATGCGACGGACGTCTGACTAATCCATTTAATTCGCTTTCATCTTTCCAGGCAGTCAACAACGGCGCGGGCAATAACCCGGCAGCCAATGACAATATCTTTGTGTACGAGAGTGCCATCGACTACGTCGGTCCGGTGACACTGCTCAATGGTCAGCGCTTTATCGGACAGGATGCGACGGCCACTCTCTCGTCCATTACGGGTCTAACACCGGCGCCCGGGAGTGACCCTTTACCGGTCACCAACAGTGCCAACGCAACGATCGTAAATATCACCAGCGCTTCAACTGCGATCACGGTTGGCTCGGGTAATTTACTGACTGGATTTAACGGTGGAAATGCAGTCACCGACATCAGCGGTACCGGTTTTGGCACGCTGACCGTCTCGGACGTTAAGCTGGACGGTCTCGGGCAGGCGCTCAATCTTTCGACCGGAACTCTGGCAGCTGCCTTCATCAGCATTTCTTCGACTGACAGCGCCACTACCGGAATGACGCTTACCAGCGTGGCCGGTAGTATGACCAGCGGCTCGACTACAGTCACCAACCCTGCCGGCATTGGTGTGAGTATCAACACCTCCAGTTGCTCTTTCAGTTTTGGTAACACGATCTCAACCCTTTCTGGCAGCACCGGCGTTAGCCTGCTCACCAATACCGGAACTATCACGTTCGGGTCGCTCAACATCACGCCCGACGGAACTCAGCGCGGACTGCTGGCCACCGACAACAGCATGACGCTGACAGCGAATGGTGGTGCCATCAGCACCAGCGGGGCTCCGGCAGTCGAGATCACGCGCGCAGCCGGCACTACGCCGCTGGTTATTTCGCTGACCAGCGTTTCCGCTAATGGCGGAGCGAATGGCATCCTGCTAAACAACACGAGCGGCAGTTTTACCGTGGCTGGCGATGGCACGAACGCTAACAACGGCTCGGGCGGTGTCATTCAAAACACCACCACGAACGGCATCTCGCTCACCAACACTCAGAACACGTCGTTCAGCGCCATGAACATTCACGACATCGCGCGCAGTGGCATTGACGGGCAAGGAGTGGTGAATTTCAGCCTTGCATACACCACGATCAATAACGTGGGCACGGCAGCCGCTGGGCAATACGAGGAAAGCAATATCGCTTTCAACGATGGCGGCGTTTTCACGAACTCCAATCTCAGCGGAACGGTCTCTATTACCAACAGCCTCCTGACGAACGCGCGGCGCCATGGCATCCAGATTGAGGACGGCGCAGGTACGATCAGCAATCTAACGATTACCGGCAACACCCTGACTAGTTCCACCTCAGCGGCCGCCTCTCTGGGTAGCGCTATCCTTGTATTACAGCAAGGCTCGGCCGTGACAACTGCTCATCTGATTACCGGCACCATCAGCAATAACGCCATTAACAACTTCCCGAGCGGAGAGGGCATTGCGGTATTAGGAGGCTCGGGTAATCCCGCAAACCTTACTTCTCAGACTTTCGGCGCGAACGGTACACCGATTGTCATTACCAACAACACCGTCAACGGCGGGGCGACGCGCCTGGGCTTGAATGCCATCCGGGTAAGCTTCAATGGCCAGTTCGGCGTTAGCAACTTCGACATTTCCTGCAATGGAAACACTGGCGCTGGCTGCAGCGCGACCGGACCGCTGACTAATTATCAGGGTATTGGCATCAGCGTCTTCTTCGGCGGCACTGTCACCGGCACAACCACGGTTAACAAAAACGTGCTGGTCTCCAACCAAAATCTTGGCGCCGGATCTTCGGGCATTGCGGTGCAGGCCGACGATGGTCCCGCCGGCACGGGCACAGCCGATCCTGATGTAAACGTTACTATCAACAACAACAGCGTCACCGCGAACGAAGGATTCGGCATCCGCGCCATCGCCCGAGCCACCAACCGGGCCACGATCGATCTTACGATTCAAAACAACACGGTTGCCGCTCCAACTTTGGCTAACCGCAACGGCATCCGCGTTGACTCAGGAAGCGGCGCCGGCGATACCAACATCTGCCTGTCGATGACCGGTAATACCAGCGCCGGCAGCGGTATAAGTCAGGGCATGGGGATTCGCAAGCAGGGAACAAATGCCGCGGTCAATATCTTCGGCATCATCGGTCTGTCTCCATCACCAGGGACCCCAGCGAACGCTCAAGCTAGACTCAACGCCGACAATCCAGCGGGCGGCGGCACCGATGTTCTTTCCGGCAGTAATTTTGTGAGCTGTGCTCAGACCCTTGGGCCCGTAACGGCCTTTAGTGAGGACCCCGAGCTGTCTGGCAAGACAGCGAGCGCGGTGAACGCCATGCCCTCTGAGGATCGCGCCCCTGACGTTCGCGGCACGGACACGCTCAGAGCTCGTCACGGCGAAGCGGCGGGAGATTTTGCTCAAAAACTCTCATCGCAGGAGTTGACCTGGATGACGCAGCAGGCCATGCAAAGATGGAAAGACGCCGGCATCTCAGCCGAAGACCTCATGCGCTTGCAGGGCATGACCTTCGAGATCGCCGACTTACCAGATGGTCAACTGGCAACGGCCACTTCAACACACTTCACCATTGACGAGACGGCAGCCGGATACGGTTGGTATGTTGACCTCTCGCCTGCAGACGATGCGGAGTTTGACGTGCCTGTCCCGGGCCGCGAACTGCAAACGACAGAGCAGAGTCGCGCTTTCGGGCGCATCGATCTGCTCACCGTCGTCATGCGCGAGTTAGGGGTCGCATATCAGCAGGACAAGAAGAGCCTGCCCAACCACTTGCGACGGCTGATGGATAACGAACTATCAACAGCAGTTAGGCGATTGCCTGATTCCCGGAATATAGGACTATCGAGTTCCCGGTCAGGTAAGAACCAAACGGGCAGCGAACAGAACCTTGCATCGCAAACAGGCAACGGTTCCACGTTGCCCAAGAGAAGTGATTCCAGATTGGCGGCTTTGTCCCGCAAGTCGCAATCAAGTCCAATTGCCAAAGGCGCTTCCCGGCAAACCGACAGGCGGATGAACCATGGGGCCAGGACCAGAATGACTGGCGCCAGTCCCAGCACTACGCTGGCCGACGTCCTGGTTAACATCGGCACCCTGCCGGCAGGGGAAAGTGTAACCATCACCTTCAACGTTACCGTCAACAATCCGTTTACCGGAGCGTTGCCTCAGGTTTCCAACCAGGGGACGGTGTCGGGCACTAATTTTTCAAACGTGCTCACAGACGATCCAACCGTTGGCGGGACGGCCGATCCGACCGTGACGCCGATCGATTTACCACAAGTTTCGGTCGCGGTGTCACCCGCGTCGGTGGCGGAAGATGGGGTCACGAACCTCGTCTATACGTTCACTCGGACGGGATCAACCACCAACCCGATGACCGTGAACTTCAGTGTCGGCGGCTCGGCCTCCTTCACTGAACCCGATTACACACAAACTGGCGCCGCAACCTTTACCGCCTCCAGCGGAACGGTGGTCATACCGAGCGGCAGTTCGACCGCAACAGTGACGGTGGATCCTTCGGTGGATCTGACCGTTGAACCAGACGAAACGGTCAATCTAACCGTGACGTCGGGCATCGGCTACACTGTCGGATCACCGAGCTCTGCCAGCGGCACCATAGTCAACGACGACACCAGCGTCAGCATTGCGGTGTCGCCGGGGTCAGTCTCAGAAGATGGGGCCACCAATCTGGTCTATACCTTCACTCGCACGGGCGTCATCAGCGCGCCGTTGGCAGTGAACTTCACGGTGGGTGGAACGGCCACTTTTGGCGTCTCACCTGACGATTACACCCAGACGGGAGCAACCCTCTTTACCCCGCCGGCAGGCGTGGTGACGTTCACGGCGGGCAGCCCGACGGCGACAGTAACCATCGATCCGGAAGCTGACACCACTGTCGAACCGGACGAAACTGTGGTGCTAACCCTGACTACCGGCGTAGGCTACACCGTTGGGTCACCCAGCGGAGCAACCGGCACGATAGTCAACGACGACACCAGCATCAGTGTTGCGGTTTCGCCAGGGTCGGTCGCTGAAGATGGCGCCACGAACCTCGTCTACACCTTCACGCGCTCTGGTGATACCACCGGCTCGTTGACGGTGAACTTTTCGGTGGGTGGAACTGCCACCTTTGGCGTCTCGCCTAACGATTACACCCAGACGGGCGCGACCAGCTTTACTCCACCTACGGGCACGGTGACTTTTACTGCCGGCAGCCCGACCGCCACGGTAACTATCGATCCGGAAACCGACAGCACGGTCGAACCGGACGAGACGGTGGATCTAACAGTGACCCCCGGCGCGGGCTATTCCGTCGGGTCGCCCAACTCGGCCAGCGGCACCATCACTAACGACGATACGGAAGTTAGTGTGGCGGTGTCTCCCGGGTCGGTCGCAGAAGATGGCGCGACTAACCTCGTCTATACCTTCACCCGTACTGGTGTAACCAGCAGCTCGTTGACGGTGAACTTCTCGGTGGGTGGGACTGCCACCTTTGGCGCTTCACCAGATGACTACACCCAGACGGGCGCTGCCAGCTTCAGTACTACTTCGGGTTCCGTAACCTTCGGCGCCGGTAATTCGACGGCGACGGTAACTGTAAATCCCGAAACCGACAGCACGGTCGAGCCTGACGAGACGGTGGATCTAACCGTAACTTCAGGTGCGGGATACAACATCGGGTCGCCGAGTTCGGCCAGCGGCACCATCACCAACGACGATACGGATGTGAGCGTTGCGGTGTCTCCGTCAGCAGTGGCGGAAGATGGCGCAACCAACCTCGTCTACACGTTCACACGTGCGGGTGTCACCAGTTCCTCGCTAACCGTGAACTTCACGGTAGGTGGAACGGCCAGCTTTGGCGCTTCACCCAACGACTACACGCAGACGGGAGCGACCAGCTTCACTCCGCCGACGGGCACCGTAACTTTCGGCGCGGGGAGTTCGACCGCGACCGTAACCATCAATCCGGAAACTGATACCACGATCGAGCCGGATGAAACGGTTAGCCTGACTTTGACTTCGGGGGCCGGCTATAACGTCAGCTCACCTTCGTCGGCAACCGGCACCATCACCAACGACGATGCCGATGTAAGCGTGGCGGTATCTCCGGCGGCAGTCGCGGAAGATGGGGCCACTAACCTGGTCTACACCTTTACCCGTACCGGATTCACCGGCGGCGCGCTGACAGTGAACTTCTCGGTTGGCGGAACAGCAACCTTTGGCGTCTCGCCAGACGATTACACGCAGACGGGCGCGACCACCTTCACTACAACCACGGGCTCTGTAACATTTGCACCGGGCAGCCCGACGGCGACGGTGACAGTGGATCCCGAAACAGATACCACTGCCGAGGCTGACGAGACGGTGGTCATTACCTTGACGGCCGGGGCCAGCTACAACGTGGTAAGTCCAAACTCGGCCACGGGCACGATTCTCAATGATGACACGCTCGTCAGTGTCGTGGTCTCGCCTTCGTCTACGGCCGAGGGTGGAGCAAACATGGTTTACACGTTCACCCGCACCGGGCCAACTACCAGTGCGTTGTCGGTTAACTTCTCAGTAGGCGGCAGTGCCAGCTTTCCGGCCGATTATTCGCAGAGTGGCGCGACCACGTTCACGCCACCCACGGCCACGGTCACTTTCGGAGTTGGTAGTTCCACGGCCACCGTGACCGTGACGCCACTTACCGACTGCCTGGTCGAAGGCAACGAGACGGTCGACTTTACGGTCCAGCCCGGAGCGGGCTACGGGGTAGGCTCACCGAGTTCGGCGAGCGGGACAATCGTGAACACACCTGATTCGTCGGCGCCAACTATCACGTTGATTCCCAACGTGAACATGACGTTGTGGCCACCGAATCACCAGTATGAAAGCGTCGCAGTTACTGACTTTGTCGCCAGTGCCAGTGATAACTGTGATCCTTCGGTTAACCTCAACAGTGTCTATATCCTTAAGATCACCAGTGATGAGGTTGAAAACGGAAACGGTGATGGAAACACGCTCAACGACATTGTCATCGGGGCCACCTGCAAGACGGCCCAGCTAAGGGCTGAACGCGATGGCGGTGGAGATGGTCGGGTTTACACCATCACCTTCAAGGTGACGGATTCGGCCGGTAACTTTACGACGGCGACTGCCACGGTCACCGTGCGCAAAAACCCGAATACACCCGCGGTCGATAGCGGTACGCACTACACGGTTAACAGTGCGTGTCCATGACCGGCAAGGGAAACTGAAGTCAAGGATGCGGCGTGGCGATTGCCAGGCCGCATCCATCCCACTCTCTCGAGACGAGTCTTATTTTGATCCTCAAAAAGGAGTCCAGTTATGACGAACCTTCCTGATCGATTTCTAAATTTGAAAATGTACTTTCGCGTTCTGATGCTCGTAGTCGGGCTCTGTATGCTGGGCGTGCTGATCCCACGTTCCACTGCAACCTCAGCGCTAAATATCAGCATAGTGAACAATGGCGGATCGGAGATTCTTCATTTGTATCTCTCCCCGGCCGACAATGACAATTGGGGGCCTGACCAGCTCAACGAGACAGCTATCAGCCCCGGGGCAACGCGGAATCTTGAAGTCTCCTGGGATCAATCGACGGTCAAACTTGTCGCTGAAGATCAGGATGGATGCTTCCTGAACACGACGGTTGCGGGTACCGGCAGCTCGGTCTGGACCATCACCAGTGAGACACCTCATGACTGCGGAAGATAGTCGACAGTCTGCTGATAATCCCAACGCCCGAAATCAATTTGTCGCAAACAAAGCGGCGGGCCTTCAACCTGCCGCTTTTTTGTTGTCCGTGGTGGGACGCAAACAGTGGCCTGATTTGTAGGGGCGTCCCTCCGTGGGCGCCCGCTCATTGCATGCGACATGAGAAGGCCGGGCGCCCACGGAGGGACGCCCCTACAAATTGGGCACCCTCGCCGCTCGCGTCAACCCTTAAAGAAACGTTAAGATAATCGCACCCTCTCCTCGGTTTAAGTTTATCTGTGTAATCTGTTGATATTCCGAATGGGGAGATCATGAGCCGCTTCGTAACTTTTCTTTTTTGCTTTTTTCTCTTAATCGCGTACACAACCAGCATGGCCAGGGCCCAGGCAGTTCAGGATTTTCATTCTTACGCGAATCCGTCCGCCGTGCGCGTGCGCCATCTGGATCTGGATTGGGACGTCCTTTTTGATCAGAAGATTCTGAAGGGCCAGGCGGTCCTGACCGTCGAGCGAGTCTCTCAAACAGAGCCTTTGATTCTCGACACGCGTGACCTGAAGATTGAAAAAGTTGAAACGTCCGTGGACGGAGTTGTTTACTCGAGCGCAACTTTCACGCTTGGTTCCAGTGACAAAATTCTGGGCGCGCCGCTGACCATTCCTTTACCGGCTAAAGCCAATCGCGTTCGCATTCATTATTCAACTTCGCCGGGAGCTTCCGGATTGCAATGGCTCGAACCGGCGCAAACGGCCGGCAAAAAAGATCCGTTTGTCTTCACCCAGTCAGAGGCCATCCATGCTCGCAGTTGGATCCCTCTACAGGACACACCGCAGGTCCGAGTGACTTATGGGGCCCGCGTCCGCACCCCGCGGCAGTTGCTCGCCGTGATGAGCGCCGAGAACCTTTCTGGCTCCGCGCGCGACGGCGATTACCGTTTCAGGATGCAACAACCGATTCCTTCATATTTGATCGCGCTGGCTGTGGGTGATCTGCGTTTCAAGCCGCTCAGCCCGCGTACCGGAGTTTACGCCGAGCCATCGGTGATCGATCTCGCTGCGCGCGAATTAAGCGACACAGAAAAAATGGTTGTCGCTACGGAAAGGCTTTATGGGCCCTATCGCTGGGGCCGTTACGATATTTTGGTTTTGCCGCCCAGCTTTCCCTACGGCGGGATGGAAAACCCAAGACTTACGTTTGCGACGCCGACGATTTTGGCAGGCGACAAGAGTCTCGTCTCACTCGTCGCGCACGAGCTGGCCCATTCGTGGTCAGGCAATCTGGTGACCAATGCAACGTGGCGTGATTTCTGGTTAAACGAAGGCTTCACCGTTTACCTCGAGCGCCGGATTCTGGAAGCAGTCTATGGCCGCGGCCGCGAAGAGATGGAAGCAGCGTTGGGACTGCGTGATTTGAAAGACGAGCTGGCGAATCTGGAAGATCGCGATGAAATCCTGCACATCGATCTCAAGGGGCGAGATCCGGACGACGGCTCGACCGACATTCCGTATGAAAAAGGCGCGCTCTTCCTGCGTCATCTCGAACAGACCTTCGGCCGCGCGCAGTTCGATCGGTTTTTGCAGAGCTACTTTAATCACTTCGCGTTTCAGAGCATCACTACCGATCAGTTCGTGGCTTATCTGAAGCAGAATCTGCTGGATTCAAATCCGGCCCTGGCCGCAAAGGTTCCCATCGACGAGTGGATCAATCAACCGGGCCTGCCGGCGAGCGCTCCGCAGCCAACCTCAACGGCCTTCGCGCGAGTGGAAGAGCAAGCTCGCCTTTGGTTGCGCAGCGAAATTACGGCCACGAAGATTCCGACGGCCGATTGGACCACTCAGGAGTGGCTGCATTTTCTGAAGACTGTTCAGGACGAAGTCAGTACCGGGAGCGTTAGCGCTGCCGATCGTATGGTTGAGCTGGATAAGGCATTCCACCTCACCCGCTCTGGAAATTCCGAGATTGCTTTTCAGTGGTTGCTGATGTCGATCCGCAACCGATACGAACCGGCGAATCAGCGTCTGGAAGAATTTCTCACGACGATCGGCCGGCGCAAATTCATCAAACCGCTTTACGAGGAATTAGCCAAAACTCCGGAGGGCAAAGAGCGCGCGCTGGCAATCTACCGCCGGGCGCGGCCTACTTATCATCCCATCGCTGTGACCACGATCGATGATGTGTTGAAGTGGTCGGGTCAGTAGTGGGGATGGCCGCCATCACAAGCGGCGAGATCGAAATCTAAGACCGGAAACGAGAACAACGCCACTCTCGCGATGGCTCTGCCACGCCGATGCGCGGCAAGTCTCCGACTTGCCTAAGAGCGCTCAATGGATTTATCGGTCTATGACCGTGGGTCGGAGACCCTTAGGCAGAGGAAGAATCACGACGGCAAGTCCGAGACTTGCCGCGCATCAGCGTGGCAGAGCCAGTTGGGCAGTTAGTGCTTGGACTTCCGATTCAGCTCCTGACCTGGCTTACCCTGCGATTTTTCTACAACCCGTCTTGCAAGATTTTTACCTTGTCAACGGAGATATGATGTGAGTGTGAGACTCACAATCTCAAAAGACAATCCCTGTCTGTTCATCACAGCGGTAGCCCACAGTCGGTTGCCAGTATTTCGAAGCGACACCATCAAGTCGGTCACCTGCAAAGCGATTGACGAAGCACGGACTTCATGCGGGTTTCTCTTGTTTGCATACGTCATAATGCCAGATCACTTTCACGTGATAACTGATCGACCGCGAGAACCTTCAAGGGTTCTTCAATTCATCAAAGGCATCGTCAGTCGTCGGGTGCTTGGGTATTTGAAGGAAATGAAATACGAAGCCTCTCTTAAAAAACTGGAGCATCACCACTGGAAGAGAAATCATCGCTATTCCCTATGGCAACATGATTCCGATGTCTTTTCGATTGTTAGCGAGGCAACCTTCATGCAGAAGGTGAATTATGTGCACCAAAATCCTGTACGTGCAGGTTTAGTGGAGAGAGCTCAGGACTATTGCTGGTCTAGCTCTCGATTTTGGAGCAATTGCCCAAGTGAGGACGAGCCGCTAAGAGTTGATATTGATAAAATCATTTGGCGGCGGTCATAGGTTAAGGCGTTAGAGTGCTCCCAGGATCGCAATTAAACGTTTCCCTCAGCCCCTTAAGTCAGAGCAAGGTTACTTCCCACTGGCTCTGCCACTCCGATGCGCGGCAAGTCTCCGACTTGCCGGCGCGATCCTTCCCTTTCCCCTGAGGAAAAGAAGGTTAGCTGTCGGCAAGTCGGAGACTTGCCGCGCATCGGCGTGGCAGAGCCATCGCGAGAGTTGTGTCTTCATCAACTATTTTACCTGGAGCGACAGCGGTCCACCTTAATTACTTCGTCGCCTCAACTTCAACCCAGGTGCCGTTAAAGGCCGCAGTCCCGCACAGCGCATCGATTGCCAGATTATCCGTGACATCGTTGATACTTTCGCCGGCGTGCTGTTGAGCAACTTGCAACTGAACTCCCAGCCGGTCGTGTCCCCATCCGTGCGGAATGCTGACGACGCCGGGCATCATCTCGTCGGAAATTTCGATCGGCACCACCACAGCTCCAACTCTCGAGCGCACCGAGACCTTTTGACCCGGCGCAAAGTCACGCTGCGCAGCATCCGCAGGGTTCATGAGAATGGTGCATCGCGACTTGCCCTTAACCAGCCTTTCACTGTTATGCATCCACGAGTTATTACTGCGAAGCTGTCGTCGCCCAATCAAGAGCAGGTGGCCGTTGGATGGTTGAGCCGCACCATTCAGTTCCTCGGCCAGAAATTTGGCCTTTACTCGTGCGACATCCTGTACCAGTACCTCTGGCGCTAAATCGATCTGTTTGTCAGCCGTGCGCAACCGCTGGGGCAGGCACAAAGTAAGTGGTCCAAGATCTATTCCGTGCGGAGCTGCCTTGAGTTTTCGCAACGTCAAACCTTTGGCAAATGGATTTAGTTTCCCGCCGTAAGGTCCAAAGCGCAGCCCCAAATCCAAAATTCTCTCCGGCCCAAAAAAGCGTCTCATTAAAGTCCGCTTCACACCTCCCAAAAGGCCCTGATGTTCCATACGCGTCTGCAATTCCAGAAAGACTTCCCAGTCATGTCGGGCGTCAGGGCCGGGCTGGAATAAGGGCTGCGAAAATTTTGCAGTGTTCCGCACTGCCAGGAGGTGAAAGGCCAGGTCATAATGTCCACGTTCAAGCGAAGCAGTTGGCGGCAGGATAATGTGCGCGTGCCGCGTCGTTTCATTGACATAGAAATCAATTGACGCCATGAACTCGAGGCCGGCAAGCGCGCGGTCCAACTCGCGGCCGTTCGGGGTCGAGAGCACAGGGTTGCCGGAGCAAGTCACCAAAGCTTTAATTTGACCCGGTCCTGCGACCAGCATCTCTTCCGCGAGCGCGGCGACCGGAAGTTCGCCGGCGAATTCAGGCAAGCTTCGCACACGGCTGCGCCAGCGGGCGAAACTGCCTCGCGCCGCCACCGACTCTGGCGCGGTGACGGGATCAAACGCGGGAAGAGGAAACATCGCGCCGCCCGGACGATCTAAATTTCCGGTGACAATATTCAGGACGTTGATCAACCACTGGCAGACTCCGCCGAACTCCTGTGTGCTGACACCGATCCTGCCATAACACACGGCCGATTCAGCCGAAGCAAATTCTCTCGCCAGCCGGCGAACTTCAGCAGCCTCAATGCCGGTAATTGAAGCTGTCTTTTCGGGAGGGAAATCGGCCACTAGCCCGCGAATCGTTTCCGCACCCCTGGTGAAGGAATCGAGATGGCCGGATTGGGGCTGGCCTTCATCAAACACGACGTGCAGCAGTGCCAGCAGCAACAAGACGTCGGTCCCCGGACGAATGAACAGATGACGATCGGCGAGTCGGGCCGTTTCGTTGCGACGCGGATCGATGAGGATGACTTTTCCTCCTCGCGCGCGGATTTCCTGCAACCTGCGACCCATCACCGGCGCAGTCATCATGCTGCCATTTGAAACTGCCGGATTCGCTCCCAGGATCAGAAAAAAGTTTGTGCGATCGAGATCCGGGACGGGCAGCAGGAGTTGATGCCCGAACATCAGGTAAGCGGCCAGATGATGTGCGAGTTGGTCGACTGAGGTGGCCGAGAACCGGTTTCGCGTATGCAGGCTCCGGATAAAGCCCGGGGCGAAGAGCATCGAGCCATAGCTATGAATGTTGGGATTACCGAGATAAGTCGCGACTGAATTTTTTCCGTGCGTGGCGTTGATGCGTTTGAGGTTCCGCGCCACCTCGTCAAAAGCCTCATCCCATCCAAGGCGTTCCCAACCAACAGCGGTGCGCCGGACCGGGTGTCTGAGACGGTCTTTGTCGTAGTGGATGTCTTGTAAGGCGGCGGCCTTTGGACAGATGTACCCCTGGCTGAACGGATCGTTCTGGTCGCCGCGGATGTCCAGACGTTCTCCGGGCAAAACCGTGATTTCGATGCCGCACATAGCTTCGGTGATATTGCAGTTGCGATAGTGAACTGAAGCTTTGCCGGCGGTGCTCATGATGCAAAAGTTTGGTCAGAGCTTAGCATCGCTGCTCTGGCTGCGCCATAGTTTGGAGTGCGGCGACTTGTCGCCGCTTTTCAAAAGCGCTGACAAGTCAGCGCACTCCAAAGTAATCAACGCCTTTACATTTATTAAAGTTTGTAAATTCTTTCATCACCGCCTCGTCTCGGCAAACCTTTTGGCAACCACTCTCGTAGCTTCAATTTGAGGAATTGCCATGCCTAATCAACATCGACGGTTATCTTTGGTTTTGGAGCTCTCGTTGGTCCTGGCTTTGATCGTGATCTCGCCGGCGATCGCCACTGCGCAGGTCTGGACGGTGCTGACCTTCGATGGTCAGGGTGACGGTCGCGATCCTTCTCTGGCGGATGCGGCCCAACTGGCTTATCGCTATGACCAGCAGCAGGACGTCCTTTGGTTTCGCATAGCGCTCTACGGTTTGCCCAACAAGGACGCATTTGGCGTGAACCTGGTGATTGACACCGGCGCCGACGACTCGACCAAAATGAATTGGTGGGGAGCAAATAAGAATTTCAAGTTCGATCGGCTGGTTACCGCTGCAGTAACGCGCCGCGACAAAAGCTTTGAAGGAACGATCGGAGTTGGCGACGTAGCTGGAGTCAACGCGAAGCGGTTAAATAATTTGCGGCAGAACAACCTGCAAATCCGAGTCGAGGGCGACTCGATCGTGATCGGCGTCAAACGCACGGACATCACCGACAAGTTGAAGCTGAATTTGATTGCAGCGGTAGGATCAAACGAGCAATGGAACGATGATCTTCCCAATGGCGGATCGGCCGCGATTGATCTTTCAAAGCCAACGCCGGGTGTGCGTGAGATCGACACCGGTCGCAATAACCTTGCCCTTCCTGCCGGCTACAAAATTCTTTCTGACAGTCAACGGCCCTCAATCACAAAGACGGGCCAGGGTAGACAGACTTTGATTCTGGTTCCCGGAATGTATTCCGGCAACAGGTCCTTCGACAGTTTTATCGCTCGCCATCAATCCGAATACAGATTTTTTCTGGTAGTGCCACCGGGAATAAATGGGACGCCGGCGCGGGCCATGCCTGCGGCCGGCACCAGCTTTAGTGAGATGACCTGGACTCGCAGGCTGGAACGAGACATCCTCGAACTCGTGCGCAAAGAAAAGCTCATCAAACCCGTGGTTGTCGCGGAACGCCAACCAGCGGCTCAGGCGGCGATTGAACTTGCGTCTGAACATCCGGCGGAGATTGGCGGCGTAGTTCTCGTGGGAACAAACCTGGTGCAGTTCTTCGGGTCTCCGAAAGATCCGGCGCGCCGGACTGCAATCGCGTATTCGGACCGCGGCCCATTCATTGATCAGAGCTGGGCTGAGAAGTGGTTCAAGTACGTAACACCCGAAACATGGAAGAACGGTGATCTGCGACCCCAGTTGTTGAGCGTCGATCCGGCGCGGGCTCAGGCGGCCTGGGACGAGCTGGAAAATGTGCCGCTGGAAATCAAGATTCGCTATCTCTGTGAATTTTGGGCTGCGGATGTCACGCAGAGCTTTGGCAAGCTACAAATACCGGTGCTGGCGCTGGTGCCGGGCTTTGACGAGAAGTTTCTCGCCGATCCGGCGAACGGTTTTGCGAAGCCGTCATTCGTGGATTCATGGGAAACCTTGGTGCCGAAACACCCGCAGCTTGAACTCGTGAAGATTCCCAATGCGCGGATGCTGGTGCTCGACGATCAACCGAAAGCCGCGGACGATGCGATCGCTGCGTTTGTCAAAAGGATCGGCGAGAAGCCAAAACAAAAGCAGTAGTAGTGAGTGGTGGGACTTCCTCTTGAGCCGCTGGGTTGCGCAATCCATAACCAAAGCGAGGCTACTAACGCGCTGGCTCTGCCACTCTGATGCGCGGCAAGTCTCCGACTTGCCGGCCGCGAACTTCTTTTCTTCTCAGGGTCTCCGACCCGCGGTCATAGACCGCTAAGATTATGAAAGGCCTTTGCGGCAAGTCGGAGACTTGCCGCGCATCGGTGTGGCAGAGCCATAACCAAGTAGCCTACCTCTGGATTGGGTTAACATGCCTCCGGCAACAACAACCCCACCCTAATCCACTCCGAAGTCATAGCAGGTCGACATCTTTCGGCTCAGGCAATATTCTCCGGGCCGCAGCGGCGCCAGGGGTTTCAGGCGGTAGCGTCTGGTCGAGTTCTGTCCGTTCCCGATTTCTTCCAACCTCGTCTCTATCAGATGGTCCTTCGGTATGGACATTTCCGTCAGGCCTCCCGAACCTTTTGCGACTCTAATCTCTCTGCGATCAGAGTGCCGGTCAAATCTGAACAGGTACACCGGGTCGTCAAAGGCTGGATCTTTGTCGAACTGAAATTCCGGTAACGCGGTCTTTGTTCGCAGCGCCGCCCGCGGGCCTGGGAAAGTGTAGAACTGCTTACTGATTACGACTTGCCAGCTAGTCTTCGATGAGGCGACATTGTCTCTCATCTGAACCGTTTGATTGGCTTCCACCAGCAGCACACGATGAATGTCGCCGGGTTCGGAAACCTGTTGTTGCGCAGCAAGCGAAGCGGCGAACAGCAAAGTAACCAGCCCAGGAAATAACACGTGCATTCAAGCCGCTCCTACTTGGGGGAAATTTTGAGGGGAATGAAGCTATTCTAGACCTGTTGAGCGGTGAGCTCATAGCGATGACGTTACATTCGCGTGACTTCGCATCTGCTGTTCCGAGTTCCTGAAGCGGCAACCTGAGATGAATAAGTGTCTGGACAAGACTGCGCCGAGATTTAGGATGGGAAATTAATCCGCAGATTACGCAGATTACACAGATAGGAACTGACAGTCAGTTAGCTAGCCTCGCATCCGTTAAGAAACCGTGAATGCGCCGTTTGCGGTCTCTCTAATTACTCTCTTTCATCTGTGTAATCTGCGTAATCTGCGGATTATTCTCCCTTCAGTAAATCCCTAATCTCCAAATGCCCGCCATGCTCGGCCCAGCCGGCGGCATCCGATCCAACTCGGGTGTCCTTCACTTCTCTATTTGCTCCTTGCGCCAAAAGATATTCAACCATAACCCCGCACGAACTTATCCTGGTCGAAGCAGAGATTCCGGACTGATCGATGCAATAGGCAGCCACAGATAAGCACAGATTGACACGGATAGATCAAAAAATATCCGTGTCTTTCTGCGTTAATCTGTGGCTAATAGTCTGATAGAATGCCGCAGCCAATCCGCAGAAACATGATGTGTCGCAGAACTCTAAATCGATTGTTTGGTAACGCCGCGAACCTGCTGGGTTGGGCTTTGTTGCTTAGCCTGACGGCCCTGACGGTAAACGCCCAAAACACACCGGCACCCAACAAGGAGATGGATCGCGTGCAGGGAATGATTAGCCAGGCTAAGAAGGATGCCGAACAATTCTCGAAGGCTGGCGGCAAACCAAGTGACGCGAACAATCCGAACCTGAAGTGGGCAGCAGACCTCTGGCAGTATCGCGAGAAACATCCGGCGTCCCCGGCAACGGTCGCGGCCACGGTCGAAGCCCTGCGTCTACTGAACCGCGCGGATCATTTCAGCGAGCTATATGCGAAAACAGACACTCTCAAACCGGATGAGGCAGCGTGGAAGCAAGTCTTCAATGTGCTGATGATTGCGGCTTCAAAGAGTAAGGACTACAGCTATCTGATCAGCAAAGCCGAAGCCCTCATCCAGACTGCGCCGGACAGGGAGATCAAATCTCAGGCTCAGTTCAATATCGGCGACGCCTATTGGAGAACCAAAGATAACGATCGTGCGCGCAAAGCTTTTCAAACGGTCGTCACTGAATATCCCGGGACGTCGTGGGCTGAAGACGCGGAAGGCAATCTGAGAGAAATTGAGTTTCTCAATCTCGGACAACCGGCGCCCGCGTTTGAGCGAACGACAATCAGCGGAGATCCGATTTCTCTCGCCGGGTTCAAAGGGAAAGTGTTGGTGCTGAAATTCTGGGGCACTTATTGAGCCCAGTGCGTGGAGGAGGTTCCTCTGCTAAAAGAGCTTTACGCAAAGTATCTGGATCAAGGCGTGGCCGTGGTGGGCATCTCTCTCGATGATGAGTTGAAGCCGCTTCAGGAGATGGTGAAAAGCCTTGGCATGTCGTGGCCGCAGATTCATGATGCGGACAAGAGCCTGATGAAACTCTTCAACGTGAGAGGAACTCCCACCTACTACTTGATCGACCGTGAGGGAAAGATCGTGGCTAAAGACATTCCGTTGAAAAGACTGGGCAGCGCGATTGACGATCTTTCGAAAAAGTAAACGAATCCGCAGATTGCACAGATTACGCAGAGGGGAAAGACATAAGCCTATTGTGAAATCTGCGTAATCTGTGGATGATTACCGGCTTTCTATCAACCGGCTCGCTGCGTTTACATTCTGCATTAGTTTGTAAACCGGAAAAGTGTTTCCCGCTTCCAGGTAAGCATCAAAGAAATTCCAGTCAACCAAACCGTCGTCGCTTTCCGCTTCCAGCAGGTAGCAGGCGAGGATGCCCAGGGGTTGTGCGGTTCTCACGATGATCGTGCCGGCAGGGAAGGTCTTGCTCTCTTTCCGGTACTCTCCGGTTAACTTCACTTCGTTGTGATTCTGAAACGCGCGCGGTGTGCGAGTGACGCTTCGGATCGTGAAGACATCGACTTCAGCTGTGAGTGGCGCCGTCAATTCCTCGACGGCGATTCCGTGTTGGAGGAGTTTTTCAATCACGCCTTGCAGACGTTTTTCCGGGGTGAAGATGTAGGCGCGGGGCGCGTTTACACTCCTGGTCGCGGCGAAGATTCCGTAGTCATCCATGCGCATAGGCTTGAATTTGTCTTCGACCGCCGCGGTCATGTCTTTGCCCGAGCGCGGGTTTTTCACTTTCACGACTTCGCCGATCAGGATATCCACGGGCTTGGGGAGCGCGCGCATCTCAAAGGCCACGCCTTCTTGAACCATTTCGTTGCTTAAGAATTTGCGCACGGTTTCATCGTCGGCGCGTTTTGTCAGTTGATAGATTTCGGCGGCGTTGGCGGCGGCGTATTTGAAAATCTCTTCCACAAACGCTTCGGTGACTTCAACGCGGCGTTTGAAGGTGAGATAGCTGTACGCTTCGGAAAGAATTGTCAAACGGTTACGCAGACCATGGTAGTTCTGTCCGATGCGCGGCTGATGCGTGAAGGCTTCCCAACGGGTTTTTTCGCCCGCGGTGGGCAAATTCGTAAAACGCGGAAAGTTGCCATAGTAGTAGCTGCGAAACTTGTGATCTTTCAGCAGGGCCCGGGTAATTGCGGGCAGCATCTTGTCACGGTGATAGCTGAGGATCGCCGGATTGGTGTTCGGATTCAGTGGCTGTGAGTAAGTCAGATGATAGCCATGATAAGAGCCATTGGTGGTGTGCAAATCAACTGTCAGGTGCGGGTCCCAGCGGTTGCATAAGTTGACGAGCGATTGCGCTTCAGCCGAATCGAGTTTCATGTAATCGCGGTTGAGGTCCAGGCCTTTAGAGTTTTCGCGCACTCCGACTCCGCCAATGGGCCCGTTCTGCGCCGTGCGATTATTCAAGCTGATTTTCTCGTTCCCGTCGGCGTTGTAAATCGGCGCGATCAGAATTATCAACTTGCTCAGCAGCGGCCGGAGGTCACCGAAGAGTATGCGCCGGGAAAGGTGCAACATGGCCTCTTTGCCTTCGACTTCGCCGGCGTGAATGTTGGCCATGATAAAGACAACAGGCTTGCCCGTGGCCCGCGCGTCGCGCGGATTCGAAATCGGCGAGTCCGAGAGAATCATCAGCGGCAACAAACGTCCTTCTTCCGATTTACCGAAAGACTCAACGCGAATGAGCGGACTGCGCTTTTGCAGCTCTGCGATAAACCCCAGAACTTCTTCGTAACGAGTTGTCTCTTCGTAGTTAGTCAACTCGGCGCGCGATTTTGGCAGGTCGCCTGGTTGCCCAAATGTTGTTGTATTAAAAGCCAGGAAAAGGATCGAAAAATAAAACGCGAAGTGGCAAGGGCGTCCCGCCCATGAAATCACGCGCAAGATGCGCCTGCCACAAACTTTGGCACGTTGCATTAAGGGCTCTCCTGATTTGTTTTGTTAACAGCCAATAAAGAAGGGAATCATTCTCTCATTGATTCATTGATTCAATGAAGCAACGGAAGCAATGGATTGGGCGGGAGCCCCGGAGCCAGTCTTTAGCGTTATAACGCGGAAATGTTTAGGGTTACGCGATGTGTGCGAGAACTGGCTCTGCCACGCCGATGCGCGGCAAGTCTCTGACTTGCCGGAAGGCCTTCTTAGCGTTAGCGGTCTAAGACCGCCGGGTCGAAGACCCTTAGAAGAGTTGAAAGCACGTGTCGTCAAGTCGAAGACTTGCCGCGCATCGGCGTGGCAGAGCCATAACCAATTTTGCGTCTTTCAAGCGCTGATTTCGATCGCGGAGCGGGCGGCAGCCTCGCGTTGTCCGCTTTCGCCCGCTCCGCAGGCTCAAAGATTATTTCTTTGGCTGATCCTGGGGCTTGCGCCCCGGGTTTTACGCTGTCGTCCGCTCCGCGGACTGGAGGGAGAGGGCGCAACCCGTCACACCTTCGCCGCCTTCGTCCGCACAAAAGCGTAATTAATTTGCGGTAGGGAATTAAAGTTCGCGGCCTTCTTACAAAACTCTTTTGCCTGGCCTGCGTCGCCTTTGCCCTGATAGGCCTGGCAGAGACGATAGAGATCATACGGATTCTGTTGATTCGCCTGTCGCAGCTCACTGACGGCTTTGTCATAATCCTTCGCTTCGATCGCGATCAGTCCCCAGAGTTGATGCGCCTGCCGCACCTGCGCAGGATTCTTCAATGCCTCTGTACCTTTGTAAAAAGCTTCGGCTTCGGTCTTGGCCGTCGTCAGATCTTTCTTACCCAGGGCCACGCGCGCCAGGTTGTAGTGATGAAACAGGCTGGCGTTGTCCTTGATCTGCGGTGACAGATTTGAATCCGTGGTCATCTTGAGCGCTTTCTCGTATTGCGCTTTGGCCTCGTCATACTTACCCATCTCGAGCAGGATGTTCCCTTTGAGTTGCAGGTCGCCAGTCATCCCCGGAACGTCGCTGGTCTTCTCGCCCAAAGCATATTGCATGTCGACATCGCCCAGAGCCTTGTCCCACTTGCCGCTATCAACATCGACTACAGTCAAAGCGAACAGCGCGGTCCGCCGTTCCGCGTCACTACGCGCTTTGCCGGTTATCTTTTGGATCTCGGCCGACGCTTCTTCTGCGTTTCCCTTGTACAGCAAAGCCATCCCGATCCCCTGATGCGCGTTGATGAAATTCTGATCGATCGCCAGAGCCTTACGATACTGCGCGATCGAATCGTCAAACTTGCCCATCTTCAAAAGCAGTTCGGCGTACGAGTCATAAGGATTTGGATCGTTGGGAATCAGCTCAATGTATTTCTTGAAAGCGGCCTCGGCGTTGGCGTAGTCAGCATTTTGCCGGTAAGCATAGCCCAGCAGGTTGAAGGCTGAAGAGAAAGTCGGCCCCAGCTCGGTAGCTTTCTTGTAGTACTCGATGGCCTTTGGCATTTCCTGTTGGCCGAAGTAGTAGCCGGCTAAAGCAAAATTGGCGCGTTCGTCATTTGGAAAGGCCGCGATGAGTTGGTCGAGGTATTCCTTCTGCTTCGCGGTATTGCCGTTGGCGCCGGCCTCTGTGCCGAGGATCAAAAGCTTCTCACCAGGCGAAGCTTTGTCGGCGAGACTTACGGCTTTTTTCAGGTGCTCAAAAAATTCCTTTCCGGTGGGACTGACCAGCGCCCGGTTCAGCTCAGCCATGGCAAAGTTTGGATCGAGCGAGATCGCTTTATCGAAATGGGCGATCGAATCATGGATGAGCAACTTCTCATTAAGATCGCGACCTTGCAGAAATTCCTTCCGCGCTTCCTCCGAAGCCGTAGTCAGCGGAAGCTTGCCGGCCGGCTCCGTCTTCTTGGCGATCGAATTGTTGGTGCCTTCGGCTACATTTGCGCAACCCATGAAGCTGACCGTTGCGGCGACAGTCAGGGAAAGTAATAGAGGAATGGATCTGTTGCGAGACTTCAAACTGATGCGGAACATAGGTTTCTCCCTTCGGATATTCGCGCAGGAAAGATGAATCGCGCCTGGGCTTCCGCGATCTGGGGAGAAGTCAGCACCACCTGCGTTAGCGGGTGGTTGATCTTCCGAATCAGGACATCATGGCCGGCACAAGGTGCGCCCTTAACTGATCGGATTGAATGGAAAATTCAATCGGCGAACGCAGCCATTAAGAATGAGGCGAAAGTATCGAAGGCGAGTTCCACGGTCAAGAGGATCACTCTCAAAATAATGTTAAGAGTTGTAAATTCTTTGCGGACTGACGCAGATGCTTCGGGATAGTACCCTTAATCGTTTCGGTATCCGAAAACTCGAACAAATGAACCACGCGATCGCGGCTGTGCCACCGCACATCGGCCAGCACCCATTAACTTAATTCGAGGCTGCGCCTCGAGCATGCGGCGGCGTAGCCGCAAAGGTGACACAGTCACGAGACGGTAAGCCAGAGGCTTACCGCGATGTCCGGCGGCAAAGCCGCGTAAGGTATACTTCGCGTATTAGACCGATGGACTGGAAGTACAAGCACTTTTACCAGGAAAGAATCTTTCCGGCCTCGCGCGACGTTGTCACCGCAGCAGCGCGCACTTTCATGGCTGAATCGCTGGGATGGAAGATCTCAGATACAGCGAACGGCTTTACCGCACAAGGCTATAGTTTTTCACACCGGGCGATTGCTACTCTGCAGTTTCAATCGGTGGCAGAGGGAACAAAAGCGACCGTGGAACTTAGGGTCGAGCGCGCCGGATGGCGCGGGTACATGCTTTTTGATGTCGGCGGTTACTACAACATCCAAACTCGGAAATGGCTTGATGGCATTCAGTGGTCTTTGCATCAAAAACTCAGTGGCACAAGTGACGAAGCCACGAACCCGCTCGTGCTCGCCGAGAACAAACCCCTGGCCTTGATATTCCATGGTTGTCTGCTGTTCATCGTCGTGATGTTTGGGCTTTACTCCCTCGTCACGTTTGTCAGCGCCGTGGTGGGAGTCATAACGGGAAATCTACACCTTTGGGGCAGAGGCGGCTCGCTGGTTGTCCATGGGATCCTGGCGCGAATAGTGTCAGCGCTGATTTTGCTGTTCGCTGTTTTTATCGCGTGGAGGATTAAGTATTCCAACCCTCGCAGGGGAGTGGGGGGCAGCGGGATCACTTTGACCTGTCCGCTGGCGAGCGCAGATCAAGCACTCCGGAGGAGTGCGTACCAAACTCAATTGATCGTAACCTCAACCGGCGCGGCGTCGTGAGAATCATAGCCCTCGGGCCAGTTTGAGATGTTTATGCCGTAGAGCCAATCCGATTCCGGGGCCACCGCAAAACGAATTGCCACCGGATAGCCGCGCGCGACGCGTAGCCGCGGCGACCACGAGTCGATCTTCCATTCCTGAATCAAAGGCGTCTTCGGATCTTCCCAGGCAATCAGACGCGAGCCGCAATCAGTTCCATTAACAAACAGAGTCACGCGAGTTTTGATCCAATTAGTCTTCGCGTATTCCTGCATAACCGGTTGGATATGCGCGCGCACCTGAATTACTCCGACTTTGCGACGCTCAGCGCGACCGGGCAGCACAAATTCAAAGAGGCCGGCGCCGGCACCCCAGATGTAACCGTCGCCCCCGCCAAGCTTTTCAAATCTGCCGCGTACGACCGCGTTTGGCGAATAACGATAGAGGATCGATCCATCCTTCTGATAAATCGTTTTGGGCTGGGCCGCCTCATCAGTCTCGGGCCGTTCGAAAACGAATTGACGAGGGATCAGATGTCTGCCGGCGTTCGTTAGATCTGGAGGCGGCGAAGCATTGGCCAGCGAGGTGAACAGCCGCGACGCTCCGGTCACTTCGGCGAGCACCGCAGCATCGCGCGGCGTTGCATAAGTGATCCCGTAGCCGCGGTGCGGGTCGGGAGTGAGAATCCAAAGCATTGCGCCGCCCGCGCCTTCTCTGGCAGCGTGATCGAAGTAAGCGCGATACCAATCGACCTGGCTGAATCCTTTGTAACCTTCCGGGCCCATGCCAAATTCGCCAAACACCAGGGGCTTTCTGATTGAATAGCTTGCGGCCACGCGATTCTCGATAAACTCGCCCAGTGCTTCTGGCGAATCAACGAAGACGTCGCCGTCGTTGATCGGGTAATGATGAACGTCACAGTAATCAATGTTCGGCAGGGAGTGGTCTTTTAGCCACTCGCGTCTTTCCGCCGCCGTGCGGTAGCCCCAATCGCCCGGCGCGATCAAATGATCGGGATCAAGCGATCTGAGGTAGGTGCTCATCTCGTTGAACCAGGCCCGTCTTTCTTCCCAGCGGCCGGTCATACACTGCGCCTCGTTGATCAACTCATAGCCGAAGATGTTCGGATCGTCGCGATAAAGAATTCCGGTCACAGTATTGCGACGCGTGACGATCTTTTCGAGGTGTTCACGATAAAGCCGGCGGGTCGTCTCGTTCGTATAGAACTGCATCGCGTTTTCGAGGTTGATGCCGAACGGAGACTTGTCATCGTCCGCGCCGTTGATGCCGGCCCAACGAAGGTATTGCGTGATGCCTCCGGTGTCACGCCACCAGTTGGTCAAACAAAGCTGCACGCGCAAGTCATTGCGCGCCGCTTCGGCCAAAACCTGGTCGAGAAAAACGAACTCAGCTTCATTCCATTCGCCGGGTCGGGGGCGAAACGAGTGGTTGCGCGGCCAATCATTGAAGTCGGCGCCGATCGGTTTGACGTCGTTTGGCCCACCTTCGCCAAAAGCCCAGACCCGCACGACTTTGATCCCGGCGCGGGCAGTCTGCTGGATCGTCTCAGGCATGCGCGCGCGATCTTCATCGCGATACATCACGGACACGTTTGCGCCGACGAAACGAAAGGGCCGGCGATCGATTACGAACTTTCCCCCGAGCGTCTGGACAAACCCCGGCCGGCCGCGCGCGCCGGCGCTGCGCCAGTTGTAAATCGCGAACAAAATTGCCGCGCCCGCAATTAATGCGAGCGCGGCGAGGACCAATCGTTTCCTAACCATGAAAAGTATGTTTGGAGTTTCGCCTTTAGGCGGCGTCTTAGGTAGCGCTCCAAGATATTCCGCCTGAAGGCGGGACTCCAAACGATGAAGCGCTATCGCGGATTCGTCAATCGCACAAAGCCCATAATCGCGCAAAATGCCCCCGCCACCACAAAAACATTGAAGAATGCGCCAAAGCCCAGGACCGAATCGAAATCATTCTGCTGTGCGCCCATCACGGCGATAAAGCCGAGCAGCACAAATTGTATGTGATAAATCAGCAGGCACACCGCGGCAAAGCTAAACCAGCGGGTGGAAGCTCCAAATGCTCTGGCCCGGGCAAAGCCGAGGACGGCCGCGATCAGCCAGCCGATACCGCCGACTACCAGCGAGCCAATCAATACGGCTGCAAAGTATGCCGGCTGTTTGGCGGTCACGCCGGCCTGCAACAACAACATCGCGGGGAAGAGCATTTCTTATGATTACTCCTTCTGAGAGATTTCGATTTGATCAAGAGACTGAGTTTTGGGCCAGCAAAAACGGAAACGCCATTTGCGCAGGCGCAATTACTGCAGGCGCAAACGGCGTCGCTCGATCAAGCTACCTCTCGCCGGTCGAATGTCCGGGTTCGCACCGGCGAAACAAATTTCGTTACAGCAGGTCGGTCGCAAGCAATCATCCGGTTTAGAACAGTGATACTTGCAGTTCATCCTACTGGGTTATGTGAATCTCCTCTTCCTTATTCACATGGCGCAGGAACAGCAGCAACGCGCAGGCGCAGAAGACCACGGCCAGGATGACGGCAATGACGCCATCCCACATCCAATGCCCGTTTTGGCCGATGAATCTGAAGAAAAACACATAAATCGCGCCACCCAGCGAGGCCAGACCTACAATTGACAGCAGAAAGTCAACCATATTGAACCTCCGGCTCTTCGGAATGAAGGTATCGATAAAGCCGATCCCGCATTAAAATGAATCTGGTTTGGACGGCTGCATGTTACCGCCGACACGTATCTTAAGGCAAGTGTTTGGAAACAGAAGTGAAATTCATAAGTTGAATTTCTGTCACGGCTTTGAGGACAACGGCTAATCGGTGCTGATGGCTCCGCCACTCCGATGTGCAGCTTGCCGAAGGGTTCTTAATGATTTATCGGTCTGTGACCGCGGGTCGGAGACCCTGCAAAGGGGAACCGCTGTCGGCAAGTCGGACACTGGCCGCGCATCGGAGTGGCATCAGAGCCATTGCAAGATTCCTCGCGCCGCGGACTTTGAACACTCTTCAATTACAATTCGCCTTATTCTGCGCCGCATCAGCCCGCGTAATCCGGCCGTCAACCTTCGGGGCAATCGACGGCACAGACTGAATCGCCTTCATCACCACATCCGCCTCCAATGGTCCATCGTTCGGCCCGATCAGCACTTTCGCGCCGCGAAACACTTCATAGCCATCGCCCGCCTGGAGGGCGACGTAGGCGCTCGTAGCCAAAGTGTAGGTCTGTTTGTCGTCCAGCGCCTTACCGTTGACCGTGACGCTCGTCAGGCGCGCACCCGGTTTCAAACGCGCGTCGTAGACGTAGCGCATTCCCGATACCTGCGGAAAGCGTCCGGGCTGTTCTCCCGGACCCATACTCGCGACGCCGTATTCCAAAGCAGCCCGCAGGACCGCGCCTGAGAGTTGGATTTTCACAATGCGGTTGTTGTAGGGCAGAGTCTGGAGCACGTCCCGGCGGGTGATTTTGCCCGGTTCTACCTCAGAATCCGCTCGGATCGATCCGCCGTTGACCAGCGCTACGTCGGCGCCGGTCGACTGCCGGTAAACGTCGGCGATGAAATCAGCCATGTTGGTCTCTTGCGTCCGCACCATGGCGCTGGCCAAATCGAGCTTTACTTCAGTTTTTCCCACTACTTCGTCGAAGCTCTTCAAAAGGTCGCCGTATTTTGCAATCATCGGCGCAAAGTCGGGGTCCTTCTCGACTCCTTCGTTCACGGGCCAGACTTTCCAGTCGATACTTTCCAGTTTGCCGGTCGTCCGCGAAATGTTCAGATCGATTTGACCCAGTTCACGCGCATCCGAAGTCATTTTGAAGATGGGTGCGTGACCGGCCATCGATTCGAGCAAAGTGTGTTCGTGACCGCCGATGATCAGGTCAACCCCTGAACAGCGCGCGAGCTGTTTGTCTTCGCGCATGGAGAGATGGGTGAGCCCGACGATGACCTGGGCTCCGGCTGCGCGAATTTTCGGAATGAGGCGGGCAGCGGTTTCGCAGGGCTCGCGAATGTCTACGTTGTTTCCCGGCGAAGAAGTCTTGATCGTGTCCGGCAAGAGGATGCCGAAGATTCCAATCTTCACGCCTTCAAACTCGCGCACGACGAATTCCGGAGTGTCGGCAAATAGTTTTCCGGTCTTCTTGTCAAAGACATTTGCGCCCAGCCATTTGAAATTCGATTCACGTACCCGGTCGAGCAGAACGTTCGGACCGTAATCAAACTCGTGATTGCCGAAGGCGGCGTAGTCCAACCCGGTCAGATTCCACGCCTCAATCATTTGCCTGCCCTGGAGCATCTTGCCGTCCATTTTGGTGTTCGACTCGATCGACGGCGAGATCGTATCGCCGGAAAACAAAAAGAGCGTGTTGGGCGATTCGCGCATAATTTTCTTGCGCAGCGTGAGCACGCGCGCAAGCCCGCCGCTCTTTCCGAAATCAACCGGGGCGAATTGATAGACGTCGTTGACCTGCAGGATCGTCACCCGCACCGGACATTCCGATTTTTCCTGGGCCGAGACCGCCGTGTAGAGCCCGGCAGCAGCTAAAAGAGCGAGTGTGATCACAACGCGTCGTGAATAAAAGTGTTTAGGAATCATGACTCGACACCTTTCGTGGAGAGGCTTGCATCTGACTAATTTGGAGTGCGACGGCAGAGTCAGTACCGGGAGCGGTAGCGACCGGGTCCCTCGTTGAGATATCACTCTCTGAGGATTACCCGGTCGCTACCGCTCCCGGTACTGACTCCGTCGCACTCCATCTGAACAATCCGAGATTGAAAGACGTTGGATTATACTTGAGACGAAATAATTGTCCGACAAACTTTAGTTTGTCGATCGGATGCGACAAGCCGCAAGCTTGTCGGACATGTTTAGCGCCATGGCTTTCAACGAAACCATTTTCATTACGGGCTTTCCCGGCTTTCTGGCCACGCGACTGGTAAAGAGACTGGCCGGAGAGAACGCACGTTTTATTTTGCTGACGCAACCTCCGTTGCTCGAAGCGGCCCGTGAAACAGTGTCCGACATCGTGCGGGATACCGGTGTCGCCGCGGAAAACTTCAAGGTCGTCCCCGGCGATATCACCGAACCCAATCTGGGCATTCGGCCGCAGGAAGCTGAAGTTCTTCGCCAGGAGATCACTTCAATCTTTCACCTGGCAGCGATTTATGACCTGGCGGTCGATTGTGCGGTCGCTTCCCACGTGAACGTCGAAGGCACGCTGAACGTCAACCAGTTCGCCAAATCTGTGGCGAAGTTGCGGCGTTATAACTACGTCTCGACCTGTTATGTGGCCGGCAGGCGCGAAGGCTTGATTCTCGAGAATGAGCTGCATCATCACCAAGGGTTTCGGAATCATTATGAAGAGACGAAGTACCTGGCAGAGTTGGAAGTTGAAACTTTGAAATCGGAGTTGCCGGTTACGATTTACCGGCCGTCGGTAGTGTGCGGTCATTCCCAAACGGGCGAAACGGCCAAGTACGACGGCATCTATTATTTGATTCACTACCTGCGCAAATGGCCGGGTGGATTGACGCTTTTGAATATCGGCAATCACGCCGTTTGTCTGAACCTGGTGCCTTTTGATTTTGTAGTTGATGCGATGGTGGCGCTGGCAAAAGACGACCGGGCCATTGGCGCGACCATCCAGTTGGCCGATCCGACGCCGCTTACCACCGAACAACTGTTCGACGCCATTTCTCAGGTGATTAAAGGCCGCGATTCGTTGGCGACCGTGCCCAGGAAAATTGTCTATCCGGTGTTGATGCTGCCATTCGCACCGAAGATAACCGGGCTCCCGCATTCCGCGGTTCCTTACTTCTTCCTGGAGCAAACCTACGACACGTCACGCGCGAGCGAACTGCTTGAGCCCCACGGAATTCGTTGCCCGCGGTTTCCGGATTATGTCGAGAGGTTGGTGAATTTTGTGGCCGAGAATCCCGTGATGTAATCGGTACGCACTCCTCCGGAGTGCTGCGTCTCGCTACCTACGACTTCGGCGTGCTTTATGCTGTTGTCGGCGAACACGCTGAAGGACTTGCTAAAAATCTTACCTTGATCGCTCTGTTAGGATCAGTTCTCAAGAAACATCGAACCACTTAAGAGCACGCCGGCGCCGTGCGTACCGCTGGAGGTCTGCCTATCGGGATGAAGAGCTATTTCAAAGGGCGAGTAGTCTTATCGAGAGAGACTTCGGATAGTTGGTATTCGCGCGGATACTTTCCGCATTTCGACGGCGAGGGCGTGACGCAACATGTCTGCTTTCATTTGTTCGACTCGCTGCCGCAATCTCTGTTGCCGCAATGGCGTGAGAAATTACGCGGTACGCATGCTGCGGGCGTGCTAGACCTGAGTGAAGCGTCCCGCGAGTGGCGTCGACGGATTCATGATGCGCTTGATAAAGGCTATGGATCGTGTTACTTGCGCGATGACCGCGTAGCCAGGGTGGTTGAGGATGCACTACTACATTTCGACGGCCAACGTTACACGCTACACGCCTGGTGCGTAATGCCCAACCACGTCCACACGCTTTTTACGCCGCTCAATATCTTCAGGATGAGCAGTATCGTACGTTCGTGGAAAAGCTTCACAGCTCATGAGTGCAATAAGATCTTGGAGCGCACCGGTAAGTTCTGGGAGAGTGAGCCATTTGACCGCAATATCCGCAACCAGCGCCACTTTCAAAACGCCATGGCTTATATAGAAGGCAATCCGGTGAAAGCGGGCTTGTGTAAATATCCTGAAGACTGGAGGTGGGGCAGTGCGAGGCTTCGAGAGCAAATCGGTACGCACGCCTCCGGCGTGCTTTGATCACAACCTCGGATGTTCACGATTAAGGTAGCGGCACTCCGGAGGAGTGCGTACCGGTTACGGCGCCAATCGTTCAATCGCCCATGTGCCATCATCCTGCAACGTGTATCGCAGTCGATCGTGCAGGCGGTTTTCCTGGCCCTGCCAGAATTCGATCATTGTCGGCTTGACCCGATAGCCACCCCAGTGCGGTGGGCGGGGAATGTTCTCACCAAACCTGGCGCCGAATTCTGCGAAGCGTTCTTCCAGCATTTCGCGATTCTCGATCGAGCTGCTTTGGTTCGACGCCCAGGCGCCGATCCTGCTGCCCACTGGCCGCGACTGAAAATACTGATCGGACTCTTCCGGGGAAACTCTCTCTACCGCTCCTTCGATTCGCACCTGGCGCCAGACCGCTGACCAGTAGAACAGCAGGCAAGCACGAGCGTTTTCTTCCAGTTCGTTGCCCTTGCGGCTGTCATAGTTTGTGTAGAACACGAACCCTTCTTCGTCGAACGCTTTTAGCAGAACAATGCGCGCGCTGGGTTGCCCGTATCGGGTGGCGGTAGCCAGCGTCATCGAAATTACATCCTGCTCGGCCATTCCGGTCGCGCGGGCGTCCTGCGACCACTTCTCGAATTGCTGAATTGGATTTGGATTGACGGTGGCTTTGGTTAGTGCGGATGGTTGCGTCGTCATGAAAGGTGAAGTTTAGAGTTCAAGCTTTAGCTTGTTTTTCGAAGAAGCAGCCTGAAGGCTGAACTCTGAACAATTGCTAGGCGCCTGCGGCTTCTTCTTTTTTCTTCGTCCACATGCCGGCAATCTGTTGCGCTTCGGCATAAGTCAGGTTGTCGTAGATGTCCGCGTCGTTTTTGATCACGCCGTCTTCCAGTTCGCAAACCTGCCAGTCGGAGGCTTCCGGATCGCTTCCCGGGCGCCCTGGCGCTACCCGAATTTCATATGAGATGTTCTCGTCCATTGATTGTCCTTCCTCTGTGAATTCCGATTAGTCAAATCGAAGGTTTCGGGATTATGACTTACGCCAGTAACAACCTGCAACCGATTGCGATATCATCGACGCGCTGAATCAAATGAAGTCCTCTTATCGTAAACTCAAGGCCTCAACTCTGCCTCTCGTAGCCATCGTTGGCCGGCCCAACGTCGGCAAGTCGACGCTGTTCAATCGCCTGATTGGCGAGCGTCGTTCGATTGTCGGCGACGAGCCGGGCATCACTCGCGATCGAATCTACGGTGAAGCGGATTGGAACGGGACGCGCTTCGCTCTGGTGGATACGGGCGGCATCGTCCCGGATGATGAAGCTGTCATTCCCGCAAACATTCTGAAACAAGCATCATTTGCGATTGATGATGCGCGTGCCCTGATTTGGGTCGCTGATGCCCGCCAGGGCATCACGCCGCTGGATCAGGAGTTAGCGCGTTTGCTGCGTGGAATCGGCAAGCGAGTACTCGTGGCAGCGAATAAAACTGATGCCGCGAATTGGGAGAGTGATGCGGGCGAGTTTCACAGCTTCGGGTTCTCGGATGTCTTTCCGATCTCGGCCGAGCACGGCAATGGTCTGGGCGATATGCTGGATTCGCTGACTGCGGGCCTGGGTGGCAGCAGCCCGACCATCAGGGATGCTGCAGAACTTTCTGAGAGTACCGGCAAGGCCGCTGAATCGCAGGCACATTCGGCGGCGCTTCGAGAGATCAATCTCGCGATTGTCGGCCGTCCGAATGTGGGCAAGTCTTCTTTGTTGAATCGTTTGCTCGGAGAAGAGCGCGCGATCGTTTCACCGGTCGCCGGAACCACACGCGATTCGGTTGATACTCTGCTCGAAACTCCGGAGAAGACGTTTCGGCTGATTGATACCGCCGGCATTCGTCGCAAAGGTAAGACGCTGGAGATGGCCGAAAAGCTTTCGGTGGTGATGGCGCGAAAGAGCCTGGAGCGTGCGGATGTGGCTTTTGTAGTCCTGGATGTCGAACAGGGCATTGCCGCGCTCGACGCGGCCATCGCCGGCTACGCAGTCGAGGCAGGTTGCTCGATCATTCTGGTGCTGAACAAGTGGGACACGCTCGAGAATAAAGTGACAGGGTCGGTGACCGCGTTCGAACGCAAGGTTCGTGAGCATATGAAATTCCTGAGCTGGGGGGCAATTGTTACGACTTCCGCTTTGACCGGACAACGCCTGCAGAAGCTTCTGCCGCTCGCGGTGCGCGCTCATGAGTCCCGTAGCCGGCGCGTGCCGACTTCACGTTTGAATCAATTCTTTGAAGAGCAGGTCCGGCAGAAGTCAGGAATCACGCCGGCGAAGACTCACGGGGGCGCCCGTTTGCATGTGCAATACCTGACTCAAATTGGAGTGCGGCCGCCGGCGTTTGTGGTGTTTACTTCGGGCGGCAAAGCCGGTCTGCATTTTTCTTTTCTGCGACATTTGGAAAATCGCCTGCGCGAAGAATTCGATTTCTTCGCGACGCCGATCCGGATTATTGAAAGGCATAAGAGTCGGAAACGTCAGCGTTGATCTCGGCTTGAGGCCTTGCTTTCAAATTGAAGAGTAACCGCCCGCTACCGCAGGCGGTGCTGACAAGAATGGCAATCGATTTTGAGGTTATTGCGCGGGAGGGCGAAGCCCGCGCTGGTCTCCTGAGAACACGCCGCGGGGTGATCGAAACTCCGGTCTTCATGCCGGTGGGCACGGCGGGCACGGTGAAGGGAATTCGCTTCGAAGAATTGGAATCACCGGAACTCGACGCGCGGATCATTTTAGGTAACACGTATCACCTCTGGTTGCGACCTGGAATCGAAACCATCAAAGCCTGCGGCGGTCTGCACAAATTTATTGGATGGGATCGGGCGATGCTCACCGACTCTGGCGGGTTTCAGGTTTGGAGCCTGGGCGCGTTGCGAAAGATCACGGAGGAGGGAACAGAGTTTCGATCGCACATCGATGGCTCGCAGTGTTTTCTCTCGCCGGAGATTTCCATGGAGGTCCAGGCGGCGCTCGGCGCTGAGATCGCGATGGCCTTCGATGAATGCGCGCCGGGTGAAGCCAGTCACGACGAAACACGCCGAAGCCTGGAGTTGACGCTGCGTTGGGCCAGGAGATCAAAGGAAGCGTTTGATGTAGCGCAAGCTGTTAGTTTGCGCCTGTCGAATAACGAATCGGAGACGCAAACTGACAGTTTGCGTTACGGCCAAGCACTCTTTGGAATCATTCAGGGGGCGTCTCATCTCGACCTGCGGCGTGAGAGTCTGGAGCGCACGGTGGAAATCGGATTCGATGGTTACGCGATCGGCGGATTGAGTGTGGGCGAAGAGAAACATGTGATGATGGAGGTAATCGAGGACATCGCCCCGCGCATGCCGGGCAGTCGTCCGCGCTACCTGATGGGTGTCGGCACCCCTGAAGATTTGATCGAGGCGGTGGCCCGCGGCGTCGATATGTTCGATTGCGTTCTGCCAACCCGGAACGGCCGTAATGGACAAGCATTTACTTCGGCCGGCAAGGTGAATATTAAGAACGCGCGATACGTCGAAGACCAGCGACCTCTGGACGAGCATTGCCAGTGCTCTGTGTGCCGCCGCCATTCCCGCGCTTTCCTGCGCCATCTCTACCAGTCGGGGGAAATGTTGGCGAGCATCCTCCTGACCCACCATAATCTGGCGTTCTTCCTTGACACCATGAAACGCGTCAGGCAATCTATCCGTTCTGACCAATTCGCGAAATTTCGACGGGACTACACTGAGCAGTTGAACGCTGGATTGGAATCAAAGGCGGCTGAGGTCGAGCCGGAGTCCAGCGGTTCAAACTGAGTATATTATTTGACTGTGCATTTACTTCTCTTCCAGGGCGGTGCGGGCGGTTTTACTTTTCTCCTGCCGATGATCCTCATCTTCGGGGTGTTCTATCTCCTCCTGATTCGACCGCAACAAAAAAAGCAGAAGCAGCTTCAGGAGACAATTTCCCAGCTAAAAGCCGGGGATAAAGTGGTTACGACCGGCGGAATTGTCGGAGTCATTACTGCCGTGCGCGAAACCAGTTTTCTGATCAGGAGCGCTGAGAAGACAATTCTGGAAATTGCCCGGACGGCAGTCGCCGGCGTGGACGCCGAAGAGAAGCAATAGTGCCACAGGCCGGGAGTCTGTGATGCCAATTATTAACACGGACCTAAAAGTCTGTGCCCCAAGTTAGATGAAGAAACGAAATTTACTTCAGCGAGCGATCATCATTGCCATCGTTACTGTTGTTGGCCTGTACATAGTGATCGGGCCGCACGGACGCCGGCCGCACTTTGCCGACCTGAAGTGGTCCGGTATCAAAGCAAATCTCCAAAACAACATTCGTCTCGGCCTGGATCTGAAAGGTGGATCGCACCTGGTGATGCGCGTCAAGGTCGAGGAATATCTGAAGCGGCTCACCGAAGATAGTGCGGTAGCAGCCCAGAACGCCGCAAAGGATGCCGGCTTTGACGTGAAGGAAGCGCACGCGGAAACGGGTAACGGGAATTACCGCGTGGTGATGACCGTCGGCGATCCTTCCAAGGTTAAGGATGTTCGCGAGGCCGTCCAGAAGAAGGTCGATGTGAGCGATAACGCCGGCTGGTCGTTCTCGTCTTCGGGGCCCACAGTAATCTGGAGCCTAAACGGAATAACCCAACGAAGTCTGGGTGAATCGGCCACGGATCAGGCCCTCAAGATCATCGACAGTCGTATCAACGCAGTTGGTGTCGCTGAGCCGACTCTGGGACGTCACGGTGGTCAGAACTCTCATCAGATTCTGTTACAGATGCCGGGAATTCAGGATCCCGAGCACGTCAAGCAGTTGCTGGTAGGTGAGTCGCATCTCGAGTTGGTTCACATCATCAGCCCGCCAAGTCCCCAGTCAGCGCAGACCTATTTTTCGAAGGAAGAGGCGATGGCCTCGCTTAACAGCGGTGGCAACATTCCTGCCAACCGGCGCGTCCTGCCCTACGCTGAGCGCGAGGACTTGACTACCCAGGACCCCAAGACCGCAAACGCGCCAAAGCCCACCAAATACGTGGTAGTTGAGTCACCGGCCATCATTGACGGTGTTGAATTGCGAACGGCCTCAGCCACGCAGACCGCCGGCAGCGACAAATATCAAATTGCGTTTTCGCTGAAGAAAAGCGGCGCGGACAAGTTCGGCAACTGGACGGGTGCGAACATCAATGAGTACATGGGCGTCGTACTTAACAACGAAGTGAAGTCGATCGCCTTTATCAAATCGCAAATCTACGATCAAGGTGAAATCAGCGGCAACTTTACGAAAGAGCAGGGTGAAGATCTGGCCTTGACGCTCCGTTCAGGAGCGCTTCCCGCGCCAATCGAATATCAGGAAGAGCGTACAGTTGGACCCAGTCTCGGCGCTGATTCAATTCGTTCGGGCGTCCGGGCATCGTTACTGGGCTTGATCCTCGTGGTTGCTTTCATGCTCTTTTATTATCGCGGCTCGGGTATTAACGCGATTGTCGCCTTGCTGCTCAACATGGTGCTGATGCTTGCCGGATTGATCATGTTTGGCGCGACGCTTACGTTGCCGGGTATCGCCGGCATCATTCTGACAATCGGCATGGCCGTCGACTCGAATGTGCTCATCTTTGAGCGCATCCGCGAGGAAATGCGTTCCGGCAAGACCATACCGTCGTCTATAGAGCAGGGTTTTGCCCACGCGTTTGTCACGATTATTGATACGCACGTAACGACCATCGTCTCGTCGCTCTTCTTATATGCCTTTGGCGCGGGCCCGATTCGCGGATTCGCGGTCACCCTGGTGCTGGGACTGCTGGTCAACTTGTTCTCGGCGGTCTATGTCTCGCGGACGATTTTCATTTGGCTGCTCAGCCGGAAGGGCAGACGTGCTGAATCTTTAAGCATCTAGAAGATTAGCCAGACAAAGTTTTCAATGATCAGATTATTTCACGATATCAAGGTCGACTGGCTCGGTAAGCGCAGGTTCTTTATCGGCATTTCGATCGTGCTCATGCTTGCTGGTATGGGAACTGCGCTCTACCGGCATAAGTTCCATCCCAACGGCACGGATGCTTTCAATCTGGGCGTTGATTTCAAGGGCGGCACGGTCGTAACTGCCAGATTCAAACAAGCGCCGGCCGTTGAGACGCTCCGTGCATCAATCAACACGGCTGGTGTACACGACGCGGTTATTCAGCCAGTTCTCGACAAGCCCGGCATGTTCCTGATTAGAGTTCCTCACCAGGGGGCGGCCGGGGCGGCAACCGAAAGTCAGGCCGGGGTAGACGCGGCCCGCACCAATGTGCGCAAAGCCCTGAATACCTTTGGGCCCGAGGCGGCTCCCCAGCTGAAACTGGAAGAGGATGCTAAAGCGGCTTACAAAATCGAGGGCACCGACGCGGTCGGCGAAATCGCGAGTAAGCAGCTGCGCACGCAGGCGATTGCCGTAACTATTGCGGCTCTGATCGGCATGCTGCTGTTCATTGCGTTTCGGTTCGAATGGACTTACGGCGCGGCTGCGGTGATTGCAGTCTTCCATACCGTGCTGGTAACGCTGGGGCTGTTCTCGATATTTCAAATTGAGATCAATTTGACTGTGATTGCCGCGCTGCTGACCCTGGTCGGTTTCGACGTTAACGACTCGATCGTGATCTTCGATCGCATCCGCGAGAATAGAAAACTCTACCGGCGGATGAATCTGTACGACGTGACAAATCTCTCGATCAATCAGACCCTTTCGCGCACCGTAATCACCTCAGGACTCGTGTTCCTGTCGGTAGTTTCCCTGGTATTGCTGGGCGGCGAAACGTTGAGACCATTCTCTTTAGCGCTGCTGATGGGCATCATCTTTGGCACCTATGACACCATCGCCGTGGCCGGCCCCATCATGGTTTGGTGGGAGCGGCGGATAGCTGCATCTGATAAAACCGCGGCGGCCAGTCAGCGTGGCACCGGAGTTCCTGCCAAGGGAAACCCGGCCCGCGTGGATCGCGGGCGCAATAGTGTGAGTAAGCCGTCCAGAGTTGCCTGATCGGGAACAAAACCGAACGGTTCGGAATCTAAACAATTGTGTTTTGTTGGTTGACACGTTCGCGTTGTCAGTAACAAATGCCCGCTTTTTTGCAAGGTGTTTGTTCTTGACTTTGTTAGTACTTGCATCATAGACTGCGCACGTTGCTGGCCAATTAAATACGCATCGTCACGGTGCCCTTGCTTCGCAGGAAAGGGACGGTCGGGGAGATGTAACGTTGAAGGCCAGTTTCTTTGTGTCTTACAGAGCGGCTGGGCTCAACGTAAACACACAAATCACTCCGCGGTTACCTTCTTCTTGTTTGCATTGAGCGGTTCGATCAAAGGGTTGGAATGGTAAATTGAACTCAACCATTCAAACCGCGACCCAATTGGCGCCGATTTTGGGAGGAAGAAAGAATGTTTGAACATCTAGTTGAGTCCGGATCACACTCAGAAGATATTAAACGGAAAGGTTCGTTTCTGGCCGGCTTTGCCATTTTTTATCTGGTTTTGATATTTGCCGTGATGATCATCGGAATCCTGATGGCCCCGGCCTTAATCGACCAGCAGAATCTGGAGCTGACGGCGCTAATTGCGCCGGTTCCGGTGCCGGCGGCGAAAACAGAGGTGAAGCAGGAAGCCAAGCCCGAAAAAGTGGAGTTGGCCAAGAACGTCGACGTGCGTCAGCAACTGATTGCCGACGTCAGTCGCGCCGATCTGGTCCCGAAGGAAATTTCCGCCAAGGCGAGTGACATTCCACCGGTGCGCAAGGGCGTGGTAACGATGATCGGCTCGGGCAATTCGAACGCGGTCAATCCGATCGCCCCCGGCGCCGGGACCGGTAATATCATTTCCGCGCCGACGCGGGTTGAAACCAGTGACGAACCGCCGCCGCCAAAACCGACACCCGCACCGACGCCTCGCGCACCCATATCGGGTGGCGTGCTCAACGGTAAAGCGGTCCGTCTGGTTACCCCGCCTTATCCGGCGATCGCCAGAAGCGCGCATGCTGCCGGTGCTGTCCAGGTGCAGGTGCTGATTGATGAGAACGGAAACGTGGTTTCAGCGCACGCAGTCTCAGGCCATCCCCTGCTGCAAGCTGCGGCAGTCGCGGCCGCACGAGCATCGAAATTTACGCCGACAAAACTCTCGGGACAGCCCGTGAAGGTCAACGGCGTGATTATCTACAACTTTGTTGCGCAGTAAAGTAAGCCGGCGCGCTGGTTCGCCAGGAAAACCGAGAGCGGACCAGCGCTCGGTATGTACTGCCGGTAAGTTATCAATGTAATCAAAACTTTTTTGGAGGAGTTACCGTGACTATTTTGACAACCATCCTCGGAACGAAAGCGATGGGCTTTCTTCTGTTTCTTTTACAAACTCCGAGTCCGGCCGCCGGATCCTCGGCGGGCAATGAATTCACGATCACTGAAATGATCAAGAACATGGGGGCGGTCGCTATCACCGTCGTAATCATTCTCTTGATCATGTCGGTGTACTCGATTGCCATCATGGTCGAGCGTTACCTGACCTACACCGCGGCGAAAAAGCAGTCCCGCGAATTCGCGCCCCGCGTGGCCCAGGCCTTGAAGAACAATCGGATCGAAGAGGCTATCAATATCAGTGACAAGCATCGCAAATCGCACCTGGCGATGGTGGTCAATAGCGGCCTCCAGGAGTTCCGCGCCCACGAACAGTCGAACGAGATTTCGGGTGATGAGATTGAAGCATCCAAGCGCGCCTTGCAGCGAGCCATCGCCATCAAAACGGCTGAGTTCCGTCGTGGTCTGTCAGGCCTGGCGACGATCGGTTCGACCGCTCCGTTTGTGGGTCTGTTCGGTACGGTGTTTGGAATCATCAACGCGTTCCGCGGCATGAAGAACGCCGAGACAGCCGGTATCGCGGCTGTGGCTGGTGGTATTTCGGAAGCACTCTTTACCACTGCACTGGGTCTGGTCGTGGCCGTGCCCGCCGTGTGGTTGTTCAACTATTTCACCGGCAAGGTCGATGGCTTCGTGGTGGAAATGGACAACTCGGCTTCCGAGCTGGTTGACTACTTCATCAAGAATCGCACCAAACAGTTGAATCCATAGTCCGCGACCGAAAGCGTGTCTGAGGCTGGGGAGCGAAATGCTCCCCCGATTTGGCTTACACAGAAGAAGGAGTATTAAGTCATGGGAATGCAAGGCGGCTCGGACCACCTACAATCCGAGATTAATGTCACCCCGATGGTCGACATCATGCTCGTGTTGCTGATTATCTTCATGGTGGTCACCCCGTTTCTTCAGCAGGGCATCGCGGTCGCGTTTCCTCGCGACCTGCGAAATCCGGATGAGGATCAGGCCATCAATAAGGAAAGCTCGGTGATCGTCTCGCTTCCCAAAGATGGCGATTACTACCTGGGCAAGAAGAAGGTAAATCTTGACGACCTGAAGACGGCGGTGGAAAAGGCCCTCGCGAATAAGAAAGAAGAAGACAAAATCGTCTACATCAAGAGCGGCGTGGACGTTAGTTATGGCGAGGTCGTAAAGGTCATCAATGCAGTGCGGGAAAAAGGTGTGGACAAGATTGGGCTGGTCGCGGATAAGAAGAAGGGCAAGGGAGCGGCGCCCGCTCCAGCTGCGTAGGCTGAAATAATATTCGGGGGCGGGTTCCCGCTCCCATAAGAATTGAGGGTAAGTTTATGGCAATGGGTGGTGCCGGCAATCGTGCCGTTCCTTATATCAACGTAACTCCACTAATCGATGTTCTGCTGGTGCTGCTAATCATCTTCATGGTGGTGACGCCGCTAAAACCCAGCCGTTTCAGAGCTGAGGTCCCAACCCAAAGAGATCCTAACGAGGATCTGAGTAAGTTAAAGCCGAACCCGCTGACCCTGGTGGTCTCGATTGCGACGGACCTGCAAATCAAACTTAATCAGGATGTGATGGGTTCGGTGAACGACCCCAGTGCGCTGGCCGCGAAGCTGCAACAGACTTTTCAACAGCGCAAGGAACAGCACGCTTATAAGGTCGGTATGGAGACCGCCACAAACATACCGGAAGATCAACGCATCGAGAAAACCGTTTTCGTAAAAGCGCCCCGGGCCTTGAAATATGGCGATGTCGTAAAGGTTATCGACGCGATCAAAGGAGCCGGCGCCAATCCGGTAGGCTTGCAGGTTGACGATCTGCCGTAGTAATAACTGTGACTACTTTCGCCGGTAATTCCGCCAGGAAGGCTCGCTTGCAGAGCGCGGCGGCATCTTCATCTAAACGGAGCTAACAGAATGAGAGTCTCTCGGTCCCGGGTCGGCGCGACAGCGATGCTGGGCTTATTTGTCGCGGCCACTGCGGGTTGCACCCTGGTTAACAAAATCAGAGCCAAAAATGAGCTGAACGAAACAGCCAAGGCTTATAAAGAAGGACGCTTCGAGGAAGCAGAACAGCACGCGAAACGCGCCCTCTATCTTGATCCCAGCAATCAAACAGCCCCGATCTTTATCGCTCGCGTAATTCACCAGCAATACAAACCCGGCGTCGATCAGCCGGATAACGTGCAGAAAGCCCGCGACGCTATCGAAGCGTATAAGCGCGTCATCGAAAAGCCCGCCAACGAACAGCAGGCCGAAGAAGCATATAAAGCCATCTCGGTTTTGTACTCAGCGATTAAAGACGAACCAAAATTGCGTGACTGGATCACGGCCCGGGCAAATGACACGACCAAGCCGAATGAAAAGCGCGCCGAAGCCTACGCCATCCTGGCCGGCAAAGACTGGGATTGTTCTTTTAAGGTTACCGAGCAACCTGATGTGAAGCTCACGTCGAACGAAGGCGGCACACCGAAGGTTACCTACCAGAAACCAAAAGACCAAAAGGATTTTGACAACATTCAAAAATGCGTAGTTCGCGGATTGGAACAAGCCGAGACCGCTATCAAGTACGATCCCAATAGCGAGTCGGCCTGGTCCTACAAGACCAATCTTCTGCTGGAAGCGGCCAAACAGGCTGAAATGAACGGTGATGCCACCAAGAAGGCTGAATACGAGAAGCAATCGCAAGTAGCGAATAAGCGCGCGACCGCACTGGCCGAGGAAAGACGTAAGAAAGAAGAAGCAGCGGAGGCGGCCGCCGCTACGCCGACACCCTAAGCATCCGCAAAACGTTCCGCGCCTGAGCGCTTACTGATAGGTGACGCAGAGACTTTTCGAGTCGAGCGTCACCTATTGCTATAATCAAAGCGGTCAGTTGTCCGTTGTCAGTAGTCAGTTGCGCAGGTCCTACAACTGACCACTGACGACTAACAACTGACCATCGTGTCTTATGGTTCGAATCGAAGAAATCTGCGACAAGGTACGGCGCAATCACCCGCAGGCTGACCTGAACCTGCTGCGGCGCGCCTATCTTTTCTCTGCCCGCGAGCATCGGGGGCAGAAGCGGGCTTCGGGCGAATCGTACCTGGTGCATCCGCTGGAGGTCGCAAATATTCTCGCCGACATGCGGCTGGACGCCGTTTCGGTCTCAACCGGTCTCCTCCACGATGTAGTCGAGGATACGCTCGCCGATACCGACACGATCCGCGATTACTTCGGCGAAGAAGTTGCCCACCTGGTCGAGGGTCTCACCAAGATAGCTCATATCAGTAATGTCTCGCGCGAGGAACAACAGGCCGAGAATGTGCGCAAGATGTTGCTGGCGATGGTTGACGATGTGCGCGTGGTGCTGGTGAAGCTGGCCGACCGTTTGCACAACATGCGCACCCTGGAATACCTCAGCGCTGAAAAACGTCGTCGCATTGCGCAGGAGACGATGGACATCTACGCTCCGATCGCTCACCGCCTGGGAATGGGCAAACTGCGCGGCGAACTCGAAGATCTGGCTTTCAAGAACCTGCACCCCGACGACTATCGAGAGCTCACCGCCCAACTGGAAAAGCGACGCGCGGCCAACGAAGCATTTCTGAACGACGTGACGGCCACGATTGAAGAGAAGATGCGCGAAGCCGAAGTTCCTTTCGTGCGCATCGAGGGTCGAGTGAAGCGTCTTTACTCGATTTGGAAAAAGCTGGGCGTGCAGGACATCGACCTCGATCAGGTTTACGACCTGGTCGCCGCGCGCGTGATCACTCCGAACGAAATCCGGCATTGCTATGCAGCGCTCGGCGTTATTCACCACGCCTGGAAACCGGTGCCGGGACGATTCAAGGATTGGATCGCCACGCCGCGCGACAATCTGTATCAATCGCTGCACACGTCGGTCATTGGAACGAAAGGCCTGCCGTTCGAAGTCCAGATTCGCACCGAGGACATGCACCTGATCGCCGAAGAAGGTGTGGCGGCCCACTGGAAGTATAAGGAAGGCAAGCGCGGTCCGCGCGACGATGACGAAGCCTTGAAGGTGCTGCGCTCTCTGGTCGAATGGACGCAGGAGGTCAAGGACTCGCGCGAATTCATCGACTCGCTGAAACTCGATCTTTATCCCAAGGACGTTTATGCCTTCACGCCGATGGGCAAGGTGATTCAGTTGCCGCGCGGAGCCACACCTGTCGATTTCGCCTACATGATCCACTCCGAAGTGGGAAATACCTGCACCGGCGCGCGCGTCAACGGTCGCATGGTCCCTTTGCGGTCGATGATTCAGAACGGCGACGTGGTCGAAATCATCAGAAGCGCAAATGGGCACCCCTCGCGTGACTGGCTGAATTTCGTGGCCACCTCGCGCGCGCGCAATCGCGTGCGTCACTGGGTCGCGGATCAGCAGCGTGCGGAATCGATCGAAATCGGTCGCAAACTCTTCGAGAAGGAAGCCGGCCGCTTTCATCTGTCCATCAAGAAGATGTTGGGCGATAGCAACGGCGACCTCAAGCGAATTTCCAACGAGTATGGCTACGGCCGTACTGAGGACCTGCTGGCGGCGATGGGTTATGGGAAGATCGTTCCGCGCAATATCATTGCGAAATACCTCGGCCCGGAGAAATTCGAAGCCCTCGATAACCAAAAAGAATCACGACTGCGCACGGGCGTCCGCGCGGTCAAGCGTTTAATCACCGGTGACGACGCGATCATTGTCCGGGGAGTCGAGGACCTGATGGTCAATCGCGCGCGCTGCTGCAACCCTCTGCATGGTGAAGAGATCATCGGGTACATCACGCGTGGCAAGGGCGTGGCCGTGCATCACGCGAATTGCAAGAACGTGAAACAGTTGATGATTAATCCGGAAAGAATCGTCAATGTGGAATGGGCTTCACGGCCGGAAAAGACCGCTTATGCAGTCAAGCTTGTGGCTATGACTGAAAACCGCACGGGCATGATTGCCGGCATCACCGGAGCCATCTCTGATATGAAGACCGGCATTCGCGACGCGCGCGCTTCAATCGGTCCCGATCAAAAAGGCCGCATCGAAGTTACGGTCGAAGTCTTTGACGTGAAGCACCTCGACAAGGTGATGAGTGCAGTCAAGAACGTTCAGGGTGTGCTGGATGTCGAGCGGGTGCAGGGCGCAGCTTAGGTCGTTCACGTTTGCCGTAAGCTTTCATCGCTTTTTTTATTCGTTCCATCAGCCAAGATAAGAACTCACTGAGGAACAGAGGAACAGCGAGATGCGGTTCGATCTGTTTACAAAAATCCGTAAAACCGTCCAAATCAAAAACGGCGGCGATCGCATCAGTAGAGCTACCCTCCTGTGTAAGATCACCAACGCCGAGTAGCCCGGTATTAAAGCGAGCCCATGCCTAGGCAGACAGAAAGCGACGTTCTTTTGCCCTCAATCTTTAATGAAAGGTAGTCAGAAGGTTCTAGATGGTAAATGCTCATGCTTCAGCGAAGCGGATGATAGTCGAATCATCTCTGCAGAAGTAGAGGCCTTAGGTTTTTTGCTTTCCCTCGGTGTCATAGAACTCAATCACTTCTGCATACGGTTTAACCTGCTCGGTGATTTCGGCGGCGTCGCCCACGATCACCAACGCAGCGTGATCCGGTTGCACATAGGCTTGCGCGACTCGCTGAATGTCTTCGGTCGTTACCGCATTAACATCGTCGCGGTAGGTCTTGAGAAAATCGTCCGGCAAGTCGAACATCTTGATGCTCACCAGCTGATCTATCAAGCCATCCTGAGTTTCGATCCGAATTGGGAAAACGCCCGTGAGGTATGCCTTGGCGTTGGTAATTTCGTCAGTCGAGACGGCTTCGTCACGGATGCGTTTAAGTTCGTGGAAGAATTCGTGCAGCGAAGCGCCCGTCACCGCGGTCCTTACTTCGGCGGTGGCGCGAAAGGTGCCGGCACTGCGGCGCGCGTCCAGGTTGGAATAGGCGCCGTAGGTGTAACCCTTCTCTTCTCGCAGATTCATGAATAGCCGGGACGACGCATTCGCGCCGAGAATCGTATGCATCAGCAACAGCGGGAAATAATCAGGGCTGGTGCGCGTAATGCCATGATTCGCGATCACGATGTTCGACTGGGCTGAGCCGGGCCGGTCGATGACATAAGCGGTACGAGTCTTCAGATCCGGCATTGAGGCAAAAATCGGCTTTGAGCTTTCGGCCGGCTTCCAATCCGAGAACAATTGTTCGATCTCGGTGATGATCGCATCGTGCTCGAACTCGCCAACTACCATCATCACTGCGTTGTTTGGCCGAAAGGCGGCGTCACGAAACGACAAAAGATGATCGCGCGTCAGGGCATCGAGCATTTCGGAGGTGGGAGATATCCGCGAATAGGGATGCGCGCCGAACATTACCTGGGCCATGCGCTCTGAAGCCAGAAACGTGGGTTGGGCACGCTGTTGAATCAGCATCTGCTGCGTGTTCTCGCGAGCGAGATCGACTTCGTTCTGGGGAAACGTGGCCCGGAGGGTCACATCCGCAACCAGCTCAAGAATCTCATTGGCATAGACCGACAACCCCGAAGCTGCGATCGTGGTGAAATCCGAACTTGAGCCGACCGAAACCGTGGCGCCCAGGCGTTCGATCTCTTCGGCGATTTGCCGGCTGGTGCGCGTCGTAGTGCCTTCCGTCAGCAGGTGCGCCATCATGTCGCTCAACCCGGGCAGTTCAGCCGGATCATTCACGTCGCCGGAACGAAACGCCAGGCGAAAGTTGATTAACGGCAGGCGCTTGTCCTCAATTAGAACCAGGGTCAGACCGTTGGCCAAAGTTGTTTGGAACGACTCAGGAAGATTCAACGGCCGCGGCTGGAGCGGCGGAGGCATCTCGCGTCGAAAGGTTTCAGTTTGCATCATCTCGTTTTGGTTGCGGTTATCGATCGACGGATCAGTTCGATTCGATGGCCGGCTGCGAAGTGGTTGGAATCGGTGAACCGGGAGGCGCTTCGTCCGGCGGCGCAGGTATCTGTGGCAACGGCGACGTCGGTTGGTCCGGGTCACCCGGTTCCTGGGGCGACGCCTGCGGAGTCTCCTGGGGAGCCGGCACGATGTCCAGCAGCACCCGGTCGTCGGTGTCAAGGTATTGCGCCACGGAATCTCGAATTTGGGCAGCAGTAACGTCCAGGTAAGTCTGCAAATCGGTGTTGAATAATTCCGGGTCGTTATCGTAAAGCGCGAATTCGGCGAGTTGTTGCGCCCGGTACAAAGAAGATTGGCGGCTGCGCACGGAAGCGAGGAAAAGGTTGTTGCGCAGCTTCTCCATCTCTTCTTCACTGGGACCGATCGTCGCAAGTTGCCGAATTTCTTCGAAGATCGTGTCTCGGATTTGCGCGCCCTCGCTGTCGGGTTTGGGAATCACCACGATGAATAGTCCGGACGGCCCGCGGCGTTCGTCTATGCCGCCCTGGATTTGCACCACCGACTCTTCACCTTTGACCAGCTTTTGATAAAGCCGCGCGCTCTCGCCTTCGAACAACAGGTGGCTGGCCAGCGAAAGGGCATAAAAAACAGGCGATCGTCGTTCCGGAATTTTCCATCCCAGGGCGAAGGCCGGAACCGGCGCCAACTTATCAAGATACGCGTCCTGACTCACCGCCACTCCTGGTGGCTCGGCAACGTCGACCGGAGGTGGTTCGGGTTGACGTGGAATTGTCGCAAAATATTTTTCGATAAGCGCCAGCGTCTCAGCCTGATCAATGTCGCCGGCAACGGCGAGCACCGCATTGTTGGGAGCGTAGTAAATGCGAAAGAACTCCTGGATATCTTCAACCGTGGCCGCGTCGAGATCTTCCATCGATCCGATCGTCGAGTGCGAGTTGGCGGGATTCTTAAAGCTCATTTCAAACAGCCGCAAAAATCCATTGACGTACGGTTGGTTGTCATAGCGGAGACGTTTTTCTTCTTTGACGGCTTCACGCTGGTTGTCGAGATTTTCCTGGGTAACTGCCAGAGACCGCATCCGATCGCTTTCCAGCCAAAGGGCGAGCGGCAGCTGACTGGCGGGCAGTGTTTCAAAATAGTTGGTGCGCTCGCTCGAAGTCGTGCCGTTCATCGTCCCGCCGGCGTTTGAGATGTATTGGAAATGCGCGGCCTTCGGGACATTCTCAGATCCCTGAAACATCATGTGTTCGAACAGGTGAGCAAAGCCCGTCCGACCTACACGCTCGTTTCGCGAGCCCACATCGTAATAAACCGCGACCGAAACGACGGGAACGGAGTGATCTTCATTCAAAACAATGCGCAAGCCGTTATCCAAACGGAATTGTTTTATGGGTGTATGTGGAACCTGAAAAGTTTTTTGCACGATAGACCGATTTAACCGCGTGTGGCAGAAGCTTGAAGAGCGTTTGGGGGATGCGACGAAAGATTTTAGCGCGGAATGCGTGGATAAACAAAGACGCCCCACTCTGCGAACCGCTGCCATGCAGAATGGGGCGATGAATATTGAAACCAGGCGCGCAGCCTAAGTCTTGTTTTCGGCAATCATGCCGCGCAACTCGGCGCGCAGACGCTCGATTTCGGCGAGTTTTTGTTCGACTCGTTCAAATAGCGGTCCCTGCGTCTTGATGCCCTCGTCGATTAAGAAAGCCGCCGCTTCAGCCCGGGTGCCGAAGACGCCGGCCTGAACCAGTTGACCCAGTTTTACCTGCGCGTCCTGCGAGACCTTCACGGCCAGCATGTAATCGTCTTTGGCCGAAATCGCGCGTTCAATCGTGCGACTTATATCGCGACCGATGGCCGACAATTGCTCGGGAATCCGCGAAGCCATGTCGCGCACGGAATTCCCGACTGTGGATCGGTCGTCGTCGTGTTCGGACACGTGCTCGTTAACTAATAACTCGTCTTTTGTTTCTGAACCGTCGGTTGGTGAATGAAAAGATGTACTCATCGAATGTGCTCCTCTGCAGTAGAACTCTTGTACGCTGACGCGGGGTTAGAAGTTCATTCTAAGAAGCACTTCGATGACCGTCAAGCAACGCCACTTTCGGGTCGTGGATCAGTTTGCTGTCCGACAAGCTTTAGCTTGGCGAAAACTTGGCGACAAACTAGAGTTTGCCGGACATTTGTCTTCAAATTGACCCACTACGCACTTTCGCTTACTTCTAAGCCGCCTGGAGATCGGCGCAACAGCCGGAACATCGTGTGGCCGCTAGCGGAATCGCGGTGAGGCAATGCGGACAATCTTTGACCGTGGCATCCTCCGCTTTCCGCATCCGGTTAACGATTTTGACGAGCAGAAAGATCACAAATGCAACGATCACAAAGTTGACGATGTCATTTATGAAGGCGCCGTAGGCAACCACCGGGATGCCTTTCGCCTTCGCATCTGCCAGCGACACCGGGGCGCCCTTCGAGTGATCGAGCACCAGGAAGAGACTGGCAAAATCGACTTTGCCCAACAGAAGTCCGATGGGCGGCATGATGATGCCTTCAACCAGCGACGTGACAATCTTTCCGAAGGCTACGCCGATGACGACCGCTACGGCGAGATCGATGACGTTTCCGCGAGCCAGGAATTCTTTGAATTCTTTTAGCATGAGATGCTCCGAGGTTGGGACAGGCCTGGGTCTGATTTTGACGTTGCCGCCGCCGATATGCATCTGTCCGCCACCATCACTGACAAGCCTTTGCCAGCTTGTACCCGGCATTCTCGGCCTCTTCTTTGTTCTTGAAGACCGTCCGGCTTGCCGTTGGCACCTCGTCCTTTGCTGCACAATCTGCCGGATAATAGGACAGGGTTCGGATGTCGCCAATGACCATTGCTTCGTCGGCCTTCGCCGCCTCTTCCCGACGCTCGGCGATTACGCTCTGAGCCACTTCGTCCATCACGCGAATGCTTGGTCCTCGGGCGATAATCGATGCATAAAGCGACAAGCCATCACAGGTTAATTGCTGCCCATTACGGTTTAGCGGCCAATGTCCGGGAACATCCAGGGCCTTGCTCAGGTTAGCGACAAACTGATCCAGCGTGGGCCACTTGAAGGTCTCTTCGAAGCCAATCCAAAGAGTTACGAGCTTGCCGTCGAGAAAATCGAATGAGATAGTCCGCGCGTCAGCGAACACGGTCTTATCAAATCGCGGCTCGTAATGTGGGCTGATTGAGGTTTTGATGACGCCGAACCTATCAGCCGGGCCAAACTGAATCAGCGTAGATCGCGCCTTTACCTGGTCCAGGGTCATGCCCAGATGAAAACCAAACAACTCGGGCGCTTCCTTTAGTTGATCTGGTTTGAGAGAGCAAGTGGCTGGTTGGGCCTTTGCCGCTGCACTGCAGCACAAAGCTACCAAAATGACCGGTATGAAACTCTTAATGTGCGAGGTCAGATACTGGGGCATTCAGATTCGCAGATTCTCCACCTGCCAGAAGGCTTTTGATCAACTCAGCCAGGGCGGTCGGCTCAAAGGGCGTCGAAACATATTCATTGCAGCCGGCCTGGATTGCCAACCGCCGATACTCTTCGGCGCCGTAGGCTGAAACCGCCACGATCGGTGTACGTCGTAATGCCTGATACTGTCGTATCCGTTGCGTAGCGTCAAGCCCATTCATTCCGGGCATCATTACATCCATGATGATTAGATCCGGCGCCTCCCGCTGCGCGAGGGTGATGGCTTTTTCGCCCGTTTCGGCTTCGATGACGCGGTAACCGCGTTTCTCGAGCCACATCTTCATCATCAGGCGCGTGTCATCAAAATCTTCCACGAGCAAGATCTTCGGCAGTGTCTGCGGACGATAGTCCTGTGCTACAGCATTTTGCATTTTTCTGGTTGGAGGATCTTGGGCAAGAACCTGGTACCCGCGGCAGGGGTCGAACCTGCGACCTTTCGCTCCGGAGGCGAACGCTCTAATCCACTGAGCTACGCGGGCATCGGGGGTAAAGGAAACGATAGCACAGCGATCAGCGGCGCGGCCAGGCGAAACAAAAGTTTTTTGCCGGACCTGAATCCCGGCTACGAATGTTTGATGATCACGCCTTCAATAATGTTGGCTACGTTCTCGCAACGATCGATCGCGTTTTCCAGTTTTTCATAGACGTCCTTCCACTTGATGACTTCAAGTGGGTCGCGGTTCTCGTGAAACAGGCCGCCGACGGCCCGCTGATAAATGTCGTCACCTTCGTTTTCCAGGCGATGCAGCTCGATCAGTCGTTCAGTCACGCCTTTGGGTTTTTGCAGGATCGATACGACTTCGTGCAATTGCAGGCCCATTCGCTGGATCACGCCGGCGAGTTGCCGGGCCGGCTCGGTCGTTTCATGAATGTCGTACATCATGATTGAACGGGCCGCGCCATCAATCAGATCCACGACGTCGTCCAGCGCTTTGGACATCATGTAAATGTCTTCGCGGTCGAACGGCGTAATGAATGACTGATTCAAGCGAGTCGAGATGTTGTGCGTGAGATCGTCGCAGGCATGCTCGATGCTTTTGATTCGTTGCACGTATTCCTGATAATCACCGTTGCGGTGAGCCATCATTTCGACCAATGTCTTGGCGGCATCGTTGATGTACGAGGTCATTTGCGCGAAGAGCGAGAAGTACTGTTCTTCTCTGGGCAAAAGCTTTGCGAACATATTTAACTCCTGCTGGCGATCGATTTGATTGGGGAATGCTTGATTAGTTCAGAAATCCGATATTAGCCGAACCCCTCCTGAGTGTCTATGTGAATGATTGCCGAGATGAGCAAGTTTTAGCGTTGCAGCCTTAGCTGTCTCATTTTGTAACCTCGATTTAACTTAGAGTTCTGCTGCGCGCTTGCAAATTGGTTCATTGCTCGTATATCAAGGTTGCGACATGTCCGACTCAACCGGTTATTCTCAGGTGCTTGAATTGCTGCGCGCAGAGTCCGAGGCGATCTCCAAAGCTGCTGCGCGTTTGCAAGCGGCGGAACTCGATCGCGTCCTTTCCATTCTCAGCAGCTGCAAAGGCAAGATCGTCTTGCTGGGGGTGGGGAAATCCGGAATCATCGCGCAGAAAATTGCTGCGACCATGACCAGCAGCGGCACCGCCGCGATTCATCTCCATCCTTCGGACGCTTTGCACGGCGGCCTGGGAATTGTTACTTCAGACGATGTAGTTATGATGTTGAGCAACAGCGGCGAGACCAGCGAACTCCTCGAGCTTTTGCCTTACATCAAACGTCGCGAAGTGCCGCTCGTCGCCATCGTTGGGAGCTTGAAGTCCACGATTGCCAGGCGCGCTGACGCGGTGCTTGACGCCTCCGTGGATCAGGAAGCGTGCCCGCTTAATCTCGCGCCGACCACCAGCACCACCGTGGCCTTAGCCCTGGGCGATGCGCTGGCCATGACGCTGATGCGGGCGAAAGGTTTGACTGAAGATGACTTTGCCTCGAATCATCCGGCGGGACAATTGGGAAAGCGGCTAACGCTACGCGTGGCAGATTTAATGCACAGTGGTTCTGAGAATCCGACCATTGGCAATGATGCGTCGTGGATGGATATTGTTTCGACGATTTCGCAGTATGGTCTGGGTGCGGTTAATGTCATTGACGATGAAGGAAAGTTGATGGGAATCGTCACGGATGGCGATTTGCGCCGTTCTCTACAGCGAGTTGGCCCTCGCGATTTCTCGTTTGCAAACCTCAAATGCGACGAGTTGATGACGCGCAACCCGGTGGTTACCAGTCCGGAGACGCTGGCTTTTGAAGCGCTGCGCCTGATGGAAGACCGACCATCTCAAATCAACGTCTTGCCGGTGGTTGAGCCAGACGGAATGTGCGTTGGTCTGATTCGCCTGCACGACATTGTCCGCAGTGGATTGTGATTTGGAGTGCGCCGGCAAAGCGAAGCGGCGACGGCGCTTTGGATTGGTCCTTTTGAGAGACGCGAGTCGATGTCCCCATCCAAAGCGCCGTCGCCGCTTCGCTCTGCCGGCGCACTCCATAAGTGAGGAACAAGATGAAAGCTAAACAAATCAACATCGGCGCCGTCCTGGGCATTCTAATTTCTATTGGCTTTTTCACAACGGTCCACGGCCAGGAAACAACGGCGACTCGTGACCGCCGTGCCGCCAGTAACGCCGCGCCAGAAGCTACCATCACGGTCAATGAACAGTTTTTGAACTCATTTCTCGCCGCCATTTTCGATAACCTGAGCGAACCTTCTATGCCGCTGACCATAGGCGGCGCGCAGTCAACTTCGCAATGCGCCAGCGAGATCCGTTTGAAACGGGAAGCGGCCGGAGTGCGAACGGCGGTTCGTTTTGAGGAAGGCCGGATTGTCGGGCCGCTGGCCTTCGCCGGCGCCTACAATATGAGCTTGATGGGTTGCATCGACTTTTCCGGTTGGGCAGATTCGGAAGTCGTCTTGAGCTATGACAGCGCGCGGCGGGCCCTGGTCGCGCGTTTCCAGTTGCGCAATATTCATCTGAATAACACGCCGACAATGTTGAATGGCCCATTGCTGAGCATGGTGCAGGAAACCATCGATCGTCGCTACAACCCGGTCGAGTTGTTCACCCTGGAAAAGCTTTCAACCCGGGTAGAAATTGCGCCGGCAAAAGGGGCTCTGCAAGTCAGAGCCAAAGAGATTCGTCCGGAGATAACCTCGTCCGCACTGACCCTGCATATCATTTACGAGTTCGTGAAGGGATAGCCTCTTGATGTCCGACAAGCTTTAGCTTGTCGAGGCCTGGGCGCGAGTCTGAGCGACAAACTGAAGTTTGTCAGACATCCTAATTCTCCTTCGCGCTTCCTTGCAGACTCTGATAGAATCCGCCCTCTGCACCGAAGCTAATCTGAAAATCTTCTGGAGGTTTCCCCATGCGCAAAGCACATTTTGCCTTCGCCGCACTGGTGTTGCTGGCATTGACGACTATCGGTTTTGGTCAATCCGGTGACGCTCCGCGTTATCAACAGCCGCCGAAAGAAATAATCGAGGCTTTTGATGCGCAGCCTTTACCGGCCGCGATTCTGAGCCCGACCAAACAGTTGATGGCGCTGACCTACCGCCGGCCTTATCCGACCATTGCAGAACTTTCGCAACCCATTCTGCGTTTGGCCGGTGCGCGGGTAAACCCGAACACTAATGGTCCTCAGCGTACCTCGAATATCTACGCGATCACGCTCAGAAAGATTGCCGACGGCAGCGAAACAAAAGTGACGGTGCCGGCGCAGGCAAACCTCTCGAATATTCATTTCTCGCCCGACGGATCACACATCTCTTTTTTGAATACCAAAACGAACGCCATCGAGTTATGGGTTGCTGAAACGGCGACGGGACGATCGAGAATGATTAGCGGGACTGATCGCCTCAACGCCACGACCGGAGATCCCTGTGACTGGCTGCGCGACAGCAAGACTTTGGTTTGCACGATGGTAGCTTCCATGAGGGGCCCCGCGCCCGCTGCCCCGACGGTCCCGACCGGCCCGAACGTCCAGGAAAACATGGGCAAGGCCGCGCCGGCAGCCACTTATGAAGACATGCTCAAGACGGCGCACGATGACGCTCTCTTCGAATACTATTTCACCAGTCAGTTGGCGATCGTCGATATTGCGACTGGCCGCAAGACCTTAATCGGTCATCCGGGAATTCTGAGTGGCGTCACGCCGTCACCCGGCGGGGACTTCTTTTTGGTAACTCGAACGAAACGACCGTTCTCACATCTGATTCCGATGAATGGGTTTCCTGAAGATGTCGAGGTTTGGTCACGCGCCAATCAGCTGGTCCGCAAAATCGCGGAGGTGCCGTCGCGCGAAGGTGTTTCGATCAGGGGTGTGCAGACTGGTCCGCGCGGAATTCGCTGGCGCCCCGATCAGTCCGCGACGGTGATCTGGGCCGAAGCGCTGGACGGCGGTGACGTGAAGAACAAAGTGCCGTTTCGCGACAAGGTGATGACGATTGCGGCGCCCTTCACCGGCGCGCCAACTGAGTTCGCCAAAACCGAATGGCGTTACGCGTCGGTTGGTTTTACCGAGAAAGGCGTCGCTTTGTTGAGTGAATCGGATCGCGCCAGCCAGCGCAGTCGCACCTGGATTCTTGAGGCCGGGGCCGAGCCACGAAAGCTTTGGGACCGGCGCACGCAAAGGGCTTATGAAAATCCCGGCACGCCCGTGATTCGCCGAGACAGTGGAGCGGGCGGTTTCGGGGGCGGGGGCGGAGGTGGTTTCGGCGGAGGCGCCACCGGCCCAATTATGCAAGCCGGGGACTACATCTTCCTCACTGGTTTGGGTTCATCGCCTGAGGGCGATCGTCCTTTCATCGATCGCTTGAATCTGAAAACACTTCAGACTGAGCGACTCTTCCGCAGCGACGCAAAGTCCTATGAAACAGTAGTTGCGCCACTCGATGACGAGGCAAAGACAATCCTGACCCGTTATGAAACTCCGACCGATCCGCCGAATTACTACGTTCGCGAATTGAGCAACAACGGCCGGCGCGCGGTGACCGAATTCAAGGATCCCCAGCCACAGCTGCGCGGGGTGACGCATCAATTTGTGACTTACCAGCGCAAAGACGGCGTTAAGTTGAACGCCACTCTTTATCTGCCGCCGGGTTACAAGCCGGGAACGCGAGTGCCTGTGATCATGTGGGCTTATCCACGTGAGTTCGGCGACGCTGATTCAGCCAGCCAGGTCACCGGTTCGGGAAATCGCTTTACGACTATCAGCGGCTATTCGCACTTGTTCCTGCTGATGTCCGGCTATGCGATCTTCGATAATCCAACCATGCCGATCGTGGGACCGGGCGAGACGGCCAACGATCATTACGTCGAGCAACTGGTGGCCAGCGCTGAAGCTGCCATAGATAAAGTCGTTGAAATGGGTGTGGGCGACCGGGATCACATCGGAGTCGGCGGTCACAGCTATGGCGCATTCATGACCGGGAATCTGCTGGCGCACTCGCGTCTATTCCGCGCCGGTTTTGCGGAGAGTGGCGCTTATAATCGTTCGCTAACACCGTTTGGTTTTCAGAGCGAAACCCGCACCTTCTGGGAAGTCCCGGAGCTATACGCGAAGATGTCGCCGTTCTGGTATGCGCAGAACATAAAGGACCCGATCCTGCTGATGCACGGCGAAGCCGACGACAACTCAGGAACTTTCCCGATTCAATCAGAACGCTTCTACATGGCCCTTAAAGGTCAGGGCGCAACCGTGCGTTACGTCACTCTGCCATACGAAGCGCACGGCTACGCCGGTCGCGAGACTCTGCTGCACGTGCTGGCCGAGAGAATCAATTGGTTTGATAAGTACGTAAAGAACGCGCCGCCCCGTGACTCGACAACTGAAGCCCGAAAGTGATCTGTCAGCTGCGGCTGGCTGGTTCTCTGGCGATCTAACGGCCTGACTTTGCCAAAAAAAGTCGACGTCGATAGGTTTGGGCAGATCTTGGTTTCGCCGCGTAGAGGCGGCTTGAATTGAGCCCCTGAACGAATGTTTTTGCGGGGATGGTGGCCTGATTTGTAGGGGCGTCCCTCCGTGGGCGCCCTCTTTATTGCTTACGACTTGAGAAGAGCGGGCGCCCACGGAGGGACGCCCCTACAAATTAGGCCCCTACCTTTACGTTGATGGGTTTGTCGGCGGGATCGGGGTGCGGGATTGAGGTGTAACGGTCAGCTTTGAGCGCATTCGCTGCTGCCAAAGGCTGCTTGCGCCGTCAACATTTTCGAGCTGGGCCATCACATCCGTCAGAGTTTCGCCGCCGAGCTGTCGCATCTTCAAGTAAAGCAGCGCGGGAACGATATAGATGAGCGGCAGGACGAAGACCTGAATCAGTTCTGCGAATTGAGTGATGACTTTGAATCGAAGCCCGGCGTGAGATTGCTCTTTGATCTTGAGTGCAATCAGCCCGCCTGCAACTGAGTTGATCAAGATCGGCAGCACGAGTTGAATTACAAACACCAGAATGATCGTGCGCCATGAGCGCGAAGCCAGAGAGCGCGCGCGCAGGCGGGCAGCCTTAGTTTCCAATCCCTCCATCAGAACCACCGGCGCCCAGAGATAGTAACGAATCGTCATAACAATCCCGGGCACCACACAGGCGATCCAGCCGAGCAGGATTCGCAAGGCGAGTAAGGCCCCCGTCTTTATGAACGGTCGCCACCGTTTGCGTAACACGTTGAAGGCGCTGCGCAAGGTCACCGGTTTCATGGGCATGACTGCGAGCTGAGTAACAATAATCGCGGTCACGCCGGAAATAATCGATCCAGTCAGGAATTTTGCGACCACGGAAAATAGCGCGATCGGTATACCGATAGCTATGACCAACGGTTTGCTTAGCTGCTTATCGGCGAGCCTGAGCGCGAGCGTCATGGCCATCACAATAAATACGGGAATGTGCGCCAGTAGGGACAGCTTGAGAAACTCCGGAAAGTATTCACTGTAAAGTGAAAATGCCCTACGGTAGAGCGCGCCCAGTCCATCGGCATTTGCACGGATGGCGCCAGAGAAGGCAATCGCCGTCTGGGGCCGCGCCTGCTTGTCTTTTTCCAGAGCCCACATCACTGCACGCGCAACTCGCTTTGGCAATTTCTTGTTAAAGCTTCTGATCGGAGCCGGCGCGTTTTCAGTATGAGCGCGAATAATGGAAGTCGTCTGACCCGTAAACGGTGGCGATCCGGTTAGCATCTGGTAGGCGATGATGCCAAGGCTGTAGACATCTGAACGGGCATCGAGACGCTCACCCCGACATTGCTCCGGCGACATGTAGAGGGGGGTTCCCAGAATTGCCCCAACTCGCGTCAGACCAGAAGCAGCAGCCGTTGATGACCCAACTGATGTCAGCCGCGGGCCGGCCCCGGTGAGGCGCGCGTCATGAAACAATCGCGTGGCATCGCTGTTTTCTTCAGGTTCGCTCCCGTCCGCGGCGCTGGCGTTGGGCGGGTGGATCAGAGTTGCCGCTTCCAGATCTTTCGATAGAGCTGGAATCGTTTTCTTTGGTGGAGTCTGAGCGCCAGCACTGGCGACCGCGGTCAATTCTTCAGGAGAAAGAACCAGCGTCGACACTTCTTCAGTAGGCTGTAACGGAGGTTTGGATGGAGCGATTAAATCGGCCCTGGCACCGCTGGCTTCACCGAGTTTGGCAATACCGAAGTCCAGCACTTTGACGCGGTAACCGCCGAGGCCATTGGGCTCCAGCCAGATGTTGTCAGGCTTCAGATCGCGATGGACGACGCCCTGCTGATGTGCTTCGTGGACCGCGGCACACACCTGCTCGATAATGTCCACCGCCCAATAAAGTGGCAGCCGGTCCTCTTCAGCGAGCACGTCACTTAACGTGCAACCGTCAAGGTATTCCATCACGAGATAAGCGACGCGGTCGTGGCCGGAACCGGAAAACCCAAAATCGGTAACGTCAACCACGTTCGGATGCCGTAGGCGGCCGGCAGCTCGAGCTTCACGCTTGAAACGCTCAACGAACTCTTCATTGCGCATGAATTGTGGCGCGATTAGTTTCAAGGCCACATAGCGCTCGGTACCAAGATGCGTCGCCAGATACACTGCCCCCATGCCGCCCTGTCCGAGCAAGCGCTCAAGGCGGTATTTCTCGTCGAGAGTTTGGCCGACGTAATGTTCGAGCGATGTCATGCGACTAAATCATAGCCACGAAAAGGCACAAAAAGCACAAAATGTCTTTCGGGGGTTTGGTTACTTATTACGGCTAGCGTTCATTTTCTTTTTGAGCTTTTTGTGCCTTTTTGTGGCTAAAAAAAACTCACTCCCAATACGATTCATGCCAATTGCGTTACCGCAGTTGCGCGTCAGTCCAAAAACCTTTCAAAAGATCAATACGCGGCTCGTCATCGCCGGGTTTCGCGATCACGCTAACGACGTCATATCGATACGACGCATCCAGAAGGCCAAACATGCGGCGATAAGCGCGGGCCGCGCGCGCGATCTGGCGGCGCTTGCGCAGATCGACGTTCCTCTGCGGCGGAGCAATCTCGTCTGAGGCCCTGGTCTTTACCTCGACGAAGCAAAGCGTTCCGCCGTCGTACGCGACCAGATCAATCTCGGCGTTGACAATCACATCTCGCGTGTTACGCCCAATCGGCAGGCTGAAATTTGCCGCCACGATCCGGTAACCAGAGTGCTCGAGATGCTCGCGGGCCAGGGACTCACCTCGTTCGCCCAATTCGAAGTGTTGTGCCCGGCGCGACGACGATGCGACAGGCTGGCTGCGTTTAAGACTAAGGCGCAAGTTTACTCGCTCCCTCTGATTTTAGTGGCACAGACTTCAGTCTGTGATCCGGAAGTCTCAAGTCCTAAGCTGCCCATCACAGACTGAAGTCTGTGCCACCGAGTTACTTCTTCATCAACTCAAGCACGGCTGCCGTCATGGCTTTGACGCCGGTTCGCAGCGTTGGTTCCGGCAAAGGCTGGAACAAACTCGAATGGAGCGAAGGGAGCGATTTACCCGACTTCCGGCTGCCTTCAACTCTCGCTGGTTCGATTGCGCCCAGCCAGAAATAGCAGGACGGAATCTGATGATCCAGACTGAAATGGCCAAAATCTTCACTCGCCATCAAGGGCGGCGCTTTGATTACGTTATCGGCGCCGATTGCTTTGCCCAGCGCCACGGCGATGCGCTCAGTCAATTGCGGATCATTGTAAAGCGAAGGCGCATTCTCACTCTCGATTACTTTGATGATTGGCGCGCGCTCTTCGGGAATGCCGGCGGCCGCGGCCACGCCCCTGGCGATTCGTTCAATCGAAGCGATGATGCGCTGTCTGACTTCCTCTTTGTAGGTCCTGATGGTTAACTGCAGCGCCACCTCGTCGGGAATAATGTTGCGCTTGGTGCCGCCGTGAATCGAGCCGATGGTGACCACCGCAGGATCGAGCGGCGAGTTCTCGCGACTAATGATGGTTTGCAGTGCCACGATCGTCTGCGCCGCGACGACGATCGGATCCTTAGTGGCTTCGGGTTTCGAACCATGACCGCCGAGGCCGCGAATGATGACGTCAACCGACGTTGAGCTGGCCATTGCATAGCCTGGCGTGTAAGTGATCTTTCCGGCCTCCAGGTCAGCGCTGTCATGCAGGCCGATGGTGAAATCCGGTTTGGGAAATCTCGTGTAAAGCCCGTCAGCCAGCATGGCCTTCGCGCCATCGACAGTCTCTTCAGCGGGTTGGCCAATTATTACGAGGGTGCCTTTCCATTGATCTTTCAGCGCCGCCAGCAGCTTCGCGGTCCCCAGCATGCTGGTGACGTGAATGTCATGTCCGCAGGCGTGCATGACGCTGACTTCCTGACCTGATTCATTTTTCGTCCGGACTTTGCTGGCGTAAGGGACGTCGTTTTTCTCTTCCACCGGCAGCGCGTCAAGGTCTGTGCGCATCAGCACCGTCGGCCCGGCTCCGTTTTTCAAGACCGCGACCACGCCGTAGCTTGAGAACTGCGGCCGATCGTACTTTCCGACGCGTTCGGTGACCGTGTAGCCGAACGATCGCAGCTGGGCGGCAAAGAACACCGATGTCTTCTCTTCGTAATGCGAGAGCTCAGGCGCCGCGTGCAGCATCTTGTAGGTGCTGACCAGTTGAGTGATTTCGCGATCGACCAGAGCATCAAGCGTCTGTTGGGCGATTGCCGGTGCTGCAACCAGAATGGTGAGCAACAAAGCGAAGCACTGGGACTTTTTCATAAGATTTCGGAATAGAGAACTGAGTTTTTGCGCGGTCAAGATATCGCAGCGATCTGGTTAAGACAAGTGTTCAGCTAACCTTAGGCGGCTTTGCCGCTTGATGTGCGGAAAGGCTTTGCCTTTCCGTCAAGCCTCCTCTAACTTTCCTCAAATTGGCGAGGCTTAGCCTCGCCAATTTGCCCTGATGAGAAAGTCCCTTTCGGAAAGCCAAAGGCTTTCCGCACATCGGGCGGCCAAGCCGCAAGCAGGGGCGTACCCACTCAAACCGACGGATAAGAAGGTTCCAGCGTTGAAGCGCCGAGTCGCGGGGCCGCCAGCATCAATCCAATGATCGTTTTGGCATCTTCGATCTCGCCTTCGGTAATCATTTGCAGGGCCCGCCCGACAGGGACGCGGACGACTTCAATCTTTTCGTCATCTTCGAGACGTTGCGCGGTTTCGCGTAGTCCGGTTGCCAGATAGAGCCACATCTTTTCTTCGCAGAATCCCGGGCTTACAAAGAACTCAGAGAGTTTCTCCAGCTTGCCGGCCACGACGCCCAGCTCTTCTTCCAACTCTCGGGCGGCGCCCTCCTCCGGCCGTTCTTTGTGATTCAGGGTTCCGGCCGGCAATTCGAGCAGATACTTCACCGCCGGATGTCGATACTGGCGCACCAGCGCAATCGTGCCGTCGTCGAAGGCCGGCAAGATGACCGCGCTTCCGGGATGATGGACCACTTCGCGAATGTAAGTGACGTCGCCTTCGCGCACAGTATCGACCGTGACGTCAAAGACTCGTCCGGCGAAGACTTGCTTTGAATCAATGAACTCAGGTGTGTTGGTTGGTTCGGTCATGTTTGCCTTGTGTTTTGTGACTGGAGCGCAAGCGTCTCGCTTGCAATTGTCTGGCAACCGAGCCGGTTGCGCTCAGTCAAAGTGCGCGATGAGTGTAGTGCCAGACTTATTGATGAGCAAAGTGTCGTGATGGTCGGTGGATGAACCAATTCATCGACTGGTTTTCTGTAGCCCAGGCGTTTACGCCTATGGAGAAACGCGAGGCGCTTTTGAAGCCCCATTAATGGGGCTTTAGAAATTGAGCTTCTTCTCATTCCCAGGCGTAAACGCCTGGGCTACCTAAAAGTCTTCAAATTGGGACACTGCCTGACTGCGAGTTGAGAATTTCCTGCGCCGCTCCAATCAGATAGAGCGACCCGGTTGTGCAAATCAACCCATCATCCGGCGTTATCTCACGAGCCTTGAACACCGCCTCGCTGACGCTGGAAACAGTGCTGATTTTGTTCCGGTCAAAACCTGCGGGGACCGCCCCGATCAAATCCTGGATTGAGGCTGCCCTCGGATTATCGATCTCCGTCAGAATCAGCTCATTCGCCATCGGAAATAGCAGGCTGGCCATTTCCTGCAAACGCTTGTCCTTCATCGCGCCAAAGATCATCGTTACCGGTGACTTCACAAACTCGGCTAAGTAATCTTGCAAAGTGCGGGCTGCCGCCGGGTTATGAGCACCGTCAAAAAGCAGCGGCGGCTTGCAATTCCACAACTCAAGACGTCCAGGATGTGTAGCGGTTTCCAATCCGCGAACAATCGCAGTCTGAGAGATAGGAAAGCCACGCTTGCTTAAAGATTCGGCGAGCGCGACCGCAACCAGGGCGTTATCGATCTGATGCCGGCCCCGCAAACCGAGTTGGACTTTTTCGTTGTGGCCGGGCGCGGTTGCAAAGACTAATTCGCAGCGACCATCGCCCGACACGACCAGGTGCGAAAGTTCTGATGTTTCAATGATCGTCGGTTCGATGCCTTGCGCTTCGCAGCGGCGGACGATTACGTCGAGAGCTTCACAGGTTTGGGGTCCAATGACCGCGGTGACCCCGGGCCGGATGATTGCGGCCTTTTCCCCGGCGATTTCAACGAGTGTCGAACCAAGATATTCTTCATGATCCATCGCCACGGGCGTGATGGCGACAACCTCTGCCTGGGTCGCGGTGGTTGAATCAAGTCTGCCTCCCAGGCCCGTTTCCATGATAGCGAGTTCGACTCTGGCTTCGCGAAAGGCCAGCAAAGCGATGGCCGTCACCTGTTCGAAAAAGGTCGGCAAGGTTTGCAGTTCGCCCTGTTTGACCAGCGTGGTGGCTGTTTCCTTGACCGTAGTTGTGTGGCGAGCGAACTCGTCTTCAGAGATCCGCTCGCCTGCGATCCTGATTCTTTCAGTTATTGAAATGAGGTGGGGCGAAGTGAAAAGGCCTGTGCGAATTCCCGCGTGGCGGCAGATGGATTCGAGAAATGCCGCCGTCGATCCTTTACCGTTCGTGCCGGCAATTTGCACCTTGCGAAAATCCTTGTGCGGATTTCCGAGAGACTCTAACAACGTTTCAGTATTTGCGAGACCAAGTTTGATAGACAGCGTCTCGTGGCCGAGACTGAGGAGATACTTGAGCGCTTCTTCGAAAAGCATCGTGGCACAGACTTTAGTCTGTGATGCTTTCCCCGCACAACCTAGCCGCGGAGCGGCGAAAGATCTGTAGCCCACGGCGTGAGCCGTGGGAAATAAACACGATCAAGCCAAAAAGCCCCGGAGGGGCGTAACAAAAGGGAATCGTCCGCCCCACGCAGCCGTAAACCAAAAGATGGAAGGTAATTACGTTCGCGTCTGATTGTTTCGCCGCTCCGCGGCTTGGGGCGCGGTTGCGTCTTCGATCCCATGGCTTACTCCATCGCCTACAGATCTATCGCCGCTGTGCAGCTGAATCATTAGAAGTCTGTGCCACTAGCTGCGCGAAGTTGCCACCTGAAATTTTAGGATGGAGTTGTGCGACTTCTCAACGAGGTCGGGGTTCATCATGAAGTCGAGCGACTTGATCAGAAAGGCACGCAGCTCGCGGCGATCCAGGATCGCATCGATCATTCCGTGATCCAGAAGGAACTCTGAGCGCTGAAAGTCTTTCGGCAGCTTTTGGCGAATTGTCTGTTCGATCACTCTGGGACCCGCAAAACCAATCAGCGCTTTCGGTTCCGCGATAATCAAATCGCCGAGCATCGCAAAGCTCGCGGTTACCCCGCCGGTCGTGGGATCTGTGAGCACCGAAATAAATGGCAGACGCCGTTCCTCGAGAGCTGCGAGCGCGGCCGAAATTTTGGCCATCTGCATCAGAGACAAAGTCCCTTCCTGCATCCGGGCGCCGCCCGAGGCGGCAAAGATGATCACGGCGCCACGTTCTTTGATGGCTTGTTCAATCAGTCTGGTGAGCTTTTCCCCCACGGCCGAGCCCATCGAGCCACCGATGAAGTTCATGTCCATGGCGCCGCCAAAGACCCGATGGCCACCGACTTTGCCGCGGGCGGTGATTACTGCTTCCGGCAAACCGGTCGCCGCCTGCGCCTGGGCAATTCGTTTGGTGTAAGGCTTGCTGTCGACAAACTCCAGCGGGTCGGTGGAAACAACGTCGGCGTCCAGCTCTTCGCAATGAGCATCATCAAACAGCTTTTCCAGCCGGTCGTAAGCGCCGAGCCGAAAGTGATAGTTGCAATGAACGCAAACCTGGTGTGCCTCTTCCAGCTCTTTCTTGTACAGATGCTCGCCGCACTCTTCGCAACGCACAAAGACGTTCTCAGTACGCACGACGCGGTCCTTGTCGCTGACGGGCTCGATCTTGCCTTTCTTTTTACGAAACCAGGGCATAAGAAATAGAAGAGGTCAGAAGTCAGAGATCAGAAATCAGCCTTTGACTCAGGATAAAGGTTCAACAATGAAAGCTGAGAAAAAAGGGTAGCACACGCCAAGAAGAAGGCCAACACCACATTCCGGCGTGAATGGACAAGCTGAATAAGCCTGACGCTAGTCCAGGTACGGTGCGGCAACGTAACGCCTTAGTTTTGCAAGTATTTCACGCACCTCGACTCGACTCTCTAAGTTTAATTTGAGAACGAGTTCTGTAACCCGGCCGGTGGCTGTTCGAGGCTTAATGAGCCCTCGATCAATACTGAAATGCTGGGACCATTCTTGTGTGCGTGGATCAAAGAATCGAGTGAATTCGCCGCTTTCAGGGTCAATTGATGCAATGTCAGAGCCTTTGAATCGATTGCAATTAAAACAAGCCAATGCCAGGTTATCGGCAGTACTTTTCCCGCCGTGTTTCGTAGCGATGATGTGGTCGGGTTCGTGAGGGAAGTAGGCTTGTTCTTCGGGCAATAGGCAGTATTCGCAACGTCCCCTGGCCCGCTCTCTCACCTCTCTCCGCAGCGCCGGCAAGATGCGGGCTGAAGTCACGAGCGAGTCTCCACGTAGAGTTGGGCGCGTGCCTTGACGAGTTGCATCAGATGCTCCAACTCTCCGAATCTTTCCAGTTCAGAGGCTTCACTTTCAGTCAAATCACCGGTTTCATTTCGTTCCAACAGGTACCGGACGCGCTCTTGCGATTCGAATGAAGGACGGAAGGAAAGAACTTCGGCCGAACTTGTCCGGGCAAATAAATCAACAATTTCGTCGTAGCTTTTCTGCGGGACGCTCATCTCATGACTCCTTAGTAGCCAAGATCAGAACACATGCGGATGAACTGTTCAAGTACGATTACCGGTGCAAGTTTTTGACGCCTCAAGATTTGCCTGTCGTAAACAAGGTACACACCGACTCGCTTGAGAGTGGCGGTTGACTCAAAAGAGGAGCAGATCCGAGCTAGTGGGATGGATCGGTCTTTATCCCCCTGGGCACTGTCTTCATGAACTTGGTCAATCTCTTGTGCAGATCCTCCGTAAGCTTGCGGACGCAGAGATTACCGAATACCTTCAAAACCTAACCGGGGTTGCCTTAAGCTGGGACTTTTGTTTCTTTGAACCGTCGCTCAAGTTCATTCAATTCGGACTTTGGCACTCGATCCAGTGATGGGACAGCCTGAAGAACTGGTGAGGTCTGAGGCGCATGCGCTTCAATCTCACTGATCTCCCGCTCAAGTTGCTGCCTGAGTTCGCCGATTTGGCGATAGACCAGCACGGATTGATCTCGAAAGTCAAAAGGTATTCGTTCTGTTGACCGTGCGATCGCTATGACAGGGGTGCCAAGAGCATGAACGATTCCTAATTCGTAGTAGGTGTTAGGATTTGGCTCAGATAGATCTACGATCACTAAGTCTGCAATAACCAATCTTCTTATGATTGTTTGCAGTATCGGTCCCGCTGCGAAAGCGTCTTGATCTATTCTCTCGCAAAGATAACCTCGGCTGTGTGCTGCCTCTTGTATTCCGAAGTGGTAGACATCTTCGAACTCGCCTGCAAGAGGAAGGATCGCAAAGCAAACTTTCTTTGCTTTCTCGCTCATAATCAACCAGTCTGGAGGCCATCAGCGGTGAATACCTCCCGTATATCACGCATCTGAGCGTCTATCAATGCTCAGGTTCGGCCAGTAACGCTGGTTCGGCATCACGCGTAGTTTTCAAGGTTGCTTAAAACTCAATACCCTTCTGCGCTCTGATTCCGGCCTGAAACGGATGCTTCACTTCCGTCATCTCGGTCACCAGATCAGCAGCTTCAATCAATTCCTTCGGCGCGTCGCGGCCGGTGACGACGATGTGAATTGACGGTTGGCGTTCGCGGGTGGCGCGAATCTCGGCCAGCACTTCATCCACCGGCAGCATTCCGTAGCTCAAGACGTATACCAGCTCGTCGAAAACCAGCATGTCGTAATCACCGCTGCGAAGCTTTTCACAGCAAAGATTCCACGTCTGTCTCGCCGTCTGGCGGTCCTGTTCGGGGTTCTTGGTGTCCCAGGTGAAGCCGTCACCCATGGTGTGGACTTCAATGCCGAGCTTTTCAGCGGACAAGTGTTCGCCATAGCGGTCGTTGCGCGACTTCATGAATTGAATCATGCAGCAGTTCAACTCCTGACCTGCGGCTCGCATCATCAAGCCCAGCGCGCAGGTGGTCTTACCTTTTCCATTTCCGGTGTGGACCATGAGCAGTCCGCGAGTGTTTTCCTGGTAGTTATCGCGGCGCCATTTGTATTTGCGTTGGATGGGCATGGTCAGTTGTCAGTGGTTAGTTGTCAGTGGTCACTGGTCAGTAGTCCGTGGTGTGGTTAATAGTTAGTTGGAGTTTTCTATTGGCAAAGATGAACGGTTGAAAAAGAAACTCTACTGAGGATAGCGCGTAACCAACTGACAACTGACAACTGACAACTGACAACTGACAACTGACAACTGACTATTTCAGCGAATCTTCGGTCAGATCCTTCGAGCCGTTGGCCCGCTTGATGGCGTCCTGAAGTAGTGGCACCACTTGATGTTCAATCTCGGCGCAGTTGCCCTTCAAAGTGCAGCCGGCAGCGTTACGATGACCGCCGCCGCCGAATTGCTCGGCAATCTTCGCAACGTTGACGTCGCCCTTGGAACGCAAACTGGTGCGATAGACACCGGGCGCAGTTTCTTTGAACAGCGCCGTCGCTTCGACTTCGCCCACCGCGAGGGGATAGTTCACGAACCCGTCGGCGTCTTCTTCGGAAGCCTTGCTTTGCTCCTGCATGGCGATTGTTTGCCACATCCACGCCACCTGGCCGGTCTCGTCGCGTCGGGCAGTTGCCAGTACCTGACCCAGCAACTCGATCTTCGGCCATTGATAACTGCCAAAGATTGCTTCGGCAGTTTTTGCCGGTTTGACACCTGTGCGCACCAACTCAGAAGCAATCTTAAAAGTGCGTTCCGTCGTGTTCGAGTAATGAAATGATCCGGTGTCCGTGAGCAGAGCGGTGTAGACGCATTCGGCGATCTCTTTGGTGACGCGCACGCCGGTGGCCTTGCAGAGGTTGTAAATCATTTCGCCCACAGCGGCCGCGGTCGAGTCGATCCAGTTAATCGTGCCGAACAGTTCCGTGGTCGAGTGGTGATCGATGTTGACGACATACTGCTTGTCCAAATTGACCAGCCCGGGCCGATCGATATCAGAGCACTCGATGACGAAAATGGCATCGTAAGTCCGATCAACGTTGGCAACCACGCGAATGGTGCCGGCGCCGGGCAACTGCTGGTACGCGTGAGGCGCCGGATCACGCATGATCACTTCGACTTCTTTGTTCAGAGCCTGGAGCAGCCAGAAGAGGCCTAAGGACGAGCCGAGGGCATCACCATCCGGGCGTATATGAGAGGTAATCGCAAAGCGATCTTTCTTTTCAATTAGTTCAACTACCTGACTAAGCATTGCGGGGACTTAAGTTTGTTGCTTTCCTATCTAAGAGCACAGCCCTCGGGCCTGTGCTACTTTTTTTCGATCTCGTGCAGCAGCGCATCCACGCGCGCGGCCTTCTCTTCGACAGTGTCGCGGACGAAGTGAAGCGCGGGAGTATGGCGCAAACTGAGCGCAAATCCAAGCTGCTTGCGTACATAAGGCGCTGCGTGACGCAGGGCCAGCAGCGCCTTTTCATGCTCCTGCTCGTCGCCCTCGACCGTGACGTAAACGCTGGCGTCGCGCAGGTCGTCCGCAACGCGGACCTCAGTCACGGTAACCATCGTCAGTCGTGGGTCTTCGAGCTCGTAACCAACAATCTGAGCAATTTCTTCGCGCAGCGTTTCCGCAATGCGCTCCGGGCGATGCATAGCTTCAAAAATCAAAAATCAAAAATCAGAGGTCAGACCTCTGACCTCCAATCTCTGACCGCTTGTTACAGTTCCGTAGCCGCGACCTTCTCGATGATATAGGCCTCGATCTGGTCAGCGACTTTGACGTCGTTAAAGTTCTCCAGGCCGATACCGCATTCAAAGCCTTCCCGCACCTCGGAAACGTCATCCTTGAACCGGCGCAGCGAGGCGATGCCGCCTTCCCAGGCGACCACTCCGTCGCGAATCAGCCGCGCCCGCGCGTTGCGACGGATGAGGCCATCGATCACCATGCAGCCGGCCACGGCTCCGATCCGGGGAACGCGAAAGACTTCGCGCACAGAGGCTTTGCCGAGAATCTTTTCTTTCTCGATCTTCTCGAGCATGCCGATCATCGCGGCCATAATTTCTTCTTCAACCTTGTAGATGATCGAGTGCAGGCGGATGTCGACACTTTCCTGTTTGGCCAAATCGTTGGCCCGCGATTCCGGCCGGACGTTAAAGCCGATTATGACGACGGCTGTGGAAGCCGAGCCGGCCTGCGTCGCTGACGCCAGCAACACGTCGGATTCGGTAATCGCGCCGACGCCGGAGCGAATCACTTTCACTTTCACCCGCTCGCTCGACATCTTTTGCAGCGTCGACTTCAGAACCTCAACTGAGCCCTGGACGTCGGCTTTAATAATGACCAGAAGTTCTTTGACTTCGGTCTCGCCGAGCGCTTCGATACCGCGTTTGGTCGTCTTGAGCAGAGTCCGTTGCCGCTCAGCTGATTGCCGTTGACTGGAAATCTGTTGGGCGCGAGTGACGTCTGCCACCACCTGGAAACTCTCGCCGGCTTGCGGCACGCCTTGTAGTCCGAGTACTTCGACGGGAGTTGCCGGGCCGACTTCGGTCACGGGCTCGCCGCGATCATTAAACATCGCCCGCACCTTGCCGAAGATTTGGCCGACGATGAACGGATCACCAACACGCAGCGTCCCCTGTTGGACCAGAGCGGTAGCTACCGAGCCACGACCGCGATCGAGTTTCGCTTCCAGAACGACGCCGGAAGCCAGACGCGTGGTGCTGGCGCGCAGGTTCAAAATGTCCGAAGTCAGCAGGATGGTCTCGAGCAGGGTGTCGAGGTTTTGTTGTTTCTTGGCTGAGACTTCAACCATTTCCGTCTCGCCACCCCAGGCTACGGGATTCAGCCCCTGCTGGGAAAGCTCCTGCCTGACCCGATCGGGATTAGCATCCGGCTTGTCGATCTTATTGATGGCGACCACAATCGGGACCCCCGCGGCCCGCGAGTGCTCAATTGCTTCAATCGTCTGTGGCATGACGCCGTCGTCAGCGGCGACGACGAGCACCACCACGTCGGTTGCTTTGGCTCCGCGCGCGCGCATCAACGTAAATGCTTCGTGACCGGGCGTGTCGAGGAAGACGACGCGACGCTTTTCGGTTGGATTGTCGTGCGTGGAAACCTCGACGCTGTAGGCGCCAATGTGCTGGGTGATACCGCCCGCCTCGCCGCCGGCGACATTCGTGAATCGAATGGCATCGAGTAACGAAGTCTTTCCGTGGTCGACGTGACCCATGACGGTGACCACGGGAGCGCGCGGTACTTCGACGTCGTCCGCATCAGCGGCGATAAGTTCTTCGAACTCCTGCTCCGCGACCATTTCTTCGAAGGGCACAAAAGTAACCTCGTAACCGAAACGCTTGCCAAGGTCTGCGGCGATTTCGTCGTTTAGCGCCTGGTTGATGGTCGCGAACACACCTCGCTGGAGCAGCAGTCCCACGACTTCTTTCGGTTTGATCCCGAGCTTCTCAGCGAACTCTTTGACGGTCGAGCCTTCGACCAGTCGAACCGGTTTCAGATCAGACGCGGTCGAGACTTGCAGTCTGCCGGCGATACGATCTTCCAGGCTGAGCACATCCGGCGGCGCAATGAAGTCGCGATCGAACCTCGCTCCCTTGCCGTCGGGCCCTCGCTTACCACCACGCGTCGAGCCGCGACGCGATCGGCGCCGTCCGGCGTCTGGCGGTGGAATGTATGTCGTTTGCGGAGTGGCGGTTTCGCCGGGAGTCCCGGTGTATTCCGTGCGACCGCGCGTCGTGCGTTCACGTGGTCGTTCACGGGTGGCGGGCGGTGTGGTCGGCGGCGGCGCCGGGGCGCGTTCGCCCGGACGAATTCCGGCATTCAAGGCAGCAGCGGTGGGACGCAGCACTCTCACCTGGCGTGCCGGCGGCGGCGCAACTACCTTGCGCTCCGGTTCAGGCGCTGCTTCGGCGACGACTGGCGGCGGCGGTGCCGGCGACTCAACCGGAGGTGCTTCAGCTTCCGGAACCGGCTGTGGCGGGCGCACTGCCGGGGCTAACCGGCGAACAACCTGAGCAGGTGGCTGTGGCGCAGCAATCGGTTCCTCAACTGGAGGAGGCTCAGGCTCGACATGCTCGATTACCGGCGCGGCAACTTCAGGCAGCTCTTCGACCGGCGGCTCTTCGGCAACGGGGCGCGCCGCCTTCTTGACGATTCGAACCGTGCGTTTGACGGCCGTGTCTTTCTTGGGAAAGTATTTGTCGCGAATTTTTTCCGCGAGTTCTTTCGAAATCGAGTTCGAGGGGACACTGACATCAACGCCTTCACGCCGGACTTCTTCAATCAGGCGCTTGGTATCGATTTTCAGATCTTTAGCTAAATCGTAAATGCGAACTTTCGAGGTTACTGCTGACATGCGCTCCTTGCTGCTGGCGAAACGTGTTGCCTCGGAACACCTTTCGCACGCAGGCTCAAAGAGCGCTGCTACGGCAGGCGCCGGAGGCGGGGCGTACGCCTGGGGGCGCGTACGCGACTAATATTTGGCCGCTTCAGAAGCATTTCATCGCTTCTCGTCCTCGGTGCTTTCGTCCGTCGCGGCCACATCGTCGGGTGACGGAGCGAAAATTTGTTCATCAGGCGAAGCTGCTTCCACTGCTTCACCAACTTCAACGGGGTCAACTGCCAGGGAACTGTCGGGGGCATCGGTCACAACGTCCGGCCGCAGATCGCGCCCGGCTTCCTGCAAAACCAACTCGTCGACGCTCATCGGATCGGCTTCGGAGAGAGCCACCGGATCGGCTGAATCTTCGGCCCGAATTGTTTGTTCGGCAGAGAAGGGAACGCCTTGTTCAACCGCTTCATCGTAACCGGCGGCGGTCATGTCGTCGTTCGGCGCGACCTCAGTGGCCGGAGCGTTCTCGTCCAACTCAGCCGAAGCGGCGTGTTGTTCGATTTCAGACTCGCCTTCGGCGTGACCCTCAGCTGTTTCGGCCGACGCCGGTTGCCGGCTTCGTTCGCGGACCTGGATGACTGATTGAGCGGCAGCCAGGATTTTTTCGGCTTCGTCCAGACTGACGTCCAAAAACTCAACCAGATCGTCAACTGTAGTGGCGGCCAGTCCGTCAATGTCGTTGACGTTGTGCTCGGCGAGCGCTTCAGCCTGTTGCGAAGTCACGCCTTCGATTGCCGAGAGGGGCACGGGCGCTCCGGAAGCGATCATTGCACCCATCGCTTCGGCGACTTCCTTCTTCAATTCCTCTTCACTGCGGATATCAATGTTCCAACCGACCAGCTTGGTGGCCAGCCGGACGTTCTGTCCGCGCTTGCCGATTGCCAGGCTGAGTTGGTCTTCATTGACGATGACTTCCATCTGGCGATTCTCAATGTCGGTGATGCGCACCTGATTGACCTTGGCCGGCGACAATGAATTTGCCGCAAACACTGAAGGCTCTTCAGACCATTCGATAATGTCGATTTTCTCGCCGCGCAACTCGCGAATGATTGCCTGGACGCGAGATCCCTTCATGCCGACGCAGGCTCCTACCGGATCCACATCGCGTTCGTTCGAAACGACCGCAATCTTGGCGCGTTCACCTGGTTCGCGGACACAGGATTTAATCACAACGGTGCCGTCATAAATCTCAGGCACTTCCATTTCAAAGAGGCGCTCGAGCAGTTCCGGCGAAGTGCGCGAAACCTCGATCTGCGGTCCTTTTGATTCTTTCGAAACGTTGGTGATCACGACGCGAATGCGCTCGCCCTGGTTCCATTGTTCGCCGCGTGACTGCTGCGAACGCGGCAGAATGGCCTCGAGATTTCCGAGATCGACAATCATGTTGCCGCGTTCAAAGCGCTTGACGAAACCATTGACCAGCTCGCCGACACGGTCAATGTACTGCTCATAGACGTTCGAGCGAACCGCGTCGCGCACTTTCTGAAACAGGATTTGTTTGGCCGTTTGCGCCGCGATGCGGCCCAATTCCTCCATCGGCATTGGCAGCAGGAGGGCGTCGCCGACTTCAACTTCGTCGCCGCCGAGTTCGCGCGCTTCATCGATCGAAAGCTCAGTCGACGGGTCGGCCACCTCGTCCACGACGACCTTTGACGCCGCCAGCTCCAGTCCGGTTTCCGGACTCCAATCGACCTGAATGTCCTCGCCACCCTTGAACTGTTTCTTGGCAGCGGCCCGCACCGCTTCCTTGATCGCCTCAATCACTAAATCGCGATCAATGCCTTGCTCCTGGCAAAGGGCTTCTATGTTCTGCGCAATGCTCGTACTCATTTAGTTAGTTTTAGCCTTGACGGCTACGGTTTCTGATTAAGTCTCGATCCACATCTTTGCGTTCACGCGCGCGATGAAACTCGGTTTCGACATCAACTTCCAAATTCGCCTTGACGATTGTCTGAAAGGGAAGTCTAACGCGGCCGCCCGTGCGATCTTCCAAAATAACCTGATCGTCCTCAATCCCGACGATCCGCCCGCGAAAGTTTCGCTGGTTGTTTACCGCGATGCGGGTCTTAACCCTCGCCTGACTCCCGGCGAACCGTTCATAGTCGGGCAGTTTGTAAAGTCCACGCTCCAGCCCCGGTGACGAAACTTCCAAAGTGTAAGCCGAGTGAATGAAATCCTCGACGTCCAGAACCGTGCTGATCTGGGTGCTCACTTCGGAACAATCTTTGTGAGTTACACCGTTCGGCCTATCAATGAACACGCGAACTACGGGATGGCCTTCCGGGCCCGCGACTTCCGTATGGACCAGTTCGACGCCGTGATCGATTGCGGCCTGCTCGGCAATGTGACAGATACGCTCTACAACCGAACCTGAGTCCATGATGTGGCCGGAGACTTTGGTCTGTGTTCAACCTTTGCTAAACGCCCCACAGACTGAAGTCTGTGCCACCTTTTGCCCAAAAGAAAAAGTGGGCCAAAACCCACCGGATAACGCATCCGACGATCCGAGCAAGCTGCAAATTATACGATCCCGATCCAGTGGAAGCAAGCGAGGGTGGCCTTTGGGTAGTCGTGCAGTTCGGCGATGTGGCACGGGCGTCCCGTCCCTGGAGCACGCGCAAGATGCGTCTGCTACTTTAGGGCCGCCGCCCGGCTGAGTATTCCTCCAGAAGCTTCTGGGCCCGCGGCCCCGGACTAATCACCGCCAACTTCCTGGTCCAGTCATAGCCGCTGAACACACCGATAATCTCACCCTTTTGGTTATAGACGGGACTGCCGGAAAAGCCGTCGCGAGCAGTAATCTTACCTGACCAATAATCAAGTCCATTCATCGAGTATGGTCCGGAAAAGGTTCCCTGGCTGATGACGCGGTCGCCGTGTGGCCGGGCAATCAAAAGAATCGTTTCGTCCTGGCTCAGGTTGGATTGAAAAGCCGGAGAGGAGGTTCGCTTCGAAAGACCACAGACCTCAAGCAAAGCCAAATCTGCGGCCTCGTCCACTTTTACAACCTTCGCCTGACAGCCGTTGGTGTAGACCTTAGCCTGCAGTTCATCATGACGGCTGAATCCGAGCGCCATTTTTTTTGACTCGCCGATGTTGGCCGAGACCACATGATAAGCCGTCATTACCAGGTGATCGCCCACCACAAATCCGGTGGCATAGCCATTGGGACCTAAATTCATAAACGACATCATACGTTGCAATGCGTTTGAATTCTTTTTGGTAATTTCCAACTCCAGCGAAATCGTGTTTCGCTCGCGTTGCTTGACCAGTTCCGACGAATTCTTTCCGAAGCACGGGGTCACAGACAGAACGACGGCGTGCGCGAGAAGCAGCGCCACGCAAAGTCGGGTCTTCATAAGAACCTCCTCTGTAAAACGAAGGACGGATAGGTTGCCCGCTATGAGCGGGCGTGACAAGCGACGGCGGCGAGCAGTCCGCCTCAGGATGGCGTTGCTTCTATCACAGAACTTTGAGGTTTGGAAGGGATTTCGGTGGGTCTAAAGAAAAACGTGAACCCGGCTGGCGGTTTTCGAGACTTCGTGACAACCGGGCTTCAAACTGATTTGTCGTATCGAACCTGATCTGAGGTCGAGGGCAGGCTGGGCATTGCCCACACCGGCGAGCCTTTATCCAGCGCCAGGTCGGGCATGCCGGCAAACGATCTTTGCCGCGACGCGACGTACTGCTTAATCGCCACGAGCAGGATTAAGACCGAAAATGCTATCCACAAGCCGGCCCAGAAGATAGCCGGAACGCCAGTCGTGTTGGCCATATTCACCGCATCGGTGGGGACGGTGGCCGCGAAAGGTGATGAGAGGAAGAAAACGGTCTTCAGATCAAGCAACGCGTTCAAAACGCACTGCACTGCCAAAAGGCTAACGACAAAAGTAGCGACCCGCGCCGACGCAAAGCGCGCCACGGCAAAAAGGCCCGCCGCCAGAAGCACGCCGGCAAATAAGGTGAAGGGAAGTCCGCTCAGCGAAAGCCAGGCGCCCGCAAACAATGGTTTCACTACTCCGAAGATAATTGTCAGAGCCAGCACTATCCCGGCTGAGCCAAGGAGCACAAGGCGTGCAGCCACCGCGCGTCGAATCAAAACCAGCAGCAGCGCCCCGAAGGTCATCGCGCCGATGTATCCGGCGCTCGAAACAAACATCTGCGAAAACCAGCCGCCCTGAGTCGTGTAGGTTTCGCCGCTTCCGTTCATCGCCACGCTCAAACTTTGAACTGAATTGCCGGTTAATAGAGCGGCAATCGCGTGTCCGCCCTCGTGTATGAAGGTAACGAATATACGAAATGGATAACTGAGGATTTCAGCGTAGGGAATGAACCAGATAGCAATCGAGATGACGGCGGCGAGTAACAAGGTCATCGCCTGCGGTCGCGCGTCATTCGCCAGTTTGTATTTCATCGGCTAGTCCTCCGCCCACTTTTTTGATACCCCAGGGCACCCTGACGGTCGGGTTTCTACGAGCGTTCCTTACCAAGTTCGCTCCGCGTTCACCTTCAAGAACGTTGATTCGACTCAGCTTGTTCCCTGAGGATTAAGGTCGCGCCGGTAGTCGCCCGATTTACCGCCGGTTTTCCACTCCAGGCGCACGTCCGTGATAGTCATCGACTTGTCGATGGCTTTGCACATGTCATAGATGGTCAGCGCGGCGACGGAAACCGCGGTCAGGGCCTCCATCTCGACGCCGGTTTGCGCGCGTGTTGCGACTTCCGCCTCCAGGTAGATTGAGTCTTCAAGCACTTCCGCGCGCACGTCCACGTGGGTCAATGGCAGCGGGTGACACAGCGGAATGAGATCCGCGGTCTGTTTGGCTGCCATCACGCCGGCGAGTCGCGCTGTTTCAAGTGGATCGCCTTTGGGAGTCTGATGTTGGCGAATAGCTTCGATGGTGGCTGGAGAGGCCAGGACGCGCGCGGAGGCCAGGGCCCGGCGCGCGGTGACTGATTTGTCGCTGGTATCGACCATCTTGGCGCGGCCTTGCTCATCGATGTGGGTTAGTTGGCTCATTTTCCGAATTTAACCGCAGAGGTCGGAGAGGTTTCCGCAGAGGTTGCAGAGGAGACTGAGTCATCATGGCGATTCACGACCCGTCGTATGCCATCACGCAGATGGAGAACGTGGAAGTTCAATATTAATCCAAGTCGCAGGTCCGCTAACTTCAGATAAGTTAGAACCTGAGCAAGATGAACATCATTGATTGCCTCGACTGCCTTGATTTCCAGAGTCAGTCGGCTCTCGACCATAAGATCCACACGATACCCGCAATCCAGCTTGACGTCACAATAAATCAGCGGCATCGGCTTTTCCTTCTCAGCGAACAGTCCGGCCGAGAGCAACTCAAAGCACAGACACTCTTGGTACGCGGACTCGAGCAGGCCAGGACCGAGGGCGGAGTGCACCTTCATCGCACAGCCAATCACGGTTTGGGTAAGTTCGTAGTCGGTCACCTCAGCGCCCTCTGCGAAAACCTCTGCTTTTCCTCTGCGGTTAAGTTGTCACTCTATTCAGAATCGCATGGACTATCAACGTATTTCCGCCAAGGAGGATTTCGTCCGAAACCAGCTCCGTGGTCCAGCGCTCTGATCGCTTCTGTTTAGGCGTTAGTCTAGAAATCGATCGAATGACTAAGACGAGCGGCCAATAGAGCCACGCCTTACCTTTTGGCTTGTCGCGGAACATCTTCACGATCTCGAAGCCATTTTTTTCCAGAACGTAACGCAACTCGGAATAACCAATCGGATTGACGTGCGCCGCAATCTCGACTCGATCGTCATATTCGGCACGCAGGCGTTCGATCGCGGGGCGGCTGATCGGTTTGAAGTGTGAGGTGTAACCATAAAGCAACCACTTCAAACGCTCCTCAATGTTCAGGATGTTAGGGACACTGACAATCAAATGGCCGCCCGGTTTCAGCACGCGCGCGAATTCGCGCATCGCTTGTTGCGGATTCTCAATATGCTCCAGACCTTCCAGACAAGTGACATATTCAAAAGACTGATCATCGAATGGCAGTTCAGCATCGAGATTCCCACGGTGAACATCCACGCCATCCAGGCGGAAGATTTCGGGATAGAGATCGCAACAACGAACATCAAATCCGGCTTCAATCAGACGAGCCGCGAGCGCGCCTTCACCTGCCGGAACATCCAGCAACGGACCGCGGGGTTGACTCGCCAGCAACCCGACAACTGTGTCATGAATCGCTTCGTGCGCCAGAGGAACGGGTGACGTTGGTTTGCTGTTGGGCTCTTCGATGGTGGTGGCGCTATGCATGAAGCTAGTTTGGCAATAATACTACGCGTACCGTCGAACCCGCGGCGATTGATCGCAGACCCGCCGGCACATTAATCAGCGCCGTCGCGCGCGCAAACGAAACAAAATCGGAAGACCCGCCCCACTTCAAGGGCTCAGCCAAGAGCATTCCTTTTTCATCTGTCCCCAGAGTCGCGGGTAGATAACTTTCGCGATCGATTGAGCCTTTGAGATTGCGCGCCAGCACGGCATGCTCAACCGGCAACGTCGTCTCCCTGGCTCCCTGCATCGCCCGCAACGCGGTCCGGACGAACAGGTTGAAGGTTACCGAGACCGAAACCGGATTGCCGGGCAGGCCAAACACGAGCGTGCTGCCCAAGCGTGCGAAGACCGTCGGCTTGCCGGGGCGCAGGGCAACGCGTTCGAAGAAAATTTCAGCGCCAAGCTCCTTCAATACCGCTTTGGTGAAATCGTAGACGCCCATTGAGACGCCGCCCGAAGTAATCAAAACGTCCGTATGCTCTGCGGCGCGCGAGATTTGGCGCTTTAATTCTTCAGTGTCATCGCCCGCGAGCGGCAGGCGTTCGACGACGGCGTTGGTCAATTCAGCATAAGCAGCGATCGTATAGTTATTTGAATCGCGAATCTGATCCTGTCCAGGTTTCTGATCGACGTCGACCAACTCACTGCCGGTAGCCATCACCGCGACCTTTGGGCGCGCTCCTGCTTTCACTTTTGCATAGCCGAATGACGCCAGAGTGGCAATCATGGCCGCGTTGATTTCTTCGCCCGCGCGCAAAACGGTTTCGCCTGATTTAATTTCGCTGGCTCGGTTTACTATTGATCGACCCGCTTCGACAGGTTCGAGAATCTCAACTTGCGAGTCGTTCTCACGGGTCAGCTCAACTTGCTGGACTGCGTCAGCCCCGGCGGGTACCGGCGCGCCGGTCATGATTCGGACAGCCTCGCCGGCCTTCATTTCATGATGCCAGCCGGCGCCCGCCGCGGATTCACCGACGATTTGGAGGTGCGCCGGCACGTGGGCCACGTCAGTTGCGCGAACTGCGTAGCCATCCATCTGGGCGCGGTCAAACGGAGGCAGGTCAGTATCGGCGACAATGTCTTCCGCCAGGATTCGTCGGTGTGACAGGTCGATGGCGATCTCTTCAGCAGGCAGTTGCGCCGTTTGGGCCAAAACGATTTGAATTGCCTCAGAGATTGAAATCATGCTGACTAAATTAATCGATGATTGAGCATAAAAGAAGGGGCTGAAGCGCAATGAGCACTTCAGCCCCTTCCTTACTCAAAAATGGCGGAGCCGACGGGACTCGAACCCGCGACCTCCGACGTGACAGGCCGGCGTTCTAACCAACTGAACTACGACTCCGCATTTTCAGATCTCAAAAATTTGAGATCTGAAATTTGATCTCACAATGGTGGGCGCGGAGGGACTCGAACCCCCAACCTCTTCCTTGTAAGGGAAGCCGTCTACCATTGACATACGTGCCCTTTTCAAAAATCAATTCGGAACTACTGCGTCACGGCGAAGTGTGATCCTAAGGAAAGCGTCCGAGGGTGTCAAGAAGCCGGCGCCACCGCGCTTTGGTTTGCAGCAAGTTCCGACTATATTTATTGCACCCGGACCCGGCAAAAACGCACCATGCGCGCGAGCACAATGAGATTTGCCCTGTCGATTTCTTTCTTCGCGATGGCCCTGTTCGCGACGCTGATGTTGTCCCTCAGCGCGGCAAAATCTCAATCGCCGCAAACCAATCAGCGACAACGCCCGCGCACAGTCGGCGCCAATCAGAATAAAAATACGGCTCCGCCTGCCCAGCAGAATGCCAATGCAAGCGAAGAAGTTGATGAAGGAGACGTCGTTCGCGTCGAAACGCAACTGGTTACCGTGCCGGCGGTAGTGACCGACAAAAACGGCCACCCGCTGCCCGCGCTGAAAATGGAAAATTTTTCAGTGATCGAGGACGGGAAGGCGCAAACGCTGACCAACTTTGCGACGACCGAAGCGTCTTTCGAGATCGCCCTGTTACTCGACACGTCGGGTTCGACGCGTCAGGAACTGGGATTGATTCGCGACGCCGCCAATGAATTTCTGAGCGCTCTCCGGCCCGGCGATCGGGTGGCAATTGTGGGTTTCAATAATGCAACCGGCGCCAATGGATCGCTGGCTACGGTCGATGTGCTTTCGTCTTTGACCGATAAACGAGTCGTGCTGCGGAATGCGATTGCGACGCTGGGGACCAGCAACGGCACGCCTTTCTACGACGCTCTGTCTCGCGTGGCCGATGAAGTGTTTCGTAATCCGCCTACGGATGAATTTCGCGGACGGCGGGCCGTGGTGGCTCTGACTGATGGAGTCGACTCGAGCAGTAATTCGGATTTTGCCGAGGCCCGTGGCAAACTCGCGCGCACGGGCGTGGCTACTTACTTTATTCAGGTCAGCACTGAGGACTATGTCGAGGATCGCCTGCTGAAAGACTGTCAGGACGATGGGCGACTGGCCCTATCGGCGAAACAATTAGAGCGATTTCGCCGGCTGTTTGTGCCTTCGGCGCAGAAGGAAGACTACCAGGATTTTTGCCGGCTCGGGCAGTTTGAGCGAATGGACATCAGTCGGCGGCTATACGATCTCGCTCGACAGGAAATGAACGAGCTGGCGCGGGTGTCCGGGGGGAGAAATTTTGCCGCGGCGACCTTACAGGAGGCGCGCGGCGCGTTCGCGCAAGTCGCCAACGAGATCGGCACTCAATACAGTCTGGGTTACTATCCATCCAACAAGGCGCGCGACGGGCGTTATCGGCAAATCAAAGTTGAGGTGCGCGGCGTCACCGGCGCCAGCGTGCGGGCGCGTGATGGGTATTTTGCGCCGAAACAGTAGAACGAAAGTTTTTGAAGCGTCACTATAGGACTTATATGACCTATAGGACCTGTAGGTCATATGGAGACACCTTTCAATCGTATCACTTTAATCGTCCTCGATGGCGCCGGCATTGGCGCCATGCCCGACGCGCCTGCATGGGGCGATGCCGGCTCGGACACATTCGGTCACATTTGCGAATCGCGGCAGTTGAATTTGCCGAATCTGCAGGGGTTGGGCCTGGGCAACATTCGTCCGCTGGCCGGCGTGCCCGCGATCGCCGATCCGCGTGGCGGTTTCGGCAAGTGCGCGCTGAAATCAAACGGCAAAGACACAACCACCGGCCACTGGGAAATGGCCGGCATAATTCTGGAACGCGCCTTTCCCACTTATCCGAAGGGCTTTCCGCAACAGGTAATAGATCAATTCATCGACAAGACCAGCGTGCCCGGAATTCTTGGGAACATTCCGGCCAGCGGAACTGAAATCATCAAGGACCTGGGCGACGAGCACGTCCGTACTGGCAAGCCGATTGTCTACACCTCTGCGGATTCAGTCTTTCAGATCGCCGCGCATGAAGAAGTCATTCATCTCGATCGTCTCTATGAAATCTGTGAGATTGCCCGCGGCATGCTGCGCGGCGAGCATGAGGTTGGACGGGTAATCGCGCGCCCATTTCTGGGTCAGCCCGGCGCGTTCTATCGCACTGAGAATCGTCACGACTATGCGGTGCCGCCGCCGCGTGAAAATCTCCTCCCGCTCCTGAGCGACAACGGTTTGGACGTAGTCTCAATTGGAAAGATCGCTTCGATTTACGATTCCGAGGGCGTGACCCAGGATCTGACCGCCAAAAACAACGAGCAGTCGATCAACCAAACCATCAAGGCGTTGAATGACAACACGCGTGGCCTGATCTTTTCAAATTTGGTTGATTTCGACATGCTCTACGGACATCGCCGCGATACCGAAGGCTACGCCCGCGCGCTTGAGCATTTCGATGCGCGCTGGCCTGAAATCGAAAACGCCATGAACGAAGGCGATTTATTAATGATTACTGCCGACCACGGAAATGATCCGACCTATCCGGGCACGGACCATACTCGGGAATATGCGCCACTGATTGTTTATGGTAAGCAGGCCAGGCCCGCCGTCAACCTCGGGACGCGCGAATCGTTGGCGGATATTGGACGGACGATTGCTGAAAACTTCCGGCTAAATCTTGCCGCTGGTGACAGCTTTCTCAGCGAATTACTCATCGCCTAAGAACTAAGCACGATCGTGAAGTTATCCCTCAAACTCCGATGCGCGTTGTCCGCTCTCATAATCGCCGCCTCCGGGCATATCGCGGAGCGAGAGGCCCAGACGCGGCGTCCGCCTCCGGATGTCACTCACGCTGTTAACGCGATGAAGTTTTCCCCGGACGGCCGCTTGTTGGCGATTGCCCGCGGTCGTCGCGACGATAACCGAGTGGAGCTTTGGGACACTGAGACAGGCGTCCTGCAAAGAACCATCAGTGGCTTCGACGGACCAGTATCGTCTGTCTCCTTCTCACCCGATGGACGCACCTTGCTGACCGGCAGTAGCGGCGTTCATCGAGACAAGATTGCTGAAAAGAAACCCGCCATCCGGATCGGTAGGCGCTTTGCCGAATTGAAATGGTGGGATTCGCAAACTGGCGAATTCAAGCAGCGCTTTGAAATTTCTGGCGAAGAATTGCTTGACGTAGCAGCCACTTATTCGCCTGACGGCAAATTCCTGATAGTCACCGCCACCGACCTGATATTTCAAATGAGTCTCCGGTCAACAGTAAAGTTGCTTGACGCAAAAACGGGAGCAACCATTTTCAAGCTGAATGACAGTACGAATAGCAACGCGACCTCAAAATTCACAGGATCCATGCTGGCCGATGCCGCCTCGATGCTGGTTGAGGCCCCGATGCGGGTCGCGACTTTTTCGCCGGATGGAAAAGTTGTGGCAGCGTGGAATGAACGCGAAATCAGGCTGTGGGCCAGCGGCTCCGGCGAAGTGCTACTCAAGCTCAACAAAATCAAAGGACAAATCAAAGGCATCTCATTCTCTCCTGACGGTAGTTCGCTCGCAGCGACGATCACCAGATGGTGGAGCGACCATGATCAAATTAGTTTTCAGAGTGAAATCAGAATTTGGGAAGTCGCCACCGGCACCGAGAAAAAGGTCATTCCACTGTTTACCGAGGTTGTAAATGGCCCCACCTTCCTGCCCAACGGTCGTCAGTTACTGGTGGCCGGTGTCCACGGAAAGAGCGATCTCGCTTATCCGAGTATGGAGTTGGTCGATCTTCAGCGCGGGAGTTCCGGCTCGATTGCATCTCGCGACGAAGGACTTCTCAGTAAGATCGAGACCTCTCCTGCCGGCGAACTGATGGCCTTTCAGACTGGAGTCTCCACGGTAAGTTTGTTTGATACTCGGGGTTGGAAAGTTCGATACACATTCGAAGCAAACGCGGAGTCATCGAGCTCAAGCCGTTCGTTCAACCGGCACATGGTATCCGTGAAAAGCGCACCCGCCGTAGCGTTTTTATCTGATGACAACACCGTCGTCGGTGAACTGGAATCCGGCGGTATCCGGGTGTGGGATGCGAGAACCGGCGAAGTGAAGAAGGCATTTGCCGAGGCCGCCGAGACTGGTTCAATTGCCGAAATTTCCGCCAACGGAAGTGTGCTGGTCGAAATCAGCGGGGACGAAATCGTGCGCGTCTGGAATGTTGGGACCGGCGTGCATGTCGAACTTCCTTCTACCAACGGCCCGGCCGTCGCTGTGGCCGTCTCTGGTAACGGGCAAGTTCTGGCAGTCGCTCATGCAAACCAAATCCGCCTCTTCAATCTTAACGATCCAAAACTGCAACCGACAGGCGCGCCGATCCAGGGAAACGTCGTTTGCGTAACTCTCTCTTTTGATGGAAAGCTTTTAGCTGGAGCCACGGCCCAAGGAGATGTTCAGATCTGGAGCAGGGAAGATGGTAGCCTGCGGAAACATTTTCCGGCCGGTTTCGATGTTTCCACAATTCGGTTTGCCCCGCACGGCGACGTACTGGCAATTGGCGGTAAAGATGGGCGCCTAAGTCTCTGGAATCTTCAGAGTGGAGCAATGCTTTTTGAATCAAAGAAGCATAGCGCGATGGTCAACGCGATCGCTTTCTCGACGGATGGAAAGCTGATGGCCACCGGCAGTGATGATCGCACAGCGATTATCTGGGAGGTTGGATCTGGCAAAGTTCGCCGCACACTGAAGGGGCATGATTTCACGGCCACCTCGCTCGCGTTTTCGCCCGGCGGCGATCTGCTTGTCGTCGGCAGCGGAAATGCTTCAGTGGTTTTGTGGGACGTCGGGACCGGCAAACTCAATCGCGTGATGCGCTGAGACGACGGCGCACCTCAGCTCCGGCCGGCAGTTTTGTGACAGTTGACGTAATCTCTGCGAACATTTCGTCCCGATCGAGGCCCGCAAGAATCTTGAATGTTGCCATGAACCTGGTTCCCAACTTCGATCCATCTCTCCCGCGGAAGCTTGCCGCAGCACTCACAGCGTTCTTCGCAGTCACCGCGACTCTTTACTCGCAGGTCCGCCGGCCCGGGCAGATCACCACTCTGACTGACGTGGTGAATGCCATGCAGTTTTCTCCTGACGGTCGTTTGCTCGCGATTGCCCGGGGCTCACGTGGTGACTATCGCGTCGATCTCTGGGATACGGAATCGGGGAATTTGGTGAGAACGATTAAAGGGTTTGACGGAACGGTCTGGTCGGTTTCTTTTGCTCCTGACGGTAAGACATTGGTGACCGGCAGCGGCGGTGTGCATCCGGACAAAATCGCGGCGAAGCCGTCAGCGCGCAACGGACGAGGTTTTGCGGAGCTGAAATGGTGGGATCCGCTGACCGGCGATTTGAAGCACAGGCTGGAGTTGGCCGACGAGGATCTGGTTAGTATCGCGGCCGTGTATTCCCCGGACGGACAGTTTCTGTCTCTGGTTGCGAATCGCGTGTCCAGAGCCATGGGGTTCTTTGACATCCGCGGATTTGGAGCCGAGCCCATGAGTCGATCAATTCCGTCGCTAATGTTCGAATCTGATCTGAAAATACTGAATGCCCTCACGGGAGCGTTACAAGCAAAACTCAAGGACGGATTCGCGTCCTCCCAATTTCCATGGTTCAGTGGTATGCCACGCTTGGATATCCTTTCGATGTTTCCTCGCCAGCCGCTTCGCCCCCTGATCTTCTCGCCCGATGGCCGACTCGTTGCCGGTTGGAACCCTGGTGAGATTCGGGTGTGGCAAAGCAGCACTGGAGCAGAAGCGCTCAAAATAAAAAAGTTCAAGGGACGCGTGAACGCGATCGCTTTTTCTCCCGATGGCCAGTTGCTGGCAGCCGCCATCGTGCAGTTTTCAATCAAAAATAATCAGCGGGAGAGCAAGAGTGAGCTTCATATCTGGGACGTCGCCACCGGCGCGCCACGACAAGTATTGCCGCTGGCGACACCAGTGATTTCGAGCCTGCTCTTTGCGAACAGCGGTCAACAGCTTTTCGTCGGTGGCTTGCAGAACGAAGACAATCAATCACATGGATGCATGGAACTGGTTGATCTGCAGGCAGGCAGTCGCGGCAAGTTGATCGCGAGGAGTGAAGGCGCCATGAGCTCGATTGCGGTCTCGCCGGATGGCGCAATCATGGCATTTCAAACCGATGCTTCCACGGTCAAGTTACTCGAAACGCGGAGCTGGAGGACCAAACATACGATTGGTGGTGATGATCCGGCGAGCTCGAGCGGGACGTTGCGCCGGTTCCTAGTGACAGTCAAGAGCGTCACGGCCGTGGCCTTTTCGCCAGATGGCAGGAATGTGGTCGGCGAAATCGAAAATGAAGGCATCCGGCTGTGGGACCCGCGCACCGGCGAAGCGAAGAAGACTCTGACCGGGGAAGGCGAGATGGGATCGGCCGCCGAGATTTCCCAGAGTGGAGCCACTGCCGCGGAAATTACGGCCGACGAAACGGTGCGCTTGTGGAGTATCGGCAGCGGCGAACATCGCGTCGTTCCTCTCGGCGACCGCAAAGCCCGGGCGATTGGCCTATCGGGTAACGGCGAGATTCTGGCGATCGATTGTGGCGATGAAATAGTTCTTGTAAATGCCGGCGATCTAAAAACACGACGCACGCTTACTGGCTTCAAGGATAAGGTCACGCATCTGGCGCTGTCGGTTGACGGCGGGCTTTTGGCCGTGAGCACCGCCGATGGCGCAGTTAATGTTTGGAACGGCAGTGACGGATCTCCCCAACAGGTCAGTGCCGCCGGTCGTGAAGTATCAGCTCTCCGGTTTGAACCGCAAAATCGGATGCTGGCAGTAGCCTGGATCGACGGAACCGTACTCTTGTGGGATCTGGAGAACAAGGCACTCAGTTTCGAAAGCAAGAAACATCAGGGCCCAGTCAACACGATCGCCTTTTCGCAGGATGGCCGACTGATGGCCACCGGGGGCGATGATCGGATAGCAATTATTTGGGAGGTCGCGTTGGGAAAGGCTCGCAGAAATCTGAAAGGTCATGACCTGGCCATCACCTCATTAGCCTTTTCACCTGACGGTCATACGTTAGCGGTCGGCAGCGGCAATGCCTCAGTTGTTTTGTGGGATGTGGCCCGCGGAAAACTGGATCGGGTGTTGAAATAAGCTTTGTTCAGATGAGCCAGTGGGGTTGAGCCAGTTAAGCGCAAATCGATTTGCGTTTCTGGCGTCTGCGGCGTAACTTGGCGGGCAAAATCCGAATCCCTGGGGCGAAAAATCACTCATGAGCAAACGACGCATGACCCTCGCATTAATGACTCTCGCTATTTTCCTTGGTCTTGGCCGGTATGAAGTAGACGCGCAAACAACCCTGATGAATGTCCCGTCGACCGACGTTGTGTCGAGCAAAAAGGTGTACGTTGAGATGGACTTTCTCACCAACTACGCCTGGCAAAGGGAAGGATCGTTTCAGAACTACATTCCGCGCACGGTGATCGGCTTGCCGAAGAATTTTGAAGCCGGAGTCAATGTCTCGTTCACCCACGTCACCGGCGAAGACTCACCGGTCGAAGTCCAGCCCAACGTTAAGTGGCAGTTTTACAGCAATGAAAATAAGGGCACGGCCGCGGCTGTCGGATGCGTGCTCTACACACCGATTACCAATCGTGCCGGTACGGATACTTTGGGCCAGTGTTACGCCGTCGGCAGCAAGCAGTTTAGCGGCAGGTTTGGACCGCGCTTTACCGGAGGCGGATATGTGTTGATGGGCGCCCCCAGTGAGCGTTCGAAAGGTGGCGCCATCGCCGGGTACGAACAGCCTTTGACGAAAAGGCTGTATTTCATCGCTGACTGGTTCAGTGGCGACAACCGCTTCGGATATGTGAGCTCAGGCCTCTCGTTCACCACAACCAAAGACAGTTCGTTGACAGCCGGCTATGCGTTTGCGAATCGGGGACGCGGGAAGAATTCGCTGTTCGTCTATTACGGCAAACAGTTTTAATGTGGCGGAGCTTTACTTCGGGATACATATTTAGCTCACCCAGGCCTCAGAACCTGATCAGGCAGCCACTCCATTCTAGACGTGATCATTCACCAAGCTGCGGAGCAGCGGTCAGAGTTAAGCCCAAGGCGAGGCTTTGCGAGCCTTGGGTGAGGTTGGTTTAATTATCAGAGCCGCGAAGCGGCGGCAGAGAGTTAGCAAAACAGGTCCGCTTGATCGCCAGCTGTCGCCCCTTCGGGGCTCGATCAATCTGGATGGATTGACCCAAGGCTCGCAAAGCCTCTCCTTGGGCTTAACTCTGACCGCTGCTCCGCAGCTTGTTAAAAATTCACGTCTAATATCGAGAGTGGCTGCGATCAGATCAGCGCCACTTTACTTCGGCGCCGGCAGCACCGGGAGTTTGGTGGCAAAGGGAAGCCGCTTTATCTCATCCACGCACCTGGCATCCAGGCGCTTTGCATTGCCCGTCTCAATAAATTCGCGCGCCAGATTTTCCTGGCATTCATAACTCTCATGAGTTGCATTGTGCATGATTATCTGGCGGCCATTCGGCAGCCAGCGAAGTAGCGGCGTCGCCAGTTCAGGCGGCGTTACCGGATCCAACTCGCCCGAAAGCATCAGCACCGGCACATCGGATTTGATCGGCTGGCGAAACTGCGCCGGCATGGCTCCGCGCGGCCACTGCTCACAGGCTTTCAGGTAAGCGCGCGCGCGGGAACCGCCATAAAATGTTCCACCCATCATCGATTCGATCTGTGATTCGTTTATGAATGGCGTGTCTTCCGCGCAAAGTACCGACAAGTGCATGCCGCGTGCGAGGCTCCGGTCGATTGCGCGTTGCAGTTGATAGGAATAGAAAGCGAAATGTGAAAAGTCGCCCTGGCTCATCGCGTGAATCACCGCCGGCATCAGGCTCATGACCGTGGGGTTGTAGAGCACGAGCCGAATTAATTCAGCAAAGCCCTCCCGCGTCATCGTCACCTGTTCCTTTTCCCTCGTGAAAGGGTTAAGCGCGTCGAAGGTGACTGGACCGTTGCTTACATTCGCGACAGCTTTCGCCCAATCCTTGCGCAGATCCGGAAAAGCCGTTTTGCATTTTTCATCGCCGGCACAGTCATCGAACAAGCGATTCAGCGCATGCTCGACGCCTTTGGCAAACGAGATTGGCAGCGGACTGTCCGGTGGAGCGACTCCCGAGATAGTGACGGTTCGAACATGCTGCGGATAGAAGTTCAGATAACTGAGAGCCGTGGTGGCGCCATACGATCCGCCATAGACGTTGATCTTGTCGTAGCCAAGCACGGCGCGCACGTCATCCAGATCCGCCATTGCGATCGTGGTGGTATAGAGACTCAGGTCGGCATTCTTCTCAAGTTCTGTGCGGCATGAGCGCACCGCTTCCGGGGTGAGCGCGTCGACAAAATAACCCCGCATCTTATCGGCATCGCCACGCGTGTTGCATTGCAGAGGATTCGATTTACCGGTGCCGCGCTGATCAACCAGGACCACGTCACGCGTGCGATGCAGCCGGCCCATGAAGGAAGCACCGGCAGTCGAAGTCGCTGCACCGCCCGGCCCACCTTGAAGGTAGAAAATCGGATCCGGAGCCGGCGTATCTGACAATGCCGGCAAGATCATTACATTCAACCTGATTTTGCGACCGCTTTTCCTGGCTCGATCTTCATAAACTTCGTACTGGGCACAAAGGGCATCCTTCGTAATGCCGGGAACGCCACATGGCTGCAACTCAAGGTTGCGGCCGGGCCGCGAAAGAATGGCCGGTTTCGCGATGGTCGTCTCGGGCTTTGCATCGGTGTGCGCAAAATTAAGGGTCACCGTCGTCGACCCCTGCTTAAACGTGCCGAGGGCTTCAGTGGCATCCCGGCTAACCACGCCTTCATAACTGCATGGAGCTCCAAGATCAAAATCAAAGCTCAGAATCCGATCGACATAACTCAAATGGTCGACGGGCAAGCTGGTTGCGCCTTGATCGGGCAAGTCAAAAGTCGCTGTGAGTTTTCCGGCAGGGTCCTGCTGCACTCTGAGTGTGATTCGCAATTTCGTCGCGCCTGATGTCAGCGTGCCCTGCCAATTCCCGGCTAACGCAGAGTTGGCACCAGACTGAGCCCTGGTCCCCGTTGAGACAATTAGCAAAACGGAGAAAATCAAAGCAGAAATTAAGGCTTTGCAAACGTTCATTGAAGTCACTCATTAAAGAGCGAGCCGTGGCAGCTGCTAGCCGCCAACACTTTGGGATGGTGATACGTGAGGGAGGACTGAAAGGTTTTCTCAGGGTCAGAACCGGGAGCGGTAGCGACCGGGTCGGTACGGACGCCTCTGGCGTGCTTGGGATGACCCTGATCGTTGCTAATAGCACGCCGGAGGCGTGCGTACCGGCCGGTCATTGATTCGGATCTTTTACCACGGCGATAAAGGGTAGATTGCGATAACGCTCGGCAAAATCCAAACCGTAGCCGACCACGAACTCGTCCGGAATCTTAAAACCCAGATAGTCGATTGGCACTTCTTTTTCCCGGCGTTCGAATTTATCGAGCAGCGCCGCCAGCTTCACGGACGCCGCGCCGCGAGACTTCAAATTAGCCAGCAGGTAACTGAGGGTGAGTCCGGTGTCGACGATGTCTTCGACCACCAGGATGTGCCGTCCTTCGATTGCTACGTCGAGGTCCTTGAGGATTCGGACTTCGCCTGATGTGCGCATCTCAGCGCCGTAACTCGAAATGGCCATGAACTCGACGCCCAGGCGTGTGTCTGCGGCTCGCATTAAGTCGCTGAGGAATGTGCAGGCGCCCTTCAACACGCCGATCAAAAGCGGATTCAGGCCCGCATAATCGCGCGCGATCTCCGCACCGAGTTCGCTTATTCGTTTCTGAATCTCGTCTGCCGAGATCAGCACCTCGAGGTTGGCGTTGGTGAACTCAGACATGATTTTCGCTTCTGATGTTGCCACTGTTTTGTCTTCCCTTCAAAATTTAGGTGGCACAGACCTCAGTCTGTGATCTTGCTTCTGGAAAGAGAATCACAGACTGAAGTCTGTGCCACTTCTTCCGTTGCGACTTACTCAATGCTGCGAGATACTATTGAAGCTCTCCGGATAGGTCAATCACCCACGAATGGATAGGTTGTTATATTTTCACTCGCGCTAGTTTTGAGATGATTATGGCGAACATACTTGCCCTGAAGAAAGTCGCGCGCCACACGTTACTGCTGGTCATCCTTTTGACGGCAGGTCTTTCAGTTCTGGCCCAAACTGCGGCGAAACCGCAGGCATCTCCGGCCCAGACTAATGATGCGCGCGCACGCGTTACCGAGACACTTGTTGATTCATCTCTCGACGACGATCCCGCCGTTACCAAAATGGTCGCCGCCTATTCGCCGAAAGTTCGCGAGCTGGACGTCGTCCTCGGGCGGCTGCGCGGTGAACTCAAAAAAGGCGGCGTTGGTTCCGGATCGCTGGGCAATTTTGTGACCGACGGAATGCGTTGGCAGGCGACGTTGAAGACCGGGAAGACCATCACGCTGGCGGTAATGAATGGCGGTGGCCTGCGACGCAGCACGATCGGCGAGGGCGAGTTGCGCGCGCGCGATGTTTTTGAGCTATTGCCTTTTGAAAACGCACTGGTCACTGTTGATCTGACTGGTGTGCAATTGAAGAAATTGCTGGACACGGTCTTGATTGGAAATGAAGGTCAATCCGGAGCTCGCATCGTCTACAAGACCACGGCCGAGAAAAAGAACGAAGCGGAGAGTATTAAGTTACGTGAGGCAGCCGGCGAAACTGAAATAGACCCGGCGAGAATCTACACGGTGGTGACCATCGATTACATTTACAACGTCGGGGGCGCGCGCTGGGGAGTTTTTCGTGAAGGCACTAATATGAAAGCCCTGGGTATCACTCTGCGCGAGTCGCTCATGAACTATGTGAAGTCGGAAACCGCGGCCGGACGCGACATCAAACCGAACCTGGACGGACGCTTCTCGCTGGACAAGGCAAACTCTGCTCCGGAGGTGAAGCCATAATGACTTCCCGAAGAGACTTTCTGGGCGCTTCGATTCTGACGGGGCTGTCCTTGTCGTTTCCGAAATCTCTGCGGCCGTTCAGGTTTGGCGGGGCGATTTCGGCCCCGCTGCTTGAGCCCGGACCCGGCGAAACCTTAATCACGGTCCTGCACACCAACGACACACATTCGCAAATCGATCCGATCCTTGATAACGACAAGACCTGGGCGGGCAAAGGCGGTGTGGCCCGCCGGGCCACCCTGGTGAAACGGATTCGCAAGGAAAACCCGAACACGATTTTGATTGACGGCGGCGATGTTTGTCAGGGCACGCCCTACTTCAACTTTTACAAGGGTGAAGTCGAGTACAAAGCGATGTCTCTGATCGGCTACGACGCCGGGACCATCGGTAATCATGAATTCGACAATGGCGTCGAGTCGCTGGCGAAGGCTCTACAGTTCGCGAACTTTGATATCGTCTCAACCAACTATGACGTGCGGGGCAGCGCGCTCGAGAGCAAAGTAAAAACTCACGCAGTGAAGGTAGTGGGAGGCGTGCGCATAGGATTGTTGGGCCTGGGGATTCGACCGGAAGGCCTGATCACTGAAGATAACTTCAAGCCTTTGAAATACATGGATCCAGTGAGCATGGCGCGCGGCGCGGTAAAACTTCTTCGCGAGCAGGAGCGATGCCAGATGGTTCTGGGGATGTCGCATCTGGGCTATTACGCAAATCCGAAGGGTAATGAAGTCGGGGACTCGCAGGTAGCGGCGCAAGTTGACGGCATCGATTTCATAGCCAGCGGACACACGCACACGTTCATGGAAAAGCCGGTGCTGCAAAAAAACCCTTCGGGCAACGACACGGTGATTTTTCAAGTCGGGCGCAGCGGCATCTACGTGGGTCGCGTTGATTTTACTTTGCGTGACGGCAAGGTAACGGCCCACGCGGGGCGCTTGTTGGATCTGAGAGACGATTCGCTGGCATAGCTTTTTTTGGAGTGCGGCGGCTTGGCGCCGCTTTCGCACTTCTTTGATCTAGGGGATTCAATCAAAAGCGGTGACGAGTCACCGCACTCCAAAATGGCTGATGATGCAACCAGAGATCGGGTGCGCGCGCTGGTGCGCGACGTTCTGAGCAAGACGATGCCGGAACCTTCAGAACAGGCGTCCGTTACCCCGGCGCCTGCTAGCCCGCCGCCAAACAATCCGGCCACAAAAACAGTCACTCGTGACGAATCAGCCAAGCTGGTAATCACCGAAGATGATGTGCGCGGTCTGGAGCGTGGAGCGGTTTTGCGGATCGCGGAGGCGGCGCGTTTGACGCCGCTCGCCACCGACATCGTCAACGAGCGAGGGATCGAGCTCGTTCGCCGCGTACGCCGGGCCGGTTCAGTGCAGCACCGAATGATTGGCGTCGGCGCGGATCACGGCGGCTACGCGATGAAGGAAGAGTTGAAAAAGTTTCTGGCCGAACTCGGTCATCGAGTTAACGACTTCGGTACTAATTCAGAGAGCGCGGTTGACTATCCCGACTTTGCGCATGCGGTCGCGCGCGCAGTTGCCGATCATTCGGTTGACGTAGGAATCATGATTGACGGCGCCGGCGTAGGCTCAGCCATGACGGCAAACAAAGTTCCCGGGGTGCGGGCCGCGGCGTGCTATTCCGTGGAAGTTGCGCGCAACTCACGCGAGCACAACGGCGCGAACGTTTTGACGCTGGGCAGTAAGACCATCTCGAACGAACAGATGCGCGAAATTGTCCGCGCCTGGCTGGCTACGGATCTGACTGAAGATCGCCATCGCAAACGGGTCGGCAAGATTGAAGCGGTTGAACGGCAGTATCACCGGTAAGACCCTGGTGAGTTAATGATCTACGCGAAACAGGAATATCCGCTTGATCGTCTGGTGCTGGGTTGCATCTTCTCGGTGGTCGGCCTGCTCCTGATTGTTTGTCACAGGTCCATCAAAGAGTGGAATGATTACTGGAACTCAAAGGACTTCCCGATTGGCTGGGGAGAGATGGACTGGAAAGTACACCAGCGGCGGGTTGATTTTTACCTATGCAGTGATAATCGTGGCTGGTGCGATTTTCTTCATACTCGGAGTTGGTTTCATCATCAGTGCATTTCTAGCTTGATCCGGAATCATCTGCCATGTGCTTCTTGAGATAAGAAACTGGCACATAAGGATTGGCTCTGCCACGCCGATGCGCGGCAAGTCTCCGACTTGCCGGAAGCCCTCTAAAGTTGATTGGTCTATGACCGCGGGTCGGAGACCCTTGAAGAAAGGGAGGATTGTTGTCGGCAAGTCAGAGACTTGCCGCGCATCGGCGTGGCCGAGCCATGACGGAGGGTCTCCGCGATCATGAATCCTTTCGCGTCTCTTCGCTCTTATCTTTCTTGACCCGGACCCACTCGTCAATCGATTCACGAATAAACTCACCCAGGTCTTCGATCTCACCGGCAGATGTTTCCCAGAACTCCCGGAACATAGCTGGATCGAAGGCAAATCCATAGGAGCGTTTCGAATCCTTTTGCGGCCCAAGCTCGTCTTCGTAATAAGCCGCCAGCTGCCGAGACGCCATGGCCACCACCGTCAGCGAGCTGCCCGCCGGCAGCGGTTCGAAGATTGTATTCACGCTCGCATCGATTTCCCGCAAGCGCGTTAGCACGCGATTGTATTGCTCTACGCAGAAGGCGGCTGAGTCTTCCCCAGTTCCGGTCCATTCCGATTGCAAAGCCATGCGCGACGTACGGCGCAATACGTTGATCAGTTTGGCTAACTCTTTTTCTCTCTCCATAAGTTCCTCATTCGCACCGCAGCGCAAACGGAAAACCTCTCGCTCGATGTCGCCGCGGCCCACAGCCCCAGGCGAATTTGAAGGAGTGGGCTTCCGGCGCCTCATCTTCGAAGTAAGCCGCCAGCTCGCGCGCCGCAATCCGGGTTATTTCCGGCGAGGCACTCTCGGGCAAAGGCATGAATAGCGTCTTTACGGCAGGTTCAAGTTCGCTCAGTCTGGCCAGCACCTTGTTGTACTGGGTCACACAGAACCGCGCGCTTTCGGGATCGAATTTGACCGATGCGGCGTAGCGCGCCGAGCGGGCAATCCGGCGCAGCACATTAATTAGTTTTACTGTTTCCTTCTCCATTTTCTTTTCTCACTTCCTCAATAGTTCGACCTGCTTTCTTAAAAGCTTCTTGCCCTGATGCAACCGCCACTTCACGGTTGATAAAGGCGCCCCTGAGAATGCCGCGATCCTTTTCAGGGGCATCTCATCAAGAAATCGCAGCCGCAAAACAAGTCGATAGTCCTCCGGCACTTCTTCCAGCGCCTGGCGCAGCTCTTCATTATCGAGCTCATCGGCGAAAGGTCGGGCCAGCGATGCGAGGTTTTCCACCAGCAGTTCATCCAGCAATACCTGTTGCGATCGCTGTTCACGCTCACGCTTTCCGAATCGGGTCGCCCGATGTCGCGTGATGGCCGAGAGCCAGGCCGGAAATTTACGCGGGTCTTCGATCGAAGGCAGCGCTTTGAATGCCAATAGCAGAGCGTCCTGGGCCACGTCTTCGGCGTGTTCGCGCCCGACGACTCCCTGCGCTACGCGGACCACGGCAGCCCGATAACGCAGGACGAGCTGGTCGAACGCCGCCAGGTCGCCGAGGATTGCCGCCACGACCAGGACGTCATCTGGAGACTCGGATGCTGCCCTGGTCATCCATCTTCTGCCGCCTTGTTGTAAAAGTTCCTCCACTGACATAGAGACGTGGCAACTTCAAAAGGATAGTAATGACGCCATAAAATCTTCGGGAATCGGTTCGGCCGATAAGAGCCCGCGACAGCTCATACGAAGTAAAGGGGAGAGGCGGTTTCATGCGGGGCGATACCGATCATTGGTAACCAAGCGGACCCTGCCTAGTAACTCTCTGTCGCCGCTTTGCGGCTCTCGCAATCAAACCAACGTAACCCAAGGCTCGCAAAGCCTCGCCTTGGGCTTAACTCTGACCGCTGCTCCGCAGCTGAATCAGTGGGCTATTATCGTTCGTCGGCTGCGCTGACTTTTGCGGAGATGCCGCTCTCGGCACTGACTCTCTGTCAAAGAATCCGGCTTCCGCCGGTCGAGCAGTCTCATAAGGACGTGCTAAAATGCCGTCACCATCTGGTTGAACCAAGCAATGCCTTATTCAAACAACGGCGATTTCGAGCAACTGGTCGAGCAGATCACGGATGTGATCTATGCGCGCCTCAACGGCGATGCGGCCGATCAGGAAAAGATGTGCGGCTGCACCTCGGAATGTTTCCACCGCTGCCCCGAGCGTATGCATCGGGTGGTGGACGCCGGCGCGGCGCGAATTGGCCTGGTTCTCGGGCAGACCGGATCCGCTCGTGATTGGGCCAGTCTGATCGATCACACTCTGCTAAAACCTGATGCCTCGCAAACTGAGATCAAACATCTCTGTGAAGAAGCTGCGCAGTATCACTTCGCTTCGGTTTGCGTGAATCCGACCTGGGTGCGCGCCTGCGCCTGTCATCTCCAGGGCAGCGGCGTTCCGGTTTGCACGGTGATCGGATTTCCCCTGGGAGCGACCCTGCCGGACGTGAAGGCCTATGAAGCGCGACGGGCAATTTTGGACGGCGCCCGCGAAGTCGACATGGTCATCAACGTGGGCGCGCTGAAGAGCGGCGACGATTGTCTGGTTGAGCACGACATCCGATCCGTAGTCGAGGTGGCCCACGAATACGACGTGACCTGCAAAGTGATCATTGAAACGGCGCTGCTGACGGATGATGAGAAAGTGCGCGCCTGTCTGGCCGCGAAAAATGCCGGCGCTGACTTCGTCAAGACTTCGACCGGATTTTCCAAAGGCGGTGCCACGGTTGGAGACATCGCCCTGATGCGGCGCACGGTAGGCGCTGAGCTGGGCGTCAAGGCTTCCGGCGGCGTGAAAAGCATGGCCGACGCGCGCGCGATGGTCGAAGCCGGCGCCACGCGTATCGGCGCCAGCGTCGGGGTCAAGATTGCTCAGGAAGCCGCCGGCGTCAAGAGCAACGGCCGCGTCGCCTCGGGATACTGAGGTCAGTACCGGGAGCTGTCTTCTCCTCTCCCCTGGGAGAGGTTGGGTGAGGGTGCGAAGCATAGCGACCGGGTCGATTTAAGAATTGAAAAGTGAAAATTGAGAAGTGAAAATTGCAAATTCATGCGCCCATCGGAGTTTCGTAAGGCTGGTCACCAATTTTCAAATTTCAGTTTTCAATTTCTAATTTTCAATGCATTGCTTTTCGTCGGTCCGTTTACGCATTTCGTAAACGGCCAATCTCCCGCGCCGACGCCCCCGCAGGACGTTGACGTAATCCGCACCGAAACTGATCTCACGAATCTGCTCTTCACGGTTACCGACAAGAACAACCGCTACATCACCACCTTGCAGCAGAACGACATCAAGGTGCTCGAGGACGGCGTGCTGCAGACGCTCTTCACTTTTCAGCGAGAAACTGAAAGGCCTCTGTCGATTGCCTTTCTCATTGATGTCAGCATTTCGGAGGAACGCACGCTGCCCGATGAAAAAGCCGCGGCGCGCAGCTTCATCGAAAGAATTATCCGGTCGGAAAAGGACCAGGCGGCCATCATCCCGTTTGAAGGTTACGCGCACGTCGAACAACCTTTGACGCGCGACGTGCTCGGTATCTATCGCGCCCTCGAAGCGATCGAGATCGCGTTTCCGGTTTACACCGGCACGGCGCCGCCGCTGGGCGGGTTTCAGTCGGGACCGGGCACTATTGCGCCGCCGCGGGAAGGCTCAACCGCGATTTGGGAGGCAGTCGCTTTAACGTCTCGAAGCGTTTTGGGGCGCAGTTACTCTTTGCGACGCCGCGCCATCATTCTCTTGACCGACGGACAGGACACGAGCAGCCGGATCACACGCGCCAGCGCTATTGAACACGCGATTCAGGCTGAGACGGTTGTTTATGCGATAGGCATTGGCGACCGGAGATACGAAGGCATCAACAAAGACGCCCTCACCAACCTCGCGGAAAGAACCGGCGGCCGCGCCTTCTTTCCCAAAAAAGATTCCGATCTGACCGCGGCCTTTCAGGAAATCGAACAGGAACTCCGCTCGCAATACCTTCTGGCCTACAGTTCAACCAACAAGACCCGCGATGGAAAATTTCGTTCGATGACGATCGAGATTGCGAATCCGCAACTGGCGAAAGATAAATTGAAGCTGCGCTATCGTCCGGGATACTTTGCGAAGAAAGATGGCGGGTAGCGTGCGGTCTCGATTAATTGAAGCCGATAGCGCCTCCGACTATGACGATCGCCGCACAGATGAATTGACCGACAAATGAACGTTTTGTCTTGTGCCAGAATTGAGCGACGGCGATGAGCATGACGATGGGAATGAACAGAGAAGCCAAACCCCAACCAACGCTCTGGTCAAAGATACGCAGCAGCAACCAAATATGGGTTACTAAATAAAGCACTACTCCTGGAAGAAAGAAAAAGACGGCAACTACTTTTGCCGTGTCGGGTGAGAATAGCCCAAAGATTTGTTGCACCAGGAACATGGCCACGGCGAAGGCGAGAAATACGGTCAAATAAACTACCAGGCCTGAAAACAGCGGTTCTACTTGCACCTCTTTTTCAAGCGAATATCTTGTCGAAACATCCTGATAGTCGCCGGTTTCCCGGTCAGCGCCGATTAGGGCGTGGCACCTTTTGCATTCCTGGGTCGTCGACCAGTTCACCAGCCCGCATTGGGGACATTTCACACTGTTCATGTTTTTGATTCTCCAGGGATGAGACTTAGAAAACGGGGCAAGGGAGTTTGGCTTGTTAGCGGGCGAGGCACGCTGAACGCCGAAAATAATATTAACCGCCGATCGGTAACTCAGCAACAACTTTTTGAGGTTGGCAGAGCCTTTCCGCACATCGGGCGGCAAAGCCGCTTCTTAACTAACAAACTAAGGGACCACAGTCTTTTCAATTCGCCGGTCCGGCACCAACCACATCACCGCGACAATCATATAAATCGTGTAAGCCAACCACGGCCTCACCGAAGCGAGAGGAATCGCGACCAGATAAATCACCATCGAAATCTTTCCCTTGAAGTCCCGGCCGATGGCCGTGGCCAAAACTGACTCGCGCGGGTGGATTGAAAGCAACGCCAACACCAGGATGGAATAAGCGATGGCTGACAGCAGCAGCACGATTCCGTAAAGCGCGACCGGCCAGGCAGCAAACCGCGTGTCACCTATCCACGCCGTCACAAACGGTGTCAGCGATAACCAAAACAGCAAATGCAGGTTCGCCCACAAAACACTCCCGTTAACGTGCTCGACGGCCTGCATTAGGTGATGATGATTGCTCCAATAGATGCCGATGAACAGAAAGCTCATGGCATAGCTAAGAAACACCGGAAGTAGAGGGCGCAGCGCCGAGAGACTCGCGTCATGAGGCGGGCGCAGTTCGAGCACCATGATCGTAATGATGATGGCGATTACGCCGTCACTGAATGCTTCAAGCCGGTTGCTGGTCATGGTTGATTTATTTAGTGTTCGCGAAGCGGACGAGGTCGACACCGTATATGCGATACCGCGTCCCGAACAGGTCGGGCGCATGATAGCAAATGTGACCCACTCTACGGACTTGAGACGCGCAATTCAAAATTTCGAACCTTCGATCACCTTGGCTTTGCCTCAAAAGTCTGAAAGTTGGCGAAGTTCCACCTTCTCATTCACACCGGGCTTCAGCCCGGTGACTGAGCCTCAGTGAACTGATCAAGGAACCGTTTCAACGGTTTCTCGGTCTGGGCGTCACGTAACTGCCTCGTGCTCAAAAGCTTAGTGCTCCCGAAAGAAGACGAAACCGTTAAAACGGTTCGCGCATTTCTTCCCGCCCCCGATCACCGGGCTCAAGCCCGGTGTGAATGAGATCTTGAACTGTCGAACTTTTGAGGCAAAGCCGATCACCTTAAGAGAACGTGAAAAGTAGTGGCAGCAATCAGGCTTTTTTCGAGGTTATGGTGGCTATCTCACCTGTGTCCCTAAACCTGGCGACTGCCGCCGGTATGTCACGCGCGGGATAACACACCAACGGGTGATGAACTGTATCTACACCCACCGCCTCAAGGGCGGGCGCGGTGCCGTTATCGTTGATGACGAAGATAGCTTTGCCCAGGCTATGCGCGTCCACTAAGTAGCTTATTTCTTCGCAAACGTGCAGTGTGGGAAAACGGGCATCGACAATCACTAGCGGCGTAATTTCCACGAGGCGACCTATTGCGGCGCGCCAGTTCGCAACACGGACGGTTCTCAGGTTATCGCGCCCAACTCCACCCAAACTGGCTAGAACGCGAAGCTTTCCGTCGAGAAGCGATACCACCCGAAATGGGAGCATTTCGCGCTTCGTCTCCACGAAGAGTCGTTTGGAGAACTGTGAAGAGGCGGCAAGCACGATCACGGTTGGGGGAAGAAGGAATATCAAAAGCAGGTCGGCGAAGAGCACGACGGCGATGCGGACCGCGAAGGGATCAGCGATGCCTCGGAACACCTCCCACGCGATCACAATGGTCGTCAATGCCATGATGACAAGCACGATCCCACTTCGCCTGGCAGCAAGAATCAGTCTTACCATCTTCGGAAGGTCGGCGATTCCTGATCGCTGTCGCAATCGCGCCGTATCAATCCAAAGAAATGGGCGTCGGGAAATCATCGTCAACAAGCAAAGAAAAATTACACGATTCAAGCGGTCAACAACGCCAGAATTATCGAAAAAGCTTCCAGTCAGCCACTGTGGCGGTTTGGTTGGCAACCAACCGAAGAGCCAAAAGAACAAGAGCGCCTGTCCGAATAACCAGAGAGACGTCAGCCTCATCCTTCGCTTGGGCCTTTTGCTGCCAAGCGGATCTTCTGAATCAGTAGGTCGTCCCATGTGAGTTTGGGGCTGCATAAAGAAAGCAACATCTGACGATCTAAAAGTTCAAAATGACCCACTACCCGCCCTTCAGTCAACGCTATCAGCGTAACTTTGAATAGAACCTCTCGCCTCGCTTGAATCGCCCTGCACTTTCCCTATATCCTCAGCCGCAAACAAATGCCGGCCAGACCAAATCTACTCGCGGTAATTCTCGGTGGGGGCGCGGGCAGCCGCCTGTTTCCGCTGACTCAACTGCGGTCGAAACCGGCGGTGCCGTTGGGTGGCAAGTACCGTCTGGTCGACATACCGATCTCGAATTGCATCAATTCGGACGTCATTCGCATGTTCGTTTTGACGCAATTCAACTCGGCTTCACTGAACAAACACATCGCGACGACCTATCGCTTTTCGCCCTTTGCCGATGGTTTCGTGGAAATAATTGCGGCTGAGCAAACTCCTGAGCGTCCCGACTGGTTCCAGGGAACCGCAGACGCCGTGCGCCAGGTCCTGCCGCACATACGCGATTGGCGCATCGACACGCTGCTGATTTTGTCGGGCGACCATCTTTACCGGATGGATTACGGAAAGTTTCTGGCGCGTCACTTCGAAAGCAAAGCCGACATAACCATCTCGGTAATTCCCATGGCTCCAGACTCAGCCAGTGAGTTTGGTTTGCTCAAGACCGATCCTGCCGGTCGCATCATCGAGTTTAGCGAGAAGCCGAAGGGCGCTGCCCTGGAGGCGATGCGGGTCGATACGGCTGCGCTGGGCCTGACACCTGAGGAAGCGCGGGCGCGACCGTTTCTCGCCTCAATGGGGATTTACGTTTTCAAGTATGACGTGATCGAAAAGGTCCTGGCCGAAGACTCTTCCCGTTTGGATTTTGGCAAGGAAGTTATTCCCAACAGTTTGCGCAACTACAACGTGCAGGCTTATCTCTTCAATGGTTACTGGGAAGATATTGGGACCATCGCCGCATTCTACAAAGCCAACCTCGACATGACGTCCGCGCTTCCTCCGTTCAATCTGTTCGACGCCGAAGCGCCGTTGTTCACCCGCGCGCGCTATCTCCCGCCTTCAAAAATCGACGACTGTGAGATTCGCGATTCGATCATCAGCGAAGGCTGCATCATTAACGGTGCGAAGATTAGTCGTTCGGTGATTGGCTTGCGTAGCCGCCTTGGCGAGGGCGCGCAAATTGATGCGGCCTACATGATGGGCGCTGATTATTACCAAACCATCGAGGATATGTTGGGTGATTCGCAGGCCAAGCGGCCGCGGATAGGGATCGGCGAGCGGACGATTGTGCGACGCGCGATCGTCGATAAGAATGCGCGCATCGGCGCCGATTGCCGTTTGTTGAATGAGAGCGGCGTGGAGAATGCGGATGGGCCGAACGGCATGTATTACATCCGGGATCGCATCATCATCGTGCCGAAGAATGGCCTGGTGCCCGATGGCACAGTGGTGTGAGTGTCCGACTCGCTGGGCGATTACCGGAAGGATTTAGACAGGATTGACATGATTTACAGGATTGAAAGACGGCATCCCGGGTATTTGTCTCTTGCTCTTGTAAATTCTGTCTAAATGTATCTCGCCCATGCCCTCCCTGACCGCCCCACCCCAGCCGGGCTGCCCGTCTGGGGACCCCGGGGGTCGGGCTTCTGACACGCTACTTAAACCCTCGATAGAAATTCTTCTTCAAAACCGGAGCCGTTGGTTGCGTCGTAGTCTGCTGGGCCGATGCATTGGCTCCCGGCTGAAACACATAACTATCGCGCGTCCGCACAACTAGCTCAGGCCGGTTCACGCGCACTTTGATGTTGCGGCGTTCGCCTGGGCGCGGCGCGTTTGTCGGATAGTAACCGAGGCTGTATTGCCGCCTCAGTTCCTCAGCCACCGAACGGAAGGCCAGCGCCAGATTCTGCTGTTCAGCGTTGTAAAGTCGCGCCCCACTGACGCGTGCCAATTCGTGAAGATATTGATCGCCCAGTTCGTACTCAGCCTTACTATTTCCTGTGCCGGGCCAACCGCCGCCACCTCCGCCACCGCGGCGACCGCCCCGTCGGTTAGGATAATTGCCGCCATTGGACCCGCCGCCATTGGGATAACTGCCGCCGCCGTTGCCACCGCCAAGAATGCTGGCCAGAATATCGATGATCGCGCTGCCACTACTGCCGCTGGAGCCGCCACCACCCGGCCAATTACCTCCACGGGGATTCATCACGCCCATGTCGGCGAAGGTGTCGTATTCCACGGGATAGATCAGCGCGTCAAGTTCTTCCGCATCGCGCACATTGCTTTCGTAAGTGCCCTGCCGGCTGGTTGTGTCAACGCCATCTGTGAAAAGGACTATTGCCTTGCGGCCCTGGATTTGATTGAAGTGCTGATTGATGACTTCATCAACGGCGTCGTAAAGCCGAGTGCCCGACCCGGGCTCAGTTTGCCGGATAGCGTCGTACAGCCGGTTTCGGTCATTGGTTGGTTGAGAACCAGAAAGATAGCGAATCTTGTCGCTGAAAGACACGATCATCACGCGATCGTCCGCCCGCAGTTGCTGGACAAAGGCGATGGCCGCATCCTGAATTTCTTCAAGCCGGAATCGAGTTGAGCCGCTGGTATCGATCAGGAGTGCAACCGTGAAGGGCTTCTCAGTCGAGGCAAAGTAAGCGACCCTTTGCTCAACCCCATCTTCCCAAACGTGAAAGTCGTTTTGGGAAAGGTTGGGAATAAATTTCCCGTCCCGATCCATGACAGAAACGGGGATGCTGATGAGCGTGGTGTCAACCTTTACTACATCGCCTTCACCAACTTCTTCGGGGCCGGCGTCTTTTTGTGGAGTGGCCGGTTTCTGCTCGTTGGGATCGCGATTCGCTCCTCCCAGGACCGGCGCGCGAGCCGGCCGCGGCGGTTGTGCGGATTCGTCAGTTTGTCGGGGCGCAGTCTGTGTCTGCTTTGGCGGACCCTGTTGAGGAGAAACGGGGTTCACGCGCCGTGGGCGCGTCTGCGATTGGGCGCTCACCGTTATGGCAAACGCGAATGAACAAACAAGGACGAGCGCGGTAAATCTTCTCATGGCTAACTCCCTGGAGAGGCAAAAACAGCTAATGGGCGTCGTGAACACTGCCACGAACGCCTTTGGATGCTGTTAACAGGCGGCATCGTTGTAGCGCAAGTTATTAACTTACAGCCGTGGTCAAGACGCTGCGCAGCATCGATTTTGCACGATGGGGAGACGAAATGGGGAGAGTTAGTTGAACTATGAGGAAGATAGCACTAATCAACTCGCCGGTAAACTTGAAACGCATTTACCGAAACCGTCCGTCAGCAGCGGTCGCGGACTTGTGTCGGCTCTGGAGTCCTGTCAGGAGTCCTCTGCGGTGGCCTTGTCGGTGGTGGCGGCGGCGGAACTGCAGGCACGCGAGAAGGTAACTTCGGTCTCTCAGACTTACGATCACCCTCTATGCTATTCGGCACCGGTCGATAATTTATTTTCTCGTTCATTGCTTTGCTCAATCTTAGCAGTTTTTTCGGACGTTACAAGCTCTGGCCCGGTCCCGGCATCTCCCTGTATGGGCTTTGCGGACTCGGCCGTTCCCCTGGAGAAGAGCCATTCTCCCACTACGGACTTTCTTTTTAGATCACGCTCTGGATCATGAATGACAGCAATGGACGATACAACAGTTGCTGGCAAAAAAATTGATTGATATGGCAGGGCGAGATAATTGTTTTCTTCTTCCTTAAACTGAGCCGGTTCGAGCAACACTATGTCCCGTTCATCCTGTTTCACCGACACGTCCGCAGTGCGAATCATGCCCGCATACGTGTCGCCGTAATTGGTGCTAACAACAACCCAATGCTCTGAAACGCACAAACGAACGAAATCGTCCCAAGCGCCAGGGTAGACGGGAAGCCACCGTCCTAGCAGTCTCATGGCCGCACCGCTTACGAGGCCGGCTGCTGTTGCGCCCAGAAAGTGGCCTGAATAAGCAACAAATAAATCGCCGAGGTTTTGAGGTGTTATTGCATTCGGACTGAAACTACTCGGGAAGACATATATTGGGAGTGGCCAGCCAAACCGATAGGCCAACACCACATAGATTGTTAGACCAGCGATGCTGAAGCCTAACAATCGTATGACGCTCTGCCAATCTTTTTCCCGCCAATTCCACCCGACGAGTGTGCGATAGATCTTATCGCCTAAAATCCCAGGAAAAATCGCGGCAAGGACAATTAGTAATGCTGCTAATGTAGGCATTCGGATGCCTCGGAAGACTAGGAGATTAGAAAGGTCTGATTACTCTTAAACGCGCAAATCTTATCCATCGGGATATGGCGTGTCAACGCAATGGGAGCGCAGGTGTTGGGATACTAGATTGTTGCTGGCCTACTCCTCCTCATCCAGTCGTAGTTTTTTCGTTACGAGGTTAATGTCTCCAAACCCAAAGTTCTCGCAGTAATCAACGAGCGTAGGCATCTGAGCGATACGCCAGTAATACCACCCAAACGCTTCAACCTCCGCGCTGGAAATGGTTTTCAATGTAAGGTGGGCATAAGAGAGACGCCACAGGAAGCCGAGGAACTTATCAAATTTTTGGACGTACTCTGCGCGTTTGACTTCATCAAGCGTACCTCCATTACCGAATATGTCTTGTACCTTGATCGTCGGGTGTCGCTCTTCGAGAATTGTTATTACCTCAGTTAATACTGGATCGTCTTCGAGATATTTTGCCTGTTCAGACAAGAACTCCGTCCTCTTCCAAGCAAGCTCCCTTCGACGGGTTAGCAGATAAGTAATGACTGAAACCGCTATCGCTAGCAAGCCAACCACAAGGCCTTTCCAATTCATAATCCCTCCAATTAAGCAGTTGCTGTCAGCAAATCTTCAATACTCCAAATCGTTTTCGTGATTCCCTGAGCCATGCAAGGCGTACATCTCAAGCTCTGGTGATAGCGGCAAAGATTGTGATACGCAATCGCCAACGCGATCATCGCCCGATGGTTGCTCAGCTTTTTGGAATAGCTCAGCGTTAAGCGCGTGAAGCGTCGCGCCATCATTCTCAATTCCAGATTGAATCTTTCAACGTGGCTTGTGCTTACCCTGTCCATATCCGGTCGCCCAAAGACTTCTCTGTTGCGAATAGCCGTCACTTTTCTTGGCGAGTAGCGAGTATCAACTTCGTCGTTATTCGCATAGGTTTTGATCTGCTGTGCGAAACTTACGCGATCACCTAACGTCAACGATAAAGCAAACGGATAGCACGGCCAGCCGTCAGCCGAAATTTGATACTCGCCACTCGTGGCGTCACTCAACCTTTCCGCAAACTGAATTGTATTGGTTTCGTCGCGCTCGCCTACATGCCAAGCCAACACGACCTTTGAAGTTGTTTCCAGTGCGATGTATGTCCACTTTGAACCCGCCTCTTCGTCTGTGATGCCCTTGCGCTCTTTGTGCCGATCATGACACTTCACGTAGCTCCAAACTTCATCAATAGCAACGTGGTCAACCTGAACGTCTTTGATCATCTTTTCCATTAGCCGCTCGCATTTCTCGCCAGCGAGAACTAACAGATTCAAGATCGTTCGTTTGTGCAAACCTGTCACGCGTTCGACGCTGGCAACCGCATTGCCCTCAAGCAGCAGATGCAGGGCCATGACGGCCTTCGCCATCGGGATGCGCATTGTATCAAGCGGTCGATCCTGATCTTCGCTGAACGTCTTTTTGCATTGCTTGCAGCGCCATCGCTGAATTCGCTTTGGGCCAAACCTTCCAAACTTTTTGCAGAGGCTAGAGCAATTGTGACAAGTCATCTTCGCGTCCTTGCTTTCTGACGCGAGCGGACTACAATCAATCTTGTCTGAGGATCGGATGCGATCCGTCGCGTCTGGTTTTCAATGGGCTTTGTCGGTTAGCGCCGATGAAGCCCTTCTCAATCTGAGGCTATACTATCTCAGATAGTATACTATTGTCAAGCGCATACTATTTGACATAGCATACTATTTCGGATAGTATGCTGATATGCCGCGAATCAAAAAGACCGTCTGGCTCTGGCAATGTTCGCGTTGCGGTCACGAGTGGCTACCTCGCGACTCCGAAGCCGAGCCAAAAAGATGCCCCGGCAAAAACTGCAAATCGCCTTATTGGAATAAGGAATACCAGGATAAGAAACGATCTTTGAAGAGATCCTAAAGGCTGGCCCGGTGGAGGGGGCTCGAACCCCCATAACTCGGTTCAAAGCCGAGCGTCCTAGCCCATTAGACGACCACCGGGTTTAGGGCGAAGGGGAGCGGGAAACCGCTCCCCTTCTGCATCGAATCGATTCGATCACATTGACAGTTGATGGTGGCCCGCGAATCGGGTAGAGTGTGCAAACTTCGGCCATTGGCGTACCCCGTTGATAGTTGAAGTCGAGGCGGCGGGTGCAACCACCGCCTCATCTTTTTTTAGCTCTTATCTATCCCAAGCTCTGCCTTTCCTTTATCGGTCAAAAACCAGCGTCCGTTAACCTTCGATAATTTGCCCTGCCGCGTTCGTTTCCTGTTAAGAACCGTGTGCAGGTATTCCCGATCTATCCCCACGCCTTCACTGTGGAGAGTCTTAAGAACATGCTCGAACGGAATTCCACCTCGATCATGGAAACGGGCAACAACTAACATCACGGCCCTGCTTTGGTCCGTATCCTCTTTCGTTTCGGCTTCGACGGGACGGGCATCTTGCATCTTTAGAATCGGCTCAGACTCATCCTCCAAGCCGAGATCCTGCCGGAGAGACAGGATAGAACCATTAATGTTGTGAAGTGCCGTCGCAACGGCCCGAAGCTCACCCTCTAATCTTTCGTACTCACGTTTTTTGATTGCCAGTTCTTTGCGCTTAGCCTCTTGAACCAGCTCCATGTTTGCGAGAGTCTGCTCCAGCGCGGACTTGTCCAGCCCCGAATTATTCGACATTTGACCCCGCCTCCTCTTAAAGCTGCCGATCATAACACGGACCGGAGCGGAATGATTAATCAATCTGACTGTCTGAGGATCGATCAGGGAGTGAGCGACTGAACGGATCGTTGCCGCGATTTTTCCACTTGACAGGGATCATTGATTGGATCTAGAATGCCCCTGCGACGAAGGGGGGTTGTTAAGGGGGTACGCATATGGACGTTTCAGCCAGAAAAGCCACTGAATTGGCAAAACAGAACGCGATGCTTCGCGCAGAGTTGCGGGAAGCCAAACGAAAGATCCGTACACTGGAGCGGGCGACCGGGAGATCCTCAGCCATTCGCCTTGATCACGTCGAGCTGGATTTGCTCACGCAAATTGCGCAAAGTGATCTTTACGAGGGATTCGCCGTTAATTTCGTTGAGAGTATGGATCTGAGCCCTGCAAGATTGGATTACCATCTTCAAAGGCTTGTCGATGGCGGATACATCGAGACGCTTTTCACGGATTCAGCATTAGGTGACGACTTCGCTATTACTCAGAAAGGCCGATACGCGCTTGTCAAGAAACACTTGATCTAGTTCAGAAACGCTAATCCTGCCGTAAATCCGACTTGACAAATTGTCAAGTCGGATCTACGATATCTCTCGGAAAGAGAGGGGTTAGTAAGGGGATGTATAAGTACATAAAAGTCAACGCGAGATATCAATGGCTGACACCCAACCTCCTAAGCTTTCCCCCGCCGAAGCTACGCGCAAAATTCGCCTCATTTTAGACGAAGGCACGGTTGATTACTCGTTTCACTGTTTACACCAGCGGATGCCCGAAAGAGGCGTTGACACACTCGACGTAGAACATCTTTTAGGGCAGGGACAAGTGGTCCGGGAAGCCGAGTGGAGCGATGAATACAATAATTGGAAATACAAAATGGAAGGTGCAGATATTGAAGGCGACGAACTTGCCGCTATCACCGTGATCGTAGATGAGGATTTCTCTGTCTTTGTAATTACGGTTTTTTGACAATTATTTGCAACTGGAGACACCGAACTCGCCTCTAACTAAGGTGGGTAGTAGTCATGAAGTGCGACATCTGCCACAAGGGTAATATCCTCATTAAGAAACAGGAATCCTACCACTACAAAGAGTGTGGCTTAGACAACGTCTTTCTAAACAACATCGATCTCAGAGTTTGCGATGCGTGTGGAGTGAAAATCCCTCGCTTGCCTCGAATGCGAGAACTGCATGGAACGATAGCCCGTGCGGTGGCGATGCAGCCGTGCCCGTTAAGAGGCCAAGACATCCGCTTTCTCCGTAAGCAGCTCGGATGCAGCGCGAAGAAGTGGGCCACGTTCCTCCGTACTGACGCTTCGACGCTTTCCCGGTGGGAGAACGACCAACAAGAGATCGGGACGCAATCAGACACTCTTATCCGGCTTCTCTATTTCCGTATTCGTGACGAGGGAGAGGGCGTGCTAACAGTCGGCCAAGTTGCCGCAGCAGCCGCAGCCGTAAACGTCGCGTGCTTCCTAAGGCTTTGCGTCAACATGAACAACCCAACTGTCTACTCGTACCAAACCCGAAGCGTGCGCTTTCGAGGAACGGGCGACCTTGCACCTGCCTAACTTCCGAACAGCAACAATCTAATATCCCGACACCGGAGCGCACGTTGTACTGTCCACTGAGGTCTTAACACCGAATCCCATCATTCCGCACTTGACAGGTTGATTGCATTCCAGATAAAGGGAAAAGTGCCCCAGGTTTGCCCCCGGTGCTGTGGTCGAAAGCCGAAGAGGACAATCCGGCCTTTTCCAATCGACACAGAGGCGAGGGCAATCTTGTCCTTGAGCTTATCTTCACCCCGCAGCCAACCAGACCGCAGGATGCCTTCTTTGGCGTATCTCGCGATGACCTGAACTTTTTCACCGTCCGTTACGTCGAAAGCGGAGCTATTGATGAAATAAGCATTGCTGTCTTTGGACATCGTGCGGGCGATCGGATTTGACGTGTCGACGTCGATTCGCAGGATCGAGCCGGGACAATAAAAATCGTTTGAGCGGACACCTTCAAGAACGCTGCGCAGCGGCAGCTTTAGCTGCTTAATCAACTGACCACACGAGCCGTCGAAACAAATCAGAGTGCCGCCGTCTTCGACAAATCGAGCGAGATTCTTGTAGCCGGCTTCGGCAATTCCTCTCGGGTTCTCGGGGGCCTCGCCGTCGGGAGTTGCGCGAATTTGTTCGGACGGCAACACGAGTACATCGAATTTCCCGCGCGGGCTGGCGCTGGAGAGCTCGGTCTCGCTCAAGGACTGAAACGGCACGTTGAAGGTATCGAACACGAATCGGGTCCAACCCTCGTCCATGTTGCCGGCGCGCGAGTTTTTGTAGATCCCGATTCTGACTCCCGTTTTAACCGGATTGGTGATTGGCGACTTGTCGGTCGTCCACAGCGCGAGACCGAGATCGCGCCGCACCTCGTTCTCAGATTTGATCAGGGTCAGTTTTCTTTGGCCTTCGTTCTCCTGAATCGTGACCACTGCCGGACAGTCCAAACCCATCGTCAGTGGCAAAGTCCAACCGGCCACGTCGTACGGCCGCTCAGCTTCGCCAGTCGCCGTGACTCGATCGGGATAGGCTTGCGGCTCAAATAACGTCAGCACGTTGTCGCGGTAAGGTTGATTCACAAAGACGATGTAACTGCCGGCCGGAATTTCGACGGGTGGTACGGGCGGCGTGCCTACCGCGATTGCGATTCCGGGCGCAGTCCCGGAACGTGTCGTTGCGTCATTCGATTTGGGCAAAACCTGCGGGCCGGTCACGCCATGTAATTCCTGGTCGAGGCGATGGACTTCCACCCCTTGCTCGATCAGTGCGCCCACCATCTTGGCGACGTTTTCATCGCGGCCCAGGCCGGCCGGGATCAGATAGGCAAGCGGAGCACTCTGCTCTGCTGATGCAGACAGGTTTGCTTTTCCGAGTTCAAAAAAATTGCGCAAATAGTCAGCGCGATAATTCGCTGCCAGCGATAGCAGTGAATGACAGGCGGTCATCTCCATCTGCATGATGTCGCGCGGCCGCCATGCGCCACCCGGCCATGGATTGGGAAAATTCGTGGTGGCTTCCAAAGCGCTGCGCATGCCGCGCGTGCTGGAACGCGCCAGTTGCTCGCGCGTGACGGTCGTGGGCGTCATCAGACGTGCGCTCGACGCCTCAGTGAGAATTCCAATCGAATTATGAAAGTAGGGTGCCGTGCGAAAGCCGCCGTGCCACCATGTGTCGTAGAGCGCGTTGGTCAGAATTCCTTTGAAGCCCGCGGCCGTGACGTCCGCGGCCATCTTGTGGCCGATCAATCCGACCTCGCGCAACAAAAGCGGCTCGATGTGTGGGTTCGGCGGATCATAAAAAGGCGGCACGAAGAATCGAGACCCGTTCGATCCCTGCTGATGCACGTCGTAGACAATTTGCGGAAACCATTCTTTCCACAGCAGGCGGGTGACGGCCTTCGTCTCTTTTAGATTCAGCATGAACCAGTCGCGATTGTCGTCATGTCCTGCATAGTGGTGATAAAGCTCCGGCGGTTCGCGTCCTTCGGTGGCAGTGCCCAGCGTCTTCCGATACCAGTTGGCGACGATGTCGACGCCGTCAGGATTCGGTGAAGGAATCAGAATCAGGATCGTGTTCCGCAGGATTGCCAGCGTGTCGGCGTCGGTGGCGCTCGCCAGGTCATAAGCCAGTTGCGTGGACATTTGCGACGCCACAATTTCGGTGGAGTGGATCGAGCACGAGATGACCACCACAGTTTTTCCGTCCCGAACCAGTTGATCGCGTTCCGTATCGTTCCGTACCTTGCGCGGATCTGCCAATCGCGCCTGAATTGCTTGGTACTTCTCGAGGCTTCGTATATTCTCGGGCGCGCTAATGAATGCAGCGATCATCGTACGGCCCAGCGTTGAGGTGCCGATGTTTTGCAGAGACACTCGATCGCTCGCTTTATCGAGTCGCGTCAGATAATCCGTAATCTGCTTCCAATCGATAATCGTGCGATCGTCGCCGGGATCGAACCCGAAGACAGAGCGCGGCGAAGGGAGCGAATTGGCGGGCGCCGTGGCACGTTGGCGCTGAGCAGAGGCCGATGTCGCCAGGATCAGAATTCCGATCAGAATCACGAGGGATGTCAGCGAGGAGTAGCCTCGCAGATCTCTTTGCGGGCAGGACGAAAAGCCAGTTTTCCGCAGGGCCATGCGGCAAAGCCGCCATCTTTCACGATGCATTCTGACGTAACCTCTCAAGAAATAAGCGGGCAGGATATGCCTGACAAGAACGCGGCGAAGTCTAGCATAAGACCGGGGCCCCATCTGATCGGAATGTTGCTCTTTGCCTGGTCGTGGATCGTGGCCGGCGCGTTGCTCCTGTTTTTCGCGGTGCCGGCGTTGCTAATCGGGAACCTCTTCAAACGCCAGGACTGGATCTATTGGTGGGCTAATTGGGGAGCGCGCAATTGGCTGCGGTTAACCGGGGTTAAAGTCAGGGTCAAAGGCCGCGAGCATCTTGATCCGAATCAAACCTACGTTTTTGTCTCGAACCATCAGTCTTATCTCGACGCCTCGCCGCTCTTCGCTTTCACCGGACGACGCGTGGGAGCAGTAGCAAAAAAAGAGCTCTTGAACGCGCCGATCCTTGGTTACGGAATGGGTTTTGTGAACGTGATTGCCATCGATCGCTCAAATCGCGAACGCGCGGTTGAGACCTTAAAAATCGCTACGGACCTGTTGCGCTCAGGTGTTTCGTTTGTTGTTTGTCCGGAGGGCACGCGCGCCCGTCCGGGCGAAATGCTGCCGTTCAAGAAGGGCGCCTTTCACATCGCGGTCCAGGCCGGCGTGCCGATTGCGCCAATCGCTCTAAAGAATTCAGACGTGTTGATGGGCAAGGGAACAGGCGAAGCCTGGCCGGGAACGATCGAGATGGTCCTGCTGCCACCGGTTGATGCTTCACAGGTAAAGACGGATGAAGATCTGGATGAGCTCGTAGCCAGCGTCCAGCAAATGATTATGAACGAGATCGGAATCGAGAAGCTGTCAGAACGAAAGAAATGACGGTACGCACGCCGCTGGCGTGCTTTAGCGAGATTGATCGGTTCCTGCTCGGCACGCCTGAGCCGTGCGTACCGACTGGAGCGCAAGCGTCTCGCTTGCCATCGTCATTACTCGCCCGAATAGGCAACCGAGACGGTTGCGCTCCAGTCAACTCTCTTAGAGAAAATGGCCTAATCCTGCGGCGCCACAAAGTCATACAGCACGATGCCGAAAACTTTTTGCGGAACGCCACCACTCAGAGTTGGTTTGAAGCGAGCACGTTTGGCAGCTTCCACCGCCGCCGCCCGCAGCTGCTCAGGTCCAAACATCGCTTCGGCAGAAACGACCTTACCCGTTTCATCAAGCACAACTTTTACCTGCACCTGTCCCGAAATGCGGTCTTTTTTCGCGGCCGCAGGGTACACGGGCTTCGGCAGATCGATGGCCAGAGTGTTTAGAATTCCGGCGTCGCTTAAGGGTGCCTCATCGGCGTTGGCCTTGCCGGGTTTGGGCGGAGTTGTCGACAACGTAGGCGATGCCGCAGTTTGTGGCTTAGGCTTATCAGGTTGAGGCTTGTCTGGTCGAGTTTTATCAGGCGTCGGCCTTTCCGGCTTGATCTGTTCGGGGGCTTCGCCAACTTCCGTAATCGTGACGCGGCCGCGGCCGACAACGAAGTCAGAGTACTTGACCTGCATCCGGATACGGACATCAGTGCCGTTGTCAAAAATCAAATCGTCATCAGCATAGACATAGGTGGGAAACCAGTACTTCCCATCGATCATTTCGCGGTAGGTCTCGACGATCGGAAACTTATTCTGTTTTGTTTCCGGTCCGGCCTTGCCCTTCGCCTTAACAATTTGTAAGTCGTGATCATCAACCCAGATCCGGCCGACAAAGACCCTTTGCTTGGATTTCGGACTGGGCATTACTTTCGGAGTTACCTCAAACACATAAAGATCGAGCTCATCGATCCGTTCCTTGCCGACATACTTGAAGTTGTACTGAGCAATGCTTGCCGCTTCGAGCGCAAATGGGTTCACCCCTCCAAGATCTTCGAGATCTTCGCTGGTAACTGAGATACCCTGGAGACTCGGCATGGGGAAAAAGCCAATCTTTTCAAAGCGGTTGCCTCTGTCGTCAAAGGTGAAACTGGATACGCGGTGGTATTCGCCGACCACCTGACCGCCCATACCAATTTCCTGCATTCGCGCGTCTCGCTTAAAGGCATACGAGTTCAAGGCTTGCCGAAACTCAGTCTCCTTGGCGGCGAACTTTCGAATAATCTCGTCAATTTGCGCCTGGCTGAGACTGGCTGAGCCGGTGATCGAAGGTGCCTTGGCATCGGCAGTGGTTTGTTGGCCCCAGGCCAAAGAGGCGGCGGCGCAAATCAGGATCAGCGTGGAAAGCGCGAATCCGGGACAGGTTTTGACGATACGACTCATATTCGGTTCCTTCCGGTCAAATGAAAGAATCTGGCGAATTTCAGAAATTATAGCAGCCGATCCGAGGCAACATGCCATTCAGATGAGAGAAATCGGCGAGTTGTTGCCATCGTTTTCCGGTGGCTTTGCCATTCTGATGCGCGCCAAGTCTCCGGATTTGGCGGAATCGGTCGTCGATTGTGTGGTGCATTTCATCTTGCCTGAGCTTTCGAGTTAAGATGTGTGGTTTGCGAGGGGCAACAGATTCTTATCTGTGTGGTGTCAGAAGCCCGACCGTAGTGGCACAGACTTCAGTCTGTGATTCGGGCAGTCCAGAAATCTACACAGACTGAAGTCTGTGCCACTGAAATCAGTATGACCCAGGAAGCTATCGAAGTACGGGGCGCTCGCGTCAACAATCTCAAGAACATTTCGTTCTCGATCCCTATCAACCAGTTGACTGTCGTCACCGGCGTGAGTGGCTCGGGGAAATCGTCGCTGGCATTCGACACAATCTATGCGGAAGGACAGCGCCGCTATGTCGAATCGTTGTCCGCGTACGCGCGGCAGTTCCTCGAACGTATGGACAAACCTGACGTGGATGAAATCCGCGGGATTGCACCAGCGATCGCCATCCGCCAGAAGAACACGACCCGCAATCCCCGCTCGACAGTTTCAACTCAGACTGAGATCTACGATTACCTGCGTCTGCTGTACGCGAGGGTAGGGACGACCATCTGTCGCGTGTGCGGCCGCGAAGTCCAGCGCGATTCTCCCGAGTCGGCCGCCGATGAAGTCCTGAGTCAGCTGAACGAAGGCTCGCGGTTCTTTGTCTTGTTTCCAGCCCAGGCCGGATTGCAGGTGTCAGAAGCAGGACCCCGGGGTCCCCAGCCGGGCAGCCCGGATGGGGTGGGGCGGTCAGGGAGGGCCTCGATCGCGCGCAATGGTTCGAAATCCTCTTCTCGAAAGAAGCAAACGATCACGGGTGCCGGACCAGGTCGCCACTTGATCACGGCTCATCTGATGAGCTTGATGCAACGCGGCTTTACCCGGCTGGTCCACGAAGGACAGCAGATCGATCTTTCTTCGCCCGACGATTATCAGCGCGACGATTTTGAGAACGTCTATGTGCTGGTCGATCGCCTGGTCGCTCGCGCTGACATCCGTCAGCGATTAGTTGACTCGCTGGAAACGTGTTTTCGGGAAGGCCACGGACAAGCGGTAATTGAAGTGTCCGGTACGCACGCGATCGGTACGCACGCCTCCGGCGTGCCGCCAGAAGAGCGCTCCGGAGGAGCGCGTACCCTCCGCTTCTCAGAGCGCTTTGAATGCAAGTACGACCGCACGACTTACGAAACGCCTGAGCCCCGCCTGTTCAGCTTTAACAATCCCTTCGGCGCTTGCCCAACCTGTCAGGGATTCGGCAACACGATTGGTCTCGATCTTAACCTGGTCGTTCCCAATCCCGGTCTGACCCTGGGCGAAGGCGCCATCGAACCATGGACCAAACCGCAGTTCGATTGGGCGCAGACGGAGTTGAAACACTTCGCCAAATCCGAACGCATTCCGATGAACTCGCCGTTCAATGATCTGACGCGGCAGCAACAACGAACGATCATCAACGGCAAAGGCGATTGGGCCGGCGTACGCGGGTTCTTTGATTGGCTCGAGACGAAAAAATACAAGCTGCATGTGCGCGTTTTTCTTTCGAAGTATCGCGGGTACGCGCTTTGCCCTGATTGTGAAGGCGGGCGCCTGCGGCAGGAAGCCCGCGACGTACGCGTTGGCAATCGAACTCTGCCGGAAGTTTCGGCGCTGTCAATCAAGGACGCGGCTGTGTTTTTCGACGCGCTCGAACTTACGCCGGAACAGTCAGCAATTGCCGACCGCGTGCTTTCCGAAGTGCGACGGCGTTTGCGATTTATGTTGGACGTCGGATTGGACTATCTGACGCTGGATCGTCTGGCCTCGACTTTGTCGGGCGGCGAGGCGCAACGGATTCAGTTGGCGACGAATTTGGGATCGTCTCTGGTCGGAGCGCTTTACGTTCTGGACGAGCCGTCGATTGGACTGCATCCGCGCGATAACGATCGCTTGATTCGATTACTGCACAACCTGCGCGACATCGGAAACACTGTGCTGGTGGTCGAGCACGACGCCGAAATGATGCGCTCCGCCGATCACATTCTCGATATTGGACCGGCCGCCGGAGAGTTGGGAGGACGCCTGATTTATGAAGGTGATTTCCCGGGGCTGCTCGCTGATTCAAAATCGCTGACCGGGAAATATCTGCGGGGCGAAGCTGAAATCAAAGAGCCAAAACATCGCCGCCCTCTGCAATTGAAACGCTTGAAGGTGCGGGGGGCCGGCGAGCACAACCTGAAAGGCATCGACGTCGATATCCCGCTGGATATGCTGGTTTGTGTGACGGGCGTAAGCGGTTCCGGCAAATCGACTTTGATTCACGATTGTATTTATGCCGGCATCAAGAAACAAAGGGGTGAATGGCAGGGGCATGTCGGCGCCTTTCAGAAACTGGAAGGCACGCAACATGTCGATGACGTGATCCTCGTCGATCAATCGCCCATCGGCCGCACGCCGCGATCGAATCCCGTCACTTACATCAAAGTTTACGATGCGATTCGCGAAACGTTTGCTGATACCCGCGAAGCCCAGGCCCGTGGTCTCGATCCCTCGCACTTTTCATTCAACGTGCCCGGCGGCCGCTGCGAAGTTTGCCAGGGCGACGGCACCGTCACCGTCGAGATGCAGTTTCTCGCCGACGTGGAACTGGTTTGCGAAGAGTGCAAAGGCACGCGCTTCAAGCAGCAGATCCTCGACGTGCGTTATCGCGGCAAGAACATTCACGACGTGCTGAACATGACCGTGCGCGAGGCGATCACCTTCTTTCGCGAAGTCAACAAGATCACGAATCGCTTGAAAGTCCTGGATGAAGTCGGCCTTGGTTACCTGCGCCTCGGACAATCAGCCACGACGCTGTCAGGCGGTGAAGCTCAGCGCGTGAAGCTGGCGGCGCATCTTTCGAAGCGTGGCGGCGTGCGAACGCTCTACATCTTCGACGAACCGACCACAGGCCTGCACTTTGACGACATCAACAAACTGCTCTCCGCATTTCGCGCCCTGATCGATGCGGGCGGTTCACTTTTGGTAATCGAGCACAACCTCGATGTGATCAAGACTGCGGACTACATTGTTGATTTAGGACCGGAAGGTGGCGATGCGGGTGGTTACGTGGTGGCGACCGGGACGCCGGAAGAGATTATGAAGGTGAAAGAGTCGTATACGGGAAGATATTTGAAAGCGCATCTGGCGCAATCGAATGGTAAAGGGAAATTGCCGGCGGCATGAGCCCACCCGCCATCGCTCCGTTAGGAAGCGAGATGTTTATAGCACCCACTCTCCCAGGAACTCTCAGCTCCTTTAGGAGCGGAACGTGCACAGCGCTTTTCATTACATTAAGCTCCTAAAGGAGCTCGGTTTTGGGGAAGAGGCGTTTTGTCTCTATGAACATCTCGCCTCGACGGGGTGAAATCTGGTATCGCCACAAATTCTTACTGACTCTTCACCGTCGCCACCACCCGAAAGCCCGTCTCGACATCGCGAGCATCGGCACTCTCAGATGCACGTGCTGCGCAACGCAGGAAGTCGAAATTTCGTGTGGTGAACGAACCACCTCGCTTAATTTTCTGGCCCAGTTCGTCGTTCGTCAGCCACGCGCTGCCGTCTGCCGGCGCGCCGTCATAGTTCAGATGAAAGACGTCTTCACACCACTCCCAGACGTTGCCGATCATGTCGTAAATCTGAAACCCGTTGGGCCGCCTCATGCCGACCGGTTGGACATAGTTATTGGAATTATTCTTGTACTGGGCGATTAAGTTGAGGTCGGCGGGCCGATCTTCCGTAGCTCCGGCGCGGCAAACGTATTCCCATTCCGCTTCGGAAGGCAGGCGGTAGGTTCGGCCGTCTTTCAAAGCATTCAAACGGTCTACGAACGTGTGGGCCTCTTGCCAGCTCGCATAGTAGGTCGCGCGATCATCGCTCTCGCCGGCCATCGGACTGGCCACTAAACTCTTGGCGTCGTTTTTGATTTTGCGTCGCTGTTCATCGACGGTGGTCGACATCACGGCGCGCCACTGCCATTGTGTCACTTCATAACGACCAATGTAGAAGGGCTGACTGAGCGTCACACCGTGGGCCGGCTTTTCATTGTCCGCGGTCGCCGATCCCATTGTGAATTTTCCTCCGGGGATTAAGACAAATTCTATGCGGTATTGATTGGTGAACTTCGCCGGCAGGGATTTGGATCCTTGCCCTGCCTGTGTGTCCCGTTGCGCGAGCACGGGAAGCAGGAAAGAAAGGAGCCCGAATACTGACGCGATTAAGCGGACGGCGTAAGGTTTTCTCATGGTCACAACCGGCAAAAATCGTAATTTTCCGAAACTTTTTAGTACAACGGTGGAAGCTTTCAAATTATTGATGCTCCAGCTTCCAACTCCTCAGAATGCCCTGTGGGCGATTTTTGTTACCCGCGATGTCTATAGTTGAACCTTCAGCGGTCAAGGTGCCGTTTGTGATGGAGTACTTCACCGTCTCGCGTCCGCACTGCGACCAATCCAGCGAGATGTGCTCCCTGCTAATGCTGGTGACTCTACCCTCATTCGGACACTCACCATCACTGGCGATCTTTTGATCGAAGTCTATCGTCATCGGAAACTCACGCGTCGTTCCCTGATCAATAGTCCGAGACCGGCCCACCCAAATGCCACGAGGCAGGCCGTTGCCAGGATTAGACACTGCGTTCGTGTTTGAGTTCGAGCTGTTTAGATTCCGGCTAAACACTGGGGTTGCACTCGGAGCTGTCGAAGCACTCTTCGTCGCGGAATTCATCGTCAACATAATCCAGGCCGGAGCGACCAGAACTACCAAAAGCATCAGCGCTGCACCGGCATAGACAGGCGTCATCGGAAACTTGCGTTTGACCAGGGCAGCCGGCATTTGCGGTGGCGGGGAAAACTGGGCGGCCAATGGTTGCGGTGGCAGGGCGGTGGTTTCCAATGGCTGAGACAATATCGTTGGAGAGGTCGCCGGCGGCGCTGTCGCCGGCAATGATTGCGTGGTAGGCCGGCGCTGAACCAACGGCTCATGCACTGAATGCCCACAACGGCCGCAGAATTTTTGGCCCGCGGTCCAAAGCATTCCGCATCTCGAACATTTTTCACCAGGCGTCGGAGCCGCGACGGTCGAAAGGCCCGGCGGCGCTGCCGCAAACGAAGAGGGTGAATCGATCGATTGGAGCTGCGCTTGAATTAACGGCAGAGGCTCGAGCGGTGCCGTGTCGGCCACTGCCTCGTCAATCGAATCAATCGGAGCGAGTTCTGCCGTGGGCCGAACGTCGTCGGATGTTTCAAAGCCGCTCGAAGGCGCCGCGGCGAACGTCTCTGCTGATCGAAACTGCGTCTGAACAGCGTGCGAAATTGCGCCTGGATAGATGCGATGAAATTGCAGGCGATCGATCGCGGGTGGGGGCAACTGCTCAGCCGGGCTCCGCGGCAGAGGCTCTTCCCAATAAGTTGGGAGAATGAATCCGGGGCGCTCCAGCGATACCGCGTAATTTATTTCATCGACGGTGTCGGCCGATCGCATCGCATTCGTGGACCAGAAGAGTTGAAACATGTCGGCGCCGCGAATCAGCCGTTGCAATCCTGCGCGCCGATCTTCGCCAGGCTCAAGATGAGTTTGATCCATTAGAAAGCGCGAGCCGAAAAGCGGAGCGACCTGGGCCAACTCGGCCACCACTTGTTCGTCCTGATGTGAATACGAAGCATAAATCTGGCGCAGCCGCCGGCTGCTCTGCCGCTCATCCAAAGAGATTTTTTCAGAGGACGGTTCAGCCCTGCTGTTTACTGAGATTCGTAAAGGAACTTCAGAGATCACGAGGCTCCCGAGAAAGACCGTCATCTGTCCCGACAGGTTCTGGCCATCCATGTCAGGCGCAGCCCAAAGATCGAACTCTTCGCGATGAACACTCTTGCGCCAGGTGAAGCTGCGACTCGGGGGACTGAAGGTAACGCCGGGCACCATCGGCACAAAAGTAATTTCACCCTGGCGCGGGACGGGCTGGCCGCTGGGCTCGTTCGCGTTGTCATAATCGGCTTGCTGTTTACCCAGAATGCGCGCCGCCTGATCTTTCATTTCTGCGATTGGATCAGGTTCGTCGGCAGGGGCGTCATCACGCTTCTTCGCCAGGTGCGCAAACGCGAGCATGGTGTAATTCTTCTCTGGCTTGATCTGCCGGGGCGAGTAAACCGTGAATTCGACGTTGCTGTCGATGACCATTGGTTTGTCCGTGTCGATTTGAGAACCGGCGCGGTTGTTATCCAGAGCCTTTGCCGCAGCGTTACGCGCAACTTCGAGATCCGCGATGGTCTGTTTCGCGCGTTGCAGAGCGTCGCGCATTTCGGCGGCACTGCTGAAACGGTTGCGGCGACTCAGGGCCATCGCTCGCTGAATCACCTCAGCCACCACCGAAGACACTCGCGAGTTCAGACGGTTTGCCGGCGGCAAAGGATCGGGACGCTCATTTTCGATTGCGTCAAAGCGCACCGGTGCAGCCACAGGCGGCTGGCCTGTCAGCAGGTCGTAGAGCGTGGCGCCCAGCGAATAGATATCCGTGCGCGGGTCTGTGCCCTGGCCGTGAATCTGTTCCAAAGGCGCGTAGAGCGGCGTGTATCCGTGCACGCTCCCACCGGTTCGCACCGTGGCCATCTGCCCGGCCGCGCCTTTTGCCAGGCCAAAGTCGAGCAGGAAGATTTCGCCTTCGCGAGTGATTTTCAGGTTTGCGGGTTTGATATCGCGATGAACAATCGGAGGTTCACGCGTGTGCAGATAATCCAGCAACTTCAGCAATTCGTCGGCCCACGCCAAAACCTGATCCTGCGGAAAAGGAGACTGCTGCTGTTCGAGCAATTCGGCGAGGTCGTGCCCGGCGATGTACTCCATCACCAAAAATTCGCCGTCGCCTTCGCTGAAATAGTCCATGACTTTTGGCAGCGATGCATGGCGCAGATTGGCGAGTAAGGCGGCCTCGCGTTGGAATGCCTCACGCGCCGGCGTGTTTGCGCCAACCAGGGTTTGCTTGAGGGCGACGACGCAACTGACGCGCTGATCGATCGCTTCATAAACCGTGCCCATCCCGCCATGCCCAAGTTCGCGCACGATAAGATACCGGTTTTGCAGCGTGGAATTTGGAGCCAGCATCAGGACCTATCCAAAGGAACCCTACTGGAGCGCTGGCTCAGCCACTCTGTGCGGCAAGTCTCTGACTTGCCGACAGTAAACCTTCTTTTTCTGACGGTCTCCGACCGGCGGCATAGACCGCCAAATTCATAAGGCACTGTTCGGCAAGTCAGAAACTTGCCGCGCATCGGCGTGGCAGAACCATAACCCGCGTACACTCAAATGGACACCGGGCGCAATCTTAGCCAAGTTCTCTTGAATGCGCTACAGTTAGGCGCATGAGTTTGAAGGACCAGATTGTCAATGACATGACCGCCGCGATGAAGGCGCAGGATGCCGCGCGCACTTCGACTTTGCGCATGGTAAAAGCTGCAATCATGAATCGCGAGAAAGATGGCGGCGCGGCGGTGACGGATGAAGATGTTTTGAAGTTATTGCGTTCACAGGTGAAACAGCGGCGCGATTCTGTCGAGCAGTATCAAAAGGCCGGACGGCCGGAATTGGCTGACAAAGAGATCGCCGAGATCGCTGTGATCGAAACTTACCTGCCACAGGCAGCCTCGGAAGCGGAAGTCGAGCAAGCGGTCAGCGAAGCGATCGCCGAAACGGGTGCGAGTTCCATGAAGGACATGGGCGCCGTGATGAAGGCTGTGATGCCCAAACTTGCGGGCAAGAATGCTGATGGGCGGACGGTCAGCGACACGGTAAAGAAAAAACTGGCTTAAAGTAGCGCAGGTTGTCTAACCTGCTCCTGGGCAGGGTATTGCTACAAATTAGTCTCCCTCTCCTTATGGGAGAGGGTCGGGGAGAGGGCTTAGTACGGCCAAATCGGAAATAATGCTCCGGGCTTTAGCCCGTTATCGAGACGAGCTTTAACGCTGCTGGTGCTGCGAGGAATTCCTGAACGGATTGCGGGCTGAAGCCCGCAGCAACATTGTGGTTGCAGTTTGCGCCAAGGCCCTCACCCCAGCCCTCTCCCAATGGAGAGGGAGTAAAACAGACCGTTGAAGTATTGGGAACTCCGGGCAAGCGCCCGAGCGTATGGTTAACTGGCAGCTCCGCCAACTCAATTTTGATTGATCGAGTCAGCGAACAATGATTCAATGGGCCACCTGAAGGCATGGTTCGATCATGAATTTCTGCGGCTCCAGTCAGAGTGGCGCGAACTGATTCAGGCGATTGAGCCGAACAGGATCTATCAAAGAACCGCCGCGCATGAATTATCACCTGGTGAGCACGTCGTGCGCAGCGCGGGGGCGGTCGAACAAACATTTGACGGGATTACCGCTAATCTCTGGGACGACCCATTCGAGTGGACGCTGCCGGAGAATTTAGCGACCCGAGAGAAGTTGCTCGAGTACTTTGACGAAGTTGAAGCCACGCGCCAACGCGGCTTCGGATTATTCAAGGATGATGAGGACCTGTTGAAAGAAGTGATGACGCCGTCGGGCAAGATGCATCTGGCGTCTTTGCTGCTCGACACGCTGGTGCGTGCGCGTCATCATCAACTTAGAGCTGAGGAAATTCAGAAACAGATCAAGGTTCGATAAAGCCAACCAGCGTTCGCTGGTAGTTGGATCGAACCAGTTCAGAATCTATGTATTGTCCCAGGTGCGGTCAACAACAAGCCTCTGACTCAATGCGCTTCTGCTCGCGTTGCGGGTTCTCGATGGAAGGAACTATGCACGTGTTGGCGCACAACGGCATGTTGCCGCAATATCAGGCACCGCCGGACGGTGAGAAAAAGATCTCGCCGCGGCGCAAGGGCGTCAAGCAGGGCGTGCTGATAATGCTGATCGGAATGCTGCTGGTTCCGATTTTTGGCGTGATGTCAGGTTTTGCCCCGGGGAGACTGGAGAACTTCTTTGAGTTCTGGGCGGCGCTCACGGCAATCATTTGTTTTGTCGGCGGGCCGTTGCGAATGCTGTTTGCCGCCATCTTTGAACAAGGCGCCCCGAAGTACCCGTTCCCCATGGCGCCGACTTACAATATGCCTTCTATTCCGCCGGCAAACCGCGCGCCCGCTTTGCCTCCGGCGTCAGTCAATCCCGCGTCGCAATGGCGACAGAGACCACAGACCGCGGAAATTCTTCAACCGCCGAGCGTGACCGACAGCACGACCCGCCTGCTCGACAAAGAGCCCAAGAGCGAATAACGGTACGCACGCCTCCGGCGTGCTCTTCGGATGGGAACGAGGTTGCCTTTGAAGGAACGTGTTGCCTGGCAATGGCTCAGCCACGCCGATGTGCGGCAAATCTCAGACTTGCAGGCAAGCGCTTCCTTTTTTGAGGGTCTCCGACCGAGGTCATAGACCGATTAGTTTTAGGAACGTTTCGGCAAGTCAGAGACTTGCCGCGCATCGGCGTGGCCGAGCCATAACACCTCCAGCCCTGATTCCGAAGGTTGCTAATGCTGTCGCCGCGTTGCGCGGCTGCCAACCTCGCGGCACAATCAGCGACATGTCGAGCGTCAACCACGCTTCGCAAAACAGCCTGGCTGCTCGATTGCGCGCGCGCATTCGCCGCGATGGTCCAATTAGTTTTCACGATTGGATGCAGGCGGCGCTGTATGACGAGCGAGATGGCTACTACTGTCGCCCTGAACTTATTCGCCAGGGCCGGGCGGGTGACTACCGCACGGCGCCGGAGACCAGCCCCTTATTCGCCGCCACGTTCGCCCAATACTTCGTTAAGTCTTATTTCGATCTTGGCAAACCGCGACAGTTGATTATTGTCGAGGCCGGCGCCGGCTCGGGCCAGTTTGCCCGCGGAATCCTGACCGCCCTGCATTCAAGTGCTCCGGAGGTTTTTGCGGCGACGCGTTATTTGATCGACGAAGTCAGCCTTGATGCGCGCGCAAAAGCTCTTGCCAACCTGTCTGAGTTTGGAGATCAGGTGGAGTTTTGCCGGCTTGACGAGATCGGTGCCCCGTTAGAAACCGCGATCATTTTTTCGAACGAGTTGATCGATGCCTTTCCGGTCTATCGCCTGATCGGACGGAACCAAACTCTCAAACAGCTTGGCGTTGACCTGAATGAGGAAGGCGACTTCGTCTGGGTTGAAGGTGATTTGAACCATGAAATTACCGAAGCGTGTGCGCGCCTGCGAATCAGTCTGGCTGAAGGTCAGATCTACGAACTGAATCTCGCGGCTGCGGATTTTGTTTCGCACGCGGCAGGATTACTAGACCGCGGTCTTTTGATCACAGTCGACTATGGCGCATCGCGAGACGAATTGCTCAACGCGCCCAATCGTTTCACCGGCACGTTGAGAGCTTTTCGCCGGCATCAGTTTGCTGACGACGCTCTGGCTAATCCTGGTGGGCAGGATCTCACCACCACAGTTGACTGGACCGCCATGCAGGAAACCGGCGCGCGCTGCGGTTTCGAAAATCTTCGACTTGAACGATTGGACAAGTTTCTCCTGAATGAAGGATTGTTTGAAGCACTCTCAAGCCTGGCCGGTCAAATGAGCCACCCGGCTGACGTGATCAACTTGCAGACAGGCGCGCGCGAAATGATTCGGCCCGATGGCTTGGCGGCGTCCTTCCAGGTTCTCATCCAGCGAAAAGGTTAGGGATGTGGCACGCCCATCCTGCGCGTGTATTCACGGGCGGGACGCCCGTGCCACCTAGCCGGGCCCGTCGCCAAAAGACCTGGACATTTCAATATCCACTCGATAATCTCTCGGCACAAGTCAGCCCCACACCTCTGAGAGGAGTTTGATCATGCCTAACGACCCCGGCCTCGTCGGCGATACCTGCATCTTTCTGGAAGCCATCCCCGGAGACGGAGGACTCCAAAACCCGTCAGATGTTTGGTGGCTCAGTCCTGACATAACTTTGATTGGACACACCTCAGGTTTGGAAAATGCCGATGCCGGACCCAACAAGATTCTGGTGAGGTTTCACCGCAAACCGGCCGGCACCTGTAATTTTCCCGGCGATGAAAGCATTACCGTAGAGGCCTGGGTGGCGAATCCTTCGCTGGTGATGGCGCCGGATGTCCGAGGTAGCGCGGCGCGCGTAGGCTTCATCGGATCGCTCGTGCCGGCGGAGGGCGGAAGCCAGACGCAGCAGATCGATTGGACTCCGCCGCCGGCTTCCCTGCCGTCTCCAATTGGAGTCGAGAATCCTCAGAGGCCCGGACCCAAGTGTCTCGTTGCGATCTGTTATCCCAGTAGCCTGACGCCCAGCACCACTAAGTTCTTTGTCCCAGCTGACCGGCACGTCGCGCAACACAATCTGTGCGTGTTGTCGACCAGCGATACGAAAGTAACTTTCAAAATCAACACCTTCAATCCGTCGCTGTCTGCAAATCTGTTGGTGCCTGCGGTCAAGCTGCGCGCCGCATTGGATCTCGCGCCGAATGCCTTTGTGAAGAAGACGGTGTTGACGAGGCTCAACCCGTTAGCCGGCTTTCAGCAATTGAGGACGGTGCCCTTGCCCCTGGGTTTTGGCTTTGACCTGACCGGCCTGCAAGCCACCCAGGTAGTTGATAATTCGCATCCACCGATCGCAGGCATTCCACCGCATATCCCGAGTTTTGAAGCGATGGTCCAACTACCCGCCACTTTGACGCAAATTACTTTTGGTGTGAATCTGAAAGGCGCTCAAACAGGCGAGGCTTGCATTTTTCACCTGACACAAACATTCAAGGATCTCCCGCAGGGCGGCCTGACGCTGGTCCTGCTTAAGCGCTAGCAGCGGGAGCCGCACACACCCCTATGAAACCTCACACTTTGACCACAGCGATACTCGTTTTGGGTCTGACCCGGTGCCGGGTTTTTACGGCCGCGACGCCGCGGGTTTTTTCCTCATCACGCGGCGCAATCAGCTGCGCCTGCCGTTCTACAACCGCCTGGACATCAGACTGAGCAAAGCCTTTCTTTTCAAGAAAACAAAACTCACCCTCACCGGGGAAGTGCTGAACCTGCTGAACCGTGAAAATGTGCGCTACGCGGGTTTCGATTTCTATTTTTCCAACGGCCGGGTCCAGGGCCAGTTCGATCGCCTGCTGCCGATCGTGCCCTCCGCGGGCGTGGTGATCGACTTCTGAACGTAGGCTGAGACTGAGGTCAGTACCGGGAGCGGTAGCGACCGGGTCCGCACCTTATCAAGAGTCGAGATCGCTCGTACAGTAACCCGGTCGCTACCGCTCCCGGTACTGACCTCAGACCACGCGTCACAGCCTTACTCCTAAAAAATTAGTTGACAAAGTTTCCCTGGTGCGAGTATAAGTCCTAAATACTTAGGAGACAGCTGGCCGATGGCAAGACAAAAAACACCACACTTGACGCCTTTGGAGTTGGAAATCATGCACGTGCTTTGGAATGAGGGCGCCTCCAACGTGCAGGCAGTGCAGCAGCATCTCGAACGCGAGCTGGCTTACACCACGGTGCAGACGATGCTGAATATTCTTCATCGCAAAGGGAAGGTGAAACGCACCCTGAAAGATCGGGCCTACTTCTATTCGCCCGTCGTCAGTCGGAGCCACGTGGTCGGAAATCACTTGAGCGATCTGGTCGAGCGTCTGTTTGGGGGATCTGCCGAAAGTCTGGTCATGAGCCTGGTCGAAACCAAACATCTGACACCGAAAAAGCTGGCCCGGCTGCAAAAGCTGATCGAGGAGAACCGGGGGGAAAAGAAATGAAAATCCTGGAGCAAATGCTGCTGACGTTTCTGCTCAATGCCTCCTGGCAAGTGTCTCTAATCGTGACCTTTGCCGTGGTGTGTGATTGGCTTCTGCGTGGCGTGGCGGCACGGTATCGCCACCTTTTATGGGTGATGACGCTGTTGGCCTGTCTCGCGATGCCGGTTCTGAGTTCCGTCAAATTCGCCCGAGAAACCATGGCCCGGGAGAGTACGTCGACGCAAGACAGTGTGCGCCCAATCGTAACTTCGCGAATCCTGACGCCTGGGGTGGAAATCGGCACGCAATCGCCGGAAAGGTCCGTCACAGCCGCCGCAAGTTACGAGCGTAAACTGTCTCCCGGCGCTTCTTCGATCAGTATTAATCCGAAATTGGCGGTGTTACTGACCGTGCTTTACGCGCTGCTGGTGCTGTGGCGTATTGCCAGCCTGTTTCGCGCCTGGCATCGGACCAGAGTAATTCTGAAGAGTGCGTTTGACTGTGATTTCTCCGATCTATTTAGAACCACGCTGGACGATTGTCAGAGAGTGGTCCGATCCAGGCCTTCCCGGATTCTGTGCTCGGCCGAAGTTCCTGTGCCGGTAACGGTCGGGGTGTTCCGGCGCATAATCATTCTGCCGCAACGCTTCGTCGGCGAGGTTAACCGGGACGTGCTGAGGGCTGCGATTGGTCACGAACTGGTGCATGTTGCGCGCCGCGACTATTTAACCAACCTGGTCTTTGAATTTATCTATATTCCCCTCTCGTTTCATCCAGCCGCAGCCTTTGCGCGGCGGCGAATCAAACACACTCGTGAACTCTGTTGCGACGAGACCGTCGCGGCCAAACTGATCCAACCGGAAGTCTATGCTCGCTCGCTGATCAGTTTGATTGGCTCGGCGCCGATCTGGCGTCCGCTGGCCCCGGACACAACGATTGGAATCAACGAATCAGACATTTTGGAGGTACGAATCATGTCACTGCTTAATACCCGGAAGTTCTCCCCACGCCGCCGTACGCTTTTGCTGATTGCTGCGGCTTTCTTGTTGACAGTCCCGTGCGTCGCGGCGGCGCGCTTCGCCCTGAGTTTCGACGCCAGCGCACAAGAGCCTGCAACGGTTTCGTTGCAAGAGCAAAATGAAATTGCTGAGCAGCGCGCGAAACAGGAACGAGCAATCGTTGAGTTGTTGCAACAAAGAGTTGAGCTGAAAGAGAGGATGAAGCGGACACCTGCAGGGCAACGTGCGGAAATGGAAGCCAGGCTGCTCGAGGTTGAACGTAATCTGGAAGAGCATAAGCGCATGTTGGAAAAGTCCGCCAGGGGCAGAGAGCTACTCGCGAAGGTGAGAGAGGAATCTATTGCGGACGAGGACGAACGCGTCCGTGCGACGAAAGAGATGCTGGAAACGGAGCGGCGGCTCGAAGGTAACCGAAAGGCCCGCGTCATCTATCACACCGAACCCGCATATCCGCCCGACGCGCGCGAAAAGAAGATCGAAGGATCAGTCGTGCTTGGCTTTACGGTTAACCACGAAGGAATCACGGAGAACATTCAAGTGAAGAAATCGCTTTATCCTTCTCTCGATCAAGCCGCCGTCGAGGCTGTGAATAAATGGCGATTCGAGCCGGCAATGAAAAACGGTGAACCCGTTTCAATGTGGATGGAAGCTGAAGTCAATTTCAATCTGAATCAGGAGCCGCAGCGCGGCGAGGCCATCACGCGCGACGGTCGCACGGAATACCAGGGCCAGGAAATTCGTGTGCGCAGGGGGTCAGAAGCTGAGCGCCGCGCGGAAGAAGAACTGGAAGTGAAGAAGCGGGCGGTCCTCGCCCGGGAAGCAAAGATCTCCATGGATCAGGCGATTCAAATCGCGACCAGTAAAGTCCCAGGAAAGGTTTTGGAGTGCAGTCTGGTCGGAGAACGCTGGTCGGGTCCGGGAGAGCTCGCTAAACCGAGTCAGGTGCTCTACCACGTGGTGATTCTTTCCGAAGTTGATACCACTCCGGTCACCTATCACGTACTGGTGAATGCGCTGGATGGCAGCGTGGTGCGATCGGAAAAAGAAGAACGAAAACGCGAGCTAATTGAATATCGTCTTTCCGATGACGAAAAAAAGAATATTGAAGGTGGAGTGCTGAATGGGAAAGCAGTTTCGCTTCCCGCCCCCAACTATCCGGCGATAGCCCGCGAAGCGCATGCCGAAGGTGCTGTCGTGGTCCGGGTCATGATTGATGAAGAGGGAAACATCATCTGGGCGCAGGCAGTTTCAGGGCACCCGCTGTTACAGGCGGCCGCGGTTAGCGCCGCCCGGGAAGCAAAGTTCACTCCCACGCGGCTCGAGGGCAAGCCAGTTCAGGTAAGGGGATCGCTGGTTTACAACTTTGTGAAACAGTAGCCTTTGCTAGCGAAGGCTTACTGCCTGGTGGGGGCTCCTCCAGGGGAAAGGGCGGCCGCAAGGCCGCCTTTTTTTGTGTCTGCCTTCGGATGAAGCCATGATAAAGTGGCCGCGATTTATCAGCAGGCTTCCGTTCGCTCACAGACTGCTCGGGAGATTTAGGAATGAACCGCTTTCGCTTTGCAGCGCTCTCCGTTTTGTTAGTCTGTGTTTCCCATCGAGCCCAAACGCCATCGCCGCGACCTCCGAAGGACGCCAAACAGTCTCAAGCGAGCAAAGAACTCGATCCCGAAACCGTCCAGCGCCGCTCGGTCGCTTTGTCCATGATCGAGTCTTTGGCGATTGAGGCGCGCAGTTTTCGCGACGAGCCTTTGCGTGCGCGTGTCCAGGCTCGAATCGCCGACGCGCTTTGGGACCAGGATAAAGAGGCGGCTCGCAGCCTATTTCGCAGAGCGTGGGAAGTCGCGGAATCAGTAGAGACCAGCGCGGCGACCTCCAGTGGCTCAGCGCCGGGCAGGGCGTCCCAAAGCCGTCCCGCTCGTCCGCGCGTGAACCTGCGCCGAGAGATTTTGCAGCTGGCGGCCAGGCGAGATCAGGGGTTGGGTGAAGAGCTCCTGCGAAAGCTAAATGCAAAAGATCAGAAGGACCAGCCGAATGATCCCAACACCAATCGTCCAGAGATCTCTGCCGCAGAGATGGCCGAGCGACTCAGCCTGGCGGGCGGTTTTTTGGAAGCGGGCGAGCTTGAAAGAGCCTTACAGTTCGCCGATCCGGCGCTGATTCGCGCTACTGAGAGTTCGATCTGGTTTCTGGTAAAGCTGCGCGACAAGAACGCGCCGGCCGGCGACCAGCATTTTGCGGCGCTGCTTGCGCTGGCCGCCGCTGATCCGGCTTCGGACGCGAACACAGTCTCGATGCTTACCAGCTACGCCTTCACGCCTTCAATCTATCTCAAGGTTGGGCCGGCCGGGATTCCGTCGAGCAATTCTTATCTGCCGCATGCGCCGCCGGATCTCGCGCCGGCATTACGTAAGAGTTACTTCCAGGTGGCCGCTAACATTCTGCTTCGTCCCTTCGCCCAGATTGATCAATCGTCAGCGGGACGGGCCGGAACTTACTTTATCGCCGCGAGGGTTTTGCCGCTGTTTCAGCAGTACGCTCCGGATTTGGCGCCGGTGATCACCGCGCAGCTGGCCGCCCTGGGGCCCGAAGCCGGACAAGCCACCTTGAATGCCGGCAATCTTTCTCTCAATCGCGGTATGAGCGACAACGGCAAGCGTGAAGGAATCGAAGACGAGTTGGGCGATCGACTAAAAGGCGCGCAAAGTTCCGATGCGCGCGATCGCGCTTATGCATTCGCAGCGATGAGGGCGGCAGAGGAGGGCGATCCGCGCGCCCGCGATTTCGTGGATAAGATCGAGGACCTCGACACTCGCGCCGGGCTGCGCCGGTTTGTCGATTACAGTTTTATTCGCAGCCTGGCGCGAGTGTCGAGGGCCGATGAAGCGCTGGCCCTGCTTGCCAAAGCCGAACTGCCGCACACGCTCCGCGCGCATTTCCTAACTCAGGCGGCCGCGATCCTGGGTGAGAAGAACCGGGGCCGAGCGCTCGAGCTGCTTGACCAGGCTCTGACAGAAGCCAGACGCATCGATGCGGCGACGCCTGAACGAGCGTATTGTCTGCTGGCTCTGGTGGCGCAGTTGGCGAAGTGGGACAAGACGCGCGGCTGGCAACTGCTGAGCGAGATGGTCAAGTCGGCGAACGACGTCAAAGATTTTACCGGAGAGAACGGCCAAACCTCTTTGTTGCTTGAAGGGAAATTCAGCATTCGGATGAGTACGGAGTTGGTGAAGCCGGCCGAACTATCGACCCTCTTTGCCGGCCTGGCCGAAGACAACTTCTATCAAGCCGTCGACGCCGCGAGAACGTTTGTGGGGGATGCGCCACGGACCACGGTTATGATCTCGGTAGCGCGCGCGGTGTTTGAAAAGAGGCCGGAGAGGTTACCAGCAAGTCAGAATCGCGAGCGGTAGGGTGGCGGTATGAGGCGTCTTCGTGCCATAGGCACGAAATGTTAATAGACACAGGTCTGGTCCCGTCTCATTCACACCGGGCTTCAGCCCGGTGTCGAACGACAGTAAAACGGTGGAACCGTTTTAACGGTTTACCTTCTGGTGACCCCCGAAGTGTTATTCAGCAACGATGAGTGGCTTCGTATTTCGGATGGAAACCGTTGAAACGGTTCCGTGCGATTTTGCTGCGCCGTGGCACCGGGCTAAAGCCCGGTGTGAATGAGAACGAACTCTCGAGGCAAAGTTATGCGGATTGAGAATGAGATTTGGTATTCGGTATTTATGAATATTTCGCCGCTGCCGGGGGGCCGCCGTCATCAGCGGCGAAGTCAAGACACGCGCGAATGTCCTCCTCAGTGAGTTCGGGATAGTCACTGAGGATTTCTTCAGGCGTCATCCCCGCAGCCAACCAACCGACGACGTCTGTGACGGCAATCCGCATCCCACGAATTGTAGGCCGCCCGCCGCGTTTACCGGGCTGAATCGTGATGATGTCCTGGTATTTCATTGTAATCGGATCATGTCACTTTTCCCTTACAGTCCACGAAATGAGGTCCGACTTGCGTAGTGTCATTTTCGTCAGTTTCTTATCCATGTTCTCAAATTGAAGAAAAAGGTTCGGGCCCATTCGGCAGAGAATCGTGACATTGGATGCCACGATTGGACCGGAAGTCTGAAAGTCGGTTTCCTTAAATCCCGCTGCTCGTAAAGTCTTATAGCCGTCGTCATTAACAACGAGTTGCGCGTTCGTCTGACCAAATCCATAGTTACCAAGAATCTTATTGGGCACGTGATCAAAATAGTCGGTGGCGACGATGAGTCCCAACCCGAAAAACAATGCCAACGCATAAGCCCAGCCCCGATTTTTTTGGTGCAAGAAAACCGTAACTACTGAGTTTGCGACAACCACGCCCACCGTACAGATACCGAAATGGGTCCACACATAGCTAGTATGTGATAGGTCAAGAAACTTGAACAGGATGTAGATTGCTACTAAAACCGCCCCCATCGACACTCCATACCAAAAGCCGTAGACGCAGGTAGCCGATTCGCGCGTAATAGACAGCGAAAACGATGCCGCCGCTAAATAGGAAAACAAACCAAACGGACATGCTTGAACCTGGTGATTGCAGGAGGCTGCTGAAAAGCGTTTGGCGGTCAGTCTGGGGATTAGAGGTTTTGTCGGGAGCCATTGTGGGTCCTCCGAAGTGTGAGTTGATGGGAGATGAATAAGGGCGTTACTTGGTTCCTTCGTAACGCCCTCAAACATTGTGCTGCGTTGCCCTCCCTTACGGTCGGGCTTCTGACACCGGTCCTTCTTCATCCGTCGCCCGATACTTCTCCTTCTCTTTCTCCTTCTGCAAATAAGGAATGCCTTTCTGCATCCATTCCGGCTCGGGCGCGCCCTTCAAAAAGTGATCGAAGAATTCCTGCAGACGGCGCGTGTAGTCCTTCTGATTAATTCGCCGGCGCAGGCCATGCTTCTCGCCGTTGTAGCTGAACATATAAGCCTCTTTGTTCAGGCGGCGCAGCGCGAGGAAGAATTCGATGCCCTGGTACCATGGCACCGCATCGTCTTCGTCGTTATTAATCAGCAGGAGCGGCGTCTGCACTTTATCGAGATGGAATAGCGGCGAGTTTTCCAGATAACGCATCGGGTATTCCCAGAGCGATCCGCCGATGCGCGATTGCGTATGCTCGTATTGGAACTGCCGCGGCAGGCCAGTACCCCAACGAATTCCGCTGTAGGCGCTGGTCATATTGGCGACGGCGGCCCCGGCTTCGGCGGCTTTAAAGCGGTTGGTTTGCGTCACCATGTAGGCGATTTGATAGCCGCCCCAGCTGTGACCCTGTATGCCTATGTTCTTTTCATCGACGAAGCCTTTGTCGACCACGGCTTGAACGGCCGGCAGTACGCATTTCAAGGCACTGGGACCCGGATAGCCGGTCGTGTACACAATGTCCGGCATGAAAATCAGATAGCCGTTACTGACATAGTAGGCGGCGTTGATCGATGTACCCGGTCCCGGCGAGCGCCACTGGTGCAGGCCCTGGCTGAGACGCTCGTAGATGTACACGATCATCGGGTACTTCTTCTTCGGATCAAAGTTGTCCGGCTTCAGCAGCAAGCCCTGCAAAGCGACGCCGTCAGTATTCTTGAAGCTCACCAACTCGCCGGTTCCCCAATTAATGCCGGCGCGCTGCGAATCTCCGTTACTGATCTTCTTTGGGTTCTTGAAGTCCGAACCCGTGACCCAAACATCAGGAAACTCGTCGAAGCGTGACGCGGTAAACATCAAAACGTCCGCGTCCTTTGCCCTGGTCGGATTGTTGTAGTCCTTCGCGCCCATCAGCAGCTTCTCAGGCAGACCGCCATTGATGCGATCGCGGTAGAATCCCGAGTCGCGCGTGTCCTGATTTTCCGCGTGCAGCAACAGCGGCTTTGCCGGATCGATCGAACGTTCTTTCGGATCGAGCCGGACATAACGGAACTGGACGTGTTCACGGCGGCCGACGCCGTCCGTCAGGTTCTTCGCGCCAGTACCGTCAGCCGGCACCTGCCAGACATCAAAGCGATCGTAAATCAGGACTTCGCGATCGTCTTTGGTCCATCCGGCAATGCCGTAAGGATTGGGTAGTTCCGGAGTGTCATTGTCCTCGTTAAAGAAATTAACGCCCAGGCTTTTCGTCAGGTTAACCATGCGGCCGTCAGCGACCGAGTAAGCGTTCCAGTCCTTGCCGTCAAACGAGAGAGCATATTTGGCGTTCGGAGAAAGCGACGAGCCAAAACGCTGCTTCTGTCCGATCTGTCTGCGCGTGCCGTCGGTAGTGTTGACCAGGTAAACATCGCTCATGCCCGGATCGTAGTCGTTCGTGATCCGGTAAGCGCGATCGTCCCTGCCGATAGCCATACGACCGTCGTTCGACAGCGCCACCGACTCCATCTTCTCGTCGGCAAGTTGCACGAACTTCTTGTCCTTGACTACGTACACGGCGCGATAAGAGCGGCTGCGTTCCTGCTCGGCGCGGACCTTTTGCATCGGCTGGATGTAATCATCTTTCCAGTGCCAGAGATCGACGAGCACTTTCTCGTCCGCCGGAATTTCTTCGTCGGCGCTCTTTTCCGGATCAGGCGGGGGCGCCGCACCCAGAAACAGTCGCGCGCCGTCGAGGGAAAAACTCAGTGTGGCTTTGTCGCTGACCACGAAGTCTTTACGAAAGCCGGCAGTTGTACTCGAGACCACTTCGGTTGCGGCCATCGCTGCCGCATGGTTGCGATCAGTGCCTTCCTTCACCGCGCCTCCGCTGCCGCGCTCCCAAAGATATACTTTGAACTTTGCCTGTTTTGATTCCTGCCCTGACTGCTGCCCCGATTGATAATCGTCCCGGTCGCTGACGAATGCCAGTTCGGTTTGATCCTCGTCCCAGGTGAGCTTTTGATACTTGCCTTTACCGGCGATTAACGAAACCGGGGCCGTGTCGGTGTCTGTCGCGGCGAGATAAACTCCGTTCGCCTCTTCATTTTTTGCACTGACGGTGTAAACCAGAGACTTGGCGTCTTTGCTGAGAGTGTAGTCGAGCACGTCAGAGAAGGTTCGCTCCGTTCCACTCGTGGTGTTTCGCAGCACGAGATCGGTGCCGTATTCCTTTTTCTTCCCACGTGATGATTGCGATCCAGCTCCGCGCTGGCCGGTTCCGGCTGCCGGCGAAGTTTCGTTCGAGCCTGCACCCTCCCTAACGGTCGGGTTTCCGCCGGGGGCTGCCCCCTCTCTGGGCGGAGTTGGCTTCGCTTCCAGCAGGTACGCGATGAACCCGCCGCCATCTTCGGGCACCTGAAAACTCTTTACGCGTTCCACGCGCGCGACTTGTCCGCCCGACAATTCCATGAGGCCCAGAGCATTTTTGGGCATGTCATCCGGCCTCTTTTTCTCCTTTTTCGCCTTATTCAGGTCAGCTTTTGTGGGCTCAATGCTGAAAACGACGAAGCGGCTGTCAGCGGTAAACAGCGGCCGCGATAGTCGCCCCTGCGCCGCAATCAATTCGCCGGAATTCGGCATCGAATCGTCAGGGGGCGGCGCCGGCGGCCGGTATCCGCGGGCGGCGCGCCATTCAGTTCCACTCGCCACGTTGCGGACGACGACCTCGCTGTCAGCGTCCTGGGCCATATACGCATAAGCGACGAATTTTCCGTCGCGCGAAATTGTGGGCGCCTGGATCGAGCGCCAGGAATCATAATCCTGATGCGTTAGCGCACGTTTGGTATTCACCGGCTGCTGGGCCAAAGCCTGGGCCAGAGACGTGGCGATCAAAGTAAGTGCGCATACCAATGACACGAGTCTTCGCGAGTTTGTGTTGAAGGATTTCATGGCTCACTCCATTTTAGTTTTCTACTGCCGGGCGAGGTTGATTTTCGGCCCACAGTCTTATCAGGATGCGCGCCGAAGTTCAAGGGCTAGTCTTGCGGTACGCACGCCTCCGGCGTGCTTTGTATCCCGGATCGAAGCATGCTGCTGGTATCGCTCGCTTTGCACACTCTAATTGAACCGGCTTTGCCGCCTGATGTGCGGAAAGGCTTTGCCTTTCCGATCAGCCGACTTATTTTTTTCCTGAGGCTACGCCTCTGAACTCCTGGAGGCGTAGCCTCCCAAATGTAAAAAAGGGAGCGTCCGGAAAGGCCTAGCCTTTCCGCACATCAGGCGGCAAAGCCGCGGGTTCGGAACCCGGGCATATGCATACCTCAGGCCAATCTCACAATCCTGTTAAGCGCACCGTTTCTGTAACCGAGGTCTTTGCGGTGGCGTTGATAGCTATGCGACCATAAATGAAATCCGTTTTTGAGTTGGAAAATAGTGCGGTACGCCCGCCTCTGGCGTGCCGTCCAGGGAGCTAGCACGCTGGAAGCGTGCGTACCTAGATGGAAGAACACATTTCAAGGGACATGCCTCTGCCGGTCACCGGGACTGAAGAGTCCGCCAGTTCAGCCTCTGCCAATCCAGTTCGCGTGGAAAATGTTCGCCGTCCGAAGAAGACGCGCGCGCGGATTGTCCAGATCGTCAGTCTGGTGCTGCTGGTGTTGGCGCTCGTGTTGCTGTGGAGATTCCTCGGCGATAGAGCAGCAACCCCGGGCGCCGGCCGCGGAGGTCGCGGTGGCGGCGGAGAATCGGTGCCAGTCGAAGTCGCCCCGGTCACGCAACAAGACGTTCCGATTCAAATCAAGGGCATTGGCAATGTCGAAGCTGTGACCACAGTGGCGGTCCGTTCACAGGTCGAGGGGACGCTGCTCACCGTAGGCTTTGCCCCGGGGCAGGAGGTAAAGAAAGGGCAGGTGCTGTTCACCATCGACGCCCGTCCATTGCAGGCCCAGCTCAGCCAGGCGGAAGCCAATCTTTTGAAGGCGATGGCCGCCGTCCGTCAAGCCAACGACATCGTGGCGCGCGACGAGGCCATTGCCGCAAACAATCGGGTAGCAGTGAATCGCGATCTGAAATTAGTTGAAGGCGGCGTGATTCCGCGCGAACAGTACGACAACGACCTGGCCACGCTGCGTGCAGCTGAAGCCACGGTGCGCGCCGATCAGTCTTCGGTGGCCAACCTGCAGGCAGCGCAGAAGGCCGAAGACGCAAACGTGCAGAATGCGCGCGTGCAACTGAGCTACACGACGATTCGCGCGCCGCTAGCCGGAAAAACTGGCAACCTTGTCGTAACTGCCGGCAACCTGGTGCGTGCCAATGACACCACACCGATGGTCACGCTTACGACGTCATCGCCGATTTACGTGACCTTCTCGGTACCTGAGCGCGACCTGGTGCGGATTCGGCAGACATCAGGTAAGGACGTCCTGGCTGTGCAGGGAGTGATTCCGGGCGATGAAGCGAATCCAGTGATGGGCAAACTGTCGCTGGTTGATAACACAGTCGATCCCGCTACCGGCACTGTTCGCTTGAAAGCGACTTTCATTAACGAGGATCGCCGGCTCTATCCCGGGCAGTTCGTTAACGTTGTCTTGACGTTGGGCACTGCAAGTCAGGCGACGGTCGTTCCTTCGCAGGCCGTGCAGATCGGACAGGACAAGTCATTTGTCTACGTCGCCAAGGCGGATGGCACCGCCGAGATGCGAACGGTCAAAACCGGCACAACCATGGATTCGATGACCGTGATTGAAGAAGGATTGAAACCCGGCGAGCAGGTTATTACCGACGGTCAACTGCGTCTGGTGCCGGGATCGAAGATTCAGAAAGGACCGGGACAACCTGGGCGCGGGCCAGGCGGCGGTCAGGGCCACGCCGGAGATCAAAATCAGGGTAGCCAGGGTGGCGGTCGTCAGCGAGGCGTGGGGAACCCGAGCCCGTGAGTTGGAATTGAAAATTGAGAATTGAAAAATGCAAATTGCAAAATGTTCGCGCTGCCGCAGGAGTGATTGTGGAACGGCGGCTTCGCCGCCTGATGTGCGGAAAGGCTCTGCCTTTCCGGTAACTCGTATAACCGTTAACTGAGGCTACGCCTCAGTGGAAGTCGAGGCGTAGCCTCAAAACGTTTTTTATCTCCCCACGGAAAGGCAAAGCCTTTCCGCACATCAGGTGGCGAAGCCACTTTCAGTTCCTAATGTCTGAGCTCTTCATCCAACGGCCGATCACCACGACCCTCATCATGACCGGCATCGTGCTGTTCGGCCTGATTGGTTATCGCGCGCTTCCGGTCAGCGACCTGCCCAACGTCGATTACCCAACGATTCAAGTCACGGCCGAGCTGCCGGGCGCCAGTCCGGAAACGATGGCCTCGTCCGTCGCGACCCCGCTTGAGCGTCAGTTCTCAACGATCGCGGGACTCGCGAATGTCAGCTCGACCAGCACGCTGGGCAACACCCAGGTGACGCTGCAATTCGATCTTAGCCGCAACATCGATGCGGCGGCGCAGGATGTCCAAACCGCGATTGCCCAATCGTCCAGACAATTGCCGCCGGGCATGCCGAACCAGCCCACTTTGAAAAAGGTAAATCCGGCCGACCAGCCAATTGTCTATCTGATGGTCAGTTCGCCGACGCTGCCTTTATCCAAAGTCAATGAGTATGCCGATACCACACTGGCGCAAAGGCTATCTACCATCAGCGGTGTGGCCCAGGTTTTGGTCACCGGCGAGCAGAAATATGCGGTGCGCGTGCAAGTCGATCCGTCGGCGCTGGCGGCGCGTGGTATCGGCATCGATGACGTGGCGACTGCGTTGCAGCGCGGCAATACCAATCTTCCGGTCGGCACGCTGTACGGCATCCATCAGAACCTGACGGTGCAGGCCAACGGCCAGCTGACCAACGCTGAAGAATATCGCCAGCTGATTGTTGCTTACCGCAATGGCGCGCCCGTCGCTTTGCGCAACCTCGGCGACGTAGTCGACAGCGTCGAGAACAATCGTCTCGCCAGCCGCTATAACGGCCAGCAAGTAGTCACCCTGACAATTCAAAGACAGCCGGGAACCAACACCGTTGCGGTCGTCGACGCAATTCGAAATTTGTTGCCGGCGTTTCGTCAACAGCTGCCGGCGTCGATCAAGCTGGACGTCTTATACGATCGTTCTGAGTCCATTCGTGAATCAGTAGACGACGTCCAATTCTCGCTGCTGTTGGCTATCGGTTTAGTCGTGCTGGTCATCTTTCTCTTCCTGCGCAACCTCCGGGCGACCTTTATTCCGACTCTGGCATTACCGACTTCGATTGTCTTCACGTTCGCGATCATGTATCTGCTCGGCTTCAGCCTCGACAATCTTTCGCTGATGGCTCTGACGTTGTCGGTTGGTTTCGTTGTCGATGACGCGGTCGTCATGTTGGAAAACATCGTGCGCCGCATGGAAGAGGGCGAGGGCGCGATGGAGGCGGCGCTGAAAGGCTCGCGGGAAATCGGTTTCACGATTGTCTCGATGACGGTTTCGCTGGTGGCCGTTTTCATTCCGGTGCTTTTTCTGAGCGGAATTCTGGGCCGCTTGTTTCGCGAGTTCGCAATCACGATCAGCGTCGCAATCCTGGTCTCAGGCTTTGTTTCCCTCAGCCTCACCCCAATGCTCTGCAGTCGTTTGCTGAAATCAATCGGCCACCGGCGTGAGGAAGGCGGAAACCCGACCGTGAGGGAGGGTGCAGCAGAGGCTGACACGTCCGCAGTTCACGGCAAGTTTTGGCAGAAGACCGAGCGCGCTTACGAATGGCTCGTCGGCGGCTATCGCTGGACCTTGCAAATCGCCCTCGAGCATCGCCCCCTGACCATGTTGATTTGCGGCGTGTTGCTTCTGATCACGATTGGGCTTTTCTACGTCATTCCGAAAGGCTTCATCCCGACCGACGACACCAGCCGCATTGTCGGCTACACCGAAGCTGCCGAAGGCATTTCCTTTGCCGAAATGTCGCGTCACCAGGAACAAATCGTCGACATCATTCGCAAAGACGGAAACGTGCTCGGCGTCCTGTCCACGGTCGGCCAAAGCGACATCAGCGCTGCCAGCAACTCCGGAAATATTTTGATTCTGCTCAAGCCCGTTCACGATCGAAAAAAGGATGTCGAGGCAATTATTGAAGACCTGCGACCAAAGGTGGCCAGCGTTCCCGGCATGCGCATCTTTTTGCAGAATCCGCCGCTGGTCCAGGTCGGCGGCCAGGTGACCAAGAGCCCTTATCAGTTGACTTTGCAAGGTCCGGATCGAGACGAGCTTTATGCGAATGCGGACAAGTTGCTCAAAAAGATGGCCACGTTGCCGCAACTTCTGGATGTGACCAGCGACATCCAAACGAAGAACCCGCAACTGAACGTTGATATCGATCGCGATAAAGCTTCAGCCGTGGGCGTGACGGCGCAGCAAATCGAAGACGCGCTCAACAATGCCTACGGGACGCGCCAGGTCTCAACCATCTATGCGACATCAAACGAATATCAGGTGATCATGGAAGTTAAGCCCGAGTTTCAGCAGGACCCTTCGGCGCTCGGTCAGCTCTATATCCATTCGACCGCGCCCGCTTCAACCGCGAGCCAGGTCGCGCAGGTGCAGAACGCTTTGGCCCAGCCGACGCCGATTATTCTCAATTCGGCCCAGCAACCGGCGGGCTTGTCTCAGCCGGGCCAGACAACCCAGGGCCGTCTGATTCCGCTCAGCACGGTCGCTACCTTTTCGCGCGGCATCGGGCCGCTGCTGGTTAATCATCTGAGCCAGCTGCCTTCGGCGACGATATCGTTCAACCTCCAGCCGGGAGTTTCTTTAAGCGCCGCCACCAATCAGGTGGAGGAAATGGCTAAGCAGACCTTGCCCGGAACCATTACGACCAGCTTTCAGGGAACGGCCCAAATCTTTCAATCGTCGCTGCAAAATCTGACGTTGCTGATGCTGGTCGCGGTGCTGGTGATTTATCTGGTGCTGGGAATTCTGTACGAGAGCTTCATCCATCCGCTGACAATTCTTTCAGGGTTGCCGTCGGCAGGGTTGGGCGCGCTGTTGACACTCTTAATCTTTGGTCGCGAGCTGGATGTCTACGCCTTCGTCGGTCTGATCATGTTGATTGGGATCGTCGAGAAGAACGCGATCATGATGATCGACTTTGCCTTGACCGCTCAGCGCGAAAGAGGAAAGCCTGCCGAAGAAGCGATCTTTGAGGCCTGCCTGATTCGGTTCCGGCCGATCATGATGACGACCATGGCCGCGCTGATGGGGACTCTGCCAATCGCTCTGGGTTGGGGCGCCGGAGCATCTTCACGACGAGGATTAGGTTTGGCGGTCGTCGGCGGTTTGTGCGTGTCGCAGGTGGTGACCTTGTACCTGACGCCCGTCGTTTACCTCTATTTCGAGCAGGCGCAGGAGTGGATCAAACGGCGGCGCCGCAGCCGGCAAGTATCAGAAGCCCGCGCGTAAGCAAGGGCGGCGTCAGCGCGAGGTCAGTACCATCTGCGTAAGCAGATGGGATCAGGAGGTCCCGCTGTCCGACTTGGTTGCGTGGGCCACCCATCCGCTTACGCGGATGGTACTGACTCCAGGATGACCAAACGTCTTGACCGATAACAACAAACATCGCCGCAGTATCTCGGAGCTCTTCATCCAGCGGCCCATCACCACCACTCTGGTGATGGTCGGAATCTTTCTGTTTGGTCTGATTGGTTACGCAGCTCTGCCGGTCAGCGATCTTCCCACCGTCGATTACCCGACCATCAACGTCAACGCCGGTTTGCCCGGCGCCAATCCCGAGACGATGGCCGCGTCGGTCGCGACGCCGCTCGAGCGCCAATTCTCAGGCATCGCCGGTATCGACTCGATTAATTCGAGTAATTCGCAGGGCTCGACCTCGATCACTCTGCAATTCAATCTGAGCCGCAACATCGACGCGGCGGCCCAGGATGTTCAGACCGCCATCTCCGCGGCGCTGCCGCAACTGCCGCCGGGCATGCCGAACCCGCCCAGCATGCGCAAGTCGAATCCGTCGGACAGTCCGATTCTGTTCTTTGCTTTGAATTCAGATGTGCTTTCGTTGCCGGAGATTGATGAGTATGCCGAGACCCTGATCGCGCAGCGCATCTCGATGGTGGACGGCGTGTCGCAGGTGCAGGTGTACGGCGCGATGAAGTACGCCGTGCGCGCGCAGATGGATCCGAATGCGCTGGCCAATCGCGGTATTGGAGTTGACGACGTTGACGCGGCGATACGCAATGCCAACCCGAACACGCCCACCGGAACGTTGTACGGAAAATACTCGAACGTCACGGTCCAGACAAACGTCAAACTGGAAAACGCCGCCCATTTTCGCAGCCTGATCGTCGCGTATAGAAATGGAGCTCCCGTTCGGCTCGAGGAAGTTGCCAACGTCATCGACAGCGTCGAAAACAACCGGGTCGCGAGCTGGTTCAATGGCCGCCGCAGCGTGACCATGGCCGTGCAGCGGCAGCCGGGAACGAATACTGTGGCGGTGGTTGATGCGATCAAAGCGCTCATTCCTCAGTTCAAACAGCAGCTGCCGGCTTCAGTTAATCTCGACATCCTGAACGATCGCTCGATCTCGATCCGGCAATCAGTCGATGACGTGCAATTCTCGCTGCTGCTGGCGATGGGCCTGGTCGTCATGGTGATTTTTCTGTTTCTGCGCAACATCCGTGCGACCATCATTCCCACGCTGGCGCTGCCCACTTCGATTGTGGGCACCTTCGCGGTCATGTACCTGCTGAACTTCAGTCTCGACAATTTGTCTTTGATGGCGCTGACGCTTTCAGTTGGTTTTGTCGTTGACGATGCCGTGGTGATGCTCGAAAACATCGTACGCCGCATTGAAGGCGGCGACACCGTGATGGAAGCGGCTCTCAACGGCTCGCGTGAAATCGGCTTCACCATCGTCTCGATGACTGTTTCGCTGGTCGCTGTCTTTATTCCCGTGCTTTTCATGGGCGGAATTCTCGGCCGGCTGTTTCGCGAATTCGCGATCACGATCAGCGTGGCGATTCTGGTTTCGGGAATTGTTTCGCTGACGCTGACGCCGATGCTGGCCAGCAAGCTTTTAAAGGCCAAAGACATTCGCGCCAGCGCCTTGCATGAAGACACAGGTAAACGAGTGCGCCGCGGTTGGTGGGGATTTACCGAAGGCATCTATAACCGCGTTCTGCAGTTTTATGAGTGGACTTTGCGGGGCGTGCTGCGGCACCCGCTGTTCACAATCACCATCAGTCTGATTCTCGCGGTCTTCACTTTTTATTTGTTTGGCGCGGTGCCCAAGGGTTTCATCCCCAGTGGCGATACGGGATTGGTTTTGGGCAGCACCGAAGGCGCACAGGGGATTTCACTTGATGACATGATCAAGCATCAAAACGCGATCACTGAAGTCATTAAGAAAGATCCGAACGTGCAATCGTACGCGTCGACGGTCGGCGCGGGCGGGAGAAACTCCAGCGGCAACAGTGGGACGATCTTCATCGGCTTGAAGCCTTTGGGCCAGCGCAAACTCAGCGCTGATGAGGTGATTGAAGGGCTGCGCCCGAAACTTTCGCGCGAACCCGGCTTGCGCGCGATCCTGCAGAATCCGCCCAGCCTGAACATCGGGGGCGGCTTTGGTCGCAGCACTTACCAGGTGACCATCCAGGCTTCCAGCAACGCCGAGCTGATCACCAATGCTCCCATCCTGGAAAGGAAGATGCGCGATCTGCCGCTGCTCCAGGACGTCAACAGCAACCTGCAAGTGAACACGCCGCAGATGAACGTGGAGATTGATCGCAAACAGGCGGCCGCGCACAGCGTAACGATCGCCCAGATTCAGACCGCCCTCGGCGACGCTTTCGGATCGCGACAGGTGTCTACGATCTACACGCCCACCAACGAGTACCAGGTGATCCTTGAAGCCAAGCCGGAATTCCAGGCCGATCCGAGTGCGTTGGGCCGGCTGTATATTCACTCGTCCAACGGCAACCTGGTTCCCTTGAGCGCGGTGGCCAGTTTTTCCAAGAGCGTGGGCCCGGCCCAGGTGAATCATTTTGGCGAGATGCCCGCAACTACAATTTCGTTCAACCTGCGTCCCGGAGTTTCGCTCAGCCAGGCCACTACGCAAATTCAAAACATCGCCAAGCAATCCTTGCCGGCCACCATCACAACAACCTTCCAGGGATCGGCCCAGGTCTTTCAATCGTCACTGCAAAACCTGACGTTGCTCTTGCTGGTTGCCGTGCTGGTGATTTATCTGGTACTGGGGATTCTCTACGAAAGTTTTATTCATCCGCTGACGATTCTTTCCGGCCTACCTTCGGCCGGTTTGGGCGCGCTCCTGACTCTGATGATCTTTCATCGCGAGCTGGACATCTATGCCTTCGTCGGTTTGATCATGCTGATCGGCATCGTCAAAAAGAACGCCATCATGATGATTGACTTCGCGCTGGAGAAGCAGCGAAAAGAAGGCGAGAACGCCCGCGACGCGATCTACGAGGCCTGCGTAATCCGCTTCCGCCCGATCATGATGACCACGATGTCTGCTCTGATGGGCACTTTGCCAATCGCGCTCGGATGGGGGGCCGGTGCTTCTGCACGCAGAGGTTTAGGCCTGGCAGTCGTCGGCGGCCTGATCGTCTCTCAAGTGCTGACGCTGTATTTGACGCCGGTGGTTTATGTTTATTTTGAGAGGTTTCAGGAGTGGATGGGCGGAGCGAAGGAAAAACCTGCGGAGCAGGTGACAGCGTAAAGCCTGGGGCGTGAGCCCCAGGACGGCGAACCGAAAATACATCGAGCCTGCGGAGCGGGCGGCAGCTTGCAAGAATTTTTACTCGACAGCCATGGTAGCGTCGATGAATGTCCGACTCCTATACCAATCTTCTCTATCACATCGTTTTTTCGACTAAGGATCGGCGTCCCTTGATTACGCCGGAGTATGAACCCAGGCTTTATGATTACGTTGGCGGGACTCTTCGGCGAGCCGGCGGCATTTCGTTGGAACTCAACGGCACTGAAGATCATCTTCACATGTTGGCCAAGCTTCGGCCCGACCGTGCTCTTTCGGATGTTCTTCGAGACTTAAAGGCAAACGCGACAGGATGGATGCATGACGTTTTCCCCTCGCTTAAAGACTTCTGTTGGCAGCGTGGTTATGGAGCGTTCACTGTTAGCCAATCAAATGTTGAGGAAGTTCGTCGATACATTGCGAGGCAGAAAGAACATCATCGTAAGGTTTTTTTTCGGGATGAGTTCATTCAATTCCTGAGAGCAAACGGAATTGAATACGACGAGAGATTTGTTTGATGAGCTGTCGCCCGCTCCGCGGGTTGCGCTTCTGGTTGGGACGCGGTCCTGGGGCTTACGCCCCAGGCTTTACGCTGTCGTCCGCTTCGCGGACTGGTGCCACGTCTTGCTGTATCTACCTTTTTTGGATAATCGTCTCGGCGAAACGCTCCATCTCTTCCAGCTGGGGGCTGCACTGCAGCAATAACAGGTCGACGCCGGCAGCTTCGAACTCGCCGATGTGATCGGCGACCTGCTGGGGCGTGCCGACCAAACCGGAACGCAACCCGCGATTGGAAACCGAGTAGTCTTCAAGCGAAACCTGCTGCTCCAGTTTCGTGCCTGCCAGCCATTGATGATAATTGGCATAGCCCGCAGCCGTCTGTTTGACGTTCGTGATGCGCGCCAGCTCGCGCTGAGCTTCGGCTTCCGTCGGCCTGACGATCGCGTATGCGGCCACGCCAAATGTCATGGGCGGCCGATTCAGACGCTCGCGCCGCTCTGACAGGTCCGCGATCTTCTCGCGCACGCGGGCCGGATGGTCGCCGTGCATCACATACGCGTCACAGAACCGGGAAATCATGTCCTTCGCGGCCTCTGACTCGCCGCCGGCATAAATCATCGGACGCGGATGGGTACGTGGCTTGGGTTGCATGACCACATCGTCAACCGTGTAGTAGTTGCCACTGAATGAAAAGTGGTCCTGATGCCACATCCGGTCGATGATCTCGAGCCACTCAGTTGTGCGCGCGTAGCGATCGTCATGCTGCTCGAAATGCACACCGTACTTTCTGGCTTCATCAGCCCACCAGGAAGAAACGACGTTGAGCGAGAGCCGGCCGCCGCCGCCGATGTGATCGATGTTGGCGGCTTGCTTTGCCAGGAGCGCCGGCTGATGAAACGTGGGACGGACCGCGACCATCAATTCCAGCCGGCTGGTTACGGCCGCGAGGGCCGCCGCGGTAGACCAGGCGTCGAGCGATGGCGCTTCGACTCCTTTGATGTCGTTCAGATTCAGTTCGGCGATCAGCGTCAGGTCGTATCCGATTTCTTCGCTGCGCCGCGCGAGACGGCTGTTGTATTCCCACGTCGCTTCCATCTGTTCGTCATCGACGTTTCTTAACCAACCGCCGAAAACTGGTAACCAGTAGCCGTAGCGCATTTGCTTGCCTCCTCCTCCAGAAAATCAACCAGCCGCTCGTGCGGATCGAATCCAATTACCCGCGGCGCGTCCGCCACAAAATTTGAAAGGGCATTGATGTCGTAATAAAGCAGCGAGCCGTCGCGATCGTCGATGATGTATTCAACCCCGCCGACATCGATTTGCGCGGCAGAAACGATTCGCTCGACGGCATCGATCACTTCCGCCGGCGGCGTATAGCCTTCGACCTGAAGACCGCTTTTCGGCGCGTCGATCGGACAAGCCAGGCGCGTCAACTCGACGCCATCGGTTGTCTGGCAAATGTCCGCCGGACAGAGGTTGAAGCTCTCACCCGAAGTGAAGACCCTGATGCCGTAAAGATAGCGGCCACCCAGCGTCTCGATGCGCGTGATGTGGCCGCCGCGGGCCGGGACGAATTCCTGCACCAGCGCAGTCTGATCGATCCCGAGATCAATCGTGCCGGCTTGCACTGCGCGGGCGAGTGATTCGCGCGAGTCGTAGCGCACCACACCGGCGCCGCTCCCGCCTATGTTGGCTTTCACCACAATTGGAAAGCGGAGTTCGCGCGCGGCGGAAAGCGCCTGCGACGCATGGTTGATGACGTGCGCGCGGGGATAGGGGAGACCAAGCGAGCGGAGCAGCGAGAGCTGCAGCGCCTTTGAGGTTTCGATGGTGAAAGCCGCGCGGTTGTTGATAACTCGTATTCCCAGGCGTTCGAGATGGGCGAGATAGTTCAGGGTGTAGAAGATGCCCTGTCCATGACCACGCAGGTGAGCTGAAGGGCTCATGCGGTTAAAGAGCAGGCTGAACCCGGTCTCAGTCTCGTCCGGGTCGTATTGATGTTGCGCAGCTGCTATTTGTACATAGGAAGCGCTGCGACGGTCGAGCTCCGCGAATAGCAGACGGAACCAGTCCGGATGTTCGTAAAAGATGGCAATCGGTTTAGTTTCAATGGTCATGTTGTCTCCCTGCTGCGATCGGGTTGGCGCCAAAAGAAAAAGGCCGCTCGATTGAGCGGCCTCGGTGATTACTGCAAAAAGATTACGGTCAGTCTATTTCGCGCAATTGAGTCCGCTCGGTCGATGGCCGATTACAACAACACATACAAGCGCAGCAGCACGGATTGAAACCGCAGCAGCTCGCATTGCTAGTGGTTCTAAAATTCATCAGCTATTACCTGGGACGGGAAGGAAGGTACATTGATCGAATATCCGATGTCAATATTCGCGCGCGCTCGAGGGCCTGTTGCGCGCGCGGCCTGATGGAAATGTGGGGCTGGAATTGGAGGGCATCTTCAGGCTGTCTGCTAACCGTTTCCTTCGCGAACTGGCTTTGCCTCAAAAGTCTGAAAGTTGGCGAAGTTCCACCTTCTCATTCACACCGGGCTTCAGCCCGGTGACTGAGCCTCAGTGAACTGATCAAGGAACCGTTTCAACGGTTTCTCGGTCTGGGCGTCACGTAACTGCCTCGTGCTCAAAAGCTTAGTGGTCCCGAAAGAAGACGAAACCGTTAAAACGGTTTCGCGCATTTCTTCCCGCCCCCGATCACCGGGCTCAAGCCCGGTGTGAATGAGATCTTGAACTGTCGAACTTTGAGGCAAACCCTCGCGAACTAATGAAATCATTTGGTGGGCGGCGCAACGATTTCTATTTTGTTTTCACCTGCCTGCAGCACGATGCGTTGTGCGTTCGGCGCGCGGGCCCTTAATGCTTCATTACTTAACTCGTCAAAAGACTCACTTAGTCCCATGACGATCGCTAAATATTCTCCGGGGCCGCCGCTCAAACGAAAGCTGCCATCCGCGTTGGTGAATCCGTACAATCTGCTGGTTGATTTTTGCTGATCGGGATCAGTCGAGATCAGTACCACGGTGAAGCCGGCAACGGGCGTCTTGCCATCTGAGGCAATCACGCGCCCCGAAAGTGAGGCTACCTCCGGAGAGATGACGAGCCGCACGTCAGTTACATCTTCGCCTTCTTTTACGACCAGCGGTCCGCGGGCCAACTCTCTTTTGCCTGCAGTTACTGACTTTGTGTAGTACTGACCATTCGGTGGAACTGAAGTTCTTAAGTAGATGAGACCGGGAGGCACACCCTCAATTGAAAATGTTCCGTCGGTTTGTACTCGAATGGGTGACGCGGTATCGGCTTGTCGAACTTCCGCAAGCGCATAAACGAGGACAGTAGCGGGTAAGGGTTTGCCGCCATCGACGGTGACGGTGCCTGAGATGCGGCTGCCGCTGGATACTTCAATCATTATGTCGGCCAGACTGGCCCCGGAGACTGTTACTTCAAGTTTCCTGGGGGCAAATTTTTGACCGGCATCCGATATTTGAGCAGCGGTCGGAAAATTATCACCACGTGAGATCCATCGCGGCGGTGTGATGATCACCGTATAGCTGCCATCCTCAACTTCATTGAAGTTGAAGCGACCGTCAACATCAGTGTTAGTGACCGGGTCTTCCAGGTCTGACGAAGCTGCCGGACTTTCGTCTTTTCTTTTCAGGGTAACGCGGGCCCGTCCAACCGCGCGGGTACTGCCCTTAAAAACCACCGTACCGGAAATGCTGTGCACCGGACGGTCGGCGAGGGTGATGTTAATGTCTTTCTGCTCATCGCCGGCCTGAATCGTGAGTACGGTTGCGGAGGTCATCGTGTTGGCACCGTCGTAATACGAGATGCCCAGCACTGAGCGATTCAAGAGACGAGGTTCATCCGGTTTGTCTTGTGCGTTTAACTCAACGTTCCATTTCTGTTCGGCTGCCCCCACGAGATATTCTCCCGGCCAGAGTCCCGAAACACGATAAACACCTCGCTCGTCCGTAATGGCATCTTCGGGAGTTCGGCCGATGACCTGGGTCCATTTGCCTTCTCGTTTACGAAAAATCCTGACGGACGCATTGATCGCGGGATCGCCATCGGCGTAAGTCACTTTTCCTGAGATGGCGGCTCCACGTTTGACGCGTACAACCGCCTCAACGGTTGAAGTGCCGTCGACAGTGACTGTCGTCAGAGTCCCTGCTCCGTTTTCATCAGATACTCCGAAGTGAATAATCCCGGGCGCGCTGACGTCAATGAAATACTGCCCTGCCGGAACGTCGACGATTTGAAATTCTCCGTTCCCATCGGTCCAGGCGTCATAGTTACGCATTCTGTTCTTACCGGCTGGATCCCAAATGGTTAGTTGCACCCGACGCAGCGGCCGGCGCGTATCTTCATAGATCACACGGCCGCGAACTGTTGACTGTTTGGTTCTTGAACGTGGACTTTGATTTTCTTCAGTCCGCGGGTTCTGTGCCCGCGCAGGAACCGTGAGTGTTAGGGAAGCAAGCAGGCAGATCGCGAAAACAAGAAGGAAGAGAATAGAACTGACTTGCTTAATGACCAATTCACTTCTCGGGAGTTATCACAAGGACCTGATTGTCAGATCGCTGTGATCCAAAAAACCGCAAACTAACAGTTTGCGTTACTAAAACAACTGGAACTTGATTGTCAGGTACTTCTTCGGATTCTGGCGGAAGTCGTAGAGCAGCTTCACGCCTTCGGACGAGAAATTGTTCACGTTGTTGTAGAGCGAATCGTCGGTGAGCAGTTTGCCCACCGTGCCTTCGCCTCGTTGGGCGCCGGCGACGACGTTGTCGATGCGCGCGGCAGTCGTGTTAAAGCGGGCAATCGCGGTGCGGGCGTCGTTGTAAATCGCTTCGTCCTTGATTAGTTTGCCGAGCGTGCCCTGGCCGGCATTGACCCCGGCGATCAGCTGATCGATGTTGTCCATCGAATGGTTTACGCGGTCGGCGATGCTATTGATCTTGTTGTACATCTCGTCGCTCGAGAAGAATTTCCCAGCCGTGCCACGTCCGGCGCGCAGATCCTCAGACAACTTCTTCAGGTTTGCAGCGACGTCATTGGCGTTATTGTAAAGCGTCTCGTCGTAAACGAATTTGCCGGCAGAGCCTTTCCCGCTCTTAATCTGTCGCGCCAGGTCTTCCGCGTCCTGAATCGTAGCGTTCAGGTTGTTGTAAAGCGACTCATCATTGAACAGGCGCCCGACGGTGCCTTTGCCGTCGCGCACGTTCTTCACGATCTCGTTCATCTGATCGGACAGCTTGCCTAATTTCTCAGCCAGTTCCGTGCCCCGGGTGGCGAGGTCGCTCATCGTGCTGCCAGCCGTGGCCGGCAGCAGGAAATTCTCGGTCACCGGTTGGCCGAGGGACGTGCCCGGCGTGATGTTCACAATCATTTCGCTCCCCAGAATGCTGGGCGAAGCCTGTTGTGCGGTTGAGTCGGTGCGAATGCGATCAGTCGCCGGAATGCCGTCAATTTTGGTGTCGATGGTCAGGAACGCTTCAATCTTTTGCGGATTTGGGCCAGTGCCGACTTCGGACGGACTCAGCAGACGGATGTGATCGACTTTGCCGATTTTCACGCCCGCCAACTTTACGTCGGATCCTTCGCGCAGGCCGTTCGCATCGGCGAAGCGCGCGCGCAGGTGCAGGTGACTCTTAAAAGGATTAAGTTCGCCGGAGGCGTTGAGAATCAAAACGACAAGTACCGCGAGCGCGATGAAAACGAGCAAGCCAACCCGCAGCTCACTTAGTCCAATGGTCTTGGTTGATTTTGGCATGTTAATACCTGCAATCCTGATGTTGGTTTTGCGATCGTCACCCTCTAGATACAGAGAAAATCAAAAATCGGCAATCGCAAAGCAAAAATGATTTCAGTGTCCGCGCAGAAACTTATGAATGTACGGATCCTGATCCTTTCGCAGCGTCTCGTCCGTGCCGCTGAAAATTATCTGGCCATCACGCATCATCAAAACCTTGCTGTTGATGAGACAAAGTTTTTCGCCTTCTTTTTCGAATATTACTTCACCTTCTTCGTTCACGACCGCGTATTCAGACGTCAGATATTCGACGTTGTTCATCTCGTGCGTCACGAAAATCGACGAGACGTCTTCCAGGTCCCGAAGTTTCATCGCCAACTCGCAAATGGTGCGTGCCGTCGGCGGATCGAGTCCCGCGGTTGGTTCGTCGAACATCACGATCTTGGGGTCGCCCACCAGCGCCCGCGCGATTCCCACGCGGCGCCGCATACCTCCTGACAACTCGGACGGCATTTTGTCGATGGCCGCTTCCAGGTTAACGAACCGCAACATGCGACGGACCTCGTTTTCGACTTCGTCTTCCGGCACACCCTGCTCATGTAGTTTGAAAGCGACGTTCTCGTAGACCGAAAGCGAGTCAAACAAAGCGCCTTCCTGAAAGATCATCCCGATCTTTTTGCGGATGCGCATCATCTGGACTTCGTTATAGTTGGTGATATCTTCGCCATCGACCAGAATCTGTCCGCTGTCGGGTTTGAGCAGACCGAGCACCAGCTTAATCGTCGTTGACTTGCCACAGCCAGAGCCGCCGAGGATGATTTTGGTCTCACCCTTCATCACCTTGAAACTCAGGTCGTTCAGAATCTTGCGATTGTCGAAAATCATCGTGACGTTACGAAACTCAATCGCCGGAATAGCCCGATCGGTATCGTCGACTTCGCGGAAAGTCGATTCGGCAGCACGCTCGCTGACCTGATTGTCCTTGGTCTCGTCGATTGAAGCCTGCGTCATCATAATTGGGTGCCCAGGATAAGTTGAAGTGCGCGTGCCAGAATGAAGTCGGTGATAATTACGATAATCGAGGCCATCACGACTGCTGATGTAGTCGAACGACCGACCCCAACCGTGCCGCCCTCGGTCTTCAGTCCCTTGTGACAGGCGATTGTACCCATCAGAAAAGCGAAGAACAAAGGTTTGATAATTCCGCCAATGATGTCATCTGTCGTGATGCCATCCTTCACGGAGTTAATGAACATGGCAGAGGGCAGGTTAAACAGCCAGGTCGAGACCGCCCAACCACCGCCGATTCCCATCACGTCCGTAATCAAGGTCAATAGCGGCAGAGTGACTACCAGCGCGAGAATCCGCGGCGCCACTAATTTCCGAACCGGATCAGTTCCCAACGCGCGCATCGCGTCAATCTGTTCCGACACGACCATCGAACCCAGTTCAGCCGAGATCGCCGAGACGACTCGTCCGGTTACCATCAGGGCGCTCAGCACCGGGCCGAGTTCGCGGACTAATGAGATCGAGACCAAATATCCCAATTGATCGACCGCGCCGTACGAAGCCAGGGTCTGATAGGTTTGCAGCGTCAACACGCCACCGGTAAAGAATCCAGTAAGAATAATGATCGTCAGTGACCCTACGCCGATGTAGTCCATCTGCGCGATGGACTCAGGAACATAATGAGGTTTCTTGAAGATTCCGCGGGCGGCGCGGGCCGCGAGCAGGGACATGTCCTGGAGGTCAGATAGAAAGCGTAGGATGATGTTCATCCGAGATCCAATTTATTGAAAGAGAGCTGCCTGCGTTCGCGGTGGCGACTGGTATTAAATAAGAGACTGTCGTTCGGCAAAGCTCGCATCGCTGCCCGGAAATTTGGCGCCGATCCGGTGCGAGCGTGTTTTCAACAGAGCGGCCTATAATGCGCAAAACCAAACGTTAACGTCAAGGTTGCGTTGCTGATAGGTAGTGCGCTAATTCGACTTTCTCTGTATCTCTGTGAATTCTCCGGGTCTCTGTGGTGGAGTCTTTTCCAGGATTTTTCACCACAGAGTCACAGAGGTACCCACAGAGACACAGGAGAAAAACGGGTTCTCATTGAGAACGTCGCGATCTGTGATGCGAGATAATTAGCCCAACAAAAAAGCCGCCCCGATAGCCCGAGCCGGCTTTAAGAATTAGTGCCTGGGGATAAGGTTAAGGCTTTCGCTGTTGTTGCCGTAGCGCCCGGCGCTGGGCGGGCGTTAGCAAAGGATTATTTGGATCGCGTTGTTGCAAACCCTGCTGACGCCGGTTAAGGCCGTTCGGGGCTCCCTGTTGGCGTTCGCGCCGCAAGGCCATATTCTGTTGGCGCATTTCTTGCAGTCTGGTTCGCTGCTCTGGTGTCAGGACCTGAAGAATTCTGGCCTCTGATACTGAGCGCAGCCTAATGGGGTTGGCCTGGGCCGCGGCTACCTCGCGTGAACGTTGCGCAATCAAAGCCTCGTCGGGACTCGGAGATTCGATGGCTTCCGTCAACGCGCGCTGCGCCTGCCGCAATTTTAAGTTGGCCGCCTGACGTTCGTCTTTCAACTCCTGCATAATCGCGCGAATTTTCTGAATTTGATCGGGTTTCAGATCCAAACGGCGCAGATCGGTCATTTGATTTGCCGGGAGATCGGCTGGTTGCGTTTGGACCATCGGAGATGAGTTCTCGGTTTGAGTGGTCTGTGCAGCAATTTCGCCAGCCAGGCCAGACAGCATGACCGCGGCAGCGAGCGCGGCGAGCTTTATTGATTTAGTATCGCGTTTCATTTGATTACCATCCTTGGGCATCATCGCACAGGTTTCATTGATTAGGTTGATCTGAGATCACGAAGGGCAGTTCTTCATCATCGGCGCCGGGAACCAGACGTAAATCGGTGGCCAGCTGTTCGCGCTCCTGTTGAGTCAGGGCTTTGACGCGTGGCCGGCTCGAGCGGCGCGAGTTAACAACCACTGCAACTCGCGGGGCGGGTGCCTGATCCACTGTGTCGTTTGATTTTTGTACGGCCGTCTGTTGTTCTTTCGCCACCTGCATTTTAGCTTCAGCGACAGCCCGGTCTAAATCTGCTTTGGTAAACCGGGCCTCTGCGGTTTCATTTGCCGATGGATTTGGCTTTTGCCAACTACGGGACACTGCGAAAATAAGCAGCGCGCAAAGCAGCACGCCGGCAAAAGCCGTCGCCCCCCGCAGCCACAGCGGAGATACACTGAAGAATTCGCGCAAGGCCGCTACCGCTGATAGTCTGCGTTCGGGACGAGTGAATTGAGTCGCAGCGGCTGACGGCTCGGCGACAACGGCGGCCGGAGTGAATGAGGCGCCGAGTGCTTCGTTTCGCCAAACGAGAATCGATTCATGCATCTGATCAAAAGCCGCAAACTCACTGCGGCAAGCATCGCACTGTTGTAAGTGGGCGCGAAAATCGCGCGCATCAGATTCGCTGGCCTCGCCGTAAAGATAGGTGACCAGGTCTTCGGCTCGATGACAAGCTGGTCGTCCATTCAGGTCTTGCATGATAAAACTCTCCTCGATCAGATCGCCCGGCTGTCGCCGAATTTTTGCAGGCGCATCTGCAATTGTCTGAGCGCGGTGTAAAGCCGGCTCTTAACCGTGCTGAGCGGAATCTCAAGCGCGTCAGCGATCTCTTGAAACGTCAGCTCTTCAAACTCTTTCATCACAACTACCTGTCGCAACTCCGGAGGCAGCGTGCCGACCGCGCGCCGCACTGCTTGAGTTCGTTCAATCGTTTCGGCATTTCGGGCCGGCGATGCATCAGCGGGCAAAGCGAACACGGCCGCATTCTTTTCGGCTTCGTCTTCAAGGGCCGTCTCGCTGCGAACCTTGGCCCGTCGCTGCCGGGTAATGCATTGGTTCACGGCAATGCGATGGAGCCAGGAAGAAACCTTGGCCTCGCCGCGAAACCCGCGCAGGTTCCGAAACGCAGCGAGAAAAGTCTCCTGGGTCGCGTCGCGCGCGTCTTCCTCGCGACCGAGCATGCCAAACGATAGGGCAAAGATGCGCCGCTCCCAGCGACGCACTATTTCGCCGAACGCCTCTGGATCGCCAGACAGCGCACGTTCAACCACTTGCTCGTCGTTCGTAGCCGTTTCCATCTGGTCCGTGCTCGCGCCCGCCGCGGGCATCCAAATGTCGCGCGCAACAACCCGCGCAGTCAACTCTTTAGACGCCGAGCCTCATCCGCAAGTTTGCAAAAAACTCCGCCAATCACGGTAATCCGCTGCGCCAAAGCCGAAAAAGACCGAAGTTAACCGAGACAACTTACCGATCTTGCGATTTTCGGATACTAACTCTCGCTATTTCATCAGTTAAATATTGGCCAAACCCGTTGACACCAATGGTTCAAACCACTAATCTACATGGGGCCGAACACGCGGAGGTCGGCGCCGAAATCTGTCTCGCTTTTTTCACCATCCCCTGTCCACGTGCTTGAATCGTTAGGTCGAATTCGTCTTTTGTACGTCGTACTGGCAGTTCTATTGCTGGTCGGCCTGCTCCCATTAACCCTCGCCGGGACCATGCTGTCACGTCGAAGCGCTGATGAACTGCGCGCGATAGAGGGCCGCTATCAGGCGCAGCTCGTGCGCGACAAGGCCCGACAGATTGAGTTGTACGGCCAGCGTTACCGAGACGTCGTGATTGGGTTGGCCCGGGCTTTTGAAATTGCCGGGGCAAACCGCTTCGCGACCGACGCCGGATACGACGTGCGTTTGCAGCGCAGTCTTCAGGATGATCCGAACTTGATCGCTCTGGCTATTTGTCCGGTCAAAGGTGAAGTGCATCGGGCCTTTCAATTCGATTTGATCAAACGCGAAGAAGTAGACCAGCGCATTGCTGACGTCCTGGCCAGGATGAACAGTCGTGGGGTGATTATCAGCAGGCCGCAGATCATTCGCTCAGGACAAGAGATGGGATTGACGATCGCCGCCCCGGTCATGAACGGGGACGAGATCGTTGCTGCGGTGGTCGCCGTCGTTTCGTTCCAGGAGGTTTTCAAGGCGCTCCAGCAGAAGTCCACAAAAAGCACCCGTGAAATGTTGGACGCCGGCCTGCCGGTGGTATTTGTCGTTGATCAAAACGGTAAGGCGGTAGCGCATCCCGATGCGGCCGTTGCTTTTTCCGAAAGACCGATGACCGATCTGAAAGTGGTCCAGGACTGGCTTGAGACCGGCGCCCAGGTGCAATCGGCTCTGGCCCCGTTCACGTTGGATCGTGATGGGCACGTGACGCCGATGCTGGGATCATATGCGACGGTTGAGCTCGATCGTGGTTCATTGCTGGGGGTCATAGCTATCCAGGACGAGAGCGCTGCGTTAGCGTCGGTGGGCGACATGCGCAACCAGGTGCTGTTTGTGAGTTTTGTCGCGGCCATCATGGCGCTATTTATTGGGTTCTTTTTTGCCGATCAACTGACGCGTCCGGTCAGCGAGTTGGCGGCCGGCGCCCGGCGGATTGCGGCGGGTGACTTCTCTCGGCGCGTGAAGGTTCTGGGTCGAACTGAATTGGGCGAGCTCGGTGCCTCGTTCAATCAAATGACCGATCAGATCGAAAGCTTTGTTGGCGACCTGCAACGTTCCGCTGAGGAGAACCGGGAACTCTTTCTGGGCACGGTCAAGGCCCTGGCGGCAGCGATTGACGGCAAAGACCCGTATACCCGCGGTCATTCCGAACGCGTTTCGCGATTCGCAGTTGCTACGGCCCAGGCTTTGGGCTTGCCCGCGGATGAGATTGAGAAGATTCGCGTCAGTGCTTTGCTGCACGATGTCGGGAAAATTGGCATCGACGATCGCGTACTGAAGAAACCTGCGGCTTTGACTGACGACGAGTTCGAGATCATGAAGAGCCACCCGCAGAAGGGTTTCAAGATCATGTCGCAAATTCCGGCGATGCGGGACTTCCTGCCCGGCATGTACATGCATCACGAAATGATTAACGGTGAAGGTTACCCGCAGGGTCTGCGGGGAGAGCAGATTCCGATGCAGGCTCGCATCGTCTCAGTGGCCGACACTTTTGATGCCATGACGACCGAACGTCCATATCAGCGCGCGATGGATTTCTCGGCGGCGTTAACGCGCCTGAAGAGTTTCGTCGACACGCGTTACGACGCGCGCGTGGTCGCCGCTTTTGTGGCCGCTTGTGAAGCCGGAAAGATTCGGCCGGGAGTTTCCCGCGTGACTCGCCAACAAAGCGAGGTGCCAGCCATGCAGCCGTTGCCGGTAGTAACGACACCCGATTCGGTTCTGGCTGTCAGCTAGAATATCCGTATGAGAAGCCCGACCGTGAGGGAGGGCAACTCGCACAGGTCAGTGCCCTTGCTTACGCGCGGGCCTCTGACACAGTTCGCGGCGCATCGCTTTTGTGGCGGTGCGCCGCTTCTGCTTATAATCGCCTTTAGATTTCCGTATTCATTTGGATTGGAGTTTTGATGGCTTTCTGGCGAAGGAAAAAGGATGAGTTTGTCTCGTTAGGGCTGAATCGTGTCGCGGATGAAGCGGCACCGCCGCTTTCGCCTGAGCCCGAGCCTCCGGTGGAAAAGCCCACCGGCGAAGTCAAAACGGTCGCGTCGCGTGCAGTTGAACCGGTGCAGAAGGGCGCGCCATGGCAGACGTCAGTCCTGGGTCTTGACCTCTCAATCGAGCAATTACAAGCTCGCGAAGCAGCGCTTGAACAGGAATTATCGGCGCGATTCCGGCGGGCGGTCGCAGCAACCCGCGAGTCTCTGTCCGATAGAATCGACACTGTTTTTGCCGGTGCCAAAAGGATAGATGCCGAACTTCTGGATGAATTGGAAGAAGCCCTGATCGCCGCCGACATTGGCGTTCCCACGACGATGCACGTGCTCGAAACTGTGCGTCGCGGCATCAGCCGTAAAGAAATTGACGACATTGAAAAGCTAAAGCAGTCGATCAAGTCTGAGTTACTGTCGATCCTGCATGCCTCAGAGAAACAGGGCGTGGCGTCGGAAGCCAGTGTGCCGGAAGACATCGCGCCCTACGTGATGATGATCGTTGGGGTGAATGGTGTCGGCAAAACTACCACGATCGGGAAGCTGGCCCAGCGAATCAAAGCCGAGGGCAATGATGTTTTGATTTGTGCCGCCGACACCTTTCGCGCCGCGGCGTCCGATCAATTGGCCATCTGGGCCGAGCGCACCGGGGTGCCTTTGATTCAGCAGAAGCAGGGAACTGATCCTGCGGCTGTGCTGTTCGATTCAATGAAGGCAGCGAAGGCCCGCGGCTCAGACGTTCTGATTGTGGATACCGCCGGCCGGCTGCATAACAAATCGAACCTGATGGCGGAACTCGAAAAGATGAAGCGCGTGGCCGGCCGTGAAGTTGAAGGCGCTCCGCACGAGACTCTGCTGGTCGTTGATGCCGTTACCGGCCAGAATGGTTTAGAGCAGGCGCGACAGTTTCTGAAAGTGGCCGGTGTGACTGGAATCGTTTTGACCAAGCTCGACGGCACCGCGAAAGGTGGAATTGCGGTGGCGATTGCCAAGGAACTTGGCTTGCCGATTCGCTACGCCGGCATCGGCGAGAAGGTTGATGACCTGGTGGTGTTTGATGCTGAGCAGTACGTGAACAGTCTGTTTAATTAGATCTGACGGTCGGCCAGGTCAGACAGTGTACCCGCTGGTGGAGTCAGTACCCTCCGCGTAAGCGATGGACGCTACCCGGTCAAACAGCGGGACCTCCTTTATTCCACCTGCTCACGCAGGTGGTACTGACATCGTGGACGAATCAACCGCACAAGATAAAAGGCTGATGCGACGCGCCCTGGAACTCGCCGCACAGGGAACCGGACGGGTAAGCCCCGGGCCTCTCGTCGGTACGGTCGTCGTTGATGAGCGCGGCGAGATCGCCGGCGAAGGGTTCTATCTCTACGATCAAGTCAAGCATGCTGAGACCCTGGCGCTCGAACAAGCGGGCGCACGGGCCCGCGGCGGTACCGCTTATGTTTCCCTCGAGCCGCACGCTCATCAGGGCCGGACCTCGCCGTGCACTGAGCTACTCATTAACGCCGGTATCAAACGCGTGGTCGCGCCGATTGAAGATCCCAACCCGAAGGTTTCTGGTCGCGGCTTTGCCCGTTTACGCCAAGCCGGGATTGAAGTCTGCACTGGCGGCCTAGACACCGAAGCCAAGCGGCTGAACGAAGCGTATATTCATTTAATGCGCAGCGGCCGGCCATTCGTTCATTTGAAGATGGCCGTTTCGCTGGATGGGAAGGTCGCTACTTCTAACGGCGACTCGCGCTGGATAACCGGAGAAGCCGCTCGGGCGCAGGTCCACGAACTGCGCCATCAAAGTGATGCAATCATGATTGGTGGAGGCACCGCCCGCGCGGACGACCCGCTGTTGACTGACCGTTCCGGAAAAATGCGCCGGCGCCCCTTAGTGCGCGTGGTAATTGAGCACTACCTTGGTATCTCGCCGCAGTCACAACTGGCGCAAACAACTGAGGCCGCGCCGGTCATCATTTTCGCTTGCGAGGAACCAGAACCTGATAATGTCAGCGCTCTACAGTCGCAAGGCGTCGAGGTTGTCGTGCAGGATTCTGCGCTTGACCTGAACAGCGTGCTGGAGGAGTTGGGCAAACGATCAATTCAAACCGTTCTGGTTGAGGGCGGCCCGTCTCTGGCTGGCCTGCTAATCGAAGCGGGGCTGGTGAACAAAGTAACGTTCTTCGTGGCGCCGATAATCATCGGAGGTCAGGATGCCCCTTCGGCGATCGGCGGCAGCGGCGCGGAAAAAATCGCCGATGCACTGCAACTCGAACAGGTTGAGGTTAGGCAATACGGGCGCGACATCGAAGTGACCGGATATCCAAAGAACAAGGATGAAGGATGAAGGCGTAAGGATGAGAAAAGAAAAGCCAGAGACCACTGCCGACAGATCTGAAAGTGGCTTTCATCCTTCATCCATCCGACTTCATCATTCAACTCCCAAACGCCGTCTTGGTCAGAATTTTCTGGTCGACAAGAACGCAATCGAGCGAATCATCTCTGCTGTCGACCCCCAGTCTGATGAAACCATTATTGAAATCGGCCCGGGCCGCGGCGCGCTGACCTCGCGGCTGGCGGAACAGGCTGGCCGGTTGATCGCCATCGAGTTTGATCGTGGACTGGCACCGCAGCTACGCAACCAATTCTCAAGCGCAGCGAACCTGGAGGTGATCCAGGCCGATGCGTTAACGTTCGATTTCTGTCAGGCAATCGCCCCTGCCACCCAGGCGCGCGTCGTCGCCAATCTTCCTTACAACATCGGCACTGCGATCCTGCAACGACTGCTCGCACAGCGAGAGTGCATTAGCGAAATGACGCTCATGCTGCAACGCGAAGTCGTGGACCGGATCATGGCCCAGGCAGGATCGAGCGAACGCGGCTACCTCTCAGTTTTGATTGAAGCTTATTGTGAAGCGGAAAGACTCTTCGACGTGTCGCCGCAAGCCTTCCGCCCGGCGCCGAAAGTCTGGAGCAGCATTGTGCGTTTGCGTGTGCGACACGAGATCGCTGCCGAAGTGAAAGATGAAAAGCTTTTGTGGCAGGTGGTGAGCGCCGGATTTGCTCATCCACGCAAGACGATACTCAACAACCTGCGCGAAGCTCCGGAATCGCTTCAGGAAGTACTGAGAAAGCATGGTGGCGCCAGCATAGTTCTTTGCGAAGCGTGCATCACGCCTTTGCGCCGGGCTGAGACTTTTACCTTCGAAGAATGGGCGTTGCTGGTGAACGCGATGGCTTGAGAGAGACTGTCGCACTCAACGATTTTCGGAAGAATTACTTTGCGATCGAAGAGGCAAAGTTAGGACTATTTGGATTAATATCCAACGTTCGTGTGCTAGGTATGATGATGAGATCCATATCTTCCATAGGGATCGCGCCGAGTAAAGCCTGATCGCCCATCACCAGCGCTCCGGCAAATCCTACACGGTTCTTAAAGTGCAATTCGATCGGACCAACATAGGGCACTAACTTCTTAGAGCCGTTCGCCAGAGTGACCTCTTTGCTATCAATCTCTTCCAGTTGCAGTTGGAGTTGGACGTGCTGTGGAATGCAGAGATGGGTGGCTCCTGAGTCTACCAAAGCCTCCACATCAACGGGATCTAAGTCCGGCAAGCGCGGATTGCGCAGAATCAATTTGCCGTTTACAAGTCCCATGCGCTGAAAATAACACGCTCGCTCAGGAAAACCATAGCAGGAGATCCAACTCCAGAATCAAAGGCAATTTACGTGCGCCAAACGATTCCTCGCAAAAAAGCACCGAGTCGCTCTTCCCCCATGGCCTTCTCCTTAAACTGGTCAACTTTGGCGAGCGCGGTTGGAGTTCCGCATTGACACAACCCCGCAATCGCGGCCTCGAATTCGAGCGGGTCTTCGCAAGTGTCGACATATTGCATTAGAAACTCTTCCTTATCAGCCCAACCGACTCTGTAAGTCGACACGACGAAATTTCGTCGCGCTTCTGGGGAGAGACGCTTGACTTGCTTTCCCAATCGCTCAACCACAAGCGGAAATGACTTGAGTCCAAACTGAGTTCTAGACATCAACGCATTCAGCACCTTCAAGTCGCTGTTTCGAGTCGCAAGCTCCATAACGCGTCTCTCTCCGACGATGCTACTCGCCATCATTATGGAACTGTTCCCGGGCGCGGAGGTTACTAATGCCGCTGCCAAATCCGTAACTCTGTCCGGATCGAGTTCCTGCTCGCGCGCGAGCAGACATTTGCAGGCACTTCTGAATACTTCTGGGTCGTCGAGACGAGCTGCAGCCGCATTAAGCAAAGCTGTTTGCGGAACGGTCGTTCCCGAAGACGCTACGTGGTCGAGCAAGGTACTTAACTGGCAACCTGGCAAACTCATCAATTCGCTCTGAGACGCGTTGCAAGCAACATCGAGCGACGATGACCGGGCAAGGATTTGCGTCCTCGGATGTGCGCGGTACGACTCCACGATGCGGATGAAGGCGTCATATATGTCCGTAGAATCTTTGAAGCGTTCATGCGGGTACCTCGTGATGGACTTGTTTAGCAGCGACTCGAACAACTTCGCACGCGGATCAAAGGCCTTAGTTTCGAGGTTGTATTCACGGCTCAGGTGCTTCTCACGGGCGAACGTGACACCGCGAGTTAACAAGAAGTATAGAAGCTTACCCATAGAATAGACATCCGTCCGTGTGCTAACGTCTTTGAGTCGACCATCTTCAAGTTCCGGTGCCATGAAGAAGCGCGGCCCAACAGCTTCCGCCGAAGGTGTTAAGCGCTCGTCATTATGATCGAAAGCCAGACCAAAGTCGGCAACCTTAGCGATATCATCAAACAGCAGGATGTTGGCCGGTTTGAGATCGCGGTGAATGATCCCTGCTGAATGGAGATCGCACACCCCGCGACAAATGTTCCCAAAGAAGCGCAGAGCCAAATCCATGTCGACTTCACCATTGTCAACCGCAATCTGCAGATTGCGGTCAGCTTTCGGCATTACGTACCAGAAACCACCAGTATCATCGGCTGCACTGGAATCAATGATGGGAACAACGTGTTCGCTCGACTCCAGCTTCCGGAGCGATGCCACTTCGCGCAGAAAGCGCTCACTGCGTTTTGGGTTCAAAAGTCTCTTGAGGACATACTTACCCTTACGATCAAGCGTTGAATCGACTACGAGATAGACCAAGCCCTGTCCGCCCTTATCCATGTGGCCTGCGTCCGCGGTCCAGGTGCCCCATTGTCGTGACTTCTTGCTCATCTGAATTCCGTTCAACAAATTATCTTGATACCGCGCTCTTGAGCCAACCCTGACCTGCCGCCGGAGCGATCTCGCGCTCTATACGCTTTGAGTCTCGAATCTCGGCGACGCGAAGGTCATACGCGGTTTGCAGATTCAGCCAGGAGCGGGCGTCTCCGCCCAAATAGCGAGCCAATCGCATCGCAGTGTCCGCATTAATCGCACGGCGCTCGCGTACGATGTCATTGATTCGTGCCGCTGGAATGCTCAGCGCTTTCGCAAGCCCGCTCGCACTCATGCCGAGCGGCACCAGATAGTCTTTCTGAAGTATCTCGCCGGGATGCACCGGCCTCATGCGGTTCTCAAACATGTTTTTCTTCTCAATGATAATCGATTACTTCGCCCGACCAAACAAAAAGAGCCGGCCACTTTTCAGCGCCGGCTCTTTCGCTTAACTACATCAATCGCTCTACTTCGGCCACGAACCCCAGACCGCGCACATTCCGGCGCTGTCAGTCGCGAGTGGCGTCTGACGAATGCCGGCATAAACCGGATTCATCACTGCCGCCGGCGGCGGACCAAAGTGTCCGAGGCCCAGCGAGTGACCGTTTTCGTGCAGGCCAACGGTCTCCACATCAATGCCTGGGAGGGCGATGTTTATTCCCCAGGGATTGCCGGCCCGCGGACCCGGAGCTCCGAAGTTGTCGTTGTAATAGACTTCGTTCAGGGCCGTGTCCAGATAATGATCGTTGTTGATGTCGGTCGGATTTCCGAAACCGTCAGTGAAGATGAAGCTTACGGAAAAGGCGAGGATGCCGTTCCCTCCGCCCGGTCCACCGGCCGCTTCAAAAAATGCGGGCGGCAGCCAGCCAGCCTCGACGATGTCTGCCAGGAACGGATCGCCGAAGCCTCCGAATCCAAAGAAGGAATCGAAGATATCCGGATCAGCCCCTGAGTCCGCGCGCTTGATTATGTTTGTTTTCTTGAGGCACTTGTGCGCGTTCCAGGTCGACAAGGCGTTGTCGAGCGCTGCCTCAGTTTGCGCTGACGTCAAGCCGCTTGAAGTCGCGCCGTCACTCTGATCCACCAGGTAGGTTATGTTTTCGCCATCGGCAAGCCGGCGTGGGTCATTGGCCACCCAGCGCTCGCCGGCTTGATGGATGCGATTCGCAGGCCGGCCATTACCGATGGTGATGAAGTTGATTTCCTCAACGGCGAGGTGCAACCCCATCGCTTGCAGTTGATAGTTAATCTGCTGCATTTTCGCCAGCACGGCCGGATCGCCTTCGCCTTGTTGAGGCGTAGCAGCGGCCCTCGGCCAGGGAAGAACGGTAATACTGACCAGCAGCGTGAGAACTGCCAGGACTTTGAAAGAGATCTTTGTCATAAGCTTTTTACCTCCGAAAGAAATCTGGACGTTTAGGTCTCGGTATTTACCGGCTTGGAGTCGATCAAAAGGAGCCGACACACCAAGAGTGATCTGAGAACACTGGCGACGAGGGAAGAACCTGTTAGCTCAGGTCGCGAACAATATCGCTGGTCGGTAGGATAGTCAATGAAAAATGGAGAGCGAGTGCCCTGACCCTTGCTTCCTCTGCGGACCTTTGCGAAGAGCTCAGTATTTCTCTGCGGTTAGCTCCGGTCGGTTGCATATGAAACGGCAGAGCACGACCTGCGCTCACCCTGGACGGCTAATCAACCAACGCGGCCAGCCTTTTAGGCGCCAGATCCCGATAGGCCCGTCGCAAGCTGTCTGTCACCACGTCCCAGTCGACTTCGGCCAAATCAAGTCTGATTCCGAGCCAGCCTTTTGCTCCCAAATAATCGGGCACGAAAAACGTTTCGGGATCGCCTCTAATCATCCGGCGCTGATCGTTGGGACTCGATTTGCAGGCCAGAGAGATCATGCCATCACCATGATGATCGAATTGATAGTAGGCGAGAGTTTTTTTGCGAATACTAATTTTGAGGTGTTCGTTCACCGGCTCGACGGTGATTTCAGGAAAGGCTTCGCAAATCTTGATGAGGTGCGCGCGTCGTGATTCTGCCGTGACCAGTTGTTGTGAGGAGAGCGTCATGTCTGCTCCGCGAAAACCTCGTCGGCATCGATCGCCTCAATCTCTCCAGCTCAATACGCAGCCATGCGGTTTTCAGCTTCCTTCAACCATAAGGCGTCGAGTTCAGAGTCAGGTTTGTCGAGACTGGTGATCAGGCTTTCGACGAGCGCCGCACGATCAATCGGCGGTAATTGTAGCGCTTGACGTAACAGGGTTTCGGCTGAAGCTGACATCGGCGCGGCTTCCTTCCTTGAATAATCGAACTTTATCAAAGGCCCGTCGTGAAATCTACATCATTTAAGTTCGATCCCGGACGATTACCTCAACCTTATCCTTCGGTCGCAAAGACATCGCCGGATAAATCTCGACCGGTCGATCAGAAGCCAGTTCCAGGCGAAATCTCTGTCCGATGGTGGCCAGTACCAGCATCATTTCCATCATCGCAAATGATGCGCCGATGCAGGCCCGCGGCCCACCGCCAAAAGGGAAGTAAGCGTACTTTGGTAAACCTGCTTCGAATTCCTCAGTCCATCGTTCCGGTATGAACTCATCGGCATTATCAAAGAACCGCGCGTCGCGCTGCGTCACCCACTGAAACATGAAGACTTGCGTCCCGGCCGGCACCGGATAACCGCCGATTTCGCAATCCGCGATGGCTTCGCGGCCAAGCCCATAGGCCGGCGGATACAGCCGCATGCATTCTTTGGCAATCTGCTCTGTGTACTTCAATTTCGGCAAATCCGCCATGGCCGGAGCGCGTCCGCCGAGCACTTCGTCAAGCTCTCCGTGAAATTTCTTTTCCGTCTCTGGATGTCTTCCCAGCAAATACCATGACCAGGAGAGCGTGAGCGCCGTGGTTTCATGTCCCGCGAGAAACAGCGTCATCACTTCATCGCGCAGTTGCTGGTCGGTCATCTGACTGCCGTCTTCGTCGCGCGCCGCCAGCAGCATGGAAAGCAGGTCGCCCTCATCCTTTCCGCTGGCCCGCCGTTCGGCGATGATTCGATAGACAACTTCATCAATTCGCCTGGCGAACTTTTGAAAACGCAGATGCGCCGGCGTGGGCAGCCGGTTATCAAGAATCCATTTCAAAGTTGCCTGCGCCGCAAAAGGCTTAACCAGCTCTTTCAACGTGTCGCCCACATGATCGACATCATTTGAAACATCGGCACTAAACAAACAGCGCACGACAATCTCGAGCGTCAGGCGCATCATTTCCCGATGCATGTCGCGCGCTTCGCCGGGCTGCCAACTCTCAATCAAACGGCGCGAGTAGTCCACCATCGTGTCGGCGTAAGCCGAGATTCGATGGCGATGAAACGCCGGCGAAGAAAGCCGGCGCTGGCGCTTCCACACCTCGCCTTCACTGGTCAGCAAACCATTTCCGACCAGAGTTTGAAAGAAATTCGAGCGCAATGACATCGCTTTGCGGAATTTCTTCGGGTTGGTTGAGAGGACGTATTCAATCTCGTTTGGGTGATAAAGGAACAAGGCGGGCACGTAGAGAAAGCGCATCCAGACGATATCGCCATACTCGCGCTGGGCGCGTTCAATAAAGCCGAGAGAGTCGCGATTGAATTCGCGCATCACACCCATGACCGGCGTGCCTTTCGGTCCGGGCGGGCGCCGCATGGCTCTCGACCTTTTGCCGGCCGCCATCACCCGGGCGAGTTCGCTGATCGAAGGGTTCGACTTCATAGGAGATCTATTTCAGGAGGTCAGTGTAAATTCCCGGTTCGCTGTCAGGGATAACGATCGCGCCCACGGCTTGCTGATAGAACTCAACCGGACCAGCAGAGCCTATGACTCCATAGACGTAACCGAGTTCGCGCAAGCCCCAGAGCGATTCCAGCAGCAGCGCTTTGCCAATCCCCCGACCTCGCTCGTTTTCCGCAACCCCGGTCGGGCCAAAGAATGCTTTGCGCGTGCATTCGTATCCGGCGAAACCGATCACGCGGCCTTCGCTGGTCGCGATGAAGACGGTCACTGGTTTGTTGGCAAAGCCCACGGAAACCTCGTCCGCCCAGGCGCTGGAAAAACTATTCCTGATGAACTCCCGGACGGGGGTAAGCTCGAACGGTTGCGCGCGACGAACGTGGATGCCGGGTTGAGTAATGCCCTCGGGCGCGGGCAACTTGAGTAAATTGACCAGTAGGTCGGGCATGAATTCAGTTTAGCGGAGAAGCTGCACGGAGTCAGTACCGGGAGCGGTAGCGACCGGGTCGAACCGACAGCAATGAGAGTGGTGGTATTCTTACCCGGTCGCTACCGCTCCCGGTACTGACTCCGTGCACACATCAGGACGGTACTCAATCAACTCGCCGATTGGTACGCATTAACTTTCACGCTAAGATGTAATTTGTTTTCGAAGTTTTCATGAGTGAGACTCCATCCGAAGTAAATGATCCCCTCGATACCCAACCGTCCGGCCGCACCGACGAACAATCGATGCTAGGCCGCCATGTCGGCCCCTATCGCATTGAGCGCGAAATTGGGCAAGGCGGCATGGGGACAGTGTACGAAGCCTGGCGCGCCGACGGAGAATTTCAGCATCGCGTCGCCATCAAGCTAATCAAAAGCGGTCTGGATCGGGACTTCGTTTTGCGCCGCTTCCGCAACGAACGTCAGATTCTCGCCGCCCTCGATCATCCCAACATCGGACGCCTGCTGGGCGGCGGCACAACTCCGGACGGCAACCCTTACTTTGTCATGGAATACATCGAGGGGCGGCCGTTGTACCAGTACGCCGATGCTCAACGATTGAACATCAGCGATCGGTTGCGCCTCTTTATTCAAATTTGCGATGCCGTGCAATACGCTCACGACAAACTCGTGATTCATCGCGACATCAAACCGACCAACATCCTGGTTTCACAGACGGGGGCGCCAAAGCTGCTCGACTTTGGAATTGCCAAGCTGCTCAATCCCGAACTGGTTTCAGACACGACGCCACAGACCACTCTGGGCGTGCGTTTGATGACGATCGAATATGCGAGCCCGGAACAGGTACAGGCGTTGCCCGTTACTTTTCGCAGCGACATTTACAGCCTCGGCGTGATTTTGTATGAGCTGCTGACCGGCCATTCGCCATACCGTTTTCGCAACCTGATGCCGCACGAAGTGGCGCGTGCGATTATTGAAGATGAACCTGAACAACCAAGCGTCGCGGTCTCTCGGCCGGGTACGAGCATTCCCGTGAGCCTGGTCGATCGGGACGCGGCGACTTTGTCCACAGCGGAAGATACCAGGCCCCAACTGATTGCGAATTTGCGACAGGAACTTGCCGGGAATCTCGATAACATCGTGCTGAAAGCTTTGCGCAAAGAACCGGTCCAACGCTATGAATCGGCTACGGCTTTGCGCGACGACATCCTGCGTCACTTGAATGGATGGGCGGTACTGGCGCCGGCCTACGCGCCCTTGCGCCAGGCTGAGACGGCCGTCAAATCGATCGCGATCCTGCCGCTCAAGCTTCTCAATCTGGGCCCAACGACGGACACGGGCGAGAGTTTTCTCGGAGTGGGGCTCGCGGATGCGATGATTACCCGTTTTAGCGGAGTCCGAACTTTGGCGGTTCGTCCGACCAGCGCAATTGTTCCTTATGGCGAAGCGACAACTGATCCCTTGCGCGCGGGTCGCGAATTGAGCGTGGACTATGTGCTCGATGGCCGGATCAAGATGGTCGGCAATCGGGTGCGCGTTTCCCTTCAGTTGCTGGACATTCAACAGGGTGCAAATTCATGGGCGGAGCAATTTGACGAGCAATACTCAGACGCACTTGATCTGGAAGATTCAATCTCAGCCAAAGTAGCCCAATCGTTGCTGCCGCAACTGACAGAAACCGGTCAGGTGAAATTTCGCAAGCGCGGCACAGATAACTCGCAGGCTTTGATGCCTATCTGCGCGGCCGGTATTTTTGGAATAAGTTCACGCCCGGGTCTCTGCCCAAGGCGCTGACTTCGTTCGAAGAAGCGATCAAGCTCGACCCAAATTACGCGCTGGCGCACGTGGGATTGGCCGACTTTTACAATTGGGCCGCCATCTATGGAATTTTGCCGCCGGACGTGACCATTCCCCTGGCCAAGTCGGCCGCGCAACGCGCGATTGAATTGGATGACTCGCTCGGTGAAGCGTACGCGACTTATGGTCTTTCGATCGAAACGGCCGATTGTAATTGGGAAGAGACTGAGCGGATCTACCAGCGCGCGCTGGAATTGAACCCGAATTATCCGTTAACCCACGAGTGGTATTCGAGCCTTTTGATCGGGACCGGCAGGTTCGAAGAGGGGCTGCGCGAAATCGTCCGGGCCGAGGAATTGGATCCGCTTTCCTTGCGAGAGATGACGCTGGTCGTCTGGTCCTATTACCAGGTCCGTCGCTTTGAAGAGGCGATCGATAAGGCCCAACAGATCATTGAACTCGATCGGAACTATCCGCAGGGACATTTCCAGTTGGGGAATGCTCTGCTCGAAGTCGGCGAAGCGGAAAAGGGTTTGGCGGCACTCCGTGAAGGAGCGAAATTAATGGGCGGTGCGGCGTTGCCGATGAGCATCTTGTGCTTTGGGCTGGTTGCGGCCGGCAAACGCGATGAGGCCGAAAGCGCGCGGACCGAGCTCTTGACGTTGGCATCAACGAGTTACGTTAAAGAGTATTTCCTCGCGACGGCGCACCTGGCGTTGGGATATCACGATGAGGCGCTGAGGTGTCTGGAGAAAGCGGCGGCGGAGCGTGATCCCTGGCTGGTTTGGTGGGGGACAGAAACAAAGCTTGATCCGCTGCGAAAGCACCCGCGGTTCATCGAAGCCTTTCGATCAACAAATAATCCCATGGCGTTTTGATTTGGAGTGCGCCGGCAGAGGAAGAAGATAACCATCCGCAGATTACGCAGATGATATTTGGGAATGTCCATACTGATTTCTCTTAATCTGCGTAATCTGCAGATAAATCTCCGCTGCGCTCTGACGGCGCACCAAAATTAACCACCGAGCGGCCACTTCGCCTTCAGCTCTTCCACCGTTCCATTAAAAACATCGACATCCATGTCGTACTCAGTCCCGGGAACGGTGTAAAGACAGTTGCTTCGATCCGCGGCGTTGCAATTCATCTCACAGGAAAACTGCCAGAGCGCATAGGTCTTCCAGGTGCCCGCCGGAAAGTCCGTCAGGCCCTTCTTGAATCGCGCATACCAGAGATGCGTCTTGGTAAACACATCGTCTTCGCCATATTGATCCGAAATCGCTTTCGTCACCACGTTGTTGGCGTAAACGACTGGATAGCGTCCGGTCTTTTCCTTGATACGCTTGATGAATTCGCGCGCCTCCTCAAAGCTCATGTGCCTGGTGCTGTCGGTGCTTTCCAGATCGAGTGCAATCAGATCGTCAGCTTCGGGCTTTACGGTTTCCAGAAAGAAGTCTGCCTGCTTGATCGGATCGCCGGGCTTGCCGTAGTGATAGCCACCCCACTTGTAGCCGCGCTTCTTCGCCTCGACCTTGCGCTCGGCGTACCTGGTGTCGACACGAAATCCAATCGTGGCACGATGAATGATGGCAACCACGCGTTTGTCGGTCGCGAGTTGCGCCCAATCAATTGGGTTGCCCTCGAACGGATCGATGGCGAGGGCGATGTTTGGATTCTTCCAGGGTTCGGAGAATTCGGGCGATTGAGCGAAGGATGAGGTCGGAGAGCAGACAATCAGAAGAATGATCAATCGGAGCGTTCGGGTCATCGTAGTAATTTTGCCTTAGGCGTCGTCCCCTGTAACAGGTTTGGGATCAAGATAAAGCTCGATTGCTTCCTGAATGTTTTGAAGCGCCTCTTCTTGGGTGTTGCCCTGAGACCAACAACTCTTTAATGAGGGAACGTGTGCGACAAAATAACCGTCTTCGCCACTTTCAACAACAACTTTGATCTTCATTCGCCGCCTATCATCTTACTGTGATGCTAATGGGTCACTATCCGAGTGTTAGTAACTTGAGGTTTAAAACGGAACGTCGTCAATTGCAAATCTAAAGGGTCCGGTGTATCGGTACCATTTGGCTAGAGCCTCTGCTACTGACCGCTTGGCTTTTGTATCATCGTTCAGGAAACCGATTGCTTCCTCGCTTACCGGTACCATAACTTCCACCAGACTTTCCTTGTCGCGCCAATAAAGCCACGTGCCCTCAAGTTTCGCGTCGAGATGAAGACTTGATCGCAGAAGGCGTAACCATAGAGCTTGCCTTATCTCCTGCCCGAATTCTTCCATAAAAACCTGGGTACGTTTCCCTTCAGATAAGACGGATTCATAAAACTCATCGCAGCTTTCCGAGAAGATCTTGCAATTTGCTGAGTGTAGCCGATCATACTCTTTAAGAGTCGTCTCAAATTTGCTTGCGCAAACAAAGTGGATTCTAGCAAAAGTGTCTCGCTTATTGACGATGTGCCGGGCGATATAGTGTTCTTCAACAACTTCCGTAGCCTCGTGAGAGGCCTTCTTAAAAAACAGTCGAATGAGTTCGGTGTCGACGACGTTAACAAGATTGAACTGGTACACAGATGGAACCTTCTTTCGTCTTGGCAAAGCATCCAATTCGTAAGACTGCGCTTTCATGAGTGACGTAATAGAAGAGAATATCGCACGGTCATTTTGAGGACTTCCAGACTGTCGGTTCATTTCTTGAAAAGCAAACACCTCCACGGCAGGGTCGGAAAGTATGTGTTTCACACCCAACTCATGTGCCCTTTCGTAGTATTCGCTGGGCCATCTCTTTTGTGAAAGCATGAACGAAAGGGCTTTGTCGTTAGTCCATATGTGGACTGGTTGACGATCTAAGTTGGGATCAAAAGCATCGTTCTTTCTCGCGAGTAGCGCCCAAACGTTTTGCTCGCTTTTCTTGCAGCTAATGATTAACGTCGTAAAGACTTTGAAATGTTGAACCTGACGCACCTTGTAGGCGACGAGGTCAATTTCTCTAATGCTTTCTTCCTGATCATCCACATAATACCTATTGTTGATAACAATCCACCCCGAAGATCTAAGAATTTCGCCGATTCTGTGTTCCAAAGGAAACCCAGTCTTCGTGATTTGCTTTTCGAAATTCTTTAATTCCATGTCCCTCTTCGATTACGTTTCAATTCATCTTGACATCTTGTGCGGAACTCTTTGGAAGACAATGAGCGTTATCAGAATAGCACCCTACTGAGATTCGATTAATCGTTTTATGTGTAACGTCCTCGAAATCATTCCCCGGCAACATCGGGCGCGTGGCACGGGCGTCTCGCCCGTGATTTCTTTCTTGGCTTCACGCGCGAGAAGCCGTGCCACTTGTGACGTTTCTTTGAACTCACCTCTGGCCCAGGATGCGCTTGCCACGTTCAGTCAATCCAACCCACTTCCAATTCTCAAGTCCAGCCTTGATTGGGTTATCCAGAACGTATCGTACCGCGTGACGAAAGTCGGCTTCATTACGGATCAAATGATCGTAAGATTCTGGCTGCCAGAACTCACCTGCACGATGCAACAATTTATTGGCCTCTTTAGCGCTGAATGATTTCCAGGAGTGAAGAATCTCGGAAAGCTCTGAAAGTGGCACGGGCGTCCCGCCCGTGTTCTTTCTCCCAGCGAACGGTTGAACCACCACATGAACATGATTCGGCATCACGCACCATGCCGCTAGTGAATAACGCACACCGTCGAAGTGCAACAGCGCCTCTCGAACCTGGTCTGCCACTCTTTCGTCCTTCATAAAACAAGAGCCGTAACCATTATCGAGATAGCGTTCGACCTTCTCGGAATAAAGATGGGCGAGTCTTCGTTCTTCGTGCTCACTTAGTGGGCGTTTCATTTGCTCTGCGGTGTTGACAATATTCTTGCGTTCGAACAGCCAGCTTTCAATTACATGTTGGGGAAGTGAATCCCAGAGACGAAAGGTGACTGCATACCATCCGCCCTCTCGCGTCCAATGTGGCAGGTAGGCTCCGCGACGTTTCTTGATCTCGGTCACGGGCGGGACGCCCGTGCCACTTTCTTCGGCATGCTCAGCTTCTTTGACGGTTTCGACTTCCACAGCAGCGAAGTATTGCCAAATTTGAAATTCTGGCAAGTAATAGAATTTGCATGCGGGTGGAAGAACCTTCACGGGCGGGACGCCCCTGCCACTTCCGCGTGCTATACTTCCGAGTCCCGTCCAGAGAGTTGAGTCAAAACCTATAGTGGCAAACGTCTTAGAAATTATTCCCCTCGGCGGCATCGGCGAGTTCGGGATGAACTGTACCCTGATGCGCTTTGGCGATGAGATGATCATCATCGACGCCGGGATGGGGTTCCCCGAAGAGAGCGCCTATGGCGTCGATGTTTGCATTCCTGACTTTGAAATCCTCGAACAGTATCGCGACGAGATCACTGCGATCATCCTGACACATGGTCACGAAGATCATCTGGGCGCGTTGCCTTATGTGCTGAAGAAGATCAATGTGCCGGTTTACGCGTCACACTTCACTCTGGCACTCGCGGAAAGCAAGCTGGATGAGCACGAACTTTTGGGTGACGTCTTGTTGCATCGGGTTGAGCCCCGCGACGTCGTCACGCTGGGCTCGTTCACCATCGAATTTATTCGCGCGTCGCACAGTCTGATTGACTGCTTTCATCTGGCCATTAAAACGCCGGTCGGCACCATCATTCATACTGGCGATTACAAAGTCGATGAGACGCCGGTCATCGGCGAACCCATCGATTTGCGCAGCCTGCGCCGTTATGGACAGGAAGGCGTGCTCGCGCTGCTTTCTGATTCGACCAACGCGACAGTCCCCGGGCGCACACCTTCGGAACGCGCCGTCATCCCGGCCTTCGAAGAAATCTTTGCCGAGGCCGAAGGCCGTATCATTGTCGCGGCGTTTGCCTCCTCAATTCATCGTATCCAAATCGTTTTTGATGTGGCCCAGCAGTTCAACCGAAAAGTCTGCGTACTGGGCCGTTCGATGCAGAAGAACGTCGAGATCGCTGATCGGCTCGGCTATCTCGACATTCATGACGGGATGCTGGTTTCGATCAACGAAACGAAAACGATGCGGGATAACGAAATCGTTTTTCTCGTCACCGGTTCACAGGCCGAGCCGCGCGCCGCTCTCTATCAAATGGCCACGCAGGTTTACAAAGGCCTGACTATTGAAGAAGGTGACACGGTCGTGCTGTCAGCGCGCATCATTCCGGGCAACGAGCGCGCGATCTCCAAGCTGATCGGTTTCATGTATAAGCGCGGCGCGAACATCATCGAAGAGAAACGCCGCCTGATTCACGTCAGCGGGCATGCCTCGCAGGATGACATACGAATCATGACTGAAGCGGTGCGCCCGAAGTTTGTGGTGCCGATTCACGGCGAATATCGCATGCTGTTTCGTCACAAAGAATTTGTGAAGAACCATCTGGGGATTCCTGAGCACAGAATCATCCTGATCGAAAATGGCGACGTGCTGGAACTGGACGGCGAGCGCGCGGCCATAGTTGATAAGCGAGATACCAAGCGCATCTTCATCGACGATTCAGGATTTGAAGAGATCGACTACGAAACCGTGCGTCAACGAAAGAAGATGGCGTACGAAGGCATCGTCACCCTGATCGTCACGATTAATGGTGAAAGCGGCGCGCTGGAAACGACCCCGGAAATTGTCGCCCGCGGCGTGCGCGGTCTTGACGAATCAAACGGGTTCATAAAATCCGCGCAGACCGCAGTGGCAGATGCTTTTTCCAGAGCCTCGCCGGCTCAACTCGGAGATTCGACGCTGCTCAAAGAGTATCTGCGGGTCGAACTCAAACGTTTCATCCAGGCCCAGACAGGGTCTCGGCCGGTAATCACTCCGGTTGTCCAGCAAATCTAAAAACCGCGGGTCCTGGCTAACTACCTCGCATTGCTGCAGATAAGGTAGCCCGCGAAAACCCTTTCCTAGTAAAACTACTAGGCCGCAGAGTCGGCAAGCCCGCAGATTTTTATCGCCCAGGTTCCGCCGTATGTTGTATTCTAGCTAAGCCGAAGCCCTCTCGGCCCTCACGTCAACGATATTCATTGCTAGCTAGTTTCCCCTTTATTTCCAAATTAACCGAAACGTCGCTCACCAGGCAGAACCTCAACGCAGATGGATTGGACCAACAAGGTTGTATTAATTACCGGCGCATCATCCGGAATAGGACGCGCCATGGGAATTGAGCTATCGCGCCGCGGTGCATCGGTGGGATTACTTGCCCGCCGTGGCCAGGTGCTTGGGGAAATTGTCGATAAGATCACCGAAGCCGGAGGACGCGCGCTATCGTTGCCGGCGGATGTTACCGACCCTCAGGCTGTGCGCGCAGCAGTATCCGCGCTGCGAAGAACATTCGGCCCTATCGACATCCTGGTGGCGAATGCGGGGATCAACGTGAATACATTTGTGCCAGATCTCGATGAGAAAAAAATCGCGGATCTGATGAACGTCAACGTGCTCGGCGTGGTGAACAGCGTCTCGGCCGTTTTGCCGGAGATGGTCCGCCGGGGAAGCGGCCATCTGGTCGCGAACTCCAGTCTCGCCGCATACCGTGGCCTTCCGAAATCAGCCGCTTATTGCGCGAGTAAGGCAGCCATCTCAACTTTCTTCGAGGCGATAAGAATCGACCTGCGCGGCACGGGCGTTGACGTCACCACAATTCATCCCGGCTTCGTCAAGACACCTCTAATTGCCAGTATCAGACGCACACCTTATGTAATGGAGCTGGATTACGCAGTGAACAAGATCGTGCGCGCGATCGAGAAGCGTAAGAAGGGATATTCATTTCCCTGGCAACTCGCCACGATGGCTCGCGCCTGCAAGTTGCTCCCCGCTCCCATGTACGATTGGTTTGCCGAACGCAATTCGTTCCGCGGTTAGCTTCATTTTTGACCGACGCTCGCGCGAGTTTAACTTCCAAAACCTGTTAATTCGTCGACTGGATTCCGCAGATCGGGACCTTTCAGTTGCTTCCCTGGAAGTGTAAACTGCGCGTCGGCATGGATTGGTCCGACAAGGTTGTTCTCATTACCGGCGCATCTTCGGGAATCGGCCGAGGATTGGCCGTTGAACTTGCGCGACGCGGCGCGAAGCTGGGGTTACTGGCCCGCGGTGTAGCCGCGCAGAAAACATCAGGCGCAGCGTCTGGTGGGTCGACAGATCGACTGCCGGTCGTGCCGTCGCCCGCTCTGGAGGCTACGCTAAAGGAGATCGAAGAGAGAGCTGGCCCTCACAGTGAAATGGCTGCGGCGCGGACAGTGCTGTTGCCTGCCGACGTGCGTGATGCGAAAGCTGTCCGGGCAGCCGCAGATCTCCTCCGAGAACGCTTCGGAAAAATCGACGTCTTGATTGCGAACGCCGGAGTGGGCGCTACGACCGACGCTACCGAACTGGATCCCGAAGACGTGGCGCGTGTAATTGGCGTGAACGTCATCGGCGCGGCAAACAGCGTCGCGGCGGTATTGCCGGAGATGGCAACCCGCGGATCGGGCCAATTGGTAGCAATATCCAGTCTGGCCGCATACCGAGGTCTTCCGAAATCTGCCGCTTACTGCGCGAGCAAGGCTTCACTCTCGTCATTCTTTGAAAGCCTGCGAATCGACCTGATCGGCTCAGGCGTGAAGGTCACCATCATCCATCCCGGCTTTATCAAGACACCTTTGACGGCCGGCCGTAAGGCGGACATGCCCTATCTGATGGAATTGGACGATGCCGTCAACAAGATCATCGGGGCCATCGAGAAGCGGAAGAAGTCATACGCATTTCCCTGGCAACTCGCCACCATCGTGCGTGCCGGAATGATCATGCCTAACTTTATGTATGACTGGATTACCCGAAGAAACTCCTTCCGCGAATAAGCAATTTTTGGTTTTTGATTTGCGATTTGCGATTGCGCGTGTGACACTGCCGTCGTTCATTGATCAAATCGGCAATCTAAAATCAAAAACCCACAATGACTCTGATTCAGGCCATCGTGCTCGGCATCGTTCAGGGCCTCACTGAATTCATTCCGATCAGTTCAACTGCGCATTTGGTGCTGGCGAGCCGGGTCCTGGGACTGGCCCTCAATCCGGAACAGTTAACGGCCTCGATTGCGGTGATTCAGCTGGGCACACTGATCGCTGTGCTGATCTATTTTGCCGGCGACATCTGGAATATTTCGATCGCGTTCGTGCGCGACCACCTGAAATTGTTGACGGGCGGAAGGAATGAAGCGGGGCCGCGTCTGTCTCATAACGCGCGCCTGGGATGGCTGGTGATAATTGGATCGCTGCCGGTCGCCGTCGTTGGCCTGCTCTTCAAAAAGCAAATCGAAGGCACGCTTACCAAGAATCTCTGGGTGATCGCGACGATGATGGTTTTCATCGCGCTGCTGTTGGCGATCGCCGAGGCCGTCGGGAAAAAGCAGCGTCAGATGCAGGATCTTACGGTCAAAGACGCGCTCATCGTCGGGTTCGCGCAGTGCCTGGCGTTGATTCCCGGATCCAGCCGTTCAGGCTCGACTATCATGGGCGGACTCTTTGCCGGCGAAGCGAGAGACACTGCCGCACGATTTTCGTTCTTACTTTCAATTCCAGCCATTGCGGCCAGCGGGTTGCTGGAAATGAAGGAGGCTCTCCACAGACTTCCTCAAGGTAGCCTGACCGCCCTCGCGGTCGGCACGATCATTTCCGGCATCGTAGGCTATTTATCGATCTGGTTCCTGATTCGTTACCTGCGGACGCACACGACGGGCGTGTTCATCGGTTACCGGCTGATTGTAGGCGCGGCGATTCTCCTGCTGTTGTCGATGGGCCGCATTACCCCGCTGTAAAATTTTGGAGTCCGCCGGCAGAGCGAAGCGGCGACGGCGCTTTGGATTAGTTCGGAGTTCCGCCTTCAGGCGGCACCTCGAAATCTCGGCCGCGTAAACGCGGAACTCCAAACAAGTTGGGGCCGCGCATTCCAAAGTTAGCTCTTATCTCCAACAACAAGTAAACTCCCCACATGACTGCCGCGCCTTCCCTTAAAAAGAAGAGCAAGAAGTGGATTGTGCGAAAAACTGATCACACTCGCGCGCGGGAGCTCGCTGCGCAGCTCGGAGTTTCTCCCATCGTAGCTGACTTGCTGGTAGCGCGCGGTTATGGTGACGCTGACGCGGCGAAAGCTTTCCTCAATCCCTCACGCGAGCAGCTTCACGATCCGTTTCTCATGCGCGGAATGCCGGAAGCGGTCGAGCGCGTACTGCGGGCAATCGATCAACACGAGCCGATCCTTATTTATGGCGATTATGACGTTGATGGAACGACCGGCACGGCCGTCCTGCTGCGCGCGCTGCGCATGTTGGGAGCGACTGCCGGCTTCCACGTGCCGCACCGTTTCACGGAAGGTTACGGCATTCAACAACCGGCTTTAGAGAAAGCCGCCAGAGAAGGTTACAAGCTGGTCGTCAGTGTCGATTGCGGCATACGCGCCCACGAGCCACTGGTGTGGGCCCGAGAAAACGGGTTGGACATTATCATCACTGATCATCACCTGCCCGATGAAGATGAGGGATCGCCACCAGCTCTCGCAGTGCTGAATCCAAACCAGCACGGCTGCAATTATCCCGACAAGAGCCTGGCCGGGGTTGGGGTCGCCTTTAAATTGGTCCATGCGCTGTTTCGCGAGCGCGGGAAAGAAGCGGCCGTGCCCGGGTTTCTGAAGATGGTCGCCATCGGAACGGTTGCCGATGTCGCGAAGTTGACTGGCGAGAATCGCGCCATCGTGGCGCTGGGACTCGCTGATTTGCCGCGTGCGATTAATCCCGGGCTGCGCGCGCTGATCGAGATTGCCGGCTGCGGCGACGATAGCGAAATGACTGCTTACGATCTCGGCTTTCGTATCGGACCCCGCATCAACGCGGCCGGCCGCATGGACGCCGCCCGCGCCGTCGTCGAACTTTTTCAAGCGAACGAGAAAGAAGAAGCTCGGCGCCTGGCTGAGCATCTGGATACGCGCAACCGCGAACGAATGGAAGCGCAGCGCGAGATTTTCAATCGCGCTATTGAGGAGTTTGAGAGCAGCGGCACCGACATGAGCCTTTGTTATGCGGCGGTGATTGCCGGTGACGGCTGGCATCGCGGAGTGATCGGTCTGGCCGCTTCGAAAATCGCCGAGAAATTGAACCGGCCCTGCGTCGTGATTTCACTCGACGGCGATACCGGTCACGGTTCGGCGCGCAGTATCGAGGCCTATCACCTGTTTGATGGATTGACCTCATGTCGGGATCTTTTGGAAAAGTTCGGTGGGCACTCTCACGCGGCGGGTCTTTCGATTCGCCGCGATCGGATTGAAGAATTTCGACGTCGCTTGAATGAACATGCGGCCTCGTGTTTGACTGAAGATGATCTGGCGCCGTCTCTGTCGATTGACGCGGAACTTGACGCGACAGAGCTGGGATTTCAGCTGTCGAAGGATTTGCGGTCGCTCGAGCCATTTGGGGCAGGGAATCCGCGGCCGGTATTCGTAACGCGAAGGTTTCGCGTTTTGAGCGAGCCGCAAATCATCAAAGAGCAGCATCTAAAGCTGCGTGTGAGCGGTGCGAACGACAGACCGATGGAGGCCATCTGGTGGCGCGGCGTCGAGGAGGTTGCCAGATCGCCCCGGATGAATGATTACATCGACCTCGCTTACGAGTTCGAGGCGAACCGTTGGCAGGGCGACATCAGATTGCAGTTGAATGTCCAGGACATGAGAGTGGCACAGACTTAAGTCTGTGTTGCTTTTGCGGATAATTCACAGACTGAAGTCTGTGCCACTATGCAGGCAGTTACGCGAAAGAAAAGAATCACCGCAGTTGATTTGCGGGCGCGCGTTCCGGCGATTGCGCGCGCTCTGGCCCTGATTCTGCTGGTCGGAGGCGCGGTTTTCGTGGGTGTGTCTTATTACAAGATGCGCAACAACACGCCCTTTCGTTTGAAATCGGAATCGCCTGCGCTGTCGAAAGAGATTATCGGCATCATCAATGGATACGAGCGGCGCATCACTAAAAATGAGCGCTTGTTTCTATGGTTGCGCGCTGCGCGTGACGTGCAGTATGCAGATGGTCATCACGAACTCGAACAGGTAAACCTGCAGGTCTTTCCGCCAACCGGTGACAAGTCCGATCAAATTATTTCGGATCGATCGATTTATGATGAGAAGAGCGGCGTGCTGCAATTCAACGGAAATGTCCAAATGGAATCTCATGACGGGTTGAAAGTCAGGACCGATTCGGTTCAATTCAATCAGGAAACCAAGACTGCTGAGACCGCCGCGCCTGTCAGCTTTGAGCGCGAAAACATCTCGGGCCAATCCACCGGCGCACTAGTTGATAACGACAAGAAGCGCTTGGAACTGCGTAGCGCCGTCGCCGTCACTGTGGCGCCCGAAGCCTTCAAGGATCCCAAAGCCAAAGATGCAAAGCCGCTGACCGGAACGCGCGCCAGGCCGGTAAACATTCATTCCAGCCAGGCTGTTTTCGAACAAGCGACGATGCGCCTGACTTTTTCCGGAGGCGCGACGGCTGAGCAGGAGCAGGACATCATGAGCGGCGATACGCTCACGGCCGTCATCAACGACAAAAAGAAGCTCCAGAAGATCGAGATGCGCGGCAACTCTTATCTGCGTTCAATGCAACCCGGGCACGCCGCCGAAGCGCACTCGGTCGACATGGATTTCTATTTTGACGCCGATCAACGTCTGACGCGCGCTTTTGGCGCCCGGGACATTCGCGCGCAGACTTTGAATGCTGATTCAGATGTGCAGCTCAACGGCGCGAACACACTCGACATGAGTTTTCAGGCGGTGGGCGATCAGAGCCTTTTGAAAGAGATGCGCACCGAAGGTCGCTCTGTCGCGACCATGTCCGCGCCCAAGTCGCGGGCCAGCGATCCCCGGGCGGCGAGCAAACGTCTGACCGCTGATTCAATCAAGATGATCTGGCGCGCCAACGGGAAGGATCTGGAAAGGACGGAAGCTGTTGGCAACGCGGAACTGTACGTCGAACCGGTGCAGAAAACTGCGAAGAACAATCGCAGGACATTGACGGCGGCACGATTCGATTGCGCGTTCTTTGAGGTTGGGAACATCACCCGGGACTGCACGGCCACCGGCGGCGCGAAGGCCGTATTCGAGCCTTTTCAGGCAGACGAAAAACATGGGGCGCAGACAATCACTTCGCAGAAGCTGGTCGCGTTGTTTGTCCGCGAGACTCAGGACGTCGAGCGAGTTGATGCTACCGGCGAGGCCAAGTTCAACGAACTGGATCGTAATGGAACAGCGAATGGCATTTCTTATACGGCCGCAGATCAGATGGTGCGGATGCGTGGGGGCGATCCGACAGTTTGGGATTCGCGGGCGCGTACGAAAGCCGTGGAGATCGATTCAAACAACGAGACTCACGTCTCAGTCTGCCGGGGCAAAGTGCAGACTACTTATTACAGCCAGGAGCAGATGAACGGCGCCACTCCGTTCCGCAAGGTCAAGAGTCCGGTTTATATTGCCGGGGACAAGGCTGAGATAGATCACAACTCCGGCCGCGCCGTCTATTCCGGGTCAGCGCGCCTGTGGCAGGACGACAACTATGTCCGCGGTGACTCGATTACGCTTTATCGCGAAGAAAAGCGCATGGAGTCCTGGGGCCATGTGCAAAGCGCGCTGTATCAAGCCAGACAGAAAAACGCGAACACAACAGAACTTGTGCCGGTATTTGCCACGGCTGAATTCATGAGGTACTCAGACACAGATCGTCTGCTGCATTACGAAACCAACGTGGATATCAAGCAGGGAACGGATCGTCTGACGTCCAGTGTGGCCGATGTCTATTTACAGAAAGACACGAACGAAGTAGAGCGGACGATAGCCCAAAAAAATGTGACGATTGTTCAGCCCGGCCGGCGCGGCACCGGTGATTGGTGCCAGTACACGACGGCGGACGAAGTGGCGGTGCTAACCGGAAATCCTGCTCACGTGGAAGATGCCGAGCAAGGCACGACCGATGGCAATCGACTGACGATGTATCGTCGCGAGAATCGCGTTGTTGCCGACGACACCCGAGGCTCGCAGTCCCCGGGCCGGGTGCGTTCGACGCATAAGATTACAAAGCCGTAAGTTGGCAGAAACCCGACCGTCAGGGAGGGTGCAACCATTGCGGCGGGCACCCTAACGGTCGGGTGCAACCATTGCGGCGGGCACCCTCCCTAACGGTCGGGTTTCTGCCAGTGCGTACCGGAAAAACTCTGAAACGTGAAACCAATCACCCAACCTGATTCGCTCGGTCACTGGGGCCGTTACGGCGGCCGCTTCGTGCCTGAAACTCTGATGGCACCGCTGGAAGAATTGACGGCCGCTTACGAATCAGCGCGCGCGGACATTAGTTTTCGGACAGAACTTGATTCTCTCTTACGAGATTTCGCCGGGCGGCCGACACCACTTTTTTTCGCGAAACGCTTGACTTCACAGGCAGCTGGCGCTCGCATTTACCTCAAGCGCGAAGATCTTCTGCACACCGGCGCGCACAAAATTAACAACACGCTGGGCCAGATTCTGCTGGCGCAGCGCATGGGAAAGAAGCGAATAATTGCCGAGACCGGGGCCGGCCAGCATGGCGTGGCCACGGCAACCGTCTGCGCTTTGTTCGGATTGCAATGCGTCGTTTACATGGGCGCCGAAGACATGCGGCGTCAGGCGCTTAACGTCTTTCGCATGCAACTTTTGGGTGCGGAAGTGCGCGCAGTCGATGCCGGCTCGCGAACTTTGAAAGACGCGATCAACGAAGCTCTGCGCGATTGGGTAACGAACGTCGCCGATACGTATTATTTGTTGGGCAGTGCCCTGGGCCCGCATCCTTATCCACTGATGGTGCGCGACTTTCAAAGCGTCATTGGCATTGAAGCGCGCGCCCAGATTCTCGAGCAGGAGAAACGTCTGCCTGATTGTCTGATTGCCTGTGTCGGCGGCGGATCGAATTCAATCGGATTGTTTCATCCGTTCCTGGCGGACGAAGCGGTGCGCATGATTGGAGTAGAAGCTGGCGGCCTGGGCGCCGATTTGGGTCAGCATGCCGCGCGATTCAATGCTAACGGCGGCGGCCGCCCGGGAGTTTTGCAGGGCACGATGAGTTACGTTTTGCAGGATGAGCACGGACAGATCGCCACGACGCATTCGATTTCCGCCGGTCTCGATTATCCTTCAATCGGTCCGGAGCATGCATTCCTGCATGACGCAGGCCGGGTCGAATACACGTCCGTGTCCGACGATGAAGCGTTGTCTGCATTTCAGACCCTGTCGAAGCTCGAAGGTATTATTCCGGCATTGGAATCAGCACACGCGGTGGCGCACGCATTGAAAGTGGCGAGCGAGATGAAGAAGGATCAGATCCTGATCGTTAATTTGTCCGGGCGTGGCGATAAGGATGTGGATACCGTCCGCAACGAGTTAGACAAAGGCGCTTAAGCATCCGGAGAAAATATGAAAGGTCTCAAACTGCAATTCCCGCTGAGACTCTTATCTCTCTTGATGCTGCTGGTCGTGGCCGGCCAATCAACGGTACCAGCACAATCCGGAAGAACCGACCGCGCGGCCTCTCCGATTGACCTCAAGCGTCTGCGGCGTTTGGAAGCGCAATTTGAACAATTGCGCTCGCTCCTGAGAATCCCTGGCATGTCCGCGGCCATCGTCAAAGACCAAAAACTCTTGTGGACCAAAGGATTTGGTCACGCCGACGTCGAGAAGCGAATTCCCGCCACCCCGAACACTCTTTATTACATCGCTTCTCTCACTAAGACGTTCGCCACCACCGTCCTCATGCAGTTGGTGGAGCTGGGCAAGCTCGATCTCGATGAACCAATGTCGAGATACTCGAATGAGTTCAAAGATGACAGCGTAAAGGTGAAACATGTTCTGAGTCACACCTCCGGAGGAAAGCCCGGCGATAGTTTCAGATACGATGGTGCTCGATTTGCGCTGCTGACGGCGGTTATTGAGAAGAAGACAGGGAAATCATTTCGCCAGGTGATGACAGAGATGTTTCTCGAGCCTTTGAATATGTCCGGTAGTGTTCCCAGCGGTGACGTGCTAACCACAGCGTCGGCGAACCCCGAACTCTTTGGTAAGGACAAACTCGATCGTTATCAGAAGACACTGGCGCGCTACGCTCAGCCATACCGGCTCTATGGCGATGAGATTGTTCACACTACCTATCCATGGGGAGGGATTAGCACTGCTGCTGGTTTGCTTTCCACGGCGCCGGATTTGGCCAGGTTAGACATCGCGATCGATCAGCATGTGTATCTGAAAAAAGAAACACAGGATCAGTCGTGGACGCCGTTTGTCTCGAACAGTGGCCGGCCGCTGGTGCACGGCCTCGGCTGGTTTGTCCAGAACTATCATGGCCTTAAGTGCATCTGGCACTTTGGCAACGACCCGGATGAATTCTCAGGAACCTACATCAAGGTGCCCGAGAAAGGACTGTCGTTAATCCTGCTGGCCAATAGCGACGCACTGAGTGCTCCCTTTTATCGCACTGGGATTCTCACCTCGTCAGTCATCGTCGCCAGCTTCCTGAGAATATTCATCTTTGAGGATCAGGTGGGCCACATCCTGGAGGATCCAAACTGGATCACAAGTCGTGAGGTTTTCGAAAAAGAGTTGTTACGATTGAAAAAGCTGGGCGGCGGGTACTCTTATGATGGCGAGCAGGCCGGCTATGTGGCGATGATGAAATGGCTCGATGACCGGCGAAAGCACGCGTTTACAGCAATTAAGGTGAACCCTCAGACTTTCGGTGCCTATCTCGGACAGTATCAATTGACTGACGGGCGGGTGCTCACTGTCAGTATGGAAGGCGGCCGCTTGTTCCTTCGGCAGCAGGCGGAAAACAGGGTCGAGCTCTTCGCGGAATCGAGCGTCAGATTCTTTTCGAAAATGGTAGATCTAGAGTTGAGGTTCGTTCGTGACAGTGACGGCAAAGTCACGCAAATGGAGATTTATCAAGGTAGCCAAACGCTGGTGGCGAAAAAGGTCAAATGAACAACTCGTTGCGTGCGAGCAGGAGGTTTACTTGAGTCGGATTACTGCAGTTTTCAACAAAATGAAAGAGGAAGGGAAGAAAGGCTTCATCCCTTTCATCACTGCCGGCGATCCCGATCTCAAAACCACGCATAACTTGATCATTGAACTTGGCCGCGCAGGTGCGACGCTGATTGAGCTCGGGATTCCGTTCAGCGATCCCATGGCCGATGGTCCGGTGATTCAGCGGGCCTCCGAACGCGCGTTGCTTCACCGCGTTGGGGTTGGGGAAGTCTTACAGGTGGTTTCGGACGCGCGCAGAGAGACTGATGTTCCGATCATTCTGTTCAGTTACTTCAATCCGTTACTGCAATTCGGAATTGAGAAACTTGGCGCGGAAGCAAAGCGCGCTGGTCTTGATGGAATTCTGGTAACCGATCTGATTCCGGAAGAAGCCGAGGAATTTGCCGCCACGATGCGCCGGAATGATTTGGATTTGATCTTCCTGGTCGCGCCGACTTCAACCGATGGTCGCCTGAAATTAATCGCCGGACGTGCCAGCGGCTTCATCTACGCCGTGTCGCGGGCGGGAGTGACGGGCGCCCGCGACGAAATGAGCGCGGAAGCCGAGAAGCTTGTGCAACGCGTGCGCCAGTTCTCGGATTTGCCGGTCGCAGTTGGTTTTGGCATCTCGAAAAGGGAACACCTGTTGGACGTTTGGCGCTATGCAGATGCAGCAGTGGTTGGGTCGGCGATAGTCAGCGAAATCGAAAACGCGAAGTCATCGGACGATGCCGTGCGCCAGGTCCGTGCCTTCGCCAATGAACTTTTAACGACCTAGCTCTCCCGACAGGGCGGTAAGGGTGCAGTTTGTGTGGCACGCGCATCTTGCGCGTGATTCATGGGCGGGACGCCCGTGCCGCTTCATCAAACTGCACCACTACTTGACAGGGCTCCTCGCTAAACGTTTGCAACCTGGGATAGTGCCTTTCGTTCAAAGGAGTTCTGGCCGATCAAATATCTCTCTCGACGGAGATCGAGTCTTGCGCTATTCTTCTTTCGCTTTTCTGAGATTTGCTGTGTTGCACGTGTGAAACACTGTTCCATTCTCGCTTGAGTTGTGTTATGCTCGCCCCGTTAAGCCGTGGGATGCCCCGAGACACAACTTGAACCGAAGAGGAGCAGAAGAAAAGGATGCCTGTTATGCCTGAAGACCGATTTGCAGACCGCAGCCGCGCAATCGAAGCCGCGCTGCTCAACATTGAAAAGAGATTTGGCAAAGGATCGATAATGCGTCTGGGCGAGCGAGACGTTTCTGATGTGCCGGCGATTTCGACGACCTCGCTGTCGCTGGACGCGGCAGTTGGTGTCGGCGGAGTGCCGCGTGGCCGCATCTGCGAAATTTATGGCCCGGAAAGTTCCGGCAAAACCACCCTCGCTCTTCACATTGTGGCTGAAGCCCAGAAGGCCGGCGGCGTCGCAGCCTACATCGATGCTGAGCACGCGATGGACGCCGACTATGCCGGCAAGCTGGGAGTGAATGTCGACGACCTGCTGATTTCGCAACCTGATTCAGGTGAACAGGCTTTGGAGATTGCCGAAGCCCTGGTCAGGTCTAATGGCGTCGATGTGATTGTGGTTGATTCGGTTGCGGCCCTGGTGCCGCGGGCTGAGTTGGATGGCGAGATGGGCGATTCCCTGCCGGGACTGCAGGCGCGTCTAATGTCGCAGGCGCTGCGGAAACTCACGGCGATCGTAGCTCAGTCGAACACCTGTTTTATTTTCATCAACCAGATTCGCGAAAAGATTGGCGTGATGTTCGGCAACCCCGAGACCACCACCGGCGGCCGCGCTCTGAAGTTTTATGCTTCGCTGCGTCTGGATATTCGCCGCATCGGCGCCATCAAAGACGGCGACCGCATCGTCGGCAATCGCACCAAGGTCAAGGTGGCGAAGAACAAAGTCGCACCGCCGTTCCGCGAATGTGAATTCGACATCATGTACGGCGAAGGCATTTCCCGCGAAGGCGACCTGCTGGATCTCGCGTCCAACAACCGGGTCGTGGAAAAAAGCGGCGCGTGGTTTTCCTACAAAGGCGAACGTCTGGGCCAGGGCCGCGAGAACGCCAAGCAGACTTTGAAAGACAATCCGGAAATCCTGCGCAAGATTGAAAATGAAGTTAAGCTCGCGCTGGGGTTGCCGGTGAAAGAAGAAGTAGAAGCTGCGCCGGTTGAGCAGAAGAAAGCGGCAGCTGCGGCGGCTGAGAAGAAGTAGTAGGTTCTTCATTGAGCCGAGACTTACCGTTCTGAGTTGGCTGTAGTCGTGTCGATAGATGAGGCGCCTCCTCAAATTTTGACGACTGAGGAGGCGCTCGATAAATTCTCACTACGACCACCGAGGAACTAACTGCTGGTGCAATGGCGTTACCGCTCGCAGAACGAGTCTCGCTTGCCCAAGTGCTCTGGGAAAGCATCGACTCCGGGCTGCCGGACACGGATGAGCGGGCCGCTGTTATTGACGCTATCAGACGTGATGAGGAGCTTTCGTCAGGCAAAGTAACCGGTCGTACCCATGAAGAAGTCATGCAAGCGGCCCGGCGCACGCTCGAATCCAACTGATCCACCAGCCGACTGTTTGATGCCTCGCTTCCCTTACACCATCTACTATCGAGATTTTCCCGACCACCTTCACATCTGGCTTTCAAATATCTCCGGCGGCCCCTGATTACTGGCGATATCGCATTTCTGGTAAGAGGGTCAAGACTTTACGGATCTTTTCTAATCCTTGCGATAGTTCGCGTGGTCTGAGTTTGGTGGATGAGCAAATGGATTCTTATCAAAGGCCTGTGAAAAACCTCGACAAGAGAGTTGCTCTTGTAACCGGCGCGACCCGCGGCGTTGGTAAGGGAGTCGCGCTGGAATTAGCTTCGGCTGGCGCCCTTGTTTACGTGACGGGACGGACTGTTGCGCAAAAGGACTTTGGCGCCCATGAGCGAATCATCCCGGTTACTTGTGATCACACCAATGACACAGAGGTCGAGGGGGTATTTGCGCAAATTAATGAAGAGCAGGGTCGCCTCGACATCCTGGTGAACAATGTCTGGGGTGGTTATGAGAACATGGTTGAAAATGGCGAGTTCACCTGGATGCAGCCATTTTGGAGACAGCCACTCTGGCGGTGGGATGCGATGTTCGCGGCGGGTGTCCGGGCACATTATGTGGCCAGTGCGCGCGCCGCCGGAACAATGGTTGCACGCAAGAGCGGTCTGATCGTCAATATCTCATTTTGGGCAGCGCAGAAGTATTTGAGCAATGTAGCTTATGGCGTATCGAAAGCGGCCACCGATAAGATGACCGCCGATATGGCGCACGAACTGCGCGATTACAACGTCGCGGTCGTTTCGTTGTATCCGGGAATGGTGAGAACCGAGAAGGTCATGGAAGCAGCCGCCCTTCTGGATCTGAGCAATTCTGAATCGCCGCAGTTCATTGGCCGCGCCGTCGTGGCTTTGGCGTCTGACTCTAACATCATGCAGAGATCCGGACAGGTGCTCGTCGCAGCAGCATTGGGGCAGGAGCATGGTTTTGCGGATGTTGATGGAAATCAACCTCGTCCGCTTACGCTGGCAGACGTCTGATGAAAGTCTCGGCACTACTTGAAAGACTCAATCTGAAATCACTCCTGCTTTCAGGCCCACCCTCTTTACAGACTTCGCGTATCCACGCATAATCCGCGCGGTTTCATTGTTTTTATGAGCGACTCCATTCTCATCAAGAACGGCACGATTGTGACGACGGACGCGAAGAGTTCCATCGTGCGCGGGGATGTGCTGATTCGTGACGGGCGTATTTCTGAAATTGCCAGGGACATCGATGAAACCGCCGAAAGCGTAATCGATGCGACCGGCTGCGCGGTCCTGCCGGGCTTTGTTCAGACCCACATCCATCTCTGCCAGACTTTATTTCGCGGGGCGGCGGACGATCTTTCTTTGATTGACTGGTTAAAGAAACGAATTTGGCCGATGGAAGCGGCGCACACGCGCGAGTCCATTCGCGCTTCGGCGCAAGTCGGCATCGCGGAAATGATTAAGGGTGGGACGACCTGCGCGCTCACGATGGAAACTGTGAGGCATACCGAAGAGGTTCTGCGCGTTGTGGAAGAAACCGGATTTCGGGCGACGGTCGGTAAGTGCATGATGGACAAAGGCTCCGGCGTCCCGGCCGAACTTCATGAAGAGTCGCGAGCCTCGATTGACGAGTCCCTCGCCCTGATCAGCAAGTGGCACGGCCAGGCTGATGGCCGCATTCGCTGCTGCTTTGCGCCGCGCTTCGCGATTAGTTGCACGCACGAGTTGCTGGCTGAAGTGGCCGAACTCGCGAAGCGCCACAACGTCATGATTCACACGCATGCCTCTGAGAACAAGAGTGAATGCGAAATCGTCGAAGGCGACACCGGCAAGCGAAACATCATGTATCTCGATTCCGTGGGAATCACCGGTCCGCACGTGGTTCTGGCCCACTGCGTTCATCTCGATACCGAAGAGATGGAGACGCTGATGCAGACCAGGACCAACGTCGCACATTGTCCTTCTTCGAATCTTAAACTTGGGTCCGGTCTGGCGCGGGTCGCCGAAATGTTGGCGCGCAAGATTCCGGTTTCACTGGGCGCCGATGGCGCGCCCTGTAACAACCGGCTCGACATGTTTACGGAAATGCGATCGGCGGCCCTGCTGCAGAAACTGGCCCATGGGCCGGAAGTTTTGCCGGCTGCTCGAGTCCTCCGGATGGCAACTATCGACGGTGCGCGCGCTCTGGGACTGGAGCAGGAAATCGGCTCGATTGAAGCCGGAAAACGGGCGGATATGATCGTGGTTGACCTCAATCAGCTGCACTCGATCCCTTCACCTGATGTCGTTTCCGCTCTGGTCTACTCTGCGCAGGCACCTGACGTGCGCACGACGATCATAGACGGCCGCCTGGTGATGCGTGATCGGCAGTTGCTGACGTTAAATGAATCAAGCGTGATTGACGAGGCAAATCGCGAGGCGATCGCCCTGGCCGCCCGCGCGCGCGTTTCCGTTTAGAGGCGGGCTACTGCCCGCCATTCTTTGCTAAACGCCAATTGATGAATTCGGTCTTAACACTTCCCGCGTTCGCAAAAGTCAATTTGAGTCTGCGTGTTTTGGGTCAGCGTGCGGACGGGTATCACGATCTCGACACCGTCTTTCAAACCGTTAGCCTGCACGACACAATCAAAATAGCCGCGACTGACGAATCCAAAATAGTACTCTCGTGCGACGACCGGCGATTGGCGATTGATGAAACGAATCTGGTCATTCGCGCCGCTGAGAGTTTGCGGATTCGCTTCGGCACCGGCAAGGGCGCGCGGATTCGACTCGAGAAACGGATTCCGGTCCAGGCGGGGCTGGGCGGTGGGTCAGCTGACGCCGCCGTGACGTTGTTGGCGCTGGCACATTTGTGGAAGTTGGGCGCAAGTAAACATGATCTGCTGGCCCTTGGTTCCCGGCTGGGCGCGGATGTCCCATTCTTTTTGTTTGGTGGGACAGCTCACGGAACAGGGATTGGGGACAATATTGCGCCGTGGCGGGATACGTCGGAAAAATTTGTGCTGATCATAAAACCAAATGCGAACACCAAGACGAGTGAGGCATACAAAGCTCTGGATGAACGTTCCTTGACAACGCCAAACCCGAAAACTATTCTTTCAGGTTCGCAACCGACAGAGCATTTCGATATCGGAAGGTTTGCGTCGCTCGAAAATGACTTTGAGGCAGTTGTTTTTGACCTCGAGCCGGAAATTGCCAGAGCGAAACGGGCCTTGGTGCAGTCGGGTGCGCAGGCTGCGGCTCTGGCCGGGAGCGGGTCAGCGGTTTTCGGGATTTTTGACAGCGAAGATGCGCAGCGACGCGCCATACAGGCAATCGAACTCGAAACTGGTTGGCGCGTCTTTCCGTGTAAGACGGTTGGGCGCGACGATTATACAGAGGCGTTCGGCGAGCTTCGTCAGCTTCTGGCGTAGAATCAAATAGCGCCGGCATTCCGCCGGCGCTCCGGATGCTGGGGCGTAGCCAAGTGGTAAGGCACCGGTCTTTGGAATCGGCATTCGAAGGTTCGAGTCCTTCCGCCCCAGCCAATTTTTCTAGTTGATGTCCGACAAACTTTAGTTTGTCGACCTGCAGATTGCGACAAGCTGAAGCTTGTCGGACATTAGATGGGAACCACTGGCGGAATAAAAATCTTTTCCGGGAGCTCGCATCGCACCCTGGCCCAGGAAATCTGTCACGAGCTGTCCTGTGACCTGGGCAAAGCGACCAACGCGCGCTTTTCCGACGGCGAATTTAACTTTCAGATTGAAGAAAACGTGCGCGGCGCCGATTGTTTTCTGGTGCAGCCCACCTGCCCACCGACCGACGCCTATTTGATGGAATTGCTGGTGATGCTCGACGCGTTTCGGCGGTCGTCATCGGCCCGGATTACGGCGGTGCTGCCGTATTACGGTTATGGCCGATCGGATAAGAAGGATCGACCGCGGGTGCCGATTTCGGCAAAGCTGGTGGCGAACCTTTTGACTACGGCGGGCGCCGATCGCATCCTGACGATGGATTTGCACGCCGCGCAAATCCAGGGGTTCTTTGATATTCCGGTGGATCACCTTTACGCCGCGCCCGTTTTCATTCGTTACTACCAGGAGGCGCCGCTGCCGAATTTGACCGTAGTCGCGCCCGATACGGGTGGCGCCGAGCGGGCTCGCGCTTATGCGAAGAGACTCGACGCAGAACTCGCGCTTTGCGACAAACGGCGCGACAAACCAAATGTGGCTGAGGTCATGAACGTAGTCGGTGATGTTGAGGGACGAAATTGCCTGATTGTCGACGATATGTGCGATACCGGCGGCTCTTTGACTAAAGTTTCGCTGGCCCTGAAGGCCGCGGGCGCGGCGCGGGTTGACGCCTGCTTTACCCATCCGGTACTCTCAGGACGTGCCGCACAGCATCTGGGTAGCTCAGGAATTGAGCAGATAGTTGTGACGAACACGATTCCGCTGAATTCAAAAGCTGCGGAGTTGAAAAACATCAAAGTCTTGAGCATTGCGCCTCTTTTGGCGAAAGCGATCAAGTCGATCCATGAAGAGACCAGCGTCTCTTCGCTCTTCGTATAGCGAAGGGCAAACACTGAAAGTCGAGTAGCCGTCATAACCGGCCGGCAGCAAATCAGCTGTCAGCTTTCAGAGAGAAAAAAGTGAGTAAGTGTGGCACAGACTTTAGTCTGTGGTGTTCTATGTCCGGGGACCACAGACTGAAGTCTATGCCACTAATTCAGGAGAGCAATCATGGCTGAAAGAAAAGAGATCATCATTCGCGCCACCGCGCGCGAGGGCCGGGGAAAAAATGATGCCCGGCGCGCGCGTCGTAACGGCCAGGTGCCCGTAACAATCTACGGCGGGACCGGAGAAGCCGTCGCCGCGCTGGCGCCTTTGAGTGAACTGGCGGCAATTCTCAGATCCGATACTGGCCGCAACACGATTTTCACGGTTGATATCGAAGGCGTCGAAGCGACCGAAGTGATGTTCGCCGATCGCCAAATCGATCCCGTGCGCAGTCGCCTGGTCCATGCTGATTTCAAACGCCTGGTTAAGGGCGAGAAGATTGAAGCGACGGTGCCTTTGCGGCTGGTGGGCGAGCCCTTCGGCGTTCGCGAAGAGGCCGGGATGCTCGAACAGCTCGTGCGCGAAGTCGAAATTCGCTGCCAGCCGCGCGATATTCCGGAGCACATCGATGTTGACGTGACTAATCTGAAAGTGCACGACGTGCTGCACGTATCAGACATTCCGGTCGCTGAAGGTATTGAGATTTTAGAAGAACCGGATACCGCGATTGCGACGGTCGGCGTGGTGAAGGAAGAGCCAGTGGCGGCCGCAGCGCCGTTGGAAGGTGAAGCCCCAGCCGAACCCGAAGTCATTGGTAAGGGTAAGAAGGAAGACGAAGGCGAGGGCGGCGAAGAGTAATTCATTGCCAATTTGCAATCGACAATGTTTTTGATCGTTGGACTTGGGAATCCGGGAGATGAATACACGCAAACGCGACATAATCTCGGGTTCATGCTCGTTGACAAATTAGCTGCCGCCTCGGACGTCAAGGTCAAGCGGCAAGAGTGTCAATCGCTGGTCGGAAGCGCGTTAATCGAAAACCAGCGAGTTAAGTTGGTTAAGCCGCAGACCTTCATGAATCTTAGCGGCGCAGCAGTTAGTTGTTTGATTTCCAGGCATGAGGGCAGTGCCGCCGATGCGTTGATCGTCATTAGCGATGACCTCGCGCTGCCGTTTGGGACGATCCGTCTGCGACCGCGCGGCAGCGCCGGCGGTCATAACGGCCTCCGGTCAATCATCGCGGCGCTGGGAACGAACGAATTCATCCGTTTGCGCATTGGAATTCAGCCGGAACATCCGATCAGCGATACCAGGCGATTTGTGCTGAATGGATTCAGCCAGGCTGAAAAAGAATCGTTGCCGGATATTTTGGAACGCGCGGCCGAGGCGGCGCGATCAGTTTTACGCGACGGCGTTGCCAAGGCGATGTCGCTGCATAACAGCTCAGAGCAAAGCGCAAAGAGCGAAGTGGGCAAAGAGCGACATTAATGGAGGCTTAGCTCTTTTCCCTGGCCTGATTGGAGGAATGGTTTTGAACAAACGAACGTACGAAGTGATTTTCATTGTTGACCCCACCGCGGGTGATGAAGAAGTGATGCGCCTGAGCGAAGGCGTGCAGAAGATCATCACCGGCCAGGGTGGCAACATTGTGAAAACCGAAATGATGGGCAAGCGCCAGCTCGCGTATGAGATCAACCATAAGAAGGACGGCACGTACGTGTTGCTCGAAGTGGAAGGTTCCGGCGGAGAGATTGCCGAAGTCGAGCGCCGCATGCGCGTCAACGACCAGATTTTGCGCTACATGACCGTGCGCGTCGATGAGGCGCGTCGCCGGGCCGAGAAACTGAAAGCCAGACGCGCTCGCAAGGCTGCGAAGCAACCTGCCCGCGGCAAGGCCAAGCAATCGGCGGCTGAGTTTGACTCAGACGAAGGATCAGCCGGATAACGGAAAGTCCGACAAACTTCAGTTTGTCGTTTTCGGAGATAATCGAAAGAGGTTATCAGCGATAGCGACAAACTGAAGTTTGGCGGACAGAGAAGGGAAAGACTATGTCATCAAATTACGAAGATCGCGATCTTGGGTTCGACCGGGGATTCGACCGGGGGGGATTCGAGCGAGAATACGATCGCACCATGCCCCGCGGACCAAGGCGGATGCAGCGCCGAAAGATTTGCCGGTTTTGCATCGAGAAGGTCGATCTTATCGACTGGAAAGACGTGAAATTGCTGCAATCATATATTCCGGAACGCGGGAAGATTTTGCCACGCCGAATTTCCGGCGTATGCGCGGCGCACCAGCGGATGCTGGCAGAGGCAATCAAGCGAGCGCGCAACATCGCCCTGCTGCCGTACGCGGCGGATTAATTTTTGCGTGGCACAGACTTCAGTCTGTGGTTTCCTGCCTGGCTGCAATCACAGACTAAAGTCTGTGCCACCATGATCGAGGAATCAAAAAATGGCACACACACAGGTTCTATTACGCGAAGACATTGATAACTTGGGCGCCCGCGGTGAGATTGTGCGGGTGAAGACGGGTTATGCACGGAATTACTTACTGCCGCGCAAGCTTGCCGTCGAAGCCACAGCAAATAATATGCGCCAGATCCAGGGCGAACGCGCCGCACTGGCTAAACGGGAAGCGAAAGAACGTTCGACCGCTGAATTGCAGGCCGATCAATTCCGCAAATTAAACCTGAAGTTCGAGCGAAAAGTTGGCGAGGCGGGCGTCTTGTATGGTTCGGTGACGTCAATTGACATCGCGCATGAGCTGAAAGAACAGGGATACGAAATCGATCGCCGAAAGATCGTTTTGCGCGAACCCATCAAACGCTTCGGCACTTACACCGTGCCCGTGCGTTTGCATCGCGAAGTAACGGTTGAGTTGGCCATCAGCGTGCTCGGCGAAGGTGGTGTCGAGGTTAAGGCCGAAGAGTTGCCGGCAGAGACGCCTGCGGTTGCCGAACCCGAAACTGCCTCAGGCGAATCCGAGAGCGAAAGCTAAGCTAATTCTGAACCGGGTTCGATCGACTCGCGAAGTGGCATAGACTCTCGGTCTGTGCCACTTTTTCCTTGCGCAGAAGTGTCTGACTGCTTGTTGTGGCAAGCGGGCCGTATCCCGACCGTTAGGGAGGTTCGGGTTTGCGTCGTCCGTAGCGGTCGACCTGCTGCCCGATTCGCGAGGTGGGACAGCAACACAATTGTCTGTCACCACCCTTGGCCAAAAATCTTGTCTCCCTCACAAAATCCTGCTAAACATGACCCCATAGTTGGCTTTTCGTGAAGCGTTTTCGCTTCAGCGTAAGCGAATTGAGGTCCGTTTCGACAGCATGCCCTCAGGCGATCGTCTCATGCGGAAGTCCCTTTTCATTTGCATCGCGTTGATGTCGTGCATCGCTTCAGCGCAAGCTCAGACGGCCGGCGAGATTCTGGCAAAGGTCAGTTCGGTCTATGCGGGTTGCCGCACCTACTCTGATGAAGGCACCAGCAAGACCGGGGCTTCAATCGGCGGTGGGCGCCACTCGTACTTTCGCACCTCCTTTGTCCGGTCCGGCAAGTTCCGGTTTCAAATGTGGTTCAATGCGGACAAGCCCGGCCGCGTAGAACCCTGGGTCGTGTGGAAAGAGGGCGATCTGATCCGGACACAGGGAATTTCGAACGTCGCGGTTAAGAGGTGGCGCCTTGACACTGTGCTTTCGCGGATTGCCGCGTTTTCGGCCGGCAGTTCGGTGACAATTCCACAGTTGTTGTTACCGGATGAATTCCGCGTCGTCCAGCTCTTCAGTTTGATTGTCGATGCCAGGGTTGCCGGTGAAGAGAAAATCAACGGTCGCCAGGCCTTTCGCATCGAGGGGACGATGGCGGGCTTGCCGATCATGCTTTGGATCGACAAGAGCGAGTACCTCGTCCTGAAGAGTTATCGACAAGTAAACATCGGCAATCGGCACGAAGAATCTACTGTTCAGTACAAACCAAAACTAAATGGCAACGTACCGCCCGAAGATCTGACTATGACGCAATCGGGTAATCAAGTGTCTACCGACGTCTCGACCTCAAACTCGATAGTGCGATTGCCTCCCGGTAATTTGACCTCACCACCGCGGCTGCGGGAATTCGGTTCAAGTCTGTCGCGGACTGAGAACGCTGGCGGAACCAGTGCCCGGCCAACGGACGATGAAGATGTGGTCCGCGTCGAGACGAATTTGGTTGTTTGCCCTGTTTTGGTCCTGGATGCCGAAGGAAAAATCATAAGAGGTTTGACCCTGCAAGACTTCATCGTCAAGGAAGACGATAAATTGCAGGAAGTCGCCACACTCTCTCTCGGTGACAACAAGGACGTACCACGTTCAATCGTCCTGGTAATTGATTACAGCGGCAGCCAGTTGCCCTACATCCAGACCAGTATTGAATCCGCAAAGATGCTGGTCGACAAGCTTAATCCGAAAGATCGGATGGCGATTGTGACGGACGATGTGGAAGTGTTGGTCGATTTCACCAGCGACAAAGAGCTACTTAAGAAGCAATTGGAGACTCTGAAGACCAGCGCGCTTTCCGGATCGATCGGAGCCAGCGAACAGTACGATGCGTTACTGGCGTCTTTGAGTGAGCTATTTGGTCGTGAGGACGTGCGGCCGATCATTATTTTCCAGACCGATGGCGATCAGCTTGAAGCGCTCAATGGCGGCGATGGCCGAACCGCCGATCCGTACTGGCCGCCCCGAAAATACAGCCTGCAGGATATTTTGACGGCGACCGAAAAGACCCGAACCACCGTCTACTCGGTGATTTCGGGTATCCGTTTCGCCGGCGTGCCGGAAGCTGAGCTGCCCATGCGTGCCCGAGAGGCCTGGCAAAACCAGCGGCGAGCGAGTGACGATTTGCTGAAGGCCAGGAACCTTCCGGTTCCGAAAACAGATCCCGTTGTGCTGCCTGAAGGTTTCTTCGACACTTATGGAAGTAACTGGCAGAAGCGGCAGACGGCGCTGATGGGGCTGGCGAAATATACGGGCACGATTCCGGAATTCCTCGAAAGACCCAGCCAGGCCGATGAGATTTACACTCGCATCTTAACCGACATCGATCGACGCTACGTAGTTGGCTATTACCCGACCAATCGTTCGCGTGACGGCCTGCGAAGAAAAATCAGCATTGAAGTTCGCGATCATCCGGAGTACACGGTTTGGGGACAGAAATCATACTTCGCCCGGAAACAGGAATGAACAGCTCTCCCAAAGGACAAGCGAAACCGACCACTTTTAGCGCCAACAATGGCAACCTTGACACAATTAAATAAATCCGCACCACAGTAGCATAACGGCAAAGTGTGCTATAGATTCAAATTCGAACAAAGGCGAATTTTGGAGGCAGGTATGGCGACTTGATTCTTGTGGTGATGGTGCTAGGTTTCATGATTCATAAGCTTGGCAGTCTAAGAGAGCTCGACATCGGTAGGGGGGGTGGCTTCATCTCACATTCGACCCATCACAAACTGGGAATTCCAAGCGGGCGCGTCTTAAGAAATGAATCGGGTTTTTGCTAAGCGATCGGTAAATAAAACCGATCTAGCGGTTAAAACTCTTGACACGAAAAAATAAATCCATCGCGCTGTGTCGTAATCATATCTCGCGGTATACTCTTCCTCTCCCGCGTTCCTGCAATGGCTACACCAGAACCGATTCGTGGCCCGATTCTTGAACCTGCACTTCCCAGCAATCCAGACACCGAGTGCGCAATTCTCGGCGCGATCATTTCGTCCGGCGGCTTCGAGGTTGATGTGGAAGGGTTACGAGCAGACGCCGGAACGACGGCAACCAATGTAGTGTCGATCGCGGAAAACGAGTGAGTAGATCGTCGAGCCGAGATTGATGAAGATCACCGAAAGTTAATTGTGAAGAAGGAAAGTTATGGATCAAAACGACTGGCTCCCAGTTCCCAATCTTGTGTGCTGTAAATGCGGTATCCAATTACACGTAACGGCGACGGAGAAGCGACCGGTAAGCGAATTCTATGTAGTTCATCCGAAGGGAATCTGTCCTCTTAGCTCTGACTGGATCAGAATTGATTCCAAAGGTCACATTTTAGAGAACATTTCGACTGGTTCAGATTGGAAGTAAAAATACACAGTCGTCCCGGTGCTCTCGAACTCAAAAAAATCACATTAAGCCACGTAGAAGCTGGCGGAATTCGTCACTAACGGATAACCTAACTCTGCTCACAAGCGATAGAACTTTTTGAACAATGGCTACGCCAGATCCCATTCGCGGTCCGCTCGTCGAGCGCCCTTTACCCAGCAGCCCTGAGACAGAGCGGGCCATATTGGGTTCGATTCTTCTAGACAATTCGCTGGTCGCTCAAGCGATTGAAATGTTGCGGCCCGATATGTTTTATGTGCCATCTCATCGGCGCGTTTTTGCCGCAATAATAACTTTGTTTGAGCGCGGCTCTGAGATTAATCCGATTCTAATAGCGGAAGAACTGCGCCGAGATAATTCTCTTGAGACAACGGGTGGAATGCTCTCCCTAAGTAACTTGGCTTTCGGATTACCCCACGTAACAAGTCTCAGTCCTTATGCAAAGGTGATTCGCGGAAAATATCTTTTGCGTCAGCTGGTCAAGGTCGCCAACAAGATCACCAGCGAGGCGCTCGAAGAAGAAGATGAGCCGCAAAACATCCTCGATCATGCCGAGCACGCAATCTTCGCGCTGGCTGATGAAAGAATTCGCCAGGGCTTTGAGCACATCAAACACCCGGCCGAGAGGGTCCTGGAAAAAGCCGAGGCCGTCGAACATCGCGATCTCGTGGTCACCGGTGTGCCCACCGGCTTCCGTGGTCTCGACTCTTTAACTTCGGGGCTGCAAAAACAGGATCTGGTGGTGATTGCGGCGCGGCCCTCAATGGGTAAGACGAGCCTGGCGCTGACCCTCGCCCAGCACGCAGCCATTGAAGGCAACGCCGTCGTCGGTATTTTCTCGCTGGAAATGTCGTCCGAATCTTTGGCGATGCGCATGCTCTGTTCGGAAGCCAGCGTTGATGCGCAAAAGTTTCGTAGCGGCTACCTGTCGAATGAAGAATGGTCGCGTCTGGGGAAGGCGCTGGGACGTCTGGCCGACGCGCGTATTTTTATCGATGACACGCCGGCCATTTCGGTTTTGGAGATGCGCGCCAAAGCCCGGCGCCTGGCGACCGAACAAAAGCAGCTTGATATGATCGTCGTCGATTACCTCCAGCTGATGTCAGGTTCGTCGGGGCGCTTTGAATCACGCCAGCAGGAGGTCTCGCAAATCTCGCGCGAACTTAAAGCGCTGGCCAAAGAGCTGAACATTCCGATGGTGGCACTGTCACAGTTGTCGCGCGCGCCTGAGAATCGTACCGACCACCGTCCGCAGCTGGCTGACCTGCGCGAGTCCGGAGCGATTGAGCAGGACGCGGACGTGGTCGCGTTCATCTATCGGGAAGAGCAGTACAACAAAGCTGAAGAGAATCGAAACATCGCCGAACTCATTGTTGCCAAGCAACGTAATGGTCCGACCGACACGGTCTATCTCGCTTTCCTGAATCAATTCGCCAAATTCGCCGACTTGGATCGAGATGCGCTGGGCGCTTATCTCAGTCGTTTCGATCGCTCGAAGGGCTCGCCAAAAGGGTTCGCCGGGAATTAATCGCGGTGATTAAGGGTTCCAGGAATCATCCACAGATTTCGCAGATTACCCAGATTAAGAAGATAGAAAATGGACTGGGTCTGAGGCCGCGGCATGCCGGCATGCGAAACTGCGTGCAAACATTCCATTCCTCATCGGTGTAATCTGCGTAAGCTGTGGACTCTTCTTCCAGGCTATGTTTGACTGTATCCCGTTCAAATGAGCAAGCAGGAAATGACTGGCCAGCGGCCCACCTGGGCCGAAATCGATCTCGATGGTTTAGCGCATAACCTTGGCGTCATTCGCCAGCAGGTTGGCCCGGACACGAAAATCATGGCCGCGGTGAAGGCCAATGCCTACGGTCACGGCGCCCCGGAATGTGCGCGACGTTTGGAAGCCGAAGGCGTCGATTGGTTTGGCGTGGCGTTACCTGAAGAGGGTATCGAGCTGCGCAAGTCGGGGATTTCACGGCCGATTCTTTGTCTGGGCGGATTCTGGCAGGGTCAGGAATCCGCTTGCCTCCAGTATCGGTTAACACCGGTGGTCGATCGTTTGGATGAAACCGAAGCGTTTGATCGGGCGGCCCGTGATGCCGGAATAAAGGCGAATGTTCATCTGAAAATTGATACCGGCATGGGGCGGCTGGGTGTGCGGTCCGAAAAAGTATCGCAATTCTGTGAGGGGTTACAGCGGCTTTCGAATATTCGGGTGGATGGTTTGATGACGCACCTGGCTGCGGCTGATGACGATGCGCTTGAGGCATTCACCACGACTCAACTTAAAAGATTCGAGGATGACGTCCGCGTGTGTCGTGAACACGGCATAGACCCCGTTTATTTTCATGTGGCCAATTCGGCGGCGACCTTCGCTTTTTCGCAAGGTGTGGGAAATATGGTCCGGCCCGGCGGTTCTCTCTATGGTTTTGTTCGGGATGTGTTTCCCGCCAACATCGTCCGTCCGGCGCTCAAGCCGGTAATGTCTGTTCATTCGCGAATCGTACTTTTGAAGACCGTAACCGCAGGTGAGAAATTGGGCTATGGTTGCACCTTCGAAACCAAACGCGAATCGCTAATCGGGACGATTCCCATCGGCTATGACGATGGCTATCGCCGGGCGTTTTCGAATCGTGGCAAGATGATCGTGCGAGGGCACTGGGCGCCGGTGGTGGGCCGGGTCTCGATGGACATGACCTTGATCGATGTAACCGATGTGCCTAATGTGGCGATTGACGATTACGTGACTCTGCTGGGCAGCGAGGGCGAGGTGACGATCAAGGCCGAAGACCTGGGTGAGCTGGCGGGAACGATTTCCTACGAAATCACCTGCGGGATCAGCAATCGTGTGCCGCGGATTTATTTGCCCTAAAGAGGTGATCCGCAGATTTCGCCGATTACACGGAAAGGCAAGCCACAAAAAAGCACAAAATGCTCAAGAGAAAAACTCGGGCCACTAGTGCAGTTGCTGATTAGATGTTCCCTCTTGTGCTTTTTGTGCCTTAATTTTTCATCTGCGAAATCTGCGGATAATCCTTACTTATGCACCGGGTACTTCGGTTTCTTTGGTGTCCAGATCTGTGCCTTCTTCAGTTCCTCCAGGCCCACCTGGATAGCCCGCTCCAGTTGCGGGTCGCGACCGGCCATCCAATCCTTCGGCGTGATCTCCACTTCAAAATCAGGCGAGATGCCCGCATTCTCGACGCCCCAGCTCAAGCCTGACGGATCGTACGCCGCGCGGTTGGGAAGCTGTACGTTGCCGCCGTCGACGAGCGATGGCGTGAAGACGTAAGGCCCAATGCCGCCGCCGCCCGTGCGCAGTCCGACGATCGGACCGACCCTGGCCAGCTTGTACATGAAGGCGAACGTTTCGGCCGCAGAAAAATTGATTTCGTTTGTGATCAAGACCTTGACCGGCGGGCCGGGGTTGACGGGAACTGCAATGTCATCGCCTTCGCGGAACGTGTAGTCGTAGAGCGGCTTTCGGCGTAACCATTCGATCAAATAATCCGGAGTGATGCCGCCGCCATTGAAGCGTTGATCGATGATGACACCGGCGCGTTCGCTGTAACCGGCGAGCCCGCGAATGAAATCCAGAATTGCCGAGCCATAGTTCTCGACATAAATGTAGGCGAGTTTACCGCCGGACATTTGTTCGACGATGCGGCGATTGTTGGCCGCCCAGTTGGCGCGCCGCGTTTGGTTCTCGGCCCCGCCGGTAATCGCCGGGACCGTCACAGTGCGCGCGCCGGCGCCATCCGGACTTGGGCCCACCTTGATTTTGATCATCTGTTGCGCCTTGCCTTCAAAGTAACTGTAGACGCTCTTTGACGCATCGACGTTTTGATCTCCGACAGCGAGCAGATATTCGCCTTCCTTGACTCGATTCCCTGGAAAGTCCAAAGGCGCCGGCACAAAACCGCTGGGCGAATTGAAATAGCTGGTGCGGTAGATTCGCTTGAAGCGATATCGGTTCTGATCGATTTCATAATCGGCTCCGAGCAGGCCGGTGCGGTCAGGTGGACCTGCCGGAGGCGGCGCGTCACCGCCACCGACGCCCAGGTGACTAACGGAAATGTGACCCAGCATCCGATTGAACAGAGAGTTCAAGTCAGTCCGACGCACGATGCCGGGAAGGTATTCCGCATAATGACGTTCGAGTTCCGTCAGATCCTGGCCGTGGTGATTCGAATCGTAAAACCAGTCACGCATGATCCGCCACGATTCGCGATACATCTGTCTCCACTCGGCGCGCGGATCCACCGCGACTTCGAGTTTCTTAAGATCGAGTTTGCCTTCGTCGACCTTTGGCGCGGCGTCAGCCGGAACGATGAACCAGTTTTGACCACTTTTGAGATAAATCATCCGGCTGCCGTCAAACGACACGTCAAAAGCATCAACGCCATCCAGGAGTTTTTCCAACTTAGCCGGCTTGGAAAGATCGAACAGGTAAATCACCTGCGTCGGGCCAACGTTGAGATTGGGCGACCTGGGCCACTCATATATTGTTACGAAGAGCTTGCCTGGCTTGCCGGTAGCGAGTTGGGCGTAATCGGCGAGGGGTTGCGGCAAATCGATAATGCGCTGGTCAATGTTTTCAAAGTCAATCTGCGGCTTACTCGCCGGCTGATCGGCTCTCGCTTCCGGGTTCGGACCAACGGGCGTAATCGGAACGGGCTGATCATCCTGCAGCAGGACCACGTGTAACCGGCGTGTTACCAATGGCCGGGCCACGACGCCGTTCAGGACGCCCCAACCATACTCGCTGGTGCCTGCGTTGGGACTCGAAATGAAGTAGAGATACTTTCCGCCACGATCAAAAACGGGACTGTGAGCATTGGTGTGACCATCGGTAATTTGATGAGTCTGCCCGTCTTGTGCGTCGTAAATAAAGACCGTGCGCATTCGGTTGCTGAGATTTTTGGAGTAAGTAAGCCAGCGGCCATCCGGCGACCAGTTGGGATACCAGCTTTCCTGATATGAGTAGGTCGACGTATCCACACGTTTGGTCGTTCCGCGCTCGACGTCGGCGAACCAGAGCGCGAGGCGCTTGTCGGTGAAGGCCAGACGTTTCGAATCGGGCGACCAGGTCAGCTCACGATAGAACGAAGGCTTTTGCTCGATCGGGATTTTTTTGGTCGCTCCTTCGGCGGTGAACGGACGAATATGCAAGGCGTATTCGCCCGACTCGTCAGAAAAATAGGCGAGCCAACGCCCATCAACCGAAATAGCTGGATACCGTTCGGCGATTCCCGGTGTTTGCGTCAGGTTCTTTGATTCGCCGGTGGCGGGATCGAATTGAAGTAACTCGCCGCGACTGCCCCAGACCACTCGATCAAAATTCGCCGAAGCGCTGGCCCAATCGATCGTGCGGACCGCACTGACCGTGCGCGCTTTCAGTTCGGGAGCTTCGGGATTGACGCGCACCTCGAGTATGCGCGTTTGGCCATTGCTCGGATCATGAAGATGAATGTGGCCGTCGCGCACAAACGCGATCACTCCGCCGCCGGCGGCGGTCCAGCGGATGCCGTGCTGCACGTAAGTGGTCAACTGCTTTGTCTGCTTGCGCGCGATGTCATAGACGTAAAGGTTGTGGGCGCTGGTCCGATCAGAGATGAAGTAAATCTTGTCGCCGACCCACATGGGTTGATCGTCGTTATAGTCGCCCTGCGGCAATTTCTCTACGGCGCCGTCCTTCGTGTTCGCCAGCCAGATTTGACCTCTCGATCCGCCGCGATAGAAGCGCCAATCACTTACTCCGCCCATCGGCTCGTAGGCAACGCGGACGCCGTCGGGCGCAAACGTGCCGATGATGGCTTTGGGAAAGGGAAGTGCGCTGGGGTGAACTCCGTCCAGTCGAATCGTGTAGAGCTGAGGCTGGAGATTGCTGTTCGAGCTGAAGAGAATGCTCTGGCCATCAGGCGACCAGCCGCAGACAAGCTCACCACGCGGATCAAAAGTCAGGCGTCGCGCATCACTTCCGCTAACCGGCATCACGTAGACATCCCAGTTACCACCGACCTGTCGCGAGAACGCCAGTTGCGAACCGTCGGGCGAGAACACTGGAAAGTTTTCTTCGGCCGGATGGTTGGTGAGGCGTCGCGCCTCGCCGCCGGTGCGATCGACAATCCAGATGTCTCCGGCATAAGAAAAGGCTATGTGCGTTTGGTTGACGGTCAGCCGGCTGAAAAGCATTGGCCCTGGTGTCTGACCAAAACAGACAGCGGCGGTGCAGAGAAGTAGCGAGGTGACGGCCAGAGATCTCAGCATGGGTTTCTCCTTAGAAAAGTCGAAAGCTTCAGCTATGATTCAGTTTCCGGATTGCGGGTTATCTTTGTCGTACCGAAGACGGTCAAATTTGCATACGCTGAATGTTTAATGGTGGTTCAGTTTTTTGCACGATTTGTTCTTTGAGCCGCGTCTAGTGGGGCACTCAGATCCCGTAGGGATGCAATGTTTATAGAAACATTTTGCGCCTATACATTTCGGCGCTCCATCGGAGCGCAATGTGTTGTGGGTTTCGTTTCGCTCCTGCCGGAGCTTGACTGGTTTATCAGCACGGTAGCAATAAACATTCTGCTCCTGCGGAGCTTAACGATTGGCGGCATGGGTGGACCATCCCCTGGAGAGCGATGAAAACACTGGCTAACGATATCGACCGGACTGCATTGTTGGACCGTTTGCGCCAGGTTAAGCCGGACAGTCAACGACGTTGGGGCAAGATGACGCCGCATCAGATGGTTGTTCATCTGAACGATTCGTTCAAATCAGTAATCGGCGAGCGGCAGGTTAGTGTGCGCCAGACCAACGCGGCAGCCCGCACATTGATTAGATGGATTGCTCTCTATGCTCCGCTTAAGTGGCCGCATGGGGTTCCCACGATGCCAGAGAACGATCAGGAGAGAGGCGGCACCCCGCCGGAGGAATTCCAGCACGATCTCGATGCGCTGGCTTCAATGATAAAGCGTCTAACCAGTCAGCAGAGAGACTTCCAATGGCAACGTCATCCGCTGTTTGCGGAAATGTCAGAGCGCGATTGGATGCGCTGGGCGTATCTGCACGTCGATCATCATCTGCGGCAGTTTGGAGTTTGAGATTCAATGGCTGAACCACAAGAAATAAAGATCACGGTCGTCGAGAACGATAGTGTGACGGCTCTGCTTTATGCGGCCGCGAAAAGTGATCGCACCGGCGTGACTATTCTGCTTGGTCATGGCGCCGGAGCAGATCAACTAAGCGGTTTCATGCGGATGGTCGCGGCCGGTTTGGCGGCGCGGGGCCTGGACGCGATGACTTTCAACTTTCTCTACAAGGAGAAGGGCAAGAGTGTTCCTGATCCCAAAGCGAAGCTGGAGTTATGCTATCGCGCAGTTATTGACGCGGCGATCAGGCATAAGAAACTTAAAGGCAACAAACTGGTGATTGGCGGAAAGTCGATGGGCGGACGGATCGCTTCGCAGGTGGCCGCCGCTGAAGGCGAACGCGTTTCGGGCCTGGTTTTTCTTGGTTATCCGTTGCATCCGCCGGGGCGGCCCGACAAAATGCGGGACGAACATTTGCCAGAGGTCAAAGCGCCGATGCTGTTCTGCCAGGGTTCGCGTGACGCCTTTGGAACTGAAGATGAAATCAAGGCGATCATCAGGAAGCATCGGTTGCCGGCCAGGCTCTATGTGATTGAGAGCGGCGATCATTCATTCAAAGTCCCCAGGAGTGTGAAGCCGCAGCAGCAGGTTTATGAAGAAGTGATGGACGAGGTCGCGCGTTGGTGTGGCGAGCTTTAGCGTCAGAACCGCCTGCTGTAGCCAAACCAGAGGGGAAGCGGCCCGCCCGCTACCGCAGGCGGTTCTGACACAACGCGCTGTGACTGGAGCGCAACCGTCCCGGTTGCATCGCGTGACAACCAGGTTTGCAAGCGAGGAGGCTTGCGCTCCAGTCAGGAGGAGAAATAAATTGCCGACTTACAATTTCATTCAACTCGACGTTTTTACTGACCAGGCGTTTTGCGGTAATCCGCTGGCCGTCTTTCCCGACGCCGAAGGTCTAACCGACGAAAAAATGCAGCAGATCGCCCGCGAGATGAATCTCAGCGAAACAGTTTTTGTGCTGGTTTCGGAAAAGGAAGATGTCCTGCGGCGTCTGCGTATCTTCACGCCGACCAGCGAGTTGCCGTTTGCCGGCCACCCGATTGCCGGCACCTGGAATTGCCTGGCGCGCGAAGGCATTGTGCCGCTTCCTGAAGGTGGCAGTGGCTGGACTCGAATCAGGCATGAAGTTGGGATTGGGGTGCTGCCCGTCGACATCGAATTCAAGGTCGGCGAGCCGGTGCGAGTGGTGATGACGCAGGGAAAATTCGAGATTCGCGCCGAGATTGATGAGGGCCAGGAGTTGGCCGACATCGCGCGCGGGCTGGGACTGGCGCGCGAAGATCTCGACGAGGCCCTGCCAATTCAGGCAGTCTCAACGGGGAATACGATGTTGCTGGTGCCGGTGCGCTCCCTCGCGGACCTGGGGAATTGCCGGGTCAATCAGAGTCTGCTTGATGATATTTTTCAGCGCAACGAAACTCTGCGAGGTGTGACCGGATGTTATGCCTTCTCTCGCGAGACGATTGAGATTGGCGATGCGCGCGCGCACGCCCGGTTCTTCGTAGGACAAAACATTGGTGAGGATCCGGCGACGGGCAGCGCCGCTGGTCCGTTGGGTGGCTACCTGGTCCATCATGATGCCACGCGGGTCGATCCGTCTGATGGCGTCTATAAGTTCGTCATCGAGCAAGGTGACTTCATCAATCGTCCCAGTCGTCTGGAGTTGGAAGTGAAAGGCGGACCCGGACGAGTTGAAGAGGTTCGTGTGGGCGGACCATCGGTGGTGGTGGCGCGAGGGACGTTGGAATTTTAAGACCCGGGGAGATCTTTGTGTAGCCCAGACATTTAGACGGGGTGTCAGAACCGCGAGCGGTAGCGACCGGATCAGGAAGTCTCCTTAAATCAAAACGAAGCCTCGCGGAAAAGGATTACAGCGAACCGGAGACGAGATAAATTTCGCGGCGCTTCCTGATCCGGTCGCTACCGCTCGCGGTTCTGACACAGCCGCTGTACCTGGGTCTCAAGATTGGTCTTAACCGATGAGCCCATGCATGATCACGTGCAATTTGCTAAAGCTGGATCAGAAGCCTCGTGAACGAGGCTATCGATGTATTCTCCGCCGTTAACCCAGGCGTAAACGCCTGGGCTACGGAAACAAGCAAAGGGATGAACAACGACTTCCTCGATCTCTTAATAATAGGGGCCGGCCCGGCCGGTCTCTCTGCTGCCGACGCGGCACAGACTGAAGGTCTTTCTTATCTCGTCATCGAGAAGGGAACGATCGCCAACACGATTCGGCAGTATCCAGTGGGCCGGACAATGTTCTCGACGCCGAACGAATTGGAGATGCGCGAAGGCTCTCTGCATCCGGTGCGCGAAAAGCCGACGCGCGAAGAACTTCTTTCGCATTACATCCATTTTGTTCTCGATCACGATCTGCAAATCAACACAGCCGAGGAAGTCGCGGGCGTTGAGCCGGAGACAGATGGCTTCATCGTCCGCACCAGATGCCGAAACGTCGATAGCCGCACGCCGGAGAAAACCTATCACGCTCGCAACGTACTTTTTGCGATGGGGGCGATGGAGTTCCCGCGGCGTCTTAACATTCCCGGCGAAGACCTACCCAAGGTACATCATCGCTTTGTCGAGCCTTATCCATATGTCCGCAGAGAGGCACTGGTCGTGGGCGGTGGCAACAGCGCCGCCGAAGCAGCCTTGTTTCTTTCGGAAGAGGGCGCGCGCACGACGATGGCCATCTGGCGCGAGGATTGGGAGAATCACGATCCGAAAGCCGGCGCGATGAAGCATTGGGTGCGACAGCCGCTCGAACGCGAAATTGTCGAAGGCCGGCTGAAGGTAATTCTCTACAAAAAGATCGATGAAATTGCGCACTCATCGGTAAAGCTGACGACCGATACCGGTGAGTCGAAAACCATTCCCAACGACGTGGTCTTTGTGCTCATCGGCAGCGATGCCGACCTTACTTTGCTGAAAGGTCTGGGTGTAAAAACTGAACCAGGCAAACTCACCGAAGTCCCGGTCTATGATCCGGAGACTTTCGAGACCAATGTCCGTGGCATCTATGTCGCCGGTCACTTTACCCACGCCCGCCACATCAAGGCGGCCATCGACATGCCGCGTAAAATCGTGCCGCTGATCGCCGAGAGGCTGCGGGCGACCGTTTGCTGATGCGCTACTTGTTGGACCACCTGGATCTTGTGATAGAAACTACGGACGCGCCAGGGCTGGAGCAAGCTGGGACGCAATATCGTCGCGATCGCATTCTTACCAAAGCTGATATGCAAATGTCTGCTCTTGGTGAGCCTTGCGGCTGGAGCAGGTCGCGGGACACTGGCGGTTGTGGCGTTTTGGAAGTTGAGCTGTTGATGAACGCAATAATGATCGGTTGTTGATAGTGATACAGGTTTAATGTGGCACGCGCATCTTGCGCGTGATCACGTGATCACGGGCGGGACGCCCGTGCTACCTCTTATGCTTAGACTCTTTAGCAGGACTGTGTTTCTGCTTGCGCTTGTTGCAACCGGAGCTCATCCGGCAAACGTTGCTGCCCAGGACAAATCTCAACCTGCAGCTACACCGGCATCCACCTGCTCGCGTGACGGCGCTCTGGAAATCATTCAGCGGCAAATTGACTTGAGTAAGACGATTGATAGTGACGTTCAGCGGATCGCCGTCTTGTTGCGCGCCGCGGACATCATCTGGCCATTTGAGCCGGACAAGGCGCGGTTGACATTCGGCGATGCTTTTGAAGTTGCCACACGCAATTTCAAAGAGCAGGGCGCCAGGGATACTAACGATGGACGGCTCAGCGTGCAGGGAATTGATTACCGCTATCGGGTCATGACTGCGATTGCCAAACGCGATTCGGCTTGGGCCGGCAAACTCTCGAAGCAGATTCTCGACGAAGTAGCGCAGGAAGCTGCCGACCAGGCAGCCAAAGCTTCGCCCCCGGGCGCGCGTACCGGCGAAAAGCTTTTGGGCGTTGCGAGGCAGCTCCTGGCCTCAGACCAATCAACGGCGCTCAGTTTTGCCAGAAACAGTCTTGGCTATCCGGCCGGACTTCTCTTGCCGGGTTTTCTTTTCAAGTTGTCGGAAACCAACCGCACAGCGGCGGATCAGTTTTATCTTGAAGCGTTGAACGCTTACGCGAAGGCCCCTATGGATCAATTCCTCTACTTGTCTTCGTATCCGTTTGCCGCGCGGCGTGAGGTTGGCGAAATGCCGAGCTACACTTATTACGCGGTGCCTCCTGACCTCGCGCCAAACCCCGTGCTGGAACGAGCCTTTGTAACCACGCTGCTGACCCGGGCTCGCGAGTTGATTCAGAATCCGGTCGCGGCGGCCCCGGCAAAGCGCTTTTCCGAAGCTAACCAGATTTTCATGGCGTTGAGCCGGCTGGAATCAATGATCGCGGGACCACTCGCCGACTTGAGCGCCGCCTTGTCGGAAGCAAAAGGAAATGTGTTCTCGTTGCTTACGCAAGCGGAACAACAAAAGGCGAGCGAAACGTTAAGCGAGCGACCAAAGCGATCATTCGATGAGGCAGTCGAAAGCGCCGATCGGCTAGCCAACGCTGATGCTCGGGAGAGTGGGATTGCGATGGCTATCCTAAACGCAACCGAAGCAGAAAGCCTGGAAAAGATTGAAGCGGCGGCCGCGAAGCTGGAGGATGTGAAGTTGCGTTCACAGATGTTGAGTTACGTTTATTTTGACCGGGCTCAACAGGCTCTCAAAGAAAAGAGAATCGAAGAAGCTCGCAAACTTGCGAGCAGGGTTGAAGAGCCGGATCAACGCGCCTATCTTTACGCACAGATCGCGACGGAGTCACTCAAGCAAAGGAAGAACGACACAGAAACCCGCGAGATGCTGGAAGACGTGCTCGCAGCGGTCGCGAAGGCAGCGGACTCAGACATCAAAGCGCGGGCGATGCTCGTGGTCGTTCATCTTTACAGCACCATCGATCCCAATCGAGCCGTGTCGGTGCTCGGCGATGTTGTTAAGACGATTAATCACGTCGAGTCGATAGAGCTTTCAGGCGACGTCATCAACAAGAAAATTGAAGGCAAACAGTTTGGCTTTTACCGGTCCCTGCAAACGCCGGGCTTTAGTCCCGAAAATGTTTTTCGCGAGATGGGGAAACTGGATTTCGACGGGACACTTTATGCGGCCAGCAACTTGACTGATAAGTCTTTGCGAGCACTGACGAGTCTGGCGCTGGCTGATCAATGCCTGAAGGATCTGCCGCCGCCAAAGTCAAAGCAAACCAGGCCTTCAGCCGCGAAACCTTGAACATTTTCTTAGTGAGCGCAAGGGACTGGAGCGCAAGCGTCTCGCTTGCAACCTCGCGAATTAAAGAAGCAACCGGGACGGTTGCGCTTCAGTCGTTATTACGTCGAGGTCAGACAAACCGCAAAGCGGTTCCGTGAGATTTACGACTTGGTTCAAAATCGCGCTTTCGCCTGCCGATCACGCTTGCTCGTTGCTGTCCGCCGTTGATAGAGTCTCAGCCTCTCTAAAAAGCAATCAATGGAAACTCCGCTTACTCCGATCGATTTCGCCCGCCGTGCGCGCAAGCTGTACGGCGAACGCGAGGCGGTGGTTGATGGAAATCTCCGCCTCACCTACGAACAGTTTTTCGATCGTTGCGACCGTTGGTCGGCGACGTTGCAGGACATGGGCGTGGCCCAGGGCGATCGCGTGGCTTACATCGCGCCCAACACTCTCGCTCAGCTCGAGTCGTTTTATGCGGTGCCGCAAATCGGCGCCGTGCTGGTGCCGATTAACTACCGGCTCACTCCCGATGATTTCGTCTACCTAATCAATCACAGCGGCGCCAAAGTCGTTTGCGTTCATTCCGATTATCTCCAGGCTGTCGAGAGCGTTCGCCCTCAATTAACAAACGTAGAGTTTTTCGTTGTGCTCAATGATTCGCGCGAGGGCTGGCTTGATTACGAGTGTCTGTTGGGGAGAGGAGTCTCTAAGTTTGCCCGGCCCACGATTGAGGAAAACGATCTTCTCACCATCAATTACACGAGCGGCACAACGTCGCGTCCCAAAGGCGTAATGATTACGCATCGCAACGCCTGGATGAACACGGTGGGCACCCTGGTTCATGAGCATATGACCAGCGCGGATCGTTACCTGTGGACTCTGCCAATGTTTCACGCTAACGGGTGGACGTTTGTCTGGACGGTGACCGCCGCGGGCGCGACGCATGTATGTCTGCCGAAAGTCGATCCCCGCCGGGTGTTTGAACTGATCGACAAAGAGCAAATCACCGTGCTCTGCGCCGCGCCAACGGTGCTGATAGGCCTGGCCAACGCTGACGCGGAAGTACGGCGAAACGCCCGGCGCGGGGTGCGAGTGTTAACTGCCGGCGCGCCGCCTGCGGCTTCGACAATTGAGCGTCTGGAAGGTGAGCTTGGTTGGACGGTGACGCACGTATATGGCCTGACCGAAACCACGCCATTCATAACTGTGTGCGAGCCGCGGGCAGAGCACGCCGGACTGGCGACCGCAGATCGCGCAATCATCAAGGCCCGCCAGGGCGTCGAGCTGATCACTTCGGGCGAGACGACTGTGATCGACGATGAAGGCCAGGAAGTGCCGCACGATGGCGAAACGGCCGGCGAGATTGTCGTGCGCGGAAACGTGGTGATGGCCGGGTATTACCAGGATCCCGAGGCGACCGCCGAGGCGATGCGTGACGGCTGGTTTCATTCAGCCGATGCCGCGGTGATTCATCCGGATGGTTACATCGAAATTCGCGATCGCTTGAAGGACGTAATTATCAGCGGCGGCGAAAACATCTCTTCCGTGGAAGTTGAAGGCGTGCTTTTGCGCCATCCCGCCGTACAGGAGGCGGCAATTGTCGGCTTGCCGCACGAGCGTTGGGGCGAAGCGCCGCACGCTTTTGTCGTACTGCGCCCGGACAGCAAGGCGAGCGAAGACGAATTGATCGAATTTGCGCGATCGCATCTTGCGCATTTCAAAGCGCCACACAGTGTGACTTTCCTGGACGAGTTGCCCAAGACCGCGACGGGCAAGATTCAGAAGTACATTCTGCGAGGCGGACGTAGTGCCATTGCGAAGCAATGACTATTTAGCATATAAGTCACGGGCAGCAAATGTTTGTGGCATGCGCATCTTGCGCGTGATCTCAAGGGCGGGACGTCGTGCCACTTTTCGAATCAAGTAACTTACAGCCATCAGTCGCCGATTGCTTTTTCGGCACACAGCTTAAAGCCTGTGCCGTCGTAAAGAGGAGACCTGTATGGCGAGATCAATTATCGGAGTAATTGTCGGTTACGTTCTGATGTTCTTTCTGGAGGTCGCCGCGTTCATCGCGGTCTATTCCATGATGGGAGCCGACTGGTCGTTCAAAACGGCAAGTTACCAGCCGTCAACGCGTTGGACCCTCGTACAGTTCCTGTTGGTTTTCGTAACCGCAGTCGTCGGCGGGCTGGTTTGTCAGTTAATTGCCGGAAAGGGTAAGTCGCCTTTGGTTCTGGCGGGCGTTGTGGTGGTGATAGGGCTGGCACTGGGAGCCATGATCAACTCAAACAGCTCCGCCGATACTCGCAAGATGGGAACTAAAGACATTCCGGCTATGGAGGCAATACGCAAAGCCCAACATCCAGTCTGGGTTGTGTTGGCTGAATCTTTCCTCGCAGCAGTGGGTGTGATTGTCGGCGGCAGCCTTAAACGCGTCCGTTAGTCCGATGCGCTGAGCTTAACTTTTCAGGTTGTAGTCACGAATTCGCTGTGCCAGGACCTTACTCAAGAAGGAGTGTGAAAATATGGCCAGATCGATTATTGGAGTGATCGTAGGTTATGTCGTGATGTTTATTCTACAGGTGGCCGCATTCATGACTATCTATACGGTGATGGGTCCGAACTGGTCTTTTAAGCCGTCATCGTACCAGGCCTCAACGCGTTGGACCGTCGTGCAGTTCACGGTGGTTCTGATTACCGCGATCATCGCCGGCCTGGTTTGCGCGCTCATCGCTAAGGGAGGGAAGGCGCCCATGGTTCTGGCGGGAGTGATTCTGGTGCTTGGCGTGGCGCTCGGAGCTCTGGCCATTTCCATGAAGCCGGCGGATGCGCATGAAGTCCGCACCGGCAACGTTCCCAACATGGAAGCAATGAGCAAGGCCCAACATCCGGCGTGGGTTATCTTCCTTGGCCCAGTGATCGGAGCAGTGGGCGCTGCGATTGGCGGTAAGCTCAAACGCAAGAGTTAGTCGAAGGAATGTGGCACAGACTTCAGTCTGTGATAGTCGCTGTTCTCACAGACTAAAGTCTGTGCCACTTTGCAGGAGCTGACGCATGGTTAGATCGATTATTGCCGTGATCGTTGGTTATGTCGCGATGTTCATCCTCGTATCTGCGACTTTTATGGGCGCTTTTCTATTGATGGGAACGGACTGGTCGTTCAAGCCGAATTCGTTTGAAGCCTCGAACGCCTGGAATATCATGGCGCTGGTCGCCAGCCTCGTCATCGCAGTCATTGCCGGTTTTATTTGCGCTGCGATTGCGCGAGGCGGCAAGGCGCCGATCGCTCTGGCGATTGTAGTCTTCGTACTCGGAATTTTGTTCGCAGTTCCCACCTTGTTTGCCAACAAGGAGAATGCCAATCGGGTTCGTAGCGGCAACATTTCTCAGATGGAAGCCATGCAAAATGCTACTCAACCCCCCTGGGTGCCGTTTTCGTTTCCGATCCTTGGCGCCATCGGCGTTTTGGTCGGTGCGAAGTTGAGGCGACGTTCTTAAATCAACTTTGCAGCGCGCGCGCCGCGCGGCGTGCCCGAGTGCCGGATTGCTTTCCAGCGACAATCTCTTCGCGCAACATTCTTTGCTGACCGGGCGTCAGCTTTTCCCAACGTCGTCGCGCATCCGCGTTTCGCTCAATCAATTCCGACAGTTCCACGGGCAGTTCGTCGGAAGCTATTCGAAGACTCAATTGCACATAATCGCCGGTCTCGACGTTGGCTTTTCGGCAGACTTCGTTCGAAAGATCCATCCACCAGCAATTGCGTCCGTCCCAACGCTTCAAGCTGCGTCGCCCGACGTGCACGCCGTTAATTGCCAGGTCCACAGCCGTGGTTCCAGTCAGCTTCCACGGATCCACTTTCTTCATCGGAATACAGATAAAGCGCGGCAGGCCTTCGTGTTTGTGTTCGATAGTTGAAGTGAGGTTGAGAGTCTTCATAGAAACATTGTCAGAAGCCCGACGGTAAGGGAGGGGTTTCCTAAAGAAGTATTTTCTAGTTTCGAGTTGCTGGTTTCTAGTTACCGCAGCGGGAGCTAGCTAACCGACGCAAGAGACACCCGAAACTCGAAACTAGCAACTCGAAACAGAGACAGCAAGTGACCCTCCCTTACGGTCGGGCGTCTGACAAGTCAAAAGGGCGAGTCCTGAATTAACAGCACTCGCCCTGAATTTTATGGTGCGGATGAGAGGACTTGAACCTCCACGATGTCACCATCACAGGCTTCTGAGACCTGCGCGTCTGCCAGTTCCGCCACATCCGCAAATGGGCTCTGATCTTACGAACGCGTTTGTGGGGTGTCAAGCGACCAAATCTTAACGTGGTATACATTTTTAACAAGTGACTCAGGCGTCCTGGCCATGACTTGCGCGCAGGTATAGGCGTGCCACCGTCAAAGCCACTGCCCAGAGTTCAAGGTTCAATCATTACTACCGAATCGGCTGTCTCGACGCGCGCGCCGCTCACGGCCCTCGATTCGTTCCCGCCCGCGCCGGTCAATGTCTCTATCTCCGTCACGATCTACCCTGCGGTTTCTGGTCCGCCGAGCAAGGATGTCGTCGTCGCGATCAACATCCCCGTCACCGTCGCGATCGATTCTTCGGTTTCTCGACCGGGGATAAAACACTCCATCATCACGATCTCGTCGATCGCGACGATTGCGAAATATATCGACGTCTGATTGCTGTCCGACCTGAATTCCGCCAGGTCCGCGACCATCCAAACGACCATCGCGAGCATCGTGGCAGTTAACAAATTTCGCGCATTTCTTGTCCAGGTTTGACCCTGGCCCGCGTCCCTGGCCGTTCCAGCGTCCCTGCGCAAACGAAATAATTGGCAACGCCATCGTTAGGGTGAGCGCAAACAGAATTGCCACGGGCACGTTCGTTCTCGTTCTAAGGATCGACATAAATCCCTCCCGGTAATTCAAATGTAGATGTGCTGATTCGATCTGGTGAGCCTAAGTCGGGGAAAGCTCGACCAGAGCCCAACAATTGTCATGCCAGCGATCCTGGTCGCTGATCTTCTTATGAGAGCCGGGGCCCGAGCCGCCACCGTAGATTCCGAGCACACTATATGGTCAGGGTTAGCCCGATATCGGGCAGATGGGAGAATCGAGAGGGCCGTATGGTTGGTTCTCGATTCTCCCGTGGTTGGGCGGGGTTCGATTGTGGAAACTAACTATCTCTAGCGCCACACGCGGTATCTCGTATTCGTCAGATGGCGACGCCGCCAGTAATCGTTCGTGTTGTACCTTCGATATCCGACGTTTGAGCCGCGCGGAAAGAAACTTCCGTTTCGCCAGAAACCGGTAGTCCGCCTCGACCCGCGTCCGTCCCAACGACCGTCGCGCGCGTCATGACAGTTTACGAACTTGCCGCATTTCCAATTCTGATTTCGGCGGCCGTGGCCGCGGTAATCTCGATCGGCGAAGACGTCAAATCTTCTTCCATTACCATTCCCTTTGCCGCGTCCCTGCGCGAGCGCTGCAGCGGTTGCCAGGCAAACGATCGCTACGCACAAAGCCAGTTTGATTAGAATCTTGTTCATAGCTTCTCCCGTTCAATTGTTGAAAGTGGGGAGAGTTGGGGGCCAACGCCCCGGCGCGAGTTTGTCGCCCCAGGACGGCACTTCGTTACCGCAGTCGAATTCCTAAGCGGAATCGATTGCGCTGATAGCGCGGCCGGTATGTGTCATAGCCGTACTGATAGCCCGGAGAGTAGGCGTACCGGTTGACGACATAAGGCTGCGTGTATCCGTAAGAGTAGTACTGATTCGAATAGTACGGTTGCGAGTAACCATACGAATAGGATTGATTCGAGTAATACGGTTCCGAATACGTTCTGTATCGATAGGTGTAAACCGGGCGCTGCTGATAAACCGCATATGGCCGGGGTTGAGAGACAACGATCCGGCTTCGATACGGTCGTGCACCCCAGCGCCTTTGCGCAAAAGTAGTGACGGGCAAGCTAATGAACACGAAAAGCGCAACCAGCGCCGCCCGTCCTAAACTTGAAACACTCCCTCTTTTCATAATTCCTCCCGAACGTAATCAAGGGTTATGAGGAGAGATACGTTTACAGTTTATTGTACAGACTGTTGTTAGCCTTCAGCTTGCGGCATTGTTATAGTTGGGTTTCAGCGTGGTGATTTGTTGTCGGATATGACTGCAGTAAGCACAGCGACGAGCCTGGGGGAACGACTTGCCGAGGTGCGAGCGCGATTAACCGCAGCGGCCCACAGAAGCAATCGTCCGGTTGATGAAATCGCCCTCGTCGCAGTCAGCAAGACGCACCCCGCCGAAGCCGTACGCGAGGCGATTGCCGCCGGGTTGGATAATTTTGGCGAGAATCGCGTACAGGAAGCCGAGTCCAAAATTCCTGCCGTCGGCCGGACCGCGGCGCGCTGGCATTTGATCGGGCACTTGCAATCGAATAAGGCCCGCCGCGCAGTCGAATTGTTCGATTGCATTCATTCCCTGGATTCTCCTGATCTCGCCCGGCGGCTGAATCGCATCTGCGTTGAACTTGAGCGCCAGGAATTGCCGGTGCTGATTCAGGTTGATTTGGGTCACGAAACGACCAAGACGGGAGTTGAGGAAAAGGACATCAGCGAATTAATGGCAGTGATTCGCGACTGTCCCAGGCTGCGCCTCACGGGTTTGATGACGCTGCCGCCGTTTTTTGATGAAGCCGAAAGCGTGCGTCCATACTTTTGCCGGCTGCGTGAATTGCGCGACGGGTTGAAAGCAAAGAGCGCGTTTGGCGATCATCCTGGAGAGTTATCGATGGGGATGACCCACGATTTCGAGATTGCCATTGAGGAAGGCGCGACGATGGTCCGCGTCGGCACCGCAATTTTTGGTGAAAGAAGGCAGTAGCCGGACTGGTTGAGATCTCAGATCTCAGATTCCCGATCTCAGATTTTCGGATCTCAGAATTGAGATTTCAAACGGTCGGGCTACTGCACCGCAAAGGATTACATGCTGGCTCTTGCATTAATTTATTTATTCATTCGTTGGGCGGTGATCGCGACAATCATGGCCGCGATTCTGCTCGTCATTCTGCGCTCGATCTTCAATTACATCGACGTCAATCCCTTCACCTGGCATGCGCGGAACGTTCGCCGCGCCACGGATCCAGTCATCATGCCGGTGCGCAGGATGCTCATCGCGTTCCGGCTTGATCCAAAGGTCGCGCCGTTTATTCTCATCATTATGCTGATCGTGATTGGCTACCTCATCGTGCAAATCGCCGGTACCCTGCTCAATACCGTAGCCGGGATTTTCTTTGCCGTGACTGTGCGCCAGGCCGGCGCGCCGATCGGTATTGCGGGTTATCTCTTGTTTGGTTTTCTCGGCTTGTATACGCTATCGATTTTCGTACGCATCGTCATGTCGTGGTTTGGAACAAGTTACGAAAACCCGCTGATGCGTTTCCTGATTCGATTCACGGAACCTCTGCTCGGTCCGCTGCGGCGGATGCTCCCGACGGTGGGCATGTTTGATGTTTCGCCGATTGTCGCGTTTCTAATCGTCTGGATCTGTCAGACGGCTGTGGCCGCAACGTTGTTACGTGGCTGGCCGATCAGTTTCTTCTAACCTCAAGTACGCACAAATTCGTAACGCAGTTTTGGAATAAATGTCCGACAAACTTAAAGTTTGTCGCCGAAGCTTCGACAAGCTAAAGCTTGTCGGACATCAAACTGCCCCCACTCTTAAAGTAGTCGATTTGCATTTACGATTTATGAGTTACGATTTACTATTGGGGCTCGAGTGATCAAGTTTAGCGAAGACGGCCGTGGGATAACTTTTACGGTGCGTGTTGTTCCGCGGGCTTCGATCAGCGAAATCGTCGGCGATCACGAAGGCGCCTTGCGAATTCGCATTGCCGCGCCGCCGGTCGAGGGAGCCGCCAACCGCGAGCTGATTCGATTGTTGGCAAAAAGGTTCAAAGTGCCGCAGAATGCCGTGGAAATAATTTCGGGAACAAGTTCAAAATATAAGATTATTCGCCTGAAGGGCGTCACTGCCACCGCCCTTGCAACGTTACAATTGAAATGGACGAGTCCCCCAAAGAAGAACTGAAGTCGATTTCTCGTTATCGAATCCTTGAAAAGCTCGGCTCCGGAGGTATGGGCGAAGTGTATCTCGCCGAAGACACCCGTCTGGGCCGCAAGGTTGCGCTTAAACTGCTCGCCGAAGAACTCACCCAAAATCGCGATCGTCTGAGCCGTTTCGATCTGGAAGCATACGCAGCGTCGGCGCTCAATCATCCGAACATACTCACTATCTACGAAATGGGTGACGAAGGCGGTCGCCATTTCATCGCGACGGAATTCATCGACGGGCAGACCTTGAGGACCCATCTCTCTGGCGCGCCGATGGAGCTAACGGAAGTTCTTGATGTGGCGATTCAAATTGCCGGGGCTTTGGAAGAGGCCCACGCCGCGGGCATCGTTCATCGAGACATAAAACCTGAGAATGTGATGATCCGGCGCAATGGCCACGTCAAAGTGCTGGACTTTGGTTTGGCGAAGCTGACCGAGCGGCCGGCCCAAGATGATACCGACACTGAAGCGGTGACTCGCGCATTGGTGCAAACCGATGCCGGCATGGTCCTGGGGACTTCACAGTACATGTCGCCCGAGCAGGCGCGGGGCAAACCGATTGATGCCCGAACAGACATCTGGAGTCTGGGGGTGGTGCTCTACGAGATGGCGACCGGCCGGGCGCCATTTTCCGGAGAAACCAAGACCGATATCATCGTGGCAATCGCCAAATCCGAGCCGGCGGCATTGGCCCGTTTCGCCCCGCATGCCCCGCCCGAGTTTGAATGGATCGTTCTGAAGGCGTTGCGCAAAGACGTCGATGAGCGCTACCAGACCGTAAAAGAACTCGAATCTGATCTGAAGAAGCTGAAGCAACGAATCGAGTTCCAAAGTGAGTTGGAACGCTCGATGTCTCCGGAGCAATACGCGTCGGCCATAAGTGGCCTGGCGGAAACTGAGATACACGCCACCGGACCGCGTCTGAGCACGCAATCGTTGTCACCTCAGGGTCTCCATTCCAATGTGACCTCGAGCACGATCCAAACTCGGGCCTCGAGCGCTGAATATATTGTTAACGGAATCAGGCAGCACAAAAAGGTGGCGGTGATTGTTGCCGGAGTTGTCGTGCTGGTGATTGCCGCGCTGATCTTTCTTCCCTGGAGATCTAAAACCAAGCTGACTGATAAGGACACGATTCTGATAGCTGAGTTTGTGAACCTGACGGGCGACGCCGTGTTTGACAAAACGCTGAAGCAGGCTTTGGCGGCACAACTCGGACAGTCTCCCTTCCTCGACATCTTTTCTGAGGATCGAGTGCGCGACGCGCTTAAGTACATGGCGATTTCGCAGGACACGCGCGTGACCCGCGATGTAGCCAAGGACATCTGTGCGCGACAGGGAATTAAGGCCATGCTGCTGGGAAGAATTTCCAACGTGGGCACGCACTATGTGGTGCAACTCGATGCTGAGAACTCGCAGACCGGCGACACGATTGCGACCGAGCAATTTGAGGTCGACGGCAAAGAACAGGTGCTCAAGTCTCTGGGGTCGGCGGCTTCAAGCCTGCGAGAAAAGCTGGGCGAATCTCTGGCGGACATCAAGAAGTTCGATGCGCCCATCGAAAACGTCACGACTTCAAAGTTGGAAGCGCTGCGCCAGTACTCCCTCGGCGTCGAGCAACATTCCAAGCTCGATTACCGCCAGGCCATTGATTTTTACAAACGCGCCATCGAAGCCGATCCGAATTTTGCGAGTGCCCACGCAAGGTTGGCCTATTGTTACAACAATACGGGCCAGTTGGAGGCGTCGCGCGCGGAATCTAAAAAAGCGTACGAGCTGGTCGATCGTGTTAGCGAGCGCGAGAAGTTCCTGATCAGGTCCAGTTACTACGGCGGCGTGACCGGTGAGTGGGAGCAACAGATCACTGAACTGGAATCCTGGAAGCGAACCTATCCACGTGATTGGGAGCCACTGAATCTACTCGCCAGCAAGTACACGCTGGTCGGACCGTTCGAGCAGGCAATCAGCGAAGCCAAGGAGGCCATCGCCCTCAACCCGAAGGACGCTCGAGCTTTCGTTAATCTCGGGGTAGCTTTCATCGAGTTAAACAAGTTCGACGAAGCCAAAGACACTTTGCGCCAGGCCGAGAAGCTAAAACCCGAAAGCACCAACATGCACGCGCGCCTGTATCAACTCGCTTTTGTGCAGGGTGATGCCGCGACGATGAAGGAACAGCTTGATTGGGCCAACGCAAACAAAAAGATCGAAGATGCCTTGATTTGGCAGGCACGCGTTGCTGGTTTTTCAGGACAATTGACGGCTGCCGATGAATTGAATGATCGAGCCGTCGGAATGTATCGCACCAGCGACGCGAAAGAATCGATGGCCCAGGTGATGCTGATGGAAGCCTTGCGCGACGCGACGCTGGGTCACTGTGGACGCGTGGCCCAACTGGCGAAAGAAGCTTTGACGCTGTCGCGAGAACAAGGGAATCTGGTTAACGCCGCCAATGCTTACGCTGCCTGCGGTCAGGCTAACGAAGCTCAGGCTTTAGTGGACGATTTGACCACGCGATTTCCGGACGACACTCTACTGAAATCGAATTCCATCGCGATCATTCGGGCCCAGGCTGAGTTAAGTAAAGGGAATGCTACCACCGCAATACAGCTGCTTGAGTCAGCCCGCAAATACGAAGTGTTCGGTGATTTCTGGCCACAGTACCTGCGCGGTCAGGCCTATCTAAAGAACAACAACGGCGGGCAGGCCCTGGTTGAATTCAAGGTGATTCGCGATCATCGGGGCTGGTCTTTGCTTTCGCCGCTCTATCCTCTGGCCCAGCTGGGTTATGCCCGCGCGTTCGTGCTGAGCGGTGACCCTCCGGCGGCGCGCAGGGCCTATCAGGATCTGTTTGTGCTCTGGAAAGATGCCGACGCTACGCTTCCTCCGCTGGTCGCCGCCCGCGCCGAATACGAAAAACTGAAATAGCGTAACCGTAACGGCGCATTAATAAACTTAACTCACCCGTGGTACCGAAGTAGAGAGAGCTATCCGCAGATATCGCAGATTAATTATTATCTGCGTAATCTGCGGATACTTCATCGGTTGCTTGACGACTCAGGGCCCGAACCGTTGCCGGTATTCAATCGAAGAGAGAAACGCTTTGACCATCTCAGCGTTGATGTAGTTGCCGTTAAACTGATTGAGCTTCGTCAGCCAGAAGTCATACCCGGTGTAGTCGCGCGTGGATTCCGGAGCATCGTTGGGATTACGTCGCAGGTAACCATGGTATTCCGCGAGCACGAAAGCCCGGTTGAATTCAGCGTTGTATAGGTCAGTATCATCGGCCACCTGCCGAACTGCCTGGGCGCGCGCGGTCGTGTTGCTGCTATTCGCCGCTCCGCCAAATAAGTTAATGGCGGTCGTGCGCTCCGCAGCCGATAGCACATTACCCGCGTTTTGATCGAGCTTGTCGACAAACTGGTCCGGGGGCATGCTCGTCGGAAATGCCGTGATGAAGCGCGTCGTTTGCACGAACTCTGCGGCATACGCTTGCTTGTTACTCTCGAGCAGTTGTTCCCACCCTGGCGCCCGCACGATCACTCCCTGACCAATGCGTTTCGTGTCGCGTAGAAACTCGTCGAAACGGATTATCGGAACGGCCAGTTGGTGAGTTGATGGAAACGTCGATGTTTGAATTACATCGCCGTAGGCGCTCTTGTACATCCTCTCGACCAGATAGCCGGTCTGTTGAAATTCGATCGAGAGGAAAAATGACGCGGAAACGTTGATGCGAGCAACTTCAATGCACTGCGTATTCGCGCCGCAGGAAGTTATTTGATCGGTCCAGAAAGCCAGGCCATCGGGATCGGCCTCGCGGCTAAGAAAGTCGCGGTAGTGTTGGATAACCAGGTTCGCGGCTGTATCAATTGGGTTAGGCGCTGGATTGGTTATCAAGCGCGCTACACCGCCGCGCACCGCGTCATTAACGGTGCTGAAAAAACCGCCGACGATTATCTTACCGTCTGTTTGGATGGCCAACGCACTAACTCGACTATTTGCTCCTGAATTGAAGTTAATGAAAGTTTCATCGAGCGAACTGTCAGGCTTCAGGCGCGCGATGTTGCCGCGATAGGCGCCATTATAGTTGCCAAACTCACCCCCGATCACAATGCTGCCGTCAGATTGGACGGCTATCGCCCGCACCGAATAGTTGGCGCCGGCGGCGTTAAGGAGGAAGGCGGTGTCGAGCGTGCCGTCGGTGTTCAATCGCGCCAGGCGGTTGCGAGTCGCATTGTTCACACTGGTAAAGGCGCCGCCAATCAGTACCTTGCCGTCGGATTGAAGCGCTAAGGCAAGCACCTGATCATTCGCTCCGGTACCGGTGGAGAGAAAAGCGGTGTCAAGCGTGCCGTCAGAATTTAGACGGGCGAAACGATTGCGCGACATCCCATTGAAACTGGTGAAGTCGCCGCCAATCAGAACCTTGCCATCAGACTGCACTGCCAGAGTAGACACCGGACCGTTCGCGCCTGTGCCGGAGGCCAGGAAAGAATTGTCGAGCGAGCCGTCGGTATTCAAACGGGCGATACTGTTGCGGGCTGTGCCGTTGATGTTGGCAAAACTACCGGCTACCAGAATTCTGTTATCAGCCTGAACAGCGATCTTTCTTACAGTTGAGTCTGCGCCTGAACCCGCCGCGAGGAAGCCCGTGTCGAGCGTACCGTCGGCGTTCAACCGCGCGATGCGGTTGCGGGCCGTACCGTTAACGCTGGTGAAGTTTCCACCAATCACAATTTTGCCATCGGCCTGAAGGGCGACGGCCGATACGTCACCGCTCGCGCCCGAACCTCCGGCGAGGAAAGTGGTATCGAGCGTGCCGTCGCCATTCAGACGCGCAATACGGTTTCGGGCCGTACCAGCGAAACTGGTGAAGCTGCCGCCAATTACAATCTTGCCATCAGATTGCAGGGCCACGGCTGTGACATCGTTCCTGCCCACTCCGTTTCCCGGGTTGTCCAAATTCCCGAGGTTATCCAGACGGGCAATTCCGGTGCGCACCGCTCCATTGACGGTTGTGAAGGCGCCGCCCAACAGAATTTTGCCATCATTTTGCAGAGCCAGGCAGCGCACAATATTGTTTACGCCCGAACCCGAAGTGAGGAATGATGTGTCGACCGAGCCGTCCGCGTTAAGTCGTTCGATGCCGTCGCGCGCCGTGCCGCTGAAATTGGTGAACGTGCCACCGATTACAATCTTGCCGTCGGATTGCAGAGCTAGAGCGTACAAAGGTGCGTTTGCGCCTGAACCGGCGGCAAGGAACGACGCGTCGAGGTTGCCGTCAGGGTTGAGCCGCGCCGCGCCGTTGCGCTGAGTGCCGTTTACGTTCGTAAACTGTCCACCAATCACGACTCTGTCGTCAGATTGGACCGCTATAGCAAAGACGGAATTATTGACGCCCGATCCCGCAGCCAGAAACGAGGCATCGTTTGTTCCGTCCGAATTGAGACGCGCAATTCCATTTCGCGCCGTACCGTTGACACTGGTGAAAAAACCGCCAATCACGGTCTTGCCGTCAGACTGCAAAGCCAACGAAAACACATCTCCGTTGATGCCGCTTCCCGCGGCCAGAAACGAGGCGTCGAGCGTGCCGTCGGAATTGAGCCGGGCGATGTGATTACGCGTCGTGCCGTTGATCGAGGTAAAGCGGCCGCCAATAACAATCTTCCCGTCAGATTGAAGAGCCGCCGCGTTCACAGCGATATTCGCCCCGCTGCCCGTGGCGAGGAACGTAAAGTCCAACGTGCCGTCAGAGTTCAAGCGCGCTATGCGGTTGCGCCCCGTGCCGTTGACGGTGGTGAAGTCGCCGCAGATAACTATCTTGCCATCCGACTGAACGACGAGGGCGGACACATCTCCGTTTGCCCCGACTCCACTCGAAAGAAAAGTCGTGTCGAGACTGCCGTCGGGGTTAAAGCGCGCAATGTTCCCGCGCGCTTGAACGCCTGCGTGACTGAAAGTCCCGCCAATCACAATTTTGCCGTCCGTCTGAGACGTAACCGCAAACACCACGGCTGGGGACCCTGATGCGCCGAGCCCCGGGTTGAAACTCGGGTCGATGTCCCCGGCGGCGGCACTTCCTGTGATGGGAGCGAGCGTCATTATTGCCAGCAGGTAAATCCCTTTGAGAGAGGTATGAGCGGATAACATGCGTTGACGGATAAGCGGCCTAAAGGTTTTCATTCTTCCTCCTCGTTCGCCGTACCAGACTGGCAAGCACGTGTACAAGTCACCCCTGACAAGTATTGGAAATCAGGATTCGCCAGAGGTAGCGACTTTGACCCTTACATTTTTCTTAATTATCTCGTCGAGGTTCTGAAACTTCAACGATTGATTTGGTCTACCTGCTCCTTGACTCTGCGGGTGAATGCGCAATATCTTGTCGCCACTCAAACACCCTCTTGCTCCTACTCTCTGCGGTGAGTGATGCAAGAAAACTTTGACACAAAAAAACAAACGGAGGTCAGTGATGAAAAAGATTCTCTTTCAACTCTCGCTTGCTGCCATCTTCGTATTGGCGGCTCTCGGCTCCGCCGTGGCGCAAAGTGGTTTCCTGGCGCAAACCTGGGTCTATGACCCGGGGCACACCGGAGTCTCTGTCTCACAATGGCAACCCGGCTCCGGACTTCCGGATGCCGGTAATTCGAATCACGGTTTGTACCTGACAAAATTCGCCTCGACCACCACTTTGGCCGCCGCCGGTGCGAGCATCAAAGGCGTGAATGGCATCAAGCTATCGACGCTGGGTTTCGATGTTCGCAACGACGGTTGGTGCGGAGCCGGAGCGCCTCGCTATAACGTAACGCTTGTCGGAGGCGACAGTTTCTATTTCTTTTTTGGCTGTGCCTACGGGGTTCACACGCCAATCCTTGGTTACCCGAACTGGACCCGGGTTCGCTTCACCAATGCGGACGCCTTCGCGGCTAACGGCGGCACGTGGCCCGGCTTTGGAAACGCTCAAATAGCGGCAATCGATTTGGTGTTCGATGAAGGCACGGACGTTGGTCCCGGCTTTACCTTTGTGGACAACCTGACCATCAATGCTACGCTGATCGGAAAACCGGGCAACGCAAAGTAGATTCCTGTCTACGTTTGCGCAAAAGCTTATCTGAGAAGGCAATGCTCATTTCGAGTGTTGCCTTCTTTTTTGAAGTGAAGGCGCATCCAGCATATGACACCTTGGCCCGCGCCGGCCACCTCGGCAACTGCATCACTACGCCAGGCATGTGATATATTTGGCCCCTTAAAAATCAATAAAAATCTGAAGTAAGGATCACTATTTCAAAATGTCCGGACATTCGAAGTGGCACTCCATTAAACACAAGAAAGGCGCGCTCGATGCCAAGCGCGGCAAACTTTTTACCAAGTTCATTAAGGAACTGACTGTCGCAGCGCGCACAGGCGGCGGCGATCCTGATGCTAACGCGCGGCTGCGCAAAGCGATTTCCGACGCCAAGGCCGGCAACATGCCCAACGACACCATCGATCGCGCCATTCGCCGGGGGACCGGTGCTGAAGAAGGCGTGAACTACGAAGAGATTACTTACGAGGGTTACGGTCCCGGGGGCGTGGCTTTGTTGATCGAATCTGTGACCGATAATCGCAATCGCACCGTCGCCGAGATTCGTCACATCTTTTCCAAGAATGGCGGCAACCTGGGCGAGTCGGGGTCGGTGGGTTGGATCTTTGATAAGAAAGGCTATCTGGTTGTCGAGAAGTCCGCCAGGGCTGAAGACGAACTGTTCGATCTGGCGATCGAAGCCGGCGCCGACGATATTCGCGATGACGATGACAATTGGGAAATCATCACGGCCCCAGAGACCTTCGAAGCCGTTCAGACCGCCATCAAAGCCGCTGGGATCACCCCGCAGGTGGCCGAGGTCGAAATGGTTCCCCAGAACTACATCAAGCTGGAGGGTTCGCAGGCGAACCAGATGCTCAAGTTGATGGAGGCGCTTGAAGATCACGACGACGTGCAAAAGGTTTCCGCCAATTTTGATATTAGCGAAGCGGATATGGCGGCGGCGTGAAGATTTGTCTTGCAAGATCTTTGCGTGGATCGAATCGCAGTGAAGTGCTAGCATGCGCCTGGTGACGGAATCAAACAACAATAATGTAATCGGCTTTATCGCAAGCACGGTTGAGAGCCTGCGCGATGATGTTGCTTCGATGCGTCAAGAGATGGCCACAAAGAGCGATGTCACGATACTTAGGGGTGATATCGAGCAAGTCCAACTCCGTCTCGACACGATCGAACATTCGATGAGTTCACGATTCGAACACGTTGAAGGCGAACTCAGCCGTCTGCGAAGCGCTGTTTATCTTTTAGGCAAAGATAGGCCGGAGGTTTTGAGATTGCTCGGCCAAACCAGCGCTTGATAAATCCATTATTCGCTCAGACATCGACTCTGTAGCGCATTCTTCGTCTCCACTCCGATTGACTCAAATTTGCAAATTCCGTTAACCCCCCTGCTGCGGCAAACTCCCAAACATTTCCAATCTTCCTCTTGCACAATGCTGTACACTCTGAGCCATTGTGCGCGTTTTGGGAATAGATCCGGGTAGCGAGACGACGGGCTGGGGTGTCGTCGAGGGCGATAGCAGCGGCCAGCGCTATCACCTTGTTGAGTTCGGTGTAGTTAAGCTGTCATCAAAGGCCAGCTTTGCTTCCAGGCTCTTGAAAATCAGTCGTGCTCTTGAGGAGGTTATCGATCGATTAAAGCCCGACGCCTGCGCTGTCGAAGAAGCCTTCTATTCAGTCAATCCCAAAGTCATTCTAAAGTTGGGCCAGGTGCGTGGCGTTGTATTGCTCGCCGCCGAAAGCGCTGCTTTGGAAATCGGAGAATATTCCCCGCGCCGCATAAAGCAGACGGTGGCCGGCTATGGCAACGCCGAGAAACATCAGGTGCAGGAGATGGTGCGCCTGCTCTTGTCTCTGCGCACCGTGCCGGAACCGCACGACGCCGCCGATGCGCTGGCAGTCGCCATTTGCCACTTTCATCATGCGGGAGTCAATCAGCGAATAATCACAGCGGAAACTCGTACAAAATTCAATCCGATTGCGGCCGCCACTCGCCGCCGCGCGTAACCGGTACGCACGCCTCCGGCGTGCTCGTGTTTTTAACTCGTTTTCGCGCTCCGCAAGTCTGCCGCCTTTCGCAACTTCACCTTGAGGGGGGAGCAGGACAGGTATGTCCGTGCCAACAGCCAAGAACCAGATCGGAAATAGTCCCGGGCGTTGTAAACGAGGAGTCAAATCGTTTGCGGCATTAGCGCCTCGCCGTCCATCTGATTGGCTGCCGGCTCGGCCACTCAGAATTGGAGTCAGGCTTTGGCTTACTGATCGGTGGTTTCCTGTTGATTCGCGAGGCGACGCCTCGCGAAGCTGGCTCCTTCTTTTTCTGAATACAATTTTGCTTTCGCAGTTTGCGTTCGCGCAGGCGCAAAAACCTCGCATTCCAGCGGGAGGACATCTGGCCGTGATCGCCGACGAAAGGCTTGCCGCCCTGCGCAGCGCACCGGACCCTTCCGCGCGTCTGCTGCGTCGGATAAGTCGCGGCCGCTTCGTCTCGATTCGAAGCGCCAGCCGCAGCCGCGACGGTTTGCTCTTTTATCAAGTTGCCGTCACCCGCCGGACCTCGGGCTGGCTGCAAAGCGACGCCGTCGTTTCGTCCTGGAGGTCTGGCGACGACGATCGTTTGGTCCGTCTGCTGGACGGAGCGGACGAGTTTGAACGGGTGGCCCGCGCAAAAATCTTTCTCGATCTATTCCCACGCTCACCGCTCCGGCCGAAAGTACTTTTGATCTATGGCGACGCCGCCGAAGAAGCCGCCGCCAAACTGTCGCGCGAAGCCGAGCGTCGCTTCGAGCGCCGCGAGCTGCCAGCCGGTGGCGCGCCGGAATTCAGTTACTACCTGAATTACAGCAGCCTCGATCGCTATAACCGCCAGGGAGTAACTTTCACCTTCGACCGCACCAATAAGAAATTCCACTACGAGGGCTGGGCCTGGCGTGAGATCGTGCGGAGGTATCCGAATAGTGCGGAAGCGGCGGAAGCCAAGAACCGTTTGGGTTCGAAGATTATGCAGAAAAACTGACTGTGAAGTCGGAACGATTTCGGGAAGATGTCCGGCCAACCTCTGCTCCGACCTGAGCCCGTAATCCTTGACCCAGAGGTTGCGAACCGTTAAGTTTACGGCGATATCCCGACTCTCATAATCTGCCAAGTGAGGAACGCCGAACGAGTCGCGAATTTCCCTCAAACTAAAAATGATTAGGGCACTGGGAAAGCTAAATGCGTTTTCAAATCAGATACGAGTTGTCGTCGCCAGTCTATCGCTGTTATTCGTTCTGATCGTCCTCTTTCATTCCACTTCTAAGGTAAAAGCATCGTTACCACTTTTGGATGATACTCAAACCGAAAGTACTCCGGCTCTTTCCGCGCCAATCCGACCGGTATCAAGATCGGTGATTGAATTTGAGAGGCTGGTCGCTCAGGATGCCGACAGAGGTAGACCGGAAGCGGATGCAAGATCTGCCCTACAGGCGCATTACATCAATACTGAGATGGTTAAAGCTTTTCTCTCTTCGATCGAGTACCGGCAAAGATTTGGACCTGCTCTGCTTACAGGTTGGCGCTAACCGGCGGACGATAATTCGAGGCGAAGGTCATTAGGAAATCACAGTTCTTAGCTGGTATCCACCTGAATCGCCCCATGCGAAGAGCAGCACTGTTTCTAGTCATCCTCACTGTCGTCCTTACCGTTACCGGATTGCGTTTGTACTTAAGCGGAGGCGTGCTGCCCGTGGCGTTTGCGGCTGGTACGTTTGTAGTTACCAATACGAATGACAGCGGAACCGGATCATTAAGACAGGCCATCCTCGACGCCAACGCTAACGCGGGGAGCGACCTGATTAACTTCAATATTGCTTCCGGGCCGAGAGTCATCACGCCCACCTCGCTTCTGCCCGACATAACGGATCCCCTGGTCATCGATGGCACGAGCCAACCTGGCTTTGCCGGTGTTCCGCTCATCGAAGTAAGCGGTATCAATGTTCCTGCGGTTCCCAATGCCGGGTTACTAACCATCAAGGCAGGTAACACAACAGTTCGTGGCTTGATCGTAAATCATTGTAAGAACTTTGGAATATCAATAGTGACGGCGGGCGGAAATCTTATTGAAGGCAACTACCTCGGCACAGACGCTACCGGCAATCTGGCAACCAACAACCAGGGCAACCTGATTAGCATTAACGATTCATCTAACAATGTAATTGGGGGCACGACTCCCGGCGCTCGAAATGTCATTTCGGGTGCAGGGTTTGACGGCATATCAATTTTTGGCGGCAATGCCAGGGGCAATGTGATTCAGGGTAACTACATCGGCACCAACGCCGCCGGCACCGCGGCTCTGGGCAACGCCAGCAGCGGCATATTCCTCGGCAGCTCAAGTAATTTTGTAGGAGGCGCCAACGCCGGAGCCCGCAACCTCGTTTCCGGTAATGGAGTGCACGGCATCTTTATTCACACTACCGATCCATCCGGCAACGTAATTCTTGGTAACTACATAGGCACAGACGTTACTGGTAATGTCGGTTTGGGGAACAGCTCGTTCGGGATTTCAATTGGCGATTCTGATAACAACACGATCGGCGGACCCAGCGTCGGCGGCGGCAACGTAATTTCCAGTAATCATTTTGGAGGTATATTGCTCTCGGGATCGAATAACGGCTCGAACGGCAACATAATTCAGAATAACTATATCGGGACCGGCGCCGACGGGAAGACGCCTTTAGGCAATCAGAGCGACGGTCTGAGTTTGTCCCGCGGCTCAAACAACACAGTGGGTGGATCAAGTCCGGGAACCGGAAATACAATTGCCTTTAACGGCAGGGGGATTTCCGTATTTGCCGGCACCGGGAATTTCATTTTCGGTAATTCTATTTTCTCCAATAACTCCTTTTCTATCTTTGGTTCTCGTGACGTCGCTGCGGGCATCGATCTGAATTCCGATGGCCTCACCCCAAACGATTCTGGCGACTCAGACTCTGGCCCTAACAATCTACAGAACTTTCCGGTCATTAGTTCGGTCGTCGCAGGAACAAGTCAGACAACGATTACGGGGAGCCTTAACAGCCTGCCGAACACCACTTTTCGAATTCATTTCTATGCCAATAGCGCGTGCGGTAACGGGGGCAACGGCGAAGGCGCAACGGCTTTTGGATCGGGAGCGACGTTGGTCACTACCAACTCAATTGGCGACGCGCTTTTTACCGTCGTGATACCCGGTAACTTACCGGCAGGGAAAGCAATCACCGCAACTGCCACCGATCCGGCCGGGAATACCTCCGAGTTCTCAGCTTGCGATGGAAATAGGACTGCCGGAAGGGTTGCGTTCACAACGCCGGTCATTCAAGTGATGGAAGACATTGGCGTGGTAAGGATCGAGATAGTGCGCTTTGGAGGCACTCGCGGCAGCCTGTCGGTTAAGTACTCAACCGCTGACATCACTGCGACGGCTGGTCAGGACTATGTGGCCAGCTCTGGCACGATTACTTTCGACGATGGTGGATCTCTACAAACCATTGACATTCCCATTAGTGACGACGCGATCGTTGAAAACGACGAGACTTTTGTTGTTCGACTAAGCGATGCCGCAAATATCGATTCACTGGGGAGCCCCAACCAGGTCTTTATTACTCTCCAGGATGACAGCGTCCCGCCAGTCTTAACCATAGAAAATGGCAGCCGCAGTGAAGGCAACACCGGCACAGTTAACTCACAGTTCCGGGTTAGTTATTATCCGCCCTCAGGTCGCACCGCTACGGTTGATTACTCCACCAGGGGTCTCACAGCTACCAGTGGTGTTGATTTTCAGCCCGTGTCAGGAACACTTACTTTCGGCCCTCAGACCGACACTAACGTAATTGTCGTTCCGATAATTGGCGATCAACTTGATGAGTTCGACGAGACGTTTAATGTGGTGCTGTCGAATCCGGTTGGCGCCACAATTGACGGAGGGCCCGCCGTAGGCACGATCCTGGATGATGATCCTGCGCCATTAGTTTCAATTACCGATGTGAGCGTCCCGGAAGGTAATGCTGGTGGGCTGACCTCAGCCCAATTTGTCCTCACGCTGTCGGCGCCAAGCGCTAAGTCGCCCTGTGTTCAGGCTTCAACCTCGGACGGCACGGCAACCGCCGGCAGCGACTATGTGCCCTTCGGACCCAGCCTTATGAATCCCGCGGCCTTTATTTTTTTTAATGCGGGGGCCACGTCAGCCACGGTCACGGTAAACGTCATTCCTGATTACGACATTGAGCCCAACGAAACGTTCTTTGTTAATTTAGTCCCATGCCTGAACGACGTGGCCAACATATCAGTCCTCCGGCCGCGGGCCACCGGCACAATTCTGAACGACGATCCGTCGTCGACAATTCAGTTCAGTGACTCGATCTTCTTCGTCAATGAAGGAACGCCGGACGCGGTGGTGAGCGTGAATCGAACCGGGGACCTTTCAGGGGCGGCGACAGTCAACTATGCAACCAGCGACGCTTCCGCTGCGAATAGATGCGTGTTCGCCACCACTTCAGCTTCCGAGCGGTGTGACTACCTGACCACAACTGGCACGCTGCATTTCGCGCCTGGCGAAATGTCAAAGGTCATTTCCATTCCGATCATCGATGACAGCTACCTGGAAGGCGACGAAACTTTTACCATCTCGCTCATCAATCCCACTGTAGCCGGAATAGGTAACCAGCCGCTCGCGAGCATCAGAATCGTCGATAACGAGTCGGCCAACGGGCCTAATCCAATTGAGCAAGCCAGCTTCTTTGTCCGCCAGCACTATCTTGATTTCCTGAATCGCGAGCCCGACCAGGGTGGCTGGGATTTCTGGATCAACCAGATAACCTCCTGCGGCAGTAATGTGCAATGCACCGAAGCCCGGCGCGTGGATGTCTCGGCGTCCTTCTTCCTCTCCATTGAATTTCAACAGAGCGGTTACCTGGTTGAGCGGTTTTACAAAGTTGCTTACGGCGATGCGACGGGAACGTCAACCCTCGGATCGAATCACCAACTGTCGACGCCGACAGTTCGATTCAAGGAGTTCCTCCAGGATATGCAACGCATTGGGCAGGGAGTTGTGGTCCTGCAGCCAGGTTGGCAACAAGCTCTGGAAAACAACAAGCAGGCATATGCGCTCGAGTTCGTTCAGACCTCGCGGTTCATCAGCGCGTTTCCGGGGACCATGACGCCAACCGAGTTCGTTGACAGGTTGAATCAAAATGCCGGCAACGTTTTGTCAGCTAACGACCGCACGACCGCGATCAATCTGTTTGGCGGCGCGGCTAACACCGGTAATGTGACCGCGCGCGCGCAGGCTGTACGACAGGTCGCCGAGGACATCGACCTCTATAACACCGAATACAATCGGGCGTTCGTGCTGGCCGAATATTTTGGTTACCTGCGGCGCAATCCGAACGACGCGCCAGAGTCGACGCTGGACTATACCGGTTTCGATTTCTGGCTTACCAAACTGAATCAGTTCAACGGCAACTACCTCAACGCTGAGATGGTCAAAGCCTTCCTCTCTTCGATTGAGTACCGGCAAAGGTTTGGTCCATGAATACGAGCCGCAGAGTGACAGCAATGCCCTTCGGCAAACGTCGACCGGGCAGCGGATCTGTTGCCTGGTCTGGCTGGTGCAATTGTCGAGGTTGATTTGGCGTCGGACTCCGGGGAGCGCTCAGGATAAACGGTTTATCCCAGGGATTGGAACATCGCACTATGTCTTATCGATTTCGCGTCCTCGCCTCGATTACCTCCGCGGTTCTCGCTGTTTCCGTCTTTGGAAGCGCCATTTCGTTGCGGTCGGTTTCTCGTCTCTTTGAATCGATTCTCGCCGGTTTTTCCAGGCCTTCTGTTGAACGGAACGCTGCACCTCAGCGGTCGGCGAACATCGCGCCTCCGACCCAGACAGACACCGATCAAAAGCTGAAACCGGGCGCACAGTTCACCATCTATCAGGACCCAAACGGCGAGGTCGTCTGTCGCGATGCTACGCGCGTTGAACGCAGGGAGATGGGCAATCCCGATCTGCCAAGCCTGGGGATGCGTCCAATTAATCATTTGGATGGGGTCGACAAGAACAGAGAGCTTCAACCTTCGGCTGCGCCAAATCTAACGATCGTTTTGCGCGCTACCCAGCAGCTGCAACAGAATGCCGCGGCCACCGCTGCCTTCACCAGGGCGGCAAAGAACTGGGAAGACATCATCAAGTCGCCCGTCACTATTTACGTAGACGTTGATTACGGTGCGACTCGATTTGGACAACCATGGCCCAGCGGTGTGCTGGGCGCAACCAGCGCGCCCAGCCAGTCCTATCCTTATCAATCTGTGCGCACGAATCTGATCGCTGAAGCAAATGGGGAAGGCAACACCACGAAGCAGGCGATCTTTAGCGGCCTGCCGGGAACCACAGTGCCAACCGATCTGGGCGATGCGAATTCGACGGACGTGACAGATCCGGCCGCGCGCGCAATCGGCCTTTTGCCGGCGACGGCACAGTCTAACGATGATGCAGCCAAAGTCGCCTTCAATTCGAACTTCACGTTTGATTTCGATCCGGATGACGGAATCACCGCGGGACAAATAGATTTTGACGCGGTCGCGACCCACGAGATTGGTCACGCCCTGGGATTTCACTCCGAGGCAGGTTCGAATATAGCGAAGCCATCGGTTTGGGACCTCTATCGATTTCGCACCGGGACCACGACCGGAACTTTCACAAGCGCACAGAGAATCTTGACGATTGGGGGATCGCCCGATCCGCTGCAGTTTTATTTTGCTCCGGGCAATACTGAGTTAGGCCTCTCGACCGGTGGGCCAACCGGCTCCAGCACGAACGGCGGCGATGGCTGGCAGTCGAGTCACTGGAAACATGTGATCGGTTGTAGCCCGTCTTACATCGGGATAATGGATCCGGCAATTCCTTCCGGCTGTCGCCGGACCATCACCAGTAGCGACACCCTGGCACTGACGACGCTTGGCTACAATCTGACGAACAACAATCCGCCGCCGCCACCGCCGCCGCCACCACCGGCGCCGTCGAACGACAATTTTGCCAGCGCACAGACAATCAACAGCTGTGCGGGATTTGTCACCGGAACAAACTTCGGCGCCACCAGTGAAAGCGGAGAGCCAAGCCACGACCCACCTGACGCAACTTCTCTGAGTCCGAGCCGCTCAGTCTGGTATCAGTGGCAAGCTCCCGCATCTGTGAGCACAACGATTACGACCGCCGGTAGTGACTTCGATACCATTCTCGCAGTTTACACAGGCAGCGGTGTAGCTTCCCTGACGCGCATTGCTTTCAACGATGATGTGCAGACCGGTGTTATCACGAGCAGCGTCACCTTCAACGCGAACGCGGGAACAGTCTATTCGATAGCGGTTGATGGATGGGGACGCGATACGGGCGGGATTAAGCTGAACTGGAATGGATGTCCGTGTACAAGCCCATTAATTGTAAATGACAACGGTGATGCCGCTGATGCGAATTTGGGCGACGGAGCGTGCGCTACCGCAGCCGGTGTCTGTACGTTACGTGCGGCGGTGCAGGAAGCCAACTCCAGATCATTTTGTCCCACCATCGACATTAACTTCGCGGGTGTTACCAGCCCGATTACTCTAGTTACGGCTCTGCCTGACCTTAATCATAACCTGAATATTAACGGTCCCGGAGCGAATCAGTTGACCGTGCAGCGCAGCACCGCGAGCGGGACCTCCAACTTTCGAATCTTCACGATTGCCTCGGGCCGAAACGTGACGATATCCGGGTTGACCATGTCGAACGGCAACATTACGAGTGGGCTCGCGCCGCTTAACAGCGGTGGAGCAGTTGCGAACAGCGGCAGCCTGATCCTGAGCGGAAGCGTGCTCAGTGGCAACATTGCGATCAATGGTGGCGGAGGTCTCTTCAATAACGGAACGATGACGTTGCGGGACAGTCTGATTACCGGAAACAGTGCCAATCAAGGTGGCGGTATCTATTCGGTCGGGATGCCTTTGAGCGTTATTAATACCACCATCTCAGGCAACGTAACTCCCGGCACTGGCGGGGGCATTTTTAGCTCGAACGGTAGTCTCACTTTAACCAACGTAACGATCTCAAATAACCGGTGCAACTCTGACAACATCGGGACCGAAACAGGTGGAGGTCTGTCGACGAGTGGTGGTAATGCCACTTTGAAAAACACTCTGATAGCGGGCAATTTTCAGGGTACAGGAACAACCACCAATGAGTTTGACGGTGGTGGCGGCTTAGGCGGCACGATCGTTTCATCCAGCTCCTACAACTTGATTGGAGTCGGAGGATCGAGTGGCCTTTCAAATGGAGTCAATAACAATCAGGTTGGCGTAGCGAATGCGCTGATCGCCGCGCTTGCAAACAACGGCGGCTTAACGATGACGCATGCATTGTTCGCCGGCAGCCCGGCAATCGACGCGGGTAGCAATGCATTGGCGATCGATCAAAATGGCGGTGCCCTCACGGCTGATCAGCGCGGAGCCGGATTTCCGCGCATCCTGAATGGCACTGTCGATATCGGGGCCCTGGAGTCACTCAACGCGCCGCCCCCACCTTCGCCAACGCCAACGCCGACGCCAACGCCGACTCCGACTCCAACGCCGACACCGACGCCAACGCCTACTCCAACGCCCACCCCAACGCCGGGACCCAAACCTCCTTGCCTTGATGACGTTTGGTCCACGACCGCAATTGCCGGCGCACCCGTCGCCCGACGATCGCATACCGTTGTCTGGACCGGCAGTGAAATGATTGTTTGGGGCGGCCTGGATGCGAACCTCAATCCGCTAAACACGGGTGCCCGATACAATCCAAAGACAGACACCTGGTCACCGATCAGCATGACCAATGCGCCATCGCCGCGGGGGAATCACGTCGCCATCTGGACCGGAAGTGAAATGATTATCTGGGGCGGATCAGGCGGCGGTTTAAACTTCCTTTCAAATGGCGCCCGATACAACCCCGCAACAGACACCTGGATCGACATTACCAGTGCTAATGCACCCAGCGGCCGCTCGTTTCACACGGCAGTCTGGACTGGCACTCAAATGATTGTGTGGGGCGGGCAAAACAACACAGGCATTCAGGCGAATGGCGGCAGATACAATCCGGCGACTGACAGTTGGAGTTCCGTCAGCACTACGAACGCCCCGGCCGCGCGAGGAAGTAGCGGCGTCGTCTGGACGGGCACAGAGATGATCATTTGGGGAGGAGCAGGGGCGGGCGTCTTGAACACTGGCGGCAGATACAATCCGGTCACCGACAGTTGGTTATCGACCAGTTTGACCAACGCTCCGTCGGCTCGATTCGGTCATAGCGCAGTCTGGACTGGTAGTGAAATGATTGTGTGGGGAGGAGCAGCCAGTACTTTTTTTTCGAGTGGCGGCAGGTACAATCCGAGCACAGACAGTTGGACCGCGACCACGCTGACCAATGCGCCAACTTCTCGAGGGAGTCACACTGCTGTTTGGACGGGCAAGGAAATGGTGATCTGGGGTGGTCGGGGAGCGACGTTTGGTCCCGACTCTGTAATTGGCGGGCGCTATTACCCCACAACCGACAGTTGGATTTCCACCTGCGACGCAAACGCCCCGGCCGCGCGGTCGCTGCACACGGCCGTTTGGACGGGCACCGACATGATTGTGTGGGGCGGCGAAGACGCTACCCCCAGCAGGTTGAACACCGGGGGAATCTACTCCATTCCCGCGAATGCCATCGATGCGGCATCCTTTTTCGTGCGACAGCACTATCTTGATTTTCTGAGTCGACAACCAGATCAGGCGGGTTGGGATTTCTGGACCAATCAAATCACCTCGTGCGGCGTTAACGTGCAGTGCAATGAAGTTCGGCGCATTGATGTTTCTGCTTCATTCTTTCTTTCGATCGAATTTCAGAATAACGGCTATCTGGTCGAACGGTTTTACAAAGTTGCCTTTGGCGACGCGCAGGGAAATTCGACATTTGGTGGGGTGCATCAGCTCTCAGTCCCAAACGTCCGTTTCAATGAGTTCAATCAGGGCACGCAGCGAATAGGTCAGGGAGTCATCGTCCTGGCTTCCGGTTGGGAACAACTGCTGGAAAGCAACAAGCAGGCTTACGCGCTGGAGTTCGTTCAGACCGCGCGCTTCATCAACGCCTTCCCGGCGGCTATGACGCCCGCAGAGTTCGTCGACAAACTGAATCAGAACGCCGGCAACGTTTTGTCTGCGAGCGAACGTACCACGGCCATCAATCTGTTTGGCGGCGCGGCTAACACCGGTAATGTGACCGCGCGCGCGCAGGCTGTGCGACAAGTAGCTGAAGACACCGACCTCTATAATGCCGAATACAATCGAGCGTTCGTGCTGGCGGAATACTTCGGTTACCTGCGACGCAATCCGAATGACGCGCCGGATGCAGACTATACCGGCTACGACTTCTGGCTGACGAAGCTGAATCAGTTCAACGGGAACTATATCAACGCTGAGATGGTTAGAGCCTTTCTATCATCGATTGAGTACCGGCAAAGATTTGGCCCGTAAAGACTGAAAGGCGTGGGCCACATTCAAACTCACGACTACCCCGGGGTTCTGACTCGAGCAATCCGATCTTCCCGAAGGTCACCAAATTTGATTGCATTCTTCAGCATTCCAGACTATAAGATCTGCCATCAAGAGGGTTATGTGTTGGTTGTCATTATTCCCCAGGCGAGTGACTCCCAAAAAATCATAAAATTCGGCAGGTAATAGTCCCAGTGAACTCACGTTCTACGATCCGTTTCTCTGATCGCCTCAGATCTTGCGCCTCGCAGAACTTCAACGAGCGTTATCGCGCCCTGGCAGATGGCGCACTAAGGAGGAATTCCCAGTGATAAAAAAACTGTGTCTTTGGGTCGCAATTTTACTGTCCGCCGCAGTCTGCGCCCCGGCGATGGGACAGGACGCTGCCTCGAGTGCTGAGATTCTGACGAACGACAAAGTCATCTCAATGGTCAAAGCGGGCCTTCCGTCCAGCGTTATCGTCAATAAGATTCGCACGTCGAAGACAAACTTCAATACCTCGACTGACGAGTTGATTCGGTTAAAGCAGGAGACTATAGCTGAGGAAGTCATCAACGCGATGATAAACCCGGCCGCGGCTCTTCCTGGTCCAACGGAAGTAAGTGGCTATCCAAAAGATATTGGCGTCTATCTAAAGAAGAACAACGAATGGATCGAATTACAACCTGAAGTGGTGAATTGGAAGACGGGCGGCGTAATGAAGAGCATCGCCAGCCTGGGGGTTGTCAAAGGCGACGTGAATGGTCATGTCGAGGGCCATCAAAGTCAGACGCGTATTGGTCCTCAGATTGAGTTCATCGTCATAGCACCTGAAGGCGTCTCAATTTCTGAGTACCAACTGTTGAGACTAAATCAGCACACGGACAACAGGGAATTTAGGACGGTTACCGGCGGCGTATTTCACGCTAAGGGTGGAGCGACCCGCGATATGATTCCCTTTCAGGGCCAGAAGCTTGCTAGTCGAACATTCTCGGTGACCCTAAACGGGCTCAAGCTCGGAGAGTATGGTTTTCTACCGCCGGGTGCGCTGACTCAATTGTCTGGCGCTGCGACCTTGGGGAAAATGTACACGTTCGGTGTGGCGCAGGTGAAGTGAGACATATACTTTCAGAGAGACCTCGTAAGACCAACGGATGAATGCCTAACGATCGCCGGATGCAACCTTGGCTCACAAGAGGGTTCCGGCGACCGTCAATACATTTTGAGTCGCGGGGTCGGACAACCCAGTGCTCTTGAATTGTTTCTAACTTTGCCGGTGTGATATTTTACGCTTCGGATTATGAGATTTGGCTGGTGCCCACCCGACCTCTGCTGCCTTCCCAATCTTCTTTCTAAGTTTTAGATTGGCACGCCTCACGCTAAGCAAACTGGTTTTTGTGTTGTGTGAAAGGCGATGAGATTCGCTGGTCTACTCTCTACCTGAGGAAACATCGGCAAGGGCTTACGTCTTGAATTTCGGAACTTAGTTTTATGTCTTATCGATTTCGCATCCTCGCGTCGATCACCTCGGCTGTTCTCGCTGTTTCCGTCCTCGGAAGCGCCGTGCCCTTGCGGTCGGTTTCTCATCTGTTTGAATCGACTCTGGCCGGTTTTGCCAGCACTTTTGGTGAAGAGAAAATTTCATCTCGGGGTTCGGCGAATGTCGCGCCTCCGATCCAGGACACCGATCAAAAGCTGAAACCAGGTGCACAGTTCACCATCTATCAGGATCCAAACGGCGAAATCGTCTGTCGCGACGCCACGAGCGGTGAAAGAAGACAGATGGGCAAACCCGATCTGCAAAGGCTGGGGATGCGGGCGATTAATCATCTTGATACGGTCGACAAAACCCGTGAGCTTCAACCTTCGGCCGCGCCAAATCTAACGATCGTTTTGCGCGCCACCCAGCAGTTGCAACAAAATGCCGCGGCCACCGCTGCCTTCACCAGGGCGGCAAAGAACTGGGAAGACATCATCAAGTCGCCCGTCACTGTTTACGTGGATGTCGATTACGGTACGACTAACTTTGGAAAACCATGGCCCAGCGGCGTGCTGGGCGCAACCAGCGCGCCCAGCCAGTCCTATCCCTATCAATCTGTGCGCACGAATCTGATCGCTGAAGCAAATGGGGAAGGCAACACCACGAAGCAGGCGATCTTTAGCGGCCTGCCGGGAACCACAGTGCCAACCGATCTGGGCGATGCGAATTCGACAGACGTGACAGATCCGGCCGCGCGCGCAATCGGCCTTTTGCCGGCCACGGCACAGTCTAACGATGATGCTGCCAGCATAGCCTTCAATTCGAACTTCACGTTCGATTTCGATCCGAGCGACGGAATTACCGCCGGACAAACAGATTTTGATGCGGTCGCGACCCATGAGATCGGTCATGCGTTGGGATTCAGTTCAGAAGCCGGTACGAACGTCGCCAAGCCATCGGTTTGGGATCTTTATCGATTTCGCACCGGGACCACGACCGGAACTTTTACGAGCGCACAGAGAATCTTGACGATTGGGGGATCGCCCGATCCGCTGCAATTCTATTTTGCTCCGGGCAACACTGAGTTAGGCCTCTCGACCGGTGGGCCAACCGGCTCCAGCACGAACGGCGGCGATGGCTGGCAGTCGAGTCACTGGAAACATGTGATCGGTTGTAGCCCGTCTTACATCGGGATAATGGATCCGGCAATTCCTTCCGGCTGTCGCCGGACCATCACCAGTAGCGACACCCTGGCACTGACGACGCTTGGCTACAATCTGACCAACAACAATCCGCCGCCGCCTCCTCCGCCACCACCACCGGCGCCGTCGAACGACAATTTCGCGAGTGCGCAAATATTCAGTGGTTGTTCGGGCAGCACTACCGGAACAAACTTCAGCGCGACCAGCGAAAGCGGAGAGCCCAGCCATGATCCGCCCGATGCCACGTCACTGAGTCCGAGCCGCTCTGTCTGGTATCAGTGGCAAGCGTCGTCTTCGGGCAACGTGACGATGACGACATTGGGCAGCGACTTTGACACCATTATCGCGGTTTACAGCGGCAGCACTCTCGGTGGCTTGAGTCGAATAGTTTTCAACGACGATGTTCAGGACGGAGTCATCAGGACGAGCTCGGTTACCTTCAGCGCTACCGCCGGAACGGTTTACCGGATTGCGATTGACGGTTGGGGCAGCGAGCAGGGAACTATAAAGTTGAATTGGACCGCTTGCCCGGCGCCGAGTCCGACGCCAACACCGACGCCAACACCAACACCGACACCGACACCGACACCGACACCAACACCAACACCGACGCCAACACCTACTCCCGTGCCGACGCCTGCGCCGGGGATAGATCGTGTCGTCATCAGCCAAATATATTCGACCGGAGGCGCCGCAGGCGGTGGTGCAACCTATCACGATAGTTTCGTTGAGGTCTTTAACCGCGGCACTAATACTGTCGACCTGAGGTCGTGGATGTTTCAGGTTGGTTTGGAGACCGGCGGAATCCACGGAGGCGTCTCATTCAATTTCCAGAACCCAATTTTGATTCAGCCCGGACAGTACTTGTTACTTCAGCTAAATGGAAATGGAACGGGCGGGCCGTTGCCAACCGCGGATTTATCGACCGGACAAATGCCTATACAGACGTCCGGAAAGGTCTTGCTCACCCGTCCGGGTACGCCATTCCTGGGAGGTAGTTTGTGTCCGCTACCGAACGGCGGGATTTCAGACTTAGTCGGGTACGGATCAGCCGCTAATTGCTTTGAAGGAACTGCGCCGGGGCCTGTCTTGACCAATACCACCGCGCTTATTCGAAAAGGCGGCGGTTGCACGGACACCGACAACAATGCGAATGACTTTGTCGTCGGTGCCCCGAACCCGCGCAATACATCGTCGGCATTTAATCCTTGTGGCAATCCGATAGATGTTGCGAGTTTATTTGTGCGCCAACACTATCTTGATTTTCTGAGTCGTCAGCCCGACCAGTCCGGTTGGGATTTCTGGACCAACCAAATCACTTCGTGCGGGACGAACGCACAGTGCACAGAAGTTCGTCGCGTAGACGTTTCGGCATCGTTCTTCCTCTCGATCGAATTTCAGAATAACGGCTATCTGGTCGAGCGCTTTTACAAAGTTGCCTATGGTGATGCCTCTGGCAATTCGACCTTTGGCGGGGCCCATCAACTTTCAGTGCCAAACGTTCGCTTCAGTGAATTCCTTCAGGGCACGCAGCGAATCGGTCAGGGAGTCGTCGTGCTGGCTACCGGTTGGGAACAATTGCTGGAAAGCAACAAGCAGGCCTACGCTTTGGAGTTTGTGCAGACCGCGCGCTTCATCACGGCGTTTCCCACCAGCATGACGCCGGCGCAGTTTGTAGATCGACTTAATCAAAATGCCGGCAACGTCTTGTCAGCCGGCGAGCGCACGACAGCCATAAACTTATTCGGCGGCGCTGCCGACAGCAGCAACACGACCTTCCGCGCGCAGGCGTTGCGACAAGTAGCCGAGGACACGGATCTATACAACGTTGAATATAATCGCGCCTTTGTGCTGGCTGAGTACTTCGGCTATCTGCGCCGAAATCCGAACGATGCGCCGGATTCGGACTACACCGGTTACGACTTCTGGCTGACCAAACTGAATCAGTTCAACGGTAACTATATCAACGCTGAGATGGTCAAAGCGTTTCTCTCCTCGATCGAATACCGGCAGCGTTTTGGGCCGTGAGGTTATGGCATTGGACGCGAGCGGCGTGAGCGTGCTTCTCCATTAATCCGGTACGGCGGACGGTGCTTTCATCTCTCCGTCGTCTCAACCGTTGGGCCTGGCATGATGAACGGACGTTGTCTACTTATTGGTGCTTGTCTCATAGCTTCAGTTTGCGCTTGTGGAGGGACCTCTCAAGATCCGTCGAAGCAGTCCGCGCAGCCTGCGCCCAGCCAGACGCAGTTTCGTTGTGAAGGCAAGACGCGCTGTTCCCAGATGTCGTCGTGTGAAGAAGCCAAGTTCTATCTCCGGAATTGTCCCGGAACAGAAATGGACGGCGACGGGGATGGCATCCCTTGTGAGTCTCAGTGGTGTGGTGACCAGGCCCAACGCGATTCAAGCCAACCGCCACTCTGTGTCAGCTACGCGAATGGGAGTCACGTTAGACCGCTACTTCTTCACTGAACTGGATTTTGGTTCATAATGAATTTACCCGCTACAACGCTCCAGCATAATCGCTGGGCAGTTTTTCTTGCTCAACAAGCCATTGTCTTCGTTATAGGCGTGGCGTTTCTCTCTGTGGTCAGGTGCTCTATTCACACTATCCAGCTAGCGCGGTAGAATTCTCGAAATGATGCGACCGCGTACAATCAGAATCGTCTCGGTGGCCTTGGTTCTTATGGTCTGCCTGATCTTCCTGGCTGGCTCGGATACCGTCTTTGCTCAGCAGGTCTGGTCCGAATGGATCACGCCGCACTGCCCGCTGTGTTGCTTTCCCGGTTACTGAGAATTTGTCTGCGGCTGCAATCGAACAAGTTGGAGGCGAGCGGCCGGAGCGTGTTTCTCAACCAGCTTATTCGGCAAAGGGTGCTTTGATTCTTGCCGCCGCGTTAACTTAGACATTAGTCCGAGCAAATAAAAAGGCCACAGCTGTATGAATAGAAGAGTCTTCTCATTGATTGCCTTCTGCTCACTTGCAAGCGGCTGTTCTGGTCAGCAATCCAGGGGCAAGGGCTCGACCATGACCAACACCGTGACTACGCAAGCTCAACTTAACGAGGGCAATCAACGCATTAATGAATTTAAGCAGGAGCTACTGAGGAAAGGGTTCCGCGAAGTTTCGTCCTTCTCCTCCGATTCAAAAGACCAGGTCATTCTCGAAGGGCGTTATGGCGCATTGAAGGATTTGGAAGTGACGTTGTGGACCGGAAAACGGTTAGAGACGAAGGAGCCCCAGTTTAGGAGGGGGTATTCATGCGTCTTTAGTAAGCAAAGAAGCAGAGCAAGAGTTTGACGAGTTTTATAAAAGAGTGGTGAAAGTAGTAGTAGGTGAGCAGCCTTAGGGCAAACATATATGACGAGGCCAAATGAGTAACTCCCGGAGATATGGAACTTCTCCTGCAAATCATCGTCGAGTTCTTTCTCGAATTCATCGTGCAGATGATTGGAGAGGTATTTCTTGAGGTTGCGTTTCACAAGTTATCTGGTGCACCTTGGGCCCGCAAAGTCTGGAGCACAACCCTCGCGGTGATTATGTATTTCGGGCTGGGAGTTATCACTGGCTGGTTTAGCATTCTGATCTTTCCACATTCATTCATTCGCAGTTCCAGACTGCACGGAATCAGTTTGATTGTTACGCCGCTGCTGGCAGGTTTGACGATGTCCGGCATAGGTTGGTTCCGTGAACGACAGGGTAAACCGGTGATTCGGCTGGACACTTTTGCTTACGGTTTCATATTCGCGTTTGGGGTGGCATTGGTAAGATTCCTTTTTACGACATAAATCGTCCCGCCGCGTCAACTCGGCCAGCGGGGTGCGGTGATTTCAATGCGCAACATTCTCAAAGATATTCGGACAAACTGGCGAACCCAATTGCTGTGCAGCGTGTTGTTCGCGCTAATCGCAGTTCCTTTAGGGTTTGCGCTCATATACATTTGGTTGCATCAGTATGACGCCAGCAAGCCACATGTTCCCGAGCTAAAAAGCATGGCGGATCAAACTCCCGTTTACCCGGGTTTCCAGAGAATCGACGACGAGCACATTTTTCTGACGACGCACACGGTTTCGCTGCAACGTTCGTTCAGGACTAACGCTCAATCTGCCGACGTACGCAAGTTCTACGACTCAGCTTTCCTGAAAAATGGTTGGGAACCGTTCGCAACCGCACCAGGTTCGATGATTAACGGTGAACCACCCGGCGTCATGTATAGCCGAGACGCGTACCAGATCTGTGTTTTCCACAGAATGTCCGAACCGGATATTTACGACATTTGGTATCTCTGGGCTGCGAAGTAATCTCGACCGCATGCCCCTGAACGCGAGGGCCGAAGCGTGTTTCGCAATTTGATTTGTCCGGCGCTTGAATTCGCGCCGCCGCGTCAACTAAGACGTTCGGCGGCTTCTGTCGTCCAAATTGAGCGGAGGAAACGTTCGAATGAGTTATGAGGTCGTCACCAAAACCGTTAGTGCGCAGACACTCGCTGCCGTGCGGCGGCGCGTGCTCAGCCGAGACATTGGGCGCACGTGGAAGCCGGCGCTTGATCTCGTGTGGGAGTTTCTACGTCGCCATGAAGGCCTGCGAGTCGATGGGCATAATTGTTTCCTCTACCATCATCCTGCAAATCGTGAAGCGCCGATGGACATTGATTTCGGCGTTCAGGTCATTCGGCCATTTAGTGACGAAGGCGACCTAGTCTGCACAGAAACCCCCGCAGGTGAGGTTGCTATGACCACGCACATCGGTAGCTATGCGGGACTTGCAGCCGCACACAGCGCGATCCATTCCTGGCGCGCGGCGACCGGCCGCGCCTTCGGCGCGTGCTCCTGGGAAGTCTACGGCGATTGGACAAATGACGAAAGCAAGCTTGAGACCCAGGTCGTCTATTTGTTGATTTGAAGCCGCCGTTCTTATCAACGCACGTGAACTCAGGCATTAAACAAAAAGCCTCGGCAGCGACCCACGACTGGCATAGCATCATCGCTGCGGAATCACATCATCTGCCGTCCGAAGCTGCCCGGCAACTGCGCGAGCTTGGCTTTATCGTCATGCCTGGTCCCGCGATTCCAGGAGGCTGTGAACAACTTTCCCGTGCCTACGATCACGCGGTAGCGACGGCCGACACGGCCGATGTGCACACCGGCAGGACCGGGTCTTCGACACGGATTAATGATTTCGTCAATCGAGGGCCGGAGTTCGACGGGATCTACATCTACCGGCCGCTGTTGGCTGCTTGTTGTCAGATCATCGGCGCCCCTTTCAAACTCAGCGGCATGCGCGCGAGAACACTCAATGCCGGCGCGCCGGCGGAACGGCTTCATGTGGACGTCAAGGATCGAGGCGATGGGTGGCCGCTGGTTGGCTGCATCTTCATGGTAGATTCCTTCACGGCCGAGAACGGCGCTACGCGATTTGTGCCCGGGTCTCATTTGCAGTCGCGCGAACCTGTTGAGGTAATGAACAATCCAGAAGACGACCACGACGAGCAAGTCCTGGCGTGTGGTCCGGCAGGATCAATGATCATCTTCAATGCGTCCGTTTGGCATAGCCACGGCGCCAACCGTTCGACCAGACCACGGCGTTCGATCCAAGCTCACTTTGTTCCGAGAGAAGCTCAAGCATCGCCGGACGATCATTCCGGGCATCCCGGGCGCATGCGTCCGGAGACCTTGCAACGTCTCAGTGACTTGGCGAAGTATATTTTGAATGTTGGAAGTGTCTAACAAAATCGTGGGACGTGAGCGGCGAGAGTTAAGTAATTGTTCATAGGATCTTTCGCTGGCTTCACCAATTCGTGGACCTGGGATCCGTGATCCCGCCGTTTTGAATGACGTCTTTATGAGTTGCGCCAGCAAGAGCTTGTTTCGACTGATGCAGCCTGGCAAATCTTATATGCATCAAGTCATTGACGTTTAGTTGGGAGACAGAATGGAATACGAATTTCCCGGTGCGGTACCTGAATTACCTGTCAGTGACCTCGACTCAGCTGCGGCGTACTACCAGAACCAACTAGGCTTTAGCATAGATTGGGGTGGTGAGGACGGTGGGATCGCCGGAATCTCGAAAGGAAGCTGCAGAATGTTCCTGACCAATCGCGCTTTCCGGGAACATCACGGTAATGCTGCGCCCGTGGTGGTCTGGCTCAACCTAAATAGCAGACAGGAAGTAGATGATTTGTACGAAGTGTGGAGTCGCGGCGAGGCACGGATTGTTTCTCGTCCCGAGTCAAAGCCCTGGAAGTTGCATGAGTTCACGATCGCAGATTTGGATGGCAACCTGCTTCGCGTTTTCTACGACTTTTCGAGAGAGAACCAAACAATCTGATTGGATTAGCGGAGGCGCAGAGTGAGAAGAGTTTTTCAATCAGTAGTATTTTCGGCACTCGTGTTCTGGGCGTTCAATTGCATAAACGCGCAAAGCATCCTTTCAATTGCCTTGAAACTTGAAACTGGAATCAACACGCACGCGCCACAGTGCGTAATAACCGACATCAGAGTTTCCAGCAAGAAAAAGGAACAAGGCGCTATCATGTTCGAACTAAGTTGCGAAGGTGAATGGGTACGGCTGAACGTGATGGAGCACGAATCCGCCGATCAAGGGAGAAGTTTCTTACAAGACGCTTTGGGTAAGATTGACTCAACCTTATATCGGACCATTGAATTGCCGAACCTTGGAGACAAAGCGTATACGTTCGCAAAATTGGGACGGGGGCAAACCGGAACTCGGAACGCTCAACTTCAGAATTGGCAAAGTCCGGTTCGGCGTCACAGCCCGCTCCGATAAAACGGCACTGAGTATTGCCAAATCCGTTTCGACTTTCATGCCGGCCACATAACATTCTGCATTTTCACGCTAAAGAGCTGCAATGAGCCAAAGGGAATTAGGACGAATTAACGCCATCTTTCGTTACCCGGTTAAGTCGATGGCCGGTGCGTTACTGGAGGTGGCCAGGTTGGGCTGGCATGGCCTTGAAGGTGATCGGAGGTTGGCCTTTCGGCGACTCAATGACAAAAGTGCATTCCCCTGGCTGACCGCGAGCAAACTACCGCAGTTGCTCTGCTATCAACCATTCGGGGGCGACGGCCACACTCCCGAGCCACTCCCGACGCACGTGCGGACGCCGGACGGGAAAGAGTACGAACTTCGCAGCAACGAATTACGAGAGGAAGTTTCGCTCCGGTATGGCAGCGATGTTGAGCTGATGAATCTCAAACATGGCATCTTTGACGAAGCCTCTATCTCAGTAATCAGCCTCAGCACGGTGAGCGGCATCGGACGCGAATGCGGCCGCGATCTTGACCTGCGCAGATTTCGACCAAACATTGTGATCGAAACAGATAGTATTGAGCCCTTTGCGGAAGACAGTTGGGTGGGCCGGAGCTTGATGTTTGGTGAAGGGAACAACGGCGCCGCCGTCAGGGTGACAATGAAGGACGAGCGATGCGTCATGGTCAACCTTGATCCGGATACAGCCGAGTCAGATGCTCGAGTGATGAAGACAGTCGTTCGTTTGAACGAGAACTATGCCGGTGTCTACGGCACGGTGGTCCGGGTGGGCGAGCTTCGTGTCGGTCAGGTCGTGACGCTGGGAGAGTAGAAAAAGTGTGTGGCGTATCAGCGAAGTAGCACACGTTCGCCGCCGCCGCGCCTGATTCAAACGGGAGTTGAACGGCTTGAACTGATCTAAAGATCGAAATGGTGACACTGCGAGCCTCGGGAGCAAGCTTTGACGTTGATGCGTTCCTACGCGACAGTAACGTCACGCCGGCCGTCATCTTCCGGCGTGGCGAACCGCGATTCCCCGCTTCAAAACCAGACGGTCCGGTCCGCGATTCTTCTGGAATAAACCTGGGCGTGAGCGACGCTGACTTTGGAAACCTTAAACAACAAACTCGCGACACGCTTCATTTCCTGGCAGACAACCTGGCAATGCTTGAACGCCTCGTAAATTATCCCGGCGTCGATGGGGTTGAAGTGGATTTCGCTGTCTACGGTGGCGATGGATTCGTCGAGAGTTATCGGTTTTCTCCAGAGTTGCTCGAACAAATCGGCCGCCTGGGAATCACGCTCTGCGTCTCACGCTACATTCCAGCGGATGAAACAGCGTAACAGCCTTTGGGTCGGGACAAAGAATTGAGTTCACAGTCATTTCTGCTAGAATCCGCCCGCATCACTTTCCATCGATGCGAGTTTCTCGCATTGCCTTCAGTCAACTGCGAATGACCGAAAGGGGTCTCAATGAAAAGATTCAAAAATCCACTGGCAGTAACGAGTCTGGTGTTGTGCTTGTTCGCTGCGGGATTAGTTGCCTTCGCAACTGTCTTCGCGGCGCCGCCGCCCGGCACGATTCAAGCTTGCTATAACGACACGAACGGTAACCTTCGTCTCGTTGGTTCCCCGAGTGATTGTCGCAACCACGAAACCGCCATCAGTTGGAACACGTCAGGACCGCCGGGGCCTCCAGGACCGGCAGGATCTCCGGGAGCGGCAGGATCTCCGGGAGCAGCAGGATCTCCGGGGCCCGCGGGATCTCCCGGACCTCCGGGGCCGGGCGCCAACATAACGACCTTCAGGCATTCGCGAACAGTCCTGAACACGTGTGGGCCGGTAGTCAACCCTAACCATTTCACTTACATTGATAACGCCGCGATCAACGGTGACCCGAACGCGATCGTCTTTGTGACAGCGATTGTCGGCATCAAGGGGGATGGGTCGAATACCAATGGGAATTCAAATTGGTATCTGACTTACACCGGGGCTGCGGGTTTCGGAACGTGCCCGGCGGACCGTTGGATCATAGCCGGTGGAGATGTCGAGGTCGCCGCCAGCGGACAATTCAACGTGATGATCGTTGGTCCGTAAGCAGCGAAGGTCGCGAGTGTTCCTTCACACGCGGCTGCAGCCGCGCGATCGAAGCGCAGATCGAATCGATTCTGTAGTCTTCGAGGTCGACCGGCTGCATGTGCAAGCGCCGTTTCGTCCGGGGACGAAACACGCGCGCGTCTTAGCGGTCCGAAGCTAGCGAAATAACCCGCCCAGAATGGCGCCGCGGGATGGGCTGCAACTGCTGCCGTGGTGCCCAATACGGCTGGCGCCGATTGCGAGCCCTGTACTTAGCAGGAGGCCGGGCCAGCGACTTTCCCGGCGGGCGCCCTCGCGGAATGTCGGCGTCCGTTCGCTGGTGGCGCGTGGCCGTTCCTGAGTGCGAACCTCTGAGTTCGACGCCGCGGCCGTGCGAACCTCTGAGTTCGACGCCACGGAAGTGTCCGTAAGCTGGTTTACGCGGCGTGGCCGAGTTTGCGAACCGACGGGCACGGTCAAACCAAACAAGACCGGGAAGAGTAAGGCGGAGATGGTGAACTTTCTCATACGGCTGTTGCCCCCTCTCAATGGATGGCTGATCGGAAACGTGAATTGTTCAGGAGAGGGCTGGAGCATGCACCAACTTAGCGATGCGAGTCAAGGAAAAGTTCGGCAGGGTGGAGTCTAATTTGTAGGGGCGTCCCTCCGTGGGCGCCCGCTTTATTGCCTGCGACTTGAGAAGATCGGGCGCCCACAGAGGGACGCCCCTACAAATTGGGCCATTATCTTCGAATCAATCAGAAGCGAAGAATTCAAGTGATTAGGATACTGGCAACCCTTCTTGTTGTGTTTTACACGTGGTCGGCTGGTCTGACTCAGCAACCGGCACCGAAGTTCTCTGATTATCCTGTGCGGGTCACGCGAACAAAATCATCGGTCAAAGTTAAGGCTTACACAGCTGATAGCTCTTGCTTTCGCACGATGTTGCGGCAGACTGCGAGGCAAGGTGTCAGGTTCGCCGGACACTACGCCATCGATTACTGGGGTTGCGGGACTAATTGTGCGCGCATCGGCATTGTCGATCTCAACAATGGCCGGGCTTATGTCTCTCCTTTTTATGTCGGGATTGCCGGTGGCGGTCAGCACAAATCGATTAAAACTGAAGCCGGCAGCAAGCTGGTGATGGTCAATGACCCCGAAGTGGTTCGTGAGGAGTATGGCGATCCGGCGCCCGAAGAGTTTGCGCCCGGTTATTTTCTTTGGACCGGTAAGCAGCTTTTGCCGATCCATGACGGCAAGGTTGAAAGTGTTGAGCCAAAGCCCGCGTTCGAACCATGCTCAAGGAAAAGTCGTTCGTGACGACGAACAGGGCGATGAGGTCAGTACCGGGAGCGGTAGCGACCGGGTAAACTACCCTGACAAGATCAATGCTGCAGGTCGGCGCCACGCGGTCGCTACCGCTACCGGTACTGACTCCAACACAGGAGGAATTCCATGGCTGATAATCCGAATCAAATAGTTGCGCTAAGTGACAGCGAAAAGGCTGCGGTGGTCGAGAAAAAAGTAACCTGCCCATTCGTCGGCAGTCTCGTCGCCCAGGGCGACCTCGCGGTGCGCAACGAAGCCAACAACCCACTCGCCAGCGTCGAGGACATTCGTGCCCTCGGCAACAGCGGCGGTGGTGACCTGGGAGATTTGCTCGCCTTCTTCGCTGCGGGAAATCATGCCTTCATGCGCGCAGCCGAGGGAAAACTAAACGCGCCAGTGCCGGCTAATCTTTTCTCCCTGGAGTTGCCGGGATCGCAGGGTTCCCATCCAGGTCACAGCGGCATGCTTCAGGGAAATCCGGAAGCGCTCGACTCAGGACGTTTCAGTCAACCGGACTTCGATCGCTTGTTGAGTCACGCACAAGATGGCGTAATCAAGCGTTCAGATGTCGGCCGCTTCATCGCCGAAAATCTTTTGCGAGATCCCCGGTCGAAGGTAGCCGATTTGAATACGGCCGAACTTCTTGCCGGTGATGTGCTCAATCTGGTCGAGACCGCCGGCTCAGCTTTGGCCAGTAAGCTTTTCGGATCAAAGCCAGATGGCGGCACCACGCATCGAAATGTCGAAGAGAAGCTCACGAAGCTTACCGGCGAAAACAATCTGGTCGGCTCCGCAGGCGAGTTCGGATTGCTTTTCGCTTTTGTCGCCAACAAGCCGGGTGCAAAGAAAGTGCACGGTGAGCCAACCGTCGAGGTCGATGATCTGAAGACGATGTTTGTGGGCAAGCGACTTCCTAACGGTTGGGAGACCTGGAAGAAATCGCGAGTTGATTGGGTGACGAACACGACTGGTTTGCTGGTGAGCGCCGCGAAGGAATATCGAAAACTCAAGTCTCAATGAACAGTGAGGGTTGCAGCCTTTTTCGTCCACGGATTACGCAGATTTTTTACAGTCATTTAAATCTGTGAAATCAGTGTAATCTGTGGATTCGAGGCATCCAGAATCAATGAAGCTTGCGAGAAGCCTGGTGTTCGCCTCCGCCCTCATCTTCGTCATCGTGGGAGCAGGTTTCCTTCTGATCCCGAAGCAATTCGGCGACGTACTCGAAATTTCTTTACCTACGGCCATGGCGCGAACGGATGTGCGGGCGACGTATGGCGGACTGGAGCTGGGCTTTGGAATCTTCCTCGTCCTCTGCGTAGTTCGGCGTGAATGGATCCGCCCCGGCCTGTGGGCGCTGGCGCTGACGGTCGGCGGGTTTGCCACCGGGCGTCTGGTGGGATTCGCCGCCGAGGGAACCATAAACAATTTCATGCTGTTCTTTTTGGTGCTTGAGCTCGTAGTTGTCTTGCTGGCGCTGTTTCTCTTGCGCCGGGGGGAAATCTGAGCGATCTCAAAATCTGAGATCTCAAATCTCAGATTTCAGGCTTTTCCCAGAAAACCTTTCAACTTTCCTCCCCTCAGTGTTAATAATCTCCGGCGTGGGGCGTTTTATGAGCGGAGAAGATATTAAGGAGGACGCCGTGCTGGCAGCTGTAAAACCGCTCAATACCGTGGATTCATTCGCCGAGGGCGCTGAATCAAAGCAAGAATCGCCCAAGCGACCCTGGCCGGTGAGTGCCCCGCAGACCGGCATGAGAGTGTCGGATGCGGACAGCCTGGCGAGCCTGTTTCAGCGCCATCAGGACCGGGTTTTTCGCACGGCGTATCGCGTGACGGGCAGCCCGGCTGATGCCGAGGACGTGCTACAGACAGTTTTTCTGCGCGTCGCCGGCCGCCAGGAGGCGGCCGAAGCTGCCGACAATCCGGGCGCTTATTTTTCGCGCGCTGCCGTTAACGCCTCGCTCGATCTCCTGCGCAGCCGCAAGCGTTCGCGAGCGGTCGCTTTCGATGATGTGGAAGATCGCGCCAGTATTGCCACGTTTGTCTCCAAAGACAATCCCGCCAGCGATCAGGAAGATCGTGAGCTAAGACAACTGATCCGCGAAGCCGTCGCCAAACTTGGAGCCACGGCCGGGCAGATGTTTGCGCTGCGATACTTCGAAGGTCACGGAAACGCCGACATCGCGAAGATCATGAACACTTCGCCGTTGGTTGTGGGCGTGACGTTGCACCGGGCTCGCACGCGTCTAAAAAAAGAGATTGGCAGATATTTGCGTCAAAAGGATTAGGATTTGTTTAGCCGAAATATTCGCCTCGTAAACAAGCAAGCAATCATTGGAGAAGGTCATGAACAACAAAGAACTCGACAACATTTTGGAGCAGGTAACCAGCGGAATTCATTCTGAGCAGGTTGACGACCAGGTGGTAAACGATGCGAGCGCGCGCGTATGGGCGCGCCTGTCAGAATCCACGGCCGCGGCGGCCGGTGCCGCGTCGCCGGCTCTTGCAACCGATCACATTGAAGGCTGCCCGGATTTTCAATCGTTGATTCCGGCATATCTGGCGGGTCAGCTTTCGGAAGCCCGCGCTCTGCTGCTGGTCGATCACACACACGAATGCATTCCCTGCCGCCGAGCTTTAAAGAACGTTCGCGAAGGCCAGGTGGAAACGATTCTTCCCGTGCGTCGGAAGTCGCAGCGCAAAACGGGAACTTACAATTTGCGTCCGGTGGTTCTGCGTTGGGGCATCGCCGCGGCCCTTTTGGTCGGGTTGGGGCTGATTACTTTGCCTCTGATCCAGCGTTACACGGGATCGATTGAAGCGACGGTGCAGGCCGCCGACGGTCCGCTCTACCTGGTTGCCGATGCGAAAACGCGGGCTTTGAGTGTCGGCGAAAAGATTGGCCGCGGTGACGTTATTCGCACCGCCAAGGATGGTCACGCGATTGTCCGCCTCGAAGATGGCTCGACGATCGAGATGAAAGATCGCTCTGAGGTTTCGCTCCGCCGCACGCTGACCGGCACTACGCTTCACCTCGATGGCGGCAGCGTCATTATCGAAGCCACCAACAAAACCAGAAAACGGACCGTCATCGGCAAACTGGTGAAAGAGGTGCGTAAGTTCTTTGGTGCCCAGGATACGGGAGATTTCTTTGTCGAGACCAACGATTCTTTGGTCTCAGTTACCGGGACCACCTTTGCCGTGAACGCCGGAACGAAGGGCTCGCGCGTCAGCGTCATCGAAGGCGAAGTGCACCTGGATCGTAATGGCACCGACAAGGTGCTGCGCGCCGGCGATCAGGCCACCACCAACGCGTCGATTGAAACGATCCCGGTCAAAGACGAAGTGAAGTGGAGCCGCAACGCTGCGCGTTACGCGCAGGTGCTGGAGGGTCTGGCCGCGCTGCGCAAGGAGTTGAATGCGGTGCCCAGGCCGGGAGTCCGTAACTCGACGCGTTTGCTCGACATGATGCCGGGAAACACGGTGCTGTATGCGGCCCTGCCAAACCTGGCCAACTCGATTGTGGACTCAAACCGCATCATCGAAGAACGTATTCAGCAGAATCCGGCGTTAAAGGATTGGTTTGCCGGTCAGCAGGGACAGCGCGGACACGGCATGAGCCAGGCTATCACTGCGATCAAGGACTTCGGCGATCAGCTGGGTGAGGAAATTGCCGTAGGAGCGGGCATGAATGATCAAGGCCTGCCGAGCGAGCCGATTGTCCTGGCCCAACTCAAGAACCCGGGCGGCTTCCGCACCTTCTTTGATGCGGAAGTACAGAAGCTCAACACTGCGGGCAAGGGGCCGCAGATTCAGTGGGTCGACGATCCGCAAAACGCGCAGGCCAATTCAACTGCCGGCGACAAACAGCTATATGTTTGGATTTCCGGTGACATTCTCGTGGCTTCGCCGAAACTCGAACGGTTGCAGACGATCGCCAGGGGCGGCAGCACATTTTCGACGTCGCCGTTTTATTCGCGCATAGCTCAGGTTTATGGCGAGGGCGCCGGAATCGTTCTGGCTGCCGATTTGGAGAAGATTATCGCGCACACCCGCGGAGTTCGCCGGATCGCAGTTGGCGACCAGCACGAAAACGCTCTCAGCCAACTCGGCGTGTTCAATATGAAGTCCTTCGTCCTCGATCAGAAAGACACCGACGGCAAGACCCATACCCGCGCGGTGCTCTCTTACACGCCGGCCGATCACGGAGTCACTTCTTGGTTAGCACAACCGGCGCCGATGGGTTCGCTGGAGTACATCTCGCCGGATGCGAATCTGGTGGCCGGTTTCGTCATCAAGAATCCGACGGCAGTTGTTGACGACTTGCTGGTTGTCCTGAACGGTGTGTCTCCGGAGCTCAACAAGCACTTGACCGAGCTGGAAACGAACCATGGTTTGAATCTGCGCAACGACATCGCCGCGCCGCTCGGTGGCGAGTACGCATTTGCGATTGATGGACCGATCCTGCCGTTGCCTTCATGGAAGCTGGTGTTTCAGGTTAACGACCCAGCCCGTTTGCAGCAGGCGTTTGAACGCGTGGTTGACGAAGTGAATAAGGAAACCGCGAAGGAAGGGAAGAAAGGCCTGGAGTGGGAGAAGTCCGAATCCGGCGGTCGCACCTTCTATGCGTTGCGTTCCAGGGATTTTGGCGGAGTCGAAGTGAACTATGTCTTCGCTAATGGCTATCTGATTGCCTGTCCGACGCGTGCTCTGGTTGATCAGGCCCTGCGCTATCACGATTCAGGTTCGACGCTGACGCACTCGCCGCAATTCATGGCGGGCCTGCCGGCGGACGGTAACGTGAATTTCTCGGCGCTGGTTTATCACAACCTGGCTCCGCTGGTGCAGCCGTTTGCTAGCCGCATCGCGAGCAGCCCGACCGATGAACGGCAGAAAGCGATTGCCGCGATGGCCGCCAATATGCAACCAACGCTGGCCTATGCTTATGCGTTCGGCGACCGCATCGAAGTCGCGGCGAACACCGAGGGCGGACCGTTCGGATTGAGTCCGGCAACGTTGCTCGGTATGCCCAACGCCTTCGAGCTGCATCACATTCTCGAACAGGGACTGAAGAAGAATTAGCTGATTAAATTGTAGGGGCGTCCCTCCGTGGGCGCCCGGGATTCAAACTAAAAAGGGGCGCCCACACACAGAGGGACGCCCCTACAGAATTGCAGCGGTACCCGAGTCACGGAAACCTCAAATGTCTCCGTGACTCAATTCGCTTCGCAGGCTGGGACGGCTGGCTATTGCCAGAGCAGCGTGAAGCCTGAGTACCAAACCTTCCCGGAGGCCTGACATGCCTGGAAAAATATTCGTGTCTCTAAATTCATCCGCCGATCGACGGCTCCTGACAAATGGCCTTACCCTGATCGCCCTTGGCCTCTCGATCTTATTTCTGAACTCGTGGGACAATGTTATCGTAAGAGCATCGGTCGGGTTATTCTGGGGCAGCTTTTTCTTGATCCTGAACGGTCCGGCTGCTGTCAGAGCACTCAGAAGTCTCGCAAAAAAGAATGACCCCAATCGAACCAGCTTCGGACTCTCACCTGAACCATAGCCCCGGTGTCATTACTCTCGACAATCTATCAGTTACTTTCGGTGGCCGGCCAATCCTCAAGGCGCTTAGCGGCGAATTGCGCGGGCGCTCGATTGGCCTGCTGGGCCCCAATGGCGCCGGCAAGACCACTCTGATTCACACGCTGCTCGGTTTTCACGCGCCCTCATCCGGTACGGCGAAAATTTTCGGCAGCGACATCCGCGGCGAAGCAAATCAAATCAAGCGACTGATTGGCTACATGCCTGAGCGCGATTCTTTTATCTCAAAGATGTCGTGCATTCACTTCGTTCGCTTCATGGCTGAACTTTCGGGCTTGCCGCCAGGCGCCGCGCTCGAGCGCGCGCACGAAGCACTTTTCTTCGTGGGCCTGGGCGAGGCGCGTTATCGAAACGTAGATACGTTTTCGCTGGGCATGAAGCAGCTCGCGAAGCTGGCCCAGGCGATTGTGCATGGACCGAAATTGATCTTTCTGGACGAGCCCACAAATGGACTGGACCCGCCGGCCCGCCAGCGAATGATCAAAATGATTCGCGAGATTCGCGACAGCGGCCAGGCCAATATAGTTTTGTCGTCGCATCTGCTGCGCGACGTCGAAGAGTGCTGCGAAGAAATTGTGATTCTGAAAGATGGGCACCTGGTGGTGTACTGCAACCTGGAAGAAGAGCGCAAAGCCAACAAAAAATTTCTCATGCTGGAAACCCGCGGCGAGCTCAAACAATTTGTGGCCGGTGTCGATGCGATGGGTTGCGAATGTGCCATGACCAGCGATCACCGCTTGAAGATTATTCTTCAGGATGGAACTGAGATTCGAGATTTGTATCGGCTCGCAGCCGAGTCGGAGGTGCAGATTCGGCGGCTGACTTTTAAACGCGATTCGCTGGAAGATATTTTCCTGAAGGCAATGGAGAACGGAGGGAATTGAATCATGTTTTCATTGATTCAATGGATCAATGAATTAATGAATCAATCGACCACATGGCCGTACTTGAGCGCAGCTACAAACGATATGAAGGCGTTTTGACGCCAGAGTGGAGCCGTTTCCTGATCATTCCGCGGCACGCCTTCCGGAATGTATTTCGCTCGAAGCTGTTTACCGGCTTCTATGTGCTTTCGTTTGTGGTCCCGCTGGTCTTTGCCATCCTCATTTATTTGCGCCACAACGCCGAAGCCCTGGCGATCATGAATCTGAGCATCGTCAACGTCTTGCCGATCGACGCGAGGTTCTTCCAGGCATTTGTGATGGCCCAGGGGTGGATCGGATTTATTCTTGCGATCCTGATCGGCCCGCAACAGGTGTCTCGTGATCTGACTAACAATGCGTTGCCGCTTTATCTGTGCCGGCCCTTCAACCGCACCGAGTATGTCGTGGGCAAGATGTCGATCGTGATTATTCTGCTTTCGACAATCACCTGGGTGCCGGGGCTGATTCTGTTCCTTCTGCAAAGTTATCTCGAAGGCTGGTCGTGGTTCTCAGAAAATATTTCCATTGCCAGCGCCATCTTTATCGGCAGCCTGGTCTGGATTCTTTTGCTCGCGCTGCTGACACAGACGATTTCGGCGTGGGTAAAGTGGCGTATCGCCGCCAGCGCCGGCTTGATCGGTCTCTTCTTTATTCCGTCGGTATTCGCGGAAATCTTAAATCAGTTGTTAGAGACGCATTGGGGTCACATCATCAGCCTGTCGTCCTTGATTCAAAATGTCTGGGCCGGACTGTTCGGCACGTTTGTGCGAGAGGTGACTGACGTGCGGGGCATGCGCAATGGCCGGGTGATCAGTTCAGCGGTGATGACTGAGCCGCCGCTTTGGGCTTCGTGGATGGTGCTGTTTCTGATCTGCGCGCTGTGTTTGCTTTTGTTGTCGCGCAAGGTGAAGGCATACGAAGTGATTAAGTAAGATTTCGGATTTCGAATTGCGATTTTCGAAAGTGTGGTTAACGAACGTACGATGAGCGAAGGTCAGACAAATCCGCAATCCGCAATTCGCAATCCGCAATTTGACGGATTGATCGTCTTCGAAAACGTCTCGAAATTCTACGGCGAGATCCTCGGCGTGAATAGAGTCAGTCTGGAGATCCCTGCAGGCATCACGAGTCTGGTTGGTCCCAATGGGGCGGGGAAGACGACGCTGATGAATTTGATGTGTGGTTTGCTGCGGCCCACGCGCGGCAAACTCACAGTGCTTGGCATTCCCACGGATCAGCCGGAAAGACTTTTTCGCAAGGTTGGCTATTGCTCGCAGTTTGATTCGTTTCCGCGCGGACTCACTGCCCGCGAATTCATCAGTTCGTTTCTCCTGGTTTCAGGCTTCCCGCGAAAAGAAGCGGACGAATTGACCGAAGCGGCGCTGAACCGGGTTGAGTTGCTGCCGGCTGCCGATCGAAAGCTCGGCGCGTACAGCAAGGGTATGCGGCAGCGCGCCCGGCTGGCCCAGTCGATTGCCCACCAGCCCTCAGTGCTGATTTTGGACGAGCCGCTGAACGGTCTCGACCCGATGGTCCGAGCTGAGACGATTGCGCTCTTCAAACAACTCGCCGCCGACGGTCTGCACTTGATTATCTCGAGCCACATCCTGCATGAAGTCGACATGATGTCCGACCGCGTGGTCCTGCTCAACAACGGTTATGTTGTGGCCGAAGGGGCGATTCACGGCGTGCGCGACGAAATGGATGTCGAGCACCCGATGCAAGTCCTGATTCGTTGCAATCAGCCGTCCGCCCTGGCGGCGCAGATGTTTGGCAAAACCGAAGTGGTTGAGGCGCGGGTCCACGACGACCGGCAGGGTTTGTTCATAAAGACTCGCAATCCTGATCAGTTCTACCTGTCGCTTAACGAGGTGGTGGCCCAGGGCGAGATCTCAGTCGAGTCGATCACGCCGGTTGATGACGACTTGAGCGCGGTTTATGAATATTTGATCGGCGCGCAGTAGTGGCACAGACTTCAGTCTGTGCGGTACGCACGCTTCCAGCGTGCAAATCCAGGAGACGGCGTAAACGGCACGCTGGAAGCGTGCGTACCTATTCAGACTGAAGTCTGTGCCACTGAATCTTATGAGTTCAACCGCTGAAACAATTCAAACCACGACGGGAGCGACCAACGGCGCCAATGTTTCGCTCTGGATGCGCCAGATTGCGGCCATTCTACGGCTGGAACTAAAGAAGAATTTTTTCGGCAAGCGGTCGCTGCTGGTTTATTTGCTGGCGATGATGCCGATTGGTCTGCTGGTCCTGGTGGAAACCATCAACCCTCTGGGACGCGACACATCTCAACTGCCGACGGTGTTTTCGATCTTTTACAACTCGCTGATTCTGCGCACCGTGGTCTTCTTCGGCTGTGCGTGGATCTTCATGAATCTGTTCCGCGGCGAGATCGTCGATCGCAGTCTGCATTATTACTTCCTGTCCTCAGTCCGTCGTGAAGTGCTGGTGACCGGAAAGTATTTGTCAGGCTTGTTGACCTCGGTCATCCTGTTCTCGACGGTCACGATCGTATGCATGCTGATCGTTTTCTTCGCGCATTTCTATAGTTCGAGCACGCGCTTCTTTTTTGATGGACCGGGGTTCAGCCAGCTCTTCTGGTACGTGACGATTACGATCCTGGCCTGTGTCGGTTACGGCGCGTTCTTTTTGGTCGTCGGATTATTCGTGCGCAACCCGATAATCCCGGCGCTGCTGCTTTATGGTTGGGAGTGGATCAATTTTCTGCTGCCGCCGCTACTGAAGAAGATCAGCGTTATCCATTATCTGAATTCGTTGGTTCCGGTTCCTGTCTCTGAAGGGCCATTCGCAGTTGTCGCCGAACCAACTCCCGCCTGGATTTCAATTCCGGGATTGCTGATTGTCACCGCCCTGGTGCTGATTCTCGCCGGCACGCGCATTCACCGGATGGAGATTCGGTACGGCAGCGATTAACTACGCTCCGAGAACTAGAGGCGTGAGATTCATGCCGATCTTTCTATTTTGCCCGCCCGATAGACTTGATACCTAAAAAACTGATGCGTCGAGGCGCCTTCCGCTGGGTTCCGACTGCAAGAAAACTGCAAACAAATTGAAGGTTAGCAGCAAACTTCTTTGTAAGGATCATTGCTAACGTGTGCGGCCTCAAGGGGTGGTTTTTTGTTAAGTAATAAAACGTTAGCTGCGTTTGCTAACATCCCCACGAGCGGATGAGAACGTCTCACAGACTCGGTAGTTAGCCCCTGATCAAGCACTGGCTACTCTCGAATCAGAGCTAGCCCTAAACCTACAAAGGAGGGTATCCCGTGACTTCGCGTAACCCACGTTTGGGCGGAGGTTCGCACCGCGATTCCGCAAGCAAATCACGCACTGGCTCTCGAATCGGAGTGCCCATACTTAGAAGGCTCGCAAGTTGGTTGTTGACAATCTGCTTGCTATCCAGCTCTACGCCTGCCGCCCCGGCGACGATCATAGCTGTGGCGAAGGAAACTCGCGTGAGCTTCATTTTTTGGTGGCACAGCAGTGGACTTGCGCAAGCGATCCAGGGCAGGGCCAACGCCACCCTCCGGACACAAGAGAAACAAACCGAGCGCGATACGAAGGTCGCTCGGCTGCAAATCTTTCCAGGGAACGCGACGATTGATCGAGGCGATCGTGTGCGCTTTTCGGCGATTGCATTCGATTCAGACAACAATGCCGTCGGCGGCGTCAAGATCAAATGGAGCTACGAAAGTGCGATCAAAGGCAATCGTGCTCGCCTAACGCCGATTGGCGAGTTCGAAGGAATCGTTCCGGGGTCCTACACAGTAATTGCCCAGGCCGCGAAGAAGATAGCTCAAATTACCGTAACGGTGCGTTCTGGTGTCCGGCGAAACCTGACAGCCACTCCCAGCAGTACGCGTGAAGTCTCGACCCGCGATCTTCCCGTTACAAACGTCATTGGGAGCAACGAGCCCAAGCGAAAAGGCGCGCCGGCTTCGCCAACTGGCAAAGAAGACAAGCGAGACGTCGCGGTGGCAAAGCGAGCCCACGCGGTTGGCGCGAAAGGTGCGGGGGCGCCTGCGGCGCCTATGTTTTTCCTCGATGATGGCTGGGGCGATGGCAATTACTGGTCGGCGGACGATCCGGGAAACAGTGTGGGCAATCCGCCAGGCTCACCCATTGGCGGTGCGGGGAGCGGCAACTTTCAGTTTACCGCGCCGGTTCTTTCATTGCGGGGGCGGGGAATAAATATATCGCTCGCTGCCGCGTACAACTCCAGGTTGTGGAACAAGGCGGGTTCGCAAATCGGGTTTGATAACGATCGCGATTGGCCCGCGCCAGGATTTTCACTTGGTTCCGGCAAAATGCTTGGCATGGGCGTTAACAGTGGCGGAATGTTGATTGATGCCGACGGAACTCGTCATTCATATACGGGCTCTATTACCTATTACAGTTGGGGCACGTATGGTGTCATGCATACGACGGACGGGTCCTTCATTGATTATAGTTACTGGACTGGCACGGGTGGTTCGCTAACCTCCGCCCAGGCTCAGCTGCCCAACGGCACAACCGTTTTCTACGGAGCCCCTGGCCCCGGAGCACTCTATCCAACCTGTATCCTGGACGGTAACGGCAACTTCATCACGATAACCTACCAGAATAATGCCGGTCCCCGAATTCAAACGATTACCGACACTCTCAACCGATCGATAACGTTTTCGTACGATTACAATAATCTGCTCACCGCGATTAGCGCACCCGGGCTCAGCGGGGGCACTCGAACGCTGATCCGGTTTCACTATCACCAGCTGGCGTTGAGTTACGGATTCAGTGGCTTGACGCCTTCGGTGCGTGACTCATATCCCTGGGTCATTGACGCTATTTACTATCCGGCGACAGGTACGGGTTATTGGTTTAATGATTCTGACTCGTATTCGAGTTACGGCATGCTTGCCAAGGTGGTTGAAGAGCGGGCGATGGGCTTCTCGTCTTCCTCGCTCAACGACATGGGAAGCGTGTGGCAGGGATCAATAACCCGCATTGAGGCTTACAATTATCCGCTCTCGCCCGACTACGGCCTCACCGATGCGCCCACCTATACTTCGATGACCGAAACCTGGACGCGCGACGGCTCAAACTTCGACACGGCCACAACCACTTATGCGGGTAACGAAAACGCCTCCCCGCGCACAACCATCATTGCCTTGCCCAACGGCACCACGAGCAAGCAACTCTCTTACAATGCGCCGGGTCAGTGGCACGACGGGCTCGTTTATCATGACGAGACCTACGTTACGGAGGGCCAACCGCTGCAAAGCAGTGACTCAAACTGGGAGTTAGGGGCCTATGGATCGCCGCGACCTACCCGGGTACAGAAGACGGATGAAAGAGGCCAGACGACCGCCAGCGAGTTCACTTACGGCAGCGTCTACAATCAGGTTACGGAGTTACGCGACTACGACTACGGCGGGACCACTCTCCTGCGCGCGGTGCGCAACCAGTATCAGAACAGCTCAGCGTATACCAATCGGCACATATTTAACTTGCCTCTGGTCTCCGAGGTGTACGCCAGCGATTATTCGACCCGTGTGTCCCGAACTGAATATCAATATGACGGTCAGACGCTGAGCGACACGCCGGGAGTGGCAATGCATGACGAGGCGAGCAATCCTTACGCGGAGCCGTATGAAGTTTGCGACTGTTATGAATGGGATTACTGGCAAATCAATTGTCTGCAGTGGAATTGTAATTGGGTGAGCAATTACAATCCCGCAACCGATGCTCGCGGCAATCCCACTCAAATTACGAACTACGCCGATGCGATCAATCTCACCGGCGCGGTGGTCGAGACCGCCCGGTATGACATCACCGGCAACGCTCTCACCACCACCTCGTCCTGTTGCGACCAGACGAGTTTCAGTTACACGCTCGACACTCAATACGCCTATCCGCTTTCTCAGACGCGTGGCTCCGCAACTGATCCTTATGCTCAGGTAACCACCAGCGCAACTTATGACTTCTACACGGGAGTAACTCTCTCGCTGATGGATGCCAACGGGCGACAGTCCCAGATGAGTTACGACAGTGCCTCGTTGCGCGAAACCAGTGTAGCCACTTCGACCGGCGCGCATTCTGATTATGCTTACGACGATGCCGCAATGACGGTTACCTCGACTTCCTATCTGGCGGCGGGCGAAGGCGGGTCGATCACCGAGCAGAACGTGAGGTTCCTCAACGGTCACGGCCAGATAAGACAAGAAAGGGCGCTGGGACCGAGCTCAACATGGGACGTCGTCGATACCAACTACAACATTATGGGACAACTGTCTGCGCAGTCCCGGCCGTACCGCCTGGGGGTTGAGTCGCCGCAGTTTGTTACCGTGACTTATGACGCGCTCGACCGCACTTCTACCGTGACCATGGCGGACGGCAGCGTGATGCAAAGCTTTTACAACGAAGCCTCGCGACCTAGTGCGGCCGCAAGTGCGCCGGGCGAAACGCTTCGCGTGCAGGACGCCTGGGGACGCGAACGGTGGACCCGAAAAGATGCCAATGGCCAACTGGTGGAAGTGGTTGAGCCGTCGCCAAATGGGGGTGGGTCGGTTGCTACCGACGGCATGGTCACAACTTATGCTTACGACACCCTCGGTAATCTCACAACCATGACGCAAGGCAATCAGGTGCGGGCTTTCGGGTATGATTCACTGCGCCGCCTCACGAAACAAAAGCTGGCCGAGGCCAGCGCCACGCTGAATGACGCCGGCGCCTACGTGGGTGCAGGCACCTGGAGCAGCGTCTTTACTTACGACGATCGCTCAAACCTGACTTCACGCACGGACGCACGCGGAGTTAAGACTGTCTACACTTATAACAACGATCCGTTGAACCGTTTGCAATCAGTTTCGTGGGACACCAGCGGTTTCGGCGACACCGGAAATCCAATACTTGCGGCCGCGACAGTCACCTACCAGTACCGTCAGAAATCGAGCCCTTCGGAGCGCAAAGATGTTACCCAGCGGGCTTCCGTAACTACGGCCGGCGTCAGCACAGAGAGTTACGACTATGACACCGAGGGCCGCGTCTCGAGTGAAACCGATACGCTTACCAGTCGCTCTTCGTATCCGCTGGTTACCGATTTCATCTATGACTCGCTGGATCGCGTGAGGGACGTTCGCTATCCGAGTGAATTCGGGAATGGGTCCTCGCCACGCAAGGTTGTACATCACGATTACGACATTGCCGGGCGAATAACCGGCGTCACCTTTGACAGTCAGGCGCAGGCTTCGAGTATTTCCTACAATGCCGCGAGTCAAATTAATTCGCTTTACGCGGGCAGCGGTGGGAACCAGGTGGCCGAGAGTTATTCCTACAACGCGCAGACAGGTTTGCTTGAAAATCAAACCGTCACGCGTGGTGGGACTGGTCTGCTCAATCTTTCTTATGACTTTGCCGGAGCAAACGGCAAGCGCACGGGCCAGTTGGTAAAGATCTCGAACAATCTCGATCACAACAAAGATCGTGGCTACGAATACGACACTTTGGGCAGATTGCGACGAGCTACCGGCGGACAAAACGTAAATTGGGTGCAGCGCTATAACTATGATCGTTACGGCAATCGCTCAACCATATATTCGTTTACCGCCGATCAGGTTGTGCGCAATTTCTATCAAAGCGCGCTGGCCCGGCAGCCTAACGCAGGAGAATTACAAAGCTGGTTAAGTAGTCTGCAGTCGGCTTATGCTCAAGGTGCCACGCAATTTCTCACCGCCATGCAGAGTCTCGGGGAAGCGATCTTCAGCTCGCAGGAGTATGCCAATCGCAACCGCAGCGATCATGATTACGTTTACGACCTGTACAAAGCTTACCTGCTGCGCGATCCCGATTCCGGCGGCTGGGCGTTTTGGGAATCGGTCGTAGCGAGCAGCGGCCGCCCTGCGGTGCGCAATGGATTTGCCTGGAGTGAGGAGTTCTATCTCAAGGTAAATGGTACCAGTCCATATTCACCGGCCATTCCGGTGCCGGCCGATGGTTGGACGTGGACCGGAGTCGATTCCTCATCGAATCGTATCAACGCGTCGGGATTCGCGTATGACGCTGACGGCAATCAGGTACGCGCGTTGGTTCCAGGTGGGGCCTCGCAACGATTCCGCTATGACGCGGCCAATCGCCTGGTTCAGGTGCTGGCAGACGACAACTACACAGTGCTCGCGAGCTACATTTACGGCGATTCGAACATTCGCCTCGCAACTCAAGAGCCGGGTGTGATTACCTATTACGCATCCCTGGGCGGGGCGATCATTTCCGAATTCATAGAGACGAGTGGCACGCCCGGAGTTCTTCAATGGGCGAGTTCCTATGTCTACCTGGGGGCGCGGTTACTTTCCAAACTGACTCCAAATGGCGGTGGTGGCGAGGCCGTGGAGTTTCACCATCCGGATCATTTAAGCACGAGAGTTGTTTCGAATCCGGCAACGGGGACATCTTTCGAACAGGTCCACCTGCCATTTGGAACGGCGCTCAACGCTGAGAGCACGGGCGGAACAAACCGCAGATTCACTTCATATGATCGGAGCGCATCTACGGGTCTGGATTATGCTGTCAATAGAAGTTACGACTCGCAACAGGGACGATTTACCCAGGTCGATCCTGTCGGCATGGGTACGGCGGACCTGGAGAATCCTCAGACACTTAATCTTTATTCGTATTGTGCCAACGATCCTATCAACCACACTGACGCGAATGGTTTGGGATTCCTTAGCTTCCTCAAGAAGCTGTTCAAGGTCATCAACAAGGTTCTCAAGTGGATCGTCATTGTGGTGGCGATTGCACTTGCCGTGGTCGTGACCTTCGCTTTGTTGAACCTGCCCGGTGCGCAGTTCCTGGCGAAACTCTTCTTCACGGCCCTGGATGCAGCTCTGAAGTGGATGGCCAAAGCCGGGATAATGCACTTCGCCGAGGGCGGCGCCACTATTGGCGCCAAGACGATAATTGTTGGCGCGGCGCTGGGAGGCTTACAAATCGTCAACACGCTGGCGGGCCAGCAAAAAGACCCGCCGGGCAAAACCATTCGTCGGCAACAAAAAGAAATACGCCGCCAGGCGCGAGCCAGGCGCATTCCGCGCGTGCGTATTCCCGGCAGCGACGAACCTATAGATCCTAATCCCAAGCCACCACAGGGAACTCCCGAAACACGCGTGCCATCCCAGCCGGATCCGGTACGGCAAGGTCCGAACCCCGAAAAGGTTCGACTGCCGGAAAACGCATCGAGATGGATGAGGTTCAGGCTGGGAGTTGCCCTGGTGTTGCGAGGTATTGGAAACTATCTCAGCCATGTCGTGATAATGGTCAGCCCTGAGGCGCTCGCAGAGGTTGCTTGTGAGGAGAACCCATATAGTGATATCTGCCGACAATTCATGATCTATCTGTCGCCGGAAAAGCGGTGTAAGCTGGTTCCGCACTCATGTGCTTAGCTGGATGAGGGGAGGAAATCTCTCGAACCAGGTCGAGATCATCAACACATGTACGAAACCGCCGCTCGGCCTTGTGTGGCAGGTAAGACGAAGTTTGCGCTGGATTGATGCCCAGGATTTGAACGGGCTGTCTTATGTGCAGATTGCAGATCAACTGCCCGAAATAGGCCCAGAGGATGACGCCGCTGATTGGGCCAAACGGGCTTCAGCCGATGGTACTGATGAGTTTACCTACGGGTGGTATGCTCGCCCTTCCGAAGACCGACCGGGACACATCATTTTATATGGGCGGCGAATCTATCGCGGCTTACCGGGTTATCTTTGGTGGAGCACTTTGCCGACGTTGCGCATTGCCCGATCGTTAGCTCACGAGGTCGCGCATCATCTGGTCGCCACCAGAGGATACGTTTTTCAACCAGGTGAGGATAAAGATCAGGAAGAATCACTCGCCAACGCCTATGCAGCGAAGGTCCTGGTAAAGATGACAAGTCATTGGCCTTACCAACTGGGTCAGCGCGGCATGAGAGAATTGGCGAGTTGGCATTACGTCTATGGCATCGCAGACTATAATGCGAAAAAGTATCGATCTGCCGCGGACAGTTTTTACAAATCCTGGGATTTAGATCCCCAAAACAAAGAATCGCTTAATCTATACTGGCGTGCCCGAGAGATGTCAGGAGGCTAGGTCATGACTGTCGGGCATTCGTCCCGGTTGCTTTCATTCGAGCCTGGCCTTCTTGTGCGGGCGAGGTGTTGACGCTCAAGTCAATCCCTCACGGCCCAAACCGGTGCCGGTATTCTATCGATGACAGGAACGCCTTCACCATTTCCGCCTGGATGTAATTCCCGTTGAACTGATTCAGCTTATTGAGCCAGAAGTTGTACCCGTCAAAGTTTCCATCCGGCGCATCGTTCGGATTTCTTCGCAGGTAGCCGAAGTACTGCATCAACACAAAGGCCCGATTGAATTCCTGTTGCGCCAGCGTTGGATTCTCGGCTACACGTCGCAGCGCGCGAGCGCGGGCTGCCACGTCAGTCGTTGTTGTCGCACCGCCGAACTCGTTAATTGCCGCAGTTCGATCTGCGCTTGCGGGCGTCACGCCGGCGTTGGAAAAGAGCGTGTCGACGAAAGCGTTGGGCGAGGTAGACGTTGGGAACGCCGAGGTGAATTGGCTCCGCTGGACGAACGCGGTGGCGTATGCCTGCTTATTATTCTCGAGAACTGTGGGCCAGCCGGCCTGGCCTACAATCACGCCCTGTCCAAGTTGCTGATCGTCGGTCAGGAAATCGCTCAAGCGCACCGGCACCGGCGTACCCGCCAGATTGCCAAAGGCCGACTTATGGAATCGATAAACCAGGTAGCCGCTCTCCTGAAATTCAATTGAGAGGAAGAACGACGCGGAGGTGTTCACGCGCATGGCCTCGACGCATCCGACGTTCGGGCCACACTGCGAGATCTGATTCATCCAGAAATTGAGCCCCGAGGTGTCCGGCTCGCGATTAAGGAAGTCACGATAGTGCTGGACCACGAACGTGTCGGTTTGATCGATTTCATTGGTCGTAATTCCGCTCGTGTCGCCGAATACTGTGAAGCGGAAAGCGGGAGTCGCGGCCACGCCACCTGGAGCATTCGCATCTCTCACATACCAACGCCCGAAGAAAGTCTGACCGACCAGAGATGAATTCGCCGGCACCAACATGCTGACTGAGCCAAAGCCCTGACCGGCGCCGCTGCCCGATAGCTGCACACTGAGCCGCGCAAATGAAGCACTCGCCGGAATCGTGGGACCGCTGCCGGGATCGCTGCTGTCGATTACCAGTACGGCTGTCGCGCCGCCCAGAGAGTTAAAGACTCCGACGGTGAAATTGGGATTGCCGGCGAGCGCAGGCTCAATGGCCGTCGCTTGCGGAATGTTCCCGCCGGAACCCTGTGTGCCGGCGCCGGTGATGGTCGGCACGCGATTCGATTCACTGTAGAGAGTCGGACGATCGAAGGGTGCGGTGCCCGCCGGCACGCGTGGATCAGTCAAAGCATTTCGCAGGAAGGCCACGAGATCTGACTGCTGTTGAGGATTCAGCCCGAGCGGTCGAATCAAATTGTGATTAATGTTCGGCGCGTCGAAATCGCCGCCGCGATTGTAAAAGGCCACCACGTCTTCGAGCGTGGCTAAGCGCCCGTTATGAAAGTACGGACCACGCAGGCCGACGTTACGCAGGCTGGGAGTGCGGAACTCGCCGATGTTGTTGGTATTACCGGTCACCTGGAAACGGCCGGTGTCTTCGGTCTGCGGGCGAACTCCGATGTTATGAAATGCATTGTCGCTGAAAAGGCTGCCCGCATGGCAGACATTGCAACCCCGGTTATTAAAAATGCCCTGGCCGCGTTGTTCGGCAGGGCCGAGTGAGGCGATTTGCTGGACTGACAAATCGAACGGCGTGCGATCTGAGTAGAGAGTTCGCTCAAAAGTTGCGATCGCTTCCGCGATTCGCACCGGAGTCACGTCAGTCGTTCCGAAAGCCTCCTGAAAAAGTTCCTGGTAGCTGCGACCCGCAATCCAGTCGCGCAAGCCGGCCGGAACTGATGGTGAAAGGGCCATTGGTCTTGAGTTCGCGACGCGCCCGGCTACATCAACCCAGGTGCGGTTAGCATTTGCCATCTCAGCCGAACTCACCGGCGGGCCGAGTACCTGGCTTTCCAGCGCGGCTCCGTTTTGCAGAACGACTGCGCCGCCAATCGGATCGGTGAAGGTGCCGGTTGCCCTTCCATCCCAAAACAGTGTGTTGGAAAAACCAGCGTCGATATATGAGCGCGACTTCCGGCCGGTCACCTGTTCGTGAAAACCATAGACGGGCGACAAGCTGTAGGTGCCGTCCGCGTTGTTGGTGATTACTCCGGGAGATGCGAAAACGTCGTCAGCGGTGTTAAAGAGGCCATCGGCGCCGGGATTTCTCGATCGTGCGTTTCCGACAACCGCGCGGGCGTCCGATCCACCATTGGCAGCAAAGTGACAGGTACCGCAAGCTACCGTGCGAGTCGATGATAACTGTTCGTCCCAGAACAGCGTCTTACCAAGGTAGGCTTTGGCGGCGGTGACTGGATTGCCGGGCGGGGCCGGCGGCGGATTCAACGGCTGGACCGGACCGTTGATGTTGCCGACGGCGCGTGAGCCCTGGTCAGGCGTGCTGAAAGGACCGATGATGCTGCCGTTTTCGGCGCGCACCCAATAGAAGAATGGCTGACCTGCCGGGGCGGTCGCATCAAAGAAAACGCCTTCGGGTGTGGTACCGACCGGGGTGGCGGTCGCGCTGTCATTGGCTGCGTTGCGGAAGATCCGGTACAGCGTCGCACCGCGAACTGTGGCCCAGCTAATTCCTACTTTGGTGACGTAAGAGTTGTCCGAGGCCGAAACCTCGGTGGGCGCGGTAAGCGCCGGGTTCTGACCGCTGGCGTGAAAACCGGGGAACAGGCGATGGGCACAGACCAGCACCGCGGTCACTAATAGCACGCCGATTATCGAAAGCTTGATCGTTCGCATGGCTCGTTCCTTCCATTTCTCAAGTACGGAAGTTTCGGGTAACAACCTGGCTAAACAACTTGCTGAGGCAATGGAACTGAACCGCGATTCGTTACGGTTCGTATTCAGAGTATTAGTCGCACCCGCAGTGGATTCATATGACCGCGCGGTCGAGGGCTTTGTTATTAGACGGATTTCTTAGTCAGAGGATTTCGAATCTGCTATGCTCAGCGCCGGCCCGCATCTTCACGAGGTATCGCTCATGAGAATTAAGTTCACCAGTAAACCCGTTCGTGGTTATCGACTGACTTCCATTCTGCTTGCCCTCCTGATGATCGCTGCGCCTGCTGTCGCGCAGCAGCCGGCCGGCAAGTCAGCCACGCCGCCGCCCAGTCAGGGTCCCAAACTCGGTGATCCAACCTTTGAAACGCTGCTGGCGATCGATGCCTACAAGCTTTACGGCGAGGTGCGGAATGTGGGCCAGTTGCTAAGCACCGGTGGCGCGGGCGAGATTGTCGAGCCGGTGATTAAGCTGGCTGACCCCGGTCCTCAATTCAAATCGGTCGTTGCTTTTCTCAAAAAGAATTCTGAAGCGCTCGCGTCGTCACGTTTGATGTTTGCCACCTGGCCCGCGCGTTCCGATGTGCCGACAATGTTTGTGGCAATTGAATTTCCGACAAACGAAGATGCTGCAAAGTTCGCGCCCAAGCTTGAAGCGTTTTTGCCCACTGTGATGCCGCCGGTCGTCGAGGAGCCGGCCAGCGCGCCAAAGCCCGGTGAAGCCCCGATCTCACCCACGCCCGCGTCGACTCCGAAACCTGCGCAGCCGAAGCCTAACGAACAGCCACCGTTCGTGATCACGCGTTCAGGAAATCTTGTTTGCTTTAGCGAGAAGGCTTTCAAGTTCGAGAAGCTGCATCCGCCGGCGAGCAAACCTCTCTTTCAGGATCAACACCTGCGCACAATACGAGACAAGTTTTCGACCGAACCCGTATTTCTTTTCTTCAACATAGCGCTCGAGGATAAGTCGAAACCGCCACCCTCGCCCACACCCGTGGTAACTGAGCAAGCCGCGACCGTAGCAGAGGCCGCCACGCCGCCCAAAGAAGAGCCAGCAACCACACCGACTCCGGAAGAGGAGCCGCAGCTTGAAACCCGAGCTGTGCTGACTGCCGGGCCTGAGCCTTCGCCCACGCCGACGCCCACCAAAGAACAACAGGCGCAGCAGATCGCTTCGTCGCAGGTGGGACGGATGCTGGACACTTTGGGCATTGGCGAAACGCAAATGCCGGAGGCGGTGGGCCTGGCATTCGCGCTTGACGGCAACGAATACGTGGTCAAGGCGATGTTGATTGATAAGCCCGAGTCGAAGCTTCTACCGATTCCGTTTGTGCCGCAATTGATCGCCGGGCCGCCGTACAACGCGGAAGCGTCGTCGGTGCTTCCGGACGACACGGAAATGTTTGTGAGTGCTTCGATCGATCTGACGCAGACTTATGAGGGCATGAAGAAGCAGGCTGAACTTAGAGCGAAGGAAGAGGCTAAAGGGGCGATCTACGTAAAGAACAATGTGATTCTGTCACAGACACCCGAGAGAGAACCGCAGCCGGACGCCTTCGCTCAATTCGAAAAAAAAGCCGGCTTCAAAATTAAGGACGATCTTTTGCCGGCGTTGGGAAGTGAGATCGCGATTGGCGGATCGCTTAAGACTTTGCAGTCGGTAGGTGGATTTAACCTGGGTGCGCCTCCGGCGGCTAAGCCATCTCCCGACCCGAATGATCCCAAACAGAAAAACGAAAGTGCCTTTCCGGTTATCCTGATCGGCGTGAAAGATCGCGAAGCGATGCGACGATTGATGCCGAAGGTCCTGGTGGGCCTGGGAATGGGCGAGGCGAACCTGCTGGCGCAAACAGAAAAACATGGCGACGCTGAGATCGTGAACTATGCCGGAATGTTCGCCTACGGGTTTGTGGGTGACTTTATCGTGATCTCTGACACTGCCGGTGTGCGTCGCGTCGTAGATGCCAACGAGGGTCATCAGACGCTTTCCTCGAACACGGTCTATCGCAACTCGAAACGCTGGGAACCGGGCCGCACTTTGGGGCAGGTCTATGTCTCGCCTGCTTTGATGGAGGCTTATCATGAACAGGTTCGCAAGGAAGCGGCCGGCCTGGAGCCGGCGATGCGTGACTTTCTTCTCGGTCTAAACCCGAAATCAGAGGCCATCACCTATGCACTCTCGAACGATGGTTTAGGGACCAATCATGAACTTCATCTGCCCAAGAACCTGATTCTGACGATGGTTGCGGGGGTTTCTTCTGCTGCCAAGAACCCTCCGCCTGAACAGAACGAGATGGTCGCAATCGGCATGTTGCAATATCTCGTCAATCAGGAAAATGAATACAAAGCGGGCGCCGGAAAAGGCAGCTACGGTTCGCTCCAGCAATTGGTGGATGCGAAGATGTTTCCGCTGGAGGCCTTCGACAAATATGGATATAAAATCGAGGCGACGGTGATGGGCGATCAGTTTGAAGGGTTTGCTACGCCGAAGGAATACGGAAAGACCGGCAAGCGGTCGTTCTTCGTTGATAAAAGCGGCGTCGTACGCGGCGACGATCACGGAGGTGGACCAGCGACCGTTGCGGATAAGCCCGCGCAGCCGTAGAAGCATCCGCAGATTACGCAGGGCAGTAGCCCGACCGTCAGGGAGGGCGTATAGATCATGGCTTGGACGCCCTCCCTGACGGTCGGGCTACTGCCCCGTCTTTAATCTGTGTAATCTGCGGACAGGCTCTAAATCTTCTCAAGAATCGATTCCACGATGTCGCGGGCCTCGCCGCGCACGCCTTTCAAAATCTTTGCCCCCTCCAGAGCTTTCGGCAAAACATTTAAAGCCAATTCTGGTTGGGTGCGCGCCGACACCGTGTTCGAAAGCATTTCCAGCACGCCCTTACCGCGCGTCAATTCTCGTGGCCGCCAGCGAGCGCTCTCCTTAAACCTGGTCGAAATTACCAGACCAGCGCGGAGAGGCTTTGAGCCGACTTCACCGCCCAATTCTTTCGCTTCAACTTTGGCGGCAATTGCCGTCGCGGGCGAACGGACGCCCAGCGGCCGCGGATACGCGTGCACGCGACCCCGTTCATCGATCACCGCATATTCGTCCGAATAGTAGGTCGCGCCGGCGCGGATCAACTCAGAGACCAGAGTCGTCTTGCCGCTGTAACTCAAACCCGGGATGAGTATCGCGGCACCCTTCCACCCGACGACTCCGGCATGGACAAACACTTGACGCGGCGCATACTCGGCGACAGTCAATTGCACATGCGATTCGAATTGGTTCAGGAGATCTTCGAAGTTTCGCGAACGCGCAAACCGGACCAGGTTCCAATATCCCAAATTGAAGCGGCGGACTTTTCCGTTCGCACCGCTGGTGAAGCCCGTTAATGAATACAAATGATCAACTATGCGAGCCGCAGAAGGCTTTGCCCCGGGCGGCAGGCGGGCGACGACCTGATCCAGGATGGCCGCGTCATTGACGCGCAGGCCGATCTTGACGCCGTACGAGGTGAATGACAATCCGTCCGCCCAGCCCAGGCGGTCAATTTTGGCCATTCAAGTTGAAGGTGTGCGAAAGCGCGGGATCATTTTGTTTCTTGTGTCAGAGCCGCGAGCGGTAGCGACCGGATCAGGAGGCGCCATAGCACCCGACTTGATCCGGTCGCTACCGCTCGCGGTTCTGACACGCTTCTACAGATTCTCAATCTCTACCGGTTCGACTTCGTCAGCCAGTTCAAAACCAAATATTCGAGAATAAAAATAGAGCTCGCCATCGAGCGAACGCTTAATGTTTTTCGCCTGCCGGAAACCATGCTGCTCCCCCTCGAACGTCACGTACGAGACGGGCAGCTTCTTCTGGCGCAGAGCCTCGACCATCATCTCAGCCTGATTCGGCGGAACGACCTTGTCTTCCAATCCCTGGAAGAAGATTACCGGACATGACAATTGATCCGTGAAGTGGAGCGGCGATCGCCCATAGTAAAGATCCTGCCGCTCGGGATACGGGCCAATCAGACTGCGTGAATAACGCGATTCGAACTTATGGGTATCGACTTCCAGGGCTTCAAGGTCGCTCACACCGAAATGACTGGCGCCGGCTTTGAAGTAATCCCGAAACGTCAGCGCACAAAGCGTCGTGTAGCCGCCGGCACTCCCACCATCAATCATCGATCGCTTTGGATCAGCCTCGGCCCGCGCAGCGAGGAACTTTGCTCCATTAATACAGTCGTCGACATCCACCACGCCCCAGGCGCCGTTCAACCTTTCGCGATAGGCGCGGCCATAGCCCGTGCTGCCGCCATAATTCACATCCAAAACTCCAATGCCACGGCTGGTCCAGTACTGTATTCCCAACATCAAAACGGCGATAGTTGCAGACGTTGGTCCACCGTGACTCTTAACCAGGAGCAGCGGACGCTCGTTTTCGGGCGCGGCAAAATCCCGGTTATTTGGTGGATAGAAAAATCCGTGTGCCGTTAAGCCGTTCTCCGTAGGGAATTCAATCGGAGTTGGTTTGGAGATGTAGCCGGGATCGACTTCGACGTTGCTCGCGCGCCGGAGGACGTTTGTCTCGTGCGTACCCGGATTCATTTCGACAATCGAAAATGGCGCCAATGGCGAGCCGGCGCGAAACAGCACCCGTCCGGCGGCGGCTCGGACAAAAGAAATTTCCGCAGACTGGGTATTGATTTTTTCAAGTTGCTTCCGGCGAGTGTCGATTGTCCCCAGGCTCCAAAGTCCCTTCTCGACGAACGCGCAGATGATTCGCTCAGCCGACTCGAACGCGTAAGTCGACAGGCCAAACACCCATTGGGGAACGCCGAACTCGGCCTCCATTTCAACCAAAGTTTCGATTGAATCGTTCGCGGCGCGACAGATGTTCCACCAGCCCGAAGCCTCTGAGACGAAATGCAAAACGCCATCCGGCGACCATTCAGGTTGAAATATCGAATCACGAAGTCCGCCCTCAACCAACTTTTGATTTGTGACGCTGCCGTCGTCCGCGAACTCGCCGGTCCAGAGTTCGCATCCGTCCCAGGGCATATTCGGGTGATGCCAGGTGAGCCAGGCGAGCCACGCGCCGTCGGGGCTTACACGTGGCGACGAATAAAAATCATTTCCGGAAACCAGTACGGTGTTGGTCCCGCCGGCCAGCGGCACACTGACCAGATAATTTTGGGCTTCGCCGGGCTGACGGTGATCCTCGCAAACGCAAATCAAACGGTCGCGTTTAGAATCGACCACTGCGTCGGCGTAGCGAACTCGATCGTCGCTGCATTCCGAGCTAATCAGTTGCGGCGCTGAATCAGCGCTGGCCCGATAAATTTGCTGGTCGGCAAAGTTCGAAAAATAGACTATGCCCCGATGGACGACATAATCGCCGCCGCCATACTCGTGAACACGGGTGCGCGCATTGAATCCGGTTGGATTGATGTCGGTCGTTGATCCGTCACTCGTTCGCCGAACGATCACCTGGCGGCCCTTCTCAGAAGGGCGCATTTCGATCCAGTAGGTATCGTCGCCATCCAGACGCGGCTGGCTTAACCCAATTGTCTCTTTAACTATGAGGTCGGAGGTAATCGGCGATTTCCATGACCCGTACGGAGCGGTTTTCACATTAGTCATTCGCTGTTGATTCTTGCTTATCTGAAGTTAGAACCGCGATTATCGCCAGAATCCCGCAAAGTTCAAGTGGCACGGACTTCAAGATGTACCGCCAGGCTGTCCAGCCTGCTGAGGTCATTCATTCCGAACTGATGAGGAAACCGCAGACCGGACAGTCTGCGCTACATAAAAAGCAAAGGCACCAACCTCCCCCAAAGTTGGTGCCTTACCCTTCAGTCTCAGTTCTCACAAGGAGAATCAATGAATGAACAAATACTAAAGGCAGAACGCAGATCAAGGGTTGCAGAAGTGTTGCGATGAAATTGTGAACTCATGTCTAAGTTTAGCTCGCAACGCGAGTAATCGGTAGTTGCAACCACGGATCAAGTTGACGGACGGTGGCAAGAGGGCTAAAAATCACTCGGCTTTCCCAGTAAAACTCAGCATCGGAGGTCTCAGGCAGCGATGATTAATGGCGCCCATGTAATTAATTACAGCAAAGATGCCGAAGCCGATCGGACTTTTTTCAAAAACGTCCTCGGCTTTCACCAAGTGGATTGGACGAACCGAACGGGAGAGCCCCAATGGCTGTAGCCAAAACTGCTTCAAAGACTCCAGAGTTAACTGCGCGATCCGTCATCGTCGGCTTAATCACCGCGATGATCATCGGCAGCGCTTATCCGTACTGCGTTTTGAAACTTGGATTCGGACCAAACCTCTCGGTGGTTTCGGCCTTTTTGGGTTTCATAGTCCTGGTGCTGATTCTGCGCGCAACCGGCACGAACCCGCGCGAGAACAACATCGTCCAGACCATGGGCACCAGCGCGGGCCAGACGGCATTCATGGCGGTGCTGCTGGCCGCCTTCGACATGCTGAACACGCGCGGCACCTTCAATCCGCCCATTCATCTGGGCACCTGGCAGATCTTCTTCTGGCTGTGCAGCGCCAGCTTGCTGGGAATTCTGCTGGCTGTGCCCATGCGGCGTCACTACATTGATGAAGAAAATCTGACCTACGCGGATGGGTTAGCCGCCGGCGAAACGATCAGGGTCCTGCACGAGGGCCGTGAAAGTGGAGTCTCGGCCGGACCAGTGAAGGCCCTGGCCGTGGGCACGTTCGCGTCGGCGGTGGTAATGACCGCGACGACGCTGAAGTGGGTGAGAGAGAATTGGTTTTTCCACGGCATGGAGCCGATGCGTGTGGGCTTTAACGTCAGCTTGCTGGGATTCGGCTCCGGTTTGCTGGTCGGATTCCGCATTTGTCTGGCGATGGGACTCGGGACGCTGATTAGCTGGGTGATACTGCCGCCGTTCCTGATGAAGCACGGAATGATTACGGCGCTCGACTTTCCTTCCACTTTGCGTTGGGTCATGTGGCCGGCGACTGGTTTGATGGTGGCGGGCGGACTGGTTTCACTGGCTCTGAAGTGGAACCTGATCGTCAAGACATTTCGCGGTCTCAAGAGCAGCACCATCGTGCAGACTGAATTCCCGATGCGCTATGTCGTGATTGGATCGATCGTCATGACCATAATCATCTGCCTGGTCCAATACTTCAGCATGGGAATCCCCGTCTATCTTTCCTTTATCGCGATCATTTTGTCTCTGCCGCTGATGTTGGTGGGCTTGCGCGTGCTGGGCGAAACCAATTGGGGACCCATCAGCGCAATGTCCAACATGATGCAGGCCATCTTTGCGTTCATCTCACCCGGAAACGTCCCCGTGAATATGTCTTCCAGCGGATTGACCGGCACGATAGCAGTCACTTCCGAAGCCTTGATGCAGGACTTCAAAGCGGGACAGCTTTTGAAGTCGAACCCGCGCAGCCTGACAATCGCGCAACTAATTGCCGCGCCGGTCGGCTCGATGGCGACGGCAGTCGTCTACCCGATTTTGCGAAACAAATTCGGGATCGGTGACGCCGGTCTCTCATCGCCCATCAGTGTGAAATGGGCCGGGTTCGCGGAACTGCTCACGAAAGGACTGAAGGCGTTACCACCGGGATGTCTGGTTGGTTTAGCCATCGGCATCGCGGTGGGAATCCTGCTGACGCTGCTGGCAGAGAAGTGGGGCGAGTTGATTCCGTCGCCTTCCGCCATGGGCATCGGCATGCTGATAACGCCCTCGGTGATCATCACCTTTGTGCTGGGTGGTATAGTCCAACTGATCTGGGCCAGGACCTCGCCGGAGACTGAGAAGGATTTTAGAATTCCACTGGCGTCCGGCTTGATCGCGGGAGAAGCAATCTTAGCTGTCGTCTTTGCAATCCTGGCGGCAGTGGGCGTGAATTTTTGAGAGAAGTTTAGCCACAGATTACGCAGATTTCATAGATGTTGGTAAGAGCGTTGCCTTTTCAATCTGTGTAATCTGTGGCCAGCTTTCTGTGACTCATTATGAACTGGCGCGATAATCTCATAGACGACTCGGCACAAATCCGCGTGCTGCTTTCCGAAACGAAAACAATTGCGGTGCTTGGCATCAAGACTGAAAGGCAGGTAGGTCAACCGGCCCTCTACGTTCCGAGCTACATGCAGAGCGCCGGATTCAAGATCATTCCGGTTCCGGTGTATTACCCGGACGTGACCGAAATCCTGGGCGAAAAAGTTTATCGAAAGTTGGCTGACATTCCCGGCGAAGTGGACATGGTCAACGTCTTTCGCCGCTCGCATGACATTCCGCCGCACCTGGAAGACATTCTGGCGAAGAAACCAAAATCAGTTTGGATCCAGCTGGGAATCAGTAACGATGAAGTCGCGGAACGACTCGCCCAGGCTGGAATCAAAGTTGTGCAGGATCGCTGTTTGATGGTGGACCATCGGCGATTGGGCTTCTGACTGGGAGCGCGGGCGCCCTCGCCCGCATTGTGAGCGCTGCTGCTGATTCGTGCAGCGCCTTCGGGAACGAGGTCAGTACCGGGAGCGGTAGCGACCGGGTAAACCCCAGGAGCTAGGCGCAACCCGGTCGCTACCGCTCCCGGTACTGACCTCAGCATCTAGTGCGGGCGCGGTCGCCCGCGCTCCCGGTGCCCAGCCAGCGAACCCTCGACACGCTGAAACAAACCGTGATAAAAGCTGGCCCGGCTTTCTCTAATCAAAAGCAGAGTCAGATGCCATAACTTCATGTTTGAACGCCGAACAATTCTGCTGCTGAAGATCTTCGTTGCCTCACTGTTGCTGGCTACGACTGCCGGCGCCCAGCAAATCAAGAACGCGATTCCGTACGTCGCGCACCCGCTGCCTTTATCGGCAGTCCGTTTGACGAGCGGTCCACTGAAACATGCGCAGGACCTGGACGCAGAATATCTGCTCAAGCTCCTGCCGGACCGCATGTTGGCTTTTTATCGAAAACAGGCCGGGCTCGAACCGAAAGCGCCGGGCCTCACGGGCTGGGATGGAGACGGCCGCAACCTTACCGGTCACATTGCGGGCCATTATCTTTCCGCAGTCTCGCTGATGTATGCGGCCACCGGTGACCAGCGTTTCAAAGCGCGCGCAGATTACATCGTCAAAGAATTGAAGGAAGTTCAGGACAAGAACGGCGATGGTTTTGCCGGCGCCCTCGAGGGCGTCAGAGAAAAATTCAAAGAAGTAGCCGCCGGCAATATTCGTTCGAGTTTCTTTGATCTGAATGGGCTCTGGTCGCCCTGGTACACGCTGCACAAAACGTATGCGGGATTGCGCGACGCCTATCGTTACACCGGTAACCGCGACGCTTTGCAGGTTGAAAGCAAATTTGCGGCCTGGGCCGAGAGCCTGCTGCTGAAGATGGACGATGCCCAAACTCAGAAGATGCTCAACACTGAGTTTGGCGGGATGAATGAAGTGCTCGCGGATTTGTACGCCGACACCGGTGACAAACGGTGGCTCGCCTTGTCGCATCATTTCGATCATCGTGCGGTCATCGACCCGCTGGCGCGACGCCAGGACATCCTCAGTGGTCTGCACGGCAATACGCAGGTGCCGAAACTGCTCGGCTTGCTGATGCGCTACATCTACGCCGGCGAAAAATCCGACGGCGAGGCCGCGACTTTCTTTTGGGACGCAGTCGCGTTGCATCACAGCTATGCGACGGGCGGTCATGGCCGCGATGAATACTTTGGTCCGCCGGACCAGTTGAATGAACGCGTCGACGGCCGCACCGATGAAAGCTGCAACGTCTATAACATTCTGAAGATGACGCGAACTCTCTTCGCGGTCCATCCGGACATCAAGTACGCCGAGTTCGAAGAGCGCGCCTTGTTCAATCATGTGCTCGGCTCGATCGATCCGGAAGACGGTCGCACCTGTTACATGGTGCCGGTCGGCCGCGGCGTGAGTCATGAATACCAGGACATGGCTAAAGATTTTACCTGCTGCGTAGGCAGCGGCATGGAGAGCCATGGCTTGCACGGTGACGGAATTTACTACGAGGCGGGGAATCGTCTCTGGGTGAATATGTATGTGCCTTCAACTGCCGACTGGAAATCCGCGGGCGCTCAACTCGCGATGGAAACTGATTTTCCGGAAGGGGAGTCGGCGTCGCTGAAACTGACCATGGCCAAACCCAAACAATTAACCCTGGCGTTTCGGCGTCCGACGTGGGCTGGCGAAGGGTTCGCAATCAAAGTTAACGGCAAGGCGGTAGTAATGTTTTCGAAGCCGGGAAGTTACATCGAGATCGCGCGCACCTGGAAAAGCGGTGATGTGGTTTCGCTCGTCCTGCCGAAGACGCTGCATGCCGAAGCTACGCCAGACAATCCAAACCGCGTAGCGCTGATGTGGGGACCTCTGGTGCTCGCCGGCGATCTGGGCCCGGAGCGGGAAGGTGCGTGGACTGACGCTATTCCGTCGTTCATTACAGCTTCTCAGCCAGTCCCGAAATGGGTGCAAGTTGTTCCCGGTGCACCGGTCCGGTTCCAGAGCACCGGCCGGAATGTTGATCTTACCGAACGAGTCGTTGACCTGGTGCCGTTCTATCGTCTGCACCGGCGCGAATACGCTTTGTACTGGGATCTTTATTCGACTGATAGTTGGAACAAAACACTTGCCGAGGTTGCCGCTAAAGCCGAACATCAAAAAAGGCTCGAGGCGGCCACAATCAGTTTCGTCCAACCGGGTGATCCTCAGAAAGAAAAGGTTTTCAATCAGCAGGGCGAAGAGACGACTGCCGATCCTTCTGGTGGTCGACCTTCCCGACGGGCGAAGAAGTGGTTTTCGTTTGATCTCCCAATTGATACTTCACACCCGATGATTCTGATGGCGAACCTACCATCCTGAAGAACGCACGAAGCGTTCATTCGAGATTCTGGTTGATGGTCAACGGATTGGCGAACAGACAATTGAGCGCTGGTTGCCCGGCAGCGCCGCCGGACAATTCTTTGATGTCGAATACAAGATTCCGGCAGCGCTGCTGACCGGTAAGCAGAAGATTACCGTGCGCTTCCAGGGAACGGGAGGAAACGAAGTTGCGGCGGTATATGGGCTTCGGTTGGTCCGCGCCGACGCAGAACGTTAGGCAACGTGAGAATTACCTGGAATCCATCTAAGGAACAGGCAAACAAACGCAAGCATCGGATTGGTTTTGAGGAAGCGGCTACCGTACGATCCATTTATCGCTGCCCAGGATGATCCTGATCATTCATTCTATGAATATCGCATGCTCGCGGTTGGTGAGTCAGCAAAGGGAAGGTTGATAGTTGTGTCGTATACTGAGTACGATAATGAAATCAGAATAATCAGCGCCCGGCGCGCGACGCGTAGTGAGCGGCGCGATTACGAATCAGGAGCCTATGCGTAAAGAATATGATTTCAGTAAAGCTCAGCGCGGACGCTACGTCGGCCGCTCGATCAAAATTGTGGGATCGACACCAGACGAGGATTCCGTTTCGGCCAGATTGGCATTAAAGATCCAGCAAGCAATCGAGCGCGATATGAGGAAACGAGATGTGTGGAAGCACCTGGACCAGACGCAACGAGATAACCTTCGTACCGCCTGGCTCAAAGCCATTCGAACGGCCCTCGATTCCCGCTAATCACCATGACCGATCCAATTTCCCGCCGTGATCTTATCAAGGGCATCGGCGCGATTGGCGCCAGCGGGTTACTGACCACCGCGACTTCAAAAACACCTGAAGCCATGAAGGCTAACCACCCGCTACCCCAGGTGGTTCTGCCTGCTCCTGCAGACGGCCAAATCTCGAACCTCTCTTCAACCAGCGAGGTCTTTATTCCTCCGCGCGGCCGCGCGTTCATGAAATTCAGTTTTGATTTTCCCGAGCCAGTCGTGGCGTTCGGCGAACATCGTTTCGGCTTTCTGGTTTTCACGGCAGAAAATGCTTACGGCCTCGATCGCGAAAAGATGCGGGTCGAAGTTGCGGGCAACACCTTGACGCTCAAGTGCGATGGATTCGTTTGGGCCGGCGGCCAGGAACGCGCCCGCGGATCGCTGTCCGCGACTTTCCGAAAAGAGATCGGAAAGATCGAATGGGACATCGTCGTCGAGATGGAGCAGCCAATCAAAACCGTGACTACCGTGATTCGCGACGTTCCACGTGGTCAGGTCTCATTCGGCGGCGGCGCCCTCAATGATCCGCGCGACAACGAACTCCTCAGTGCCTATCCATTCGGTGGCGGCGACCTGCACGGACCGGGTGCAGCCAACAGCATGACGACGCCGCTGGCAGTAGTGCAAACCGCGGCCGACGATTTCCTGTTCATCGCTCCGCTCGACAATAAAGTTAGGCCCAAGCGGTTTTATTTCCAGCCTGGTGAAAAATTCTATCGCGTCGAAGCGATTTACGAACACGACGGCTGGCGTAACGATCGCAGGATCACGGTGCCGCGCTGGCAACTGGGTTACACGAAAACGTTCGACGGCGCGATCCAGTCGCACATGAACTTTATCGAAGATGCATTCAAGTTGCCGGCCTGGGAATCGCGCGCCGATGTTCCGGCGTGGCTCCGTCGTGTGGCGATGGTTACGACCTTGCATGGCATGCATTACACCGGCTACATGTTCAACGATTACGCGCGGATGGGCGAGATTCTGAAATGGATAGCCGGGCAAATGCCCGCTGAGCGAGTGCTGGTGTTTCTCTCGTCCTGGGACGGTCGTTACTATTGGGACTACCCGAATTACAAAGTGCCCGAGCGCATGGGCGGCGAAACCGGCTTTGGCAAGTTAATCAAGGAAGGCCAGCAACTCGGTTTCAAGATGATGCCGATGTTTGGCGCCAACGCCGCCAACCGGCGACAGGCCGTTTGGCCCAAAATCGCCGATGCTTCGACCAGAAAAATTGACGGCGATGTCTACAACCTCAACTGGGTTGACTGGAATAACGATCGGCATCAGGATGGCTGGCTTACCTACATGAATCTCGGAGTTGATTCGTGGCGCAATTGGCTCGAAGCGCGGATTTCTGACGTCATCGAACGATTCGGCGTCGATGCCTATTTCCTAGACATTATCGGCGGCCACGTGAATGATGCCGGCGCCGATATGCACGAAGGCACGCGCCGTCTGGTGATGGACTTGCGCGTGAAGCATCCGAACGTTCTTTGTGTCGGCGAGATGCCTTACGATGCTTTGCACGCGTTCATTCCGATGTATCACGCGGGCGGCGGTCCGCGCTGGCAAAAATATTCGCGCTTCTTTCAACATCTCAGCAGTCCTGCTCCCGGTCGGGGCAGCAGCGGCGTGCACGAAGCAGGCTTTGGCCGCTTCAATCCTGAGACGCTTTCGCTTAGTCCCAACGCCATCCCGACGCTTCAGGTTGTTGACGACACCTTTGCAAAGTATCGTGACGTGATGACTGAAACGATTCGGCGAGCGAAAGAGCGCGCCGGAATCAGTTAACGTTCAAGAATATGGGAGGATCGATAATGAGAAGTCCCCTGCCTCTGGTATCCATGACGGTTTTGCTATTTGCCGGTGGTGTTCCAGCCGGTCGAAGCGCCGCTGCACAGCAGACGAACCCGGTCTTTTCCAGCAATTACACCTCTCTAACCAAGTGCGGCAGCGGCATGACCAAAAAGGAAGAGCGCGAGGCCGAGAAAAACGGTTCAGATATCCCCAGCCTCTGTAAGGGTTATGACGGTTATGACGTCTACATCTCTTACTCCGCCTGCGCCTCAAGTTTCAGCATCACAAAAGGTGAAGAAAATATTTCACTGGGGATGCAGTCGGTCGGCTGGAAACAGAAAACGGTCGAGTGGCGAATGGCCAATGGTAAGCCATTTGCGGTCATCATGCGGTTCTACGAATATGAAGGCGATGACCTTTGTTCGAGCGGCGGCAGGATCAAAAGCGAATCCCTGATGGTGCGGGGCCTGAAAGGCTTTGAGCATATCGAGGAATCTGTCGATGCGCGGACCCCGAACGCGAACGTGAAGGCGCGAGAGCTGGCGGACAAAGGATTCGCCAAACCCAAGTCTTGAAACCGTCCCGGCGTTAAGACTCGGCGGGGAGGGCCCCCGGAAGTGCTTTGCCTCAAAAGTTCTGTCTCATTCACACCGGGCTTTAGCCCGGTGGTCGACGCTTGCTGAAGTCCTAAGAAACCGTTTCAACGGTTTCCATGAGCGCGTGCCGCTAACACGTTCTAGCTCAACGGCTTTCAAGAGGTCAGCAGAAGAGGAAACCGTTAGAAAAACGGTTCTGCGGTTTTTTAATGCGAGGCGTGTGACCGGGCTGAAGCCCGGTCTGAATGAGAGCAAATCAGACTTTTGAGGCAAAGCCTCCCGAAAGGTTGAATCGTGCCGACTTTCTTACTCGCAATCATAGTCTCGCTGCTCGCACAGACCCCGCAATGGGCTGTGCAAACCAGCAACGTCAACGCGCGTCTCCGCGGCGTTAGTGCGGTAAGTGCGCGAGTGGCCTGGGCCAGTGGTTCGGGTAGCACTTTGCTGCGTACGGAAGACGGAGGCGCGACCTGGAAGAAGTTGGTTGTAACCAGTGATGCCCTCGACTTTCGCGACATCGACGCCATCGATGAAAACACTGCTTACGTGTTGAGCATTGGCAACGGCGCCGCTTCGCGGATTTACAAGACTCTCGATGGCGGAGCAACCTGGGTCCTCCAATTTCGCAATGAAGATCCAAAAGTCTTTCTAGACGCAATGTCTTTCTGGGATGCTGACCACGGCATCGTTATCGGAGATTCGGTCGAGGGCAAGTTCTATATTCTGACTACTGCGAACGGTGGACGTGACTGGTCGCGCGTTCCTCCGGACACGCTTCCCGCCGCGCTTGAGAACGAAGGGGCGTTTGCCGCCAGCGGCACCAACATCGCTGTGCAGGGGAAGAGCAACGCCTGGATTGGGCTCGGAGCAAGCGTGCGCGCGCGGGTCCTGCGGACAAATGACGGTGGCCGCAGCTGGAAAGTGTCTGAGACTCCGCTGAAGTCAGGCCAGTCATCGGGTATCTTCTCAATCGCTTTTGCAGACCAGAAGCACGGCGTGATCGTGGGTGGTGATTATCAGAAAGAGAAAGAAGCTGCCGACAATCTTGCGCTCACGGATGATGGCGGCGTGACCTGGACTTTGGCGAAGGGTCTTTCCGGATTTAGATCAGTAGTCGCCTACGTCCCGGGAACGAAGAGAGTGATCGCAATTGGCCCGGCTGGTAGCGACTATTCGAATGACGGTGGAAAGACGTGGGCGCCGTTATCCGGGCCAGGCTTTGACACGTTCAGCTTTGCGCGAGGTCAAAGAATTGGCTGGGGTGCGGGAGCCCGAGGCACGATTGGGCGACTAGCTTTTTGACGGTACGCACGCCTCCGGCGTGCTCCACCGCGACCCGGACACGTTTCAGAAAGCAGTGCGGACCGCCCTCATGAAAGGAGACTCCACGCTTATGAGGAGAATCAGCTTCAGAGTCGCCATGATCCTGGTGACGTCAATTTTGCTTTCATCTGTTCCGGCGATTGGTCAAACGCCGACCGTCGCGACCAACGATTGGTCTCGCCTTAATTCAGTCAATCAGGGATCCAAACTGGAAATAAAATTGAAGAGCGGGAAGACCATCGGGGGAAAGTTGACCAACGTCTCTGACTCAGGGCTCTCGGTTTTGGCCAAAGACAAGTCGGTTGACGTCAAGCGCGAGGACGTTTCGGCCGTGTATCAAGTTTCCCGGAAGTCTGCAACCACAGCAGCGCTGATTGGTATGGGCGTGGGTGCGGGCGTTGGTTTGGGCGTTGGTTTGTCGGGACGGAGCAACGACGGCTTTGAAAAGATCGACAACGCGGCCACGGCCGGTTTGACCGTACTGGGCGCCGGGGCCGGCGCGCTAGTCGGTTACCTGTTTGGACGAAGTGGACGCAAGAAGGAACTCATTTATCAGGCCAAGTAGCCGTCAGAGTTTTTGCGTGACCAGTTGAATATGGTGGCGAAATGATAGAACTGTTCTCTGTCGCGGCTCGTTGAATGAATCGGCACGGACCCAAGGTTCGCAAAGGTAACAATATACTTGACGCATCACCTTGTTTTGAGTCCGCGGAGCGGACGTCAGCGTAAAGCCTGGGGCGTGAGCCCCAGGTCAAGTACCAATATGGCGATTGAACCCGCGAAGCGGGTGATAGCGGTCGCGCTCAACACTCGTCCAAATGATTCGGCTGCCGCCCGCTTCGCGGGCTTTGATCGCTTTTCCTGACGCGATCCTGGGGCTCACGCCCCAGGCTTTACGCTGACGTCCGCTTCGCGGACTCTCAGAATTAAGATCTTGATGTAAGCGGCACCTGATGCGTCAAGTATGTTAATGCCCTCGCAAAGCCTCGCCTTGGGCTTAGCTCTATCGCTGCTTCGCAGCTGGTTGAATGGTTAGCTGGCAAAAACAGGAGAAGATTATGAGAAGAAAATGGCACGCAGGTGTGTTTATCCTGTTTCTGACTTACTCAATATTCGGCCAAACCGGTTCGCCTCCGGATTACAAATCCCTCGTCGTCAAAGACGTTGATTCAATGACCAAAGAAGCTCAGGTCATGGTCGATACGGTCTTTAGTTTTGGCGAACTCGGATTTCAGGAAGTCGAAACGTCAAAGTACCTGACCGGCATCCTCGAAAAAGAAGGATTCAGGATTGAGCGCGGTATTTCCGGTATCCCCACTGCGTGGATGGCCGCCTGGGGCACGGGCAAACCGGTGATTGCTCTGGGTTCAGACATCGATTGCATTCCACAAGCGTCGCAGAAACCCGGCGTGGCTTATCACGATCCTTTGATCGAAGGCGCGCCCGGTCACGGCGAAGGTCATAACTCCGGGGTGCCTTTGAATATTCTGGCGGCGATTGCCGTCAAGCGGCAGATGGAAAAGAACAAATTGCCGGGGACGATTAAGGTTTGGCCCGGAGTGGCTGAAGAGTTGGTCGCCGGCAAAGCTTATTTTGTCCGTGATGGTTATTTCAAAGACGTGGATGTCGTTCTGTTCACGCACGTGGGCAACAATCTGAGTGTGACCGCCGGCCCCGCCTCGGCGACTGGCCTGGTTTCGGTTGAATACAACTTCAAAGGCGAGAGCGCGCACGCGGCCGGAGCGCCATGGCGCGGACGCAGCGCTCTGGATGCTGTCGAGTTGATGGATATCGGCTGGAACTTTCGGCGCGAACATCTGCGCACTCAACAACGATCTCATTATGTGATCACGAACGGTGGCGATCAGCCGAACGTCGTGCCACAGACGGCGAGTGTCTGGTACTACTTTCGCGAACTCGATTACGAGCACATCACAGAGATGCGGAAGATTGGCGACTCGATAGCGCAGGGCGCAACGCTAATGACGAACACAAGTGTGACGTCGCGAATAATGGGCGCCGCCTGGCCGCAACACTTCAACAAACCGGTCGCGGAAGCGATGTATGAAAACATCAAGCAGGTCGGCTTGCCGCAGTGGAGCGAAGCGGATCAAAAACTCGCCAAAGCCGTGCAGAAAGAATTGAAGGTCCCGGAGCGCGGTTTGGCTACGGAGTTGTCGACGCTGGCCGGGCCGGGAAGCGAAGAGGCCGGCGCCGGGTCAGACGATATCGGCGATGTCTCGTGGAACGTGCCGACTGTGCGCCTGCGTTATCCGTCAAACATTCCCAACCTGCCCGGTCACAACTGGTCCAACGCGATCACCATGGCGACGCCGATTGCGCACAAGGGTGTCACGGCCGGGGCGAAAGTGATCGCGATGACGATGATCGATCTGCTCACTAAACCCGAACTGGTCGACCAGGCTTGGAAGTACTTTCGGGAGGTGCAGACTAAGGAGACGAAGTATCAGCCACTGATCGGGGCTGATGACAAGCCGCAGACCTGGATGAACAAGCGCACAATGGACACGTACCGCGAGCAGATGCGCAAGTTCTACTACGATCCAACGAAGTACAAGACATATCTTGAGCAGTTGGGAATAACCTACCCGACGATAAGATCGGGCCAATGAAGTCAGTACCGCGAGCGATAGCGACCGGGTGGTTTTTTTGGCCGCGGATGAACGCGGATAGACGCAGATCAGGAAACACGATTTGAGAAAAGCAAGCAGCATCATAGCGCTTTCACTTGCTCTGACTATCGCTGCACTCTCGCTTGTCTTGCTCGGCTTATCGACGTCAGCGAGCTCCGCATCCGTTCCCGCTGAGCGTGTTTCAATCAATCGCAGCAACAAACATGACCTTTCACCGCCGCTCAGATCTCTTTCCCAACCCATTAGCGAAGAAATCGAAGTGGTTCAGAAACCTTCGCCTTCGCCAACTCCTCCCGACATGGCAAGCCCGCCCGGAGCGAAACGCGTCGAACAGACAACTCAGGGAAGCCGGCCGAGCGCTGAGGTTGTCGCCAACTTTGATGGTCTGGGCGCCGGTCTCAAGGGTCCGCAGGGCACGGCGGTCCTGCGGAACCCTTCCGACAACAGTCTCGCGGTCGGACGCGATCACATCTTTCAGATCGTCAACACCCGCATGGCGATCTTTTCGAAGCGGGGTAAGCAGTTCAAGACGACCGGCGAAGTTGTCTATGGACCGGTGCGCACAAATACGATCTTCAAAGGATTCGGCGGCGCTTGTGAGGCCACGAACAATGGCGACGCAGTCGTGCGCTACGATCAGTTGGCCGGACGCTGGCTGGTAGTGATGCCGACCTTTCGCCGGGGAGCGCCTCGACCGGATCAGCCTAAGCCCGGCCGTGATGGCGAGCCCGCTCAACTTAGTGTTCCCGGTAAAGCGGATCAACCCGGCGGCGCGGCGCCGCTGTTTGTGCCCACACCGGAACTTGCGCAACCGCCGCAGCCGCGCGGACAGCCGACGCCGCTGTCGGGCCCTTACTCAATGTGTTACGCGGTGAGCACCAGCGGCGATCCTTTGGGTTCATACTATCGTTACGAATTCCTGCGCGCACTTTTTCCTGACTATCCGCGGCCGGCTGTCTGGCCCGACGGTTATTACATTCCGACGAGCACGGGTGACGAGGTGATTCAAAAACACGCGTGCGTGGTCGAACGGGAAAAAATGCTGCGCGGAGAAACGGCCCGCGAGCAATGCGTCATCATTGACGGCGTCAACTTTCTCAACAACGCTGACCTTGATGGTCGCAGCCTGCCCCCCAAAGGTGCGCCCAATATCATGGTGGCCGCCAGCGGCACTCAACTAAAGAAAGTCCTGGAGGATGATGCAATTCTGGTGTGGAAGTTTCATGTCGATTGGGAGAACCCGGCGAACACAAAAGTGTCTGGTCCCGATAAGGTGCAAGTGGCGCCATATCATTACCTGTGCGGCGGACAGTTGACCCACTGCGTGCCGCAGCCGGGAACAAACACGCGCCTCGATTCACAGGGCGACAAGATCATGGCGCGTCTGGTTTATCGAAGAATCGGAAATCGCGAGTCAGTGGTGGCGGTACATTCCGTTAATAATTCGGCAGGCGGTGGCGGCGTGCGCTGGTATGAATTCCGCGTGGACAAGAATCGCGACGTGGCGCTTTATCAGCAGGGAACCTACGCGCCCGATAATTTTTATCGCTGGATGGCCAGCCCGGCGATCGATCGGCAGGGCAACATTGGGATTGGCTATTCCTTCGGCGGGTCGCCCAATTTTGCGGGCCAGCGTTTCGCCGGCCGCCTCGCCAAAGATCCGCTCGGCACGTTAACGCTGAGAGAGAACGTTCTGGTCGCCGGTGAAGCAGCGCAGAACGTCATGCGCTGGGAGGATTACACTCAGACTGCCCTGGATCCGAGCGACGATTGCACGATCTGGTACGTCGGCGATTATCTGAAAAAAGGCGAAACGAATTACACGAGCCGAATCGCGGGCTTGCGCATGCCGGGCTGTCGCTGAGTGTTTATGAGACATCCGCAGATTACGCAGATTACGCAGAATCATTATGGAGCATCTTCATATTAGATAATCTGCGTAATCTGCGGATGCTCATAGATGAAGGAAGCGTCATGGTTGCCAAATCAACAAAATTCCCGAAGCAGGTGGTCGCAGCAATTCGCGACGGCAAGATTCTCGGGATCCGCGCCGGCACCAAACCGCACCGGATCATCGGCATTTGGGCCGTGGTGGTTGAGGGCCGCGTGTTTGTTCGTTCGTACAGCTTGAAGCCGCGGAGCTGGTGGCGCACTTTTCAGGAAGAACCGCGCGGCATAATCGAAGTCAATGGCAAGCAGTTAAAGGTGCGGCCGGTGTTTACACGGAGCGAGCGCTTGAAGAAGCTGGTTGATCGGGCGTACGCAGAAAAATTTCCTACGCCGGGCTCGCGCGTTTTCGTTGAAGGCTTTAAAGAAAAGAAGCGGCGAGACACTACGACTGAGTTGGTGCCACTTTAGAATGTTATCCACAGATTACGCAGATTACGCAGATGCTTAATTGGGAATGCCCATATTGATTCTGCGTAATCTGCGTAATCTGCGGATAATTCAGTTCGTGGCTTAGTGGTCGAGAAGAAGACGAAACCGTTAAAAGCGGTTTCGCGAATCTCTTTCAGCCGCCGATCACCGGGCTCAAGCCCGGTGTGAATGAGAGGTTGAACTGTCGACCTTTTGAGGCAAACTCTGTCGGGGAATACCGAGCATTCGCCTTCGCTGTCATTGCGGGCGAGGGCGCCCGCCCTCGCAGTATTAGCCAACCTTCATCTGGCGGAGGTAACTTTTTTGGACAAAGCCGATATAATCTCCTCATGAATAAGCGTGCGAAAAAGCGTCTGCTGGAAACGATAAAAAAAGATAAGTTGGAACGCGCCAACCCCGCGCAGAAACCGGGCCCCACTTCCCCTAAGGACCCAAAGGACCCCAGGCAGCAATCCGGTTTTCTTCCCAGACCCGACAAGAAGAGAGGCTAGTCTGGTCATGCTCAAATTCAAATATCTTTGCGCCGCGCTGGTAGGTGCGGTGTTCGCAGCTTTGACCCTGTCCAGCGGCGCCAGTCCTCACGTGACGGACATTGCGAGCCGTGCCAACGCAGAGCCAGCATCAGAGTCGGCGTCGCGGGAACCAATCACCGCGGCCGCAACTTTCTACAGCGTTAGACCTGACGTGCGCCGGTGCGTCTCGCCGCTCTGTGGTGGTTACTTCGTCAAGCGCGTCAATATGTCGACCACGCGTTGCGCGGATGGACGCGTCAGGGCGGAATGCTATGTGGCAGAAATCGACGGGAACGCTCAGGCAGAGAGCGATGGCGCGCAGGTCGTGCGCGGCGAAATCGTCGCCAGGCGCTACGAAAGATTCGGAAATCTGGGAGCGCTGCGCTTGAGTGAATCGTGGAAGTCTCTGGGCGCTAACCAGCCGGCCGGTACTTTCTATCTCGTCCGCGACCGCGGAGTTCGCTGTATCGCTTTCCCCTGTCCGACGCATCACGAAGCGAAGCTGAACTCGAGCTTCAGCCGGAACATTGCCGGGGTTAATTTGGAGGCGGCGGGCCTGGGAGAGAATGCGTCTGTTGTGAACGCGGCGATGACGGGACCGGAAGGCGTGATCGTCGCCGGCCAGGACTCTCCCGTGAAAGGCCCGGGCGGCAGATCGTTCGAACTAAAAGCGACCCAAGTCTACGTCCGGACTAAGTCTGATAGTGGCTCGACGGGGCCGGACCGTGGCTCAATGAAGCCGTGTATCAAGACCGGCTGTTCCAGCCAGATCTGCGCCGATCATAATGTGGTTTCCACCTGTGAGTTTCGCCCAGAGTACGCCTGTTATCAGAAAGCCACGTGCGAGCGTCAGGCGAACGGCAACTGTGGCTTTACCAAAACGCCGGAGCTGACTGAATGCCTGGCGAGGAAATGAGTTGGGTGTGAGCGCAGTGCGGAGTACGAGCCCGACCGTAGGGTGGTTCCGCTACTGAGCCTTGATGTGCAGCCGCCTAAGGATCATAATTGCGACGGAGTTTCGCCGACAGCTAAAGAACATTTCTGAATGCCGAAGGAAGCGTCTTACCCGGGGAGTTTGATATGACAGTAACACTGGAACTTGAACCAGAAGTTGAATCGCTTCTCGAAAAGCGTGCCCGGGCCGAAGGCTGCGACATTAAGGGTTATGTGGAGAGACTTGTCGAGCGAGATGTGAATCGCGAACGCACCTTCGACGAGATTCTCGCGCCCTTTCGCGACGCCGTGGAGCGAAGCGGAATCTCGGATCAGGAACTGGACACTCTTTTTGCGGACGCGCGGGGTGAGGTCTCAATGGAGAGACGAGAGAGGCAGCAGGGGTGAGAAACAGGCCCAGGTTGGGCGTGGTCTTTGACTGCAATATCCTGTTGCAAGCTGTCGCGCGAAAAACCGGCCCGGCCGCCGCATGTCTGCGCTTGGCTGAAGAAGGCTTGGTGCAGTTGCTGCTCAGCGAAGAGATTTTGACTGAGGTTTCCGAGGTATTGAAGCGTCCCACGATCCGAGCACGATATCCCGAGTTAACAGATGAGATCGTTGAGGACTTCCTCAAAGCGCTAAGAAGCATTGCCGAAATATCCGGCGATCTTCCCAGACGATTTAGTTACCCACGAGACATCGACGACGAACCGTATCTGAACCTCGCAATCGAAGCCGAAGCAAACTACCTCGTCAGCCGCGACAATGATTTGCTCGATTTGATGACGGGTCACGATGATAGTTGCAAAGAATTCCGTCAGAGATTTCGTTCACTCACCGTGATTGAACCGATCGAGTTTCTGAAACAGGTGAGAAGATATCAGGCTGACATTGAGCCGGGGTAAGAAACTGAGATTCAGAAAACGGCCTCATAACGGTTGCGAGGATTTGTCATGCACAATGATCAATCTCCGTCAGTTATTTCAAACGAATCGCTAAGCAAGTTGCTGGCAAATCCCATCTCCTCATATTTCTCGGATGCCTACAATACGCTCATCAGCGTTGTCCAGGGTCTTGCTCTCGGCGGTCTGTTCGTAGTTCTTGCGGATCCAACTTACCGCGTGAGTTCAATGTTTTGGCCCAAGTTCGTGCTGGCATTCTTAATCATCAATACGATCTGGCATCGCTACATTTCTGAAACGCAGTACGTCGCTTGGAGGTTGAGGCCTTGCGATACTCTAATACCGATGTCGTTCGCGGTGTTTCAGGGTATGGCGATACTCGCGATCAGATCCAGACCCTGGGTATTTGGACTTGGCATTTCGATCATTCAGTTGTGGGCTGCAATTGCCTACCAAAATGGATTCAGGCACTACAGGACCTTGATCGTCCGGGACATTTACGGGGCGCACTTTGACGGTATGCTCGGGGTCGGCCTCGGTGGGCGCCTTCTTGACGCGATCATTCGTTTTCAACGACGCAGTAGGAATCTCTTGGCAATTGCGTTTTTAGGCGCGTTGACTACCGTGTTAGTAGCTTACCGTTTTGAGAATAATCCTCGCGTCGGTAACTGGCTGGTTTTTGGTTATAGCTTTCCGACCGTCGCTTACTTCTTTTTCTCCGATCTTAGCTATCACCTGAATCGGACGCCTAACATTCAACTAGGACGGGTTGGGGTACGCTGGTGATTCGCACAGTGTTACGCGGTGGGAATATGACGAGCTGCGCTGGAGCGAATGAGTAGATGCAGAATATCGACGTACACAAAACACAGCCGTTAGTCTCGCCTATAGATATTGTAGGTGTCTTGATCAAGAAGTACGAAAGACGACCACGGCCGGAGCACGCGCCTGAATGATCTCGCGCCGTGCGAACGTTATGCGGGATGATTTCTCAAGAGCTACCGTCGAGCAACTTGCGAAAAGAGTCGGCCACCGTTGCTCAAACCCGGATTGTGGGCGTCTAACAAGCGGACCACGGGATCATCCGGAGAAATCTGTCAATATTGGAGTAGCTGCCCACATTACAGCGGCGTCACTTGGCGGTGTGCGTTACGATCCAAGTCTCACTCAGGCCGAAAGGCGTTCCATCTCAAACGGGATTTGGCTCTGCCAAGACCACGGGAAACTAGTAGACAATGACGCAGAGCGCTACCATGTCGATCTTCTTCGAGACTGGAAAAACAAGGCGGAAGAAGATGCTCGATTCGAGCTTGAGCGTCCTTCACCGGCCGCTAAATTAGGTCCAACACTCATCATTCCGTCTGCAGCCGAATCAGCGTCTTGGCTTTCATACGTTTCACAATCGACCACCTTCAGCGGGCGAACAAATGAGTTGCGATCGCTCCAGTCGTTTCTTCAAGCTGAGGCGCGATTCCTTTGGTGGAGCGTCACCGGGCCGGCAGGGTCAGGCAAAAGCAGGCTCGCGCTCGAGTTGTGTCAGACAGTCCAAGGGGTTTGGGACGCAGGGTTTCTGAGTCGAGTCGAGTCGTTTACGAAATGGACACATTGGAGTCCAACACAGCCAACCCTCATAGTAGTTGATTACGTCGCAAGTCGAGCAGTTCAAATCAGCGATATAGTGCTGCAACTTGCACGGATAAAGGGTTCTCTTCGCGAGTCGGTTCGCATGATTCTCGTCGAGCGTGATCTTACAGGTTCGTGGTGGTCAGACTTCATGCGTGAAGGGGCATATTCAGAGAGCGTTGACCTGGCTTCTTCACAGTACGGTCTCCCAATTCGCCTAGGTAGCGTTGGGGATGACACGATGCTGAGTCTTGCCACTGAAGTAGCGCGTCGGTTCGCAACCGAGTTGAGCAAATCTGATCAAGAAGAAATAGTAGCGCTTGCGAAGAAGATTGACCCAGGTAGACGACCGCTTTTTGCAATGATTGCGGCCGCAGCTCAGCTCGTTGGAATACCACAGCAAACCAAAGAAGAAATTGTTCGCTCGGTTCTCGCCCGGGAAACCGCTCGTTGGAGGACATTAATTCCTGACACTGAGCGGAGAGAGAGGGCTCTGAATTTACTGGCGTTGGCTACGATTCTCGGCGGACTTAATGTTTCTGGAGACGTGGCAACTGATCTGTGGAACTCACAGATTGGTCC